>Ga0206875_1108_pt1 | contig 21712 bp, 24 predicted proteins | sample Alteio_BWOrgCont_9_FD_152616 | JGI IMG/M metagenome (GOLD analysis project Ga0206875, IMG submission 152616) | Enriched cells from forest soil in Barre Woods Harvard Forest LTER site, Petersham, Massachusetts, United States -... | ecosystem: Environmental > Terrestrial > Soil > Temperate forest > O... | reverse complement strand
TCGTATTGCCAGCCCATCTCTTTGCAGAGGATGGCGATGAGTTGGATATCCCACTCTACGACGCCGCTTGAGTAGTAGCGACGCCAAGCCTGTCTTACTTCTCCGGCGTCGTAGGGTTTTGTATCTTGTTCACCTCTTTCACCACCGCCTCGTATTCCGCTGCGGGAAATTCGAGGAGCTTGTCCACTGGCGCATTGGTCTCGCCATCAACTGAGACGACGAGAAATCCGAGCGCTTTGTGTTCCTGTTCGATGAGGAATGAAGCTGGAACCTCGCCGACACCGACTTTGCCACTTTGGGCATCGTCCATATTCACTTTCAAAGCGCCGAACATAATCGCTTTCAGCTCGTTCGCCTCGCGGCCGGTGAGATAGGTGCGGAGCACCACGGTGTGATTGCCGGGAGTGATAAAATCTCTTGTTTCGCGGTCGCTCATAAAATTGCGATGACGATGAGGAATAAGGCCAATAATACAAACGCACAAAGTGCAAACTGCTTGGCAACGGAGTTCGCATTATCGCGCACCGTTCGCAGTCGTTGAGGTGACATATAACAACACAGTACAATATCCTATAAAAAGCGCAAGCTAGTAGGTCGTAACGTCGTTGGTAAGAATGACTTCGCCAAGAAGCGTGTCGCTCACGGAGTACGAAGCCTTAAATTTGACCGATTGATAGACGAGGTCTTTGACCTTGAATGGCCGGCCAAGCTCCTGGAACGTGCATTTCGCCAGCGTGATGTTGAGTGTGGGATGATGAGACGAATCGATAGTAACGTCGGTGTTCGTCGCAATAAGGCTCATCGCTTGCGCCGTCGGCCCCATGAAAGCGGTCTTGGCGTCGGTCTCATTCTGCCAAATGCACTCGAACGTACCCTCGATGGAAAACTCCTTGTTGAGGAAGTCTGCCGGATTGAGATTGCCGAGCACCTCTTGCGCTTCGACGTTCGCGTTGATGGTCACCTTCGCGCTCTTGAGCGCCACGACCGCGGGACCGAACGTCTGCGTGCCAATGTTGCCCGTTGTGGCTTGTGAGAGGTCATAGGCCGTCGCGGAAACTATCTTTGCAATGGTTGTGTTTGCTGGAATGTTCGTCCCGGTAACTGTCATGCCCACGCGTAGAAGCGTCGTCGAGATGCTTATCGAGGTGACGTGAACCGTGGAGGCCGCGGTGCCAGTGCAGGTAAGCGTTCCTTGGAGCCCTGCGAGGCTCGGCGCGAACCCGGCAACGAGATATTGCGGGACGAAGCGGTTTTCGCTCGTCGTTGAAGGCGAGAACGCGCTTTGCACGGTTCCGCTCAACGCCATGATGGATGCGTTGAACTCGACGAATTTCTTCAGCGCCATTGAGATTTCGAGTTTCTCAACGACACCATTTGGATACGAGTAATCGACCGCTGATAGTGGGTCGTGCAAAAGGAATGTGAGCGATTGGTGCTGTGCGCTTTCTCCAACAGAGAAGGTATGGACGTACGGCCCGGCTCCGGTCACGCCATAGCCGCCGAAGATTGAATACAAAATGAGGCCGATAGTCTGGTCGGAAACGATGCCAGCGAGTGAGCCCTGTGCCCACTTTTTGACCTGTGTGAGGTTTACGTTATCCTCGATGATGCCGTAGCTCTGCGCATCAACAGAAAATTCTTTCTTTTCGTCGAGTGTGAGGTCCGTCCATGGGTTCCAGTATGTTGCAGAGGTGTTCGCCGTGCCGCGCGTGCTTTCCTTCGCAAGTCCTATTCGACGAACCACAACAGAACAAGATGATGACGGCGCCTCCAGCCAAAAAGGAATTTCACTTCGCAAGTCCTATTTGTATGAGCCGACCGATACCTTTGGACATAAAGTGTTGTGATTATTGTAGCTCGCTTTTGAGCTTGTCTTCTGTCGGTGCTGTGGATTGCTGAAATACCTTGTCAACGGCATCGACGACTGCCTTGGGGTCGCCCCAGCTGCGATCAGTCCAATTGTTGATGAGCTGCTTGGTTTCGTGCCAAAGCTTTTCAGCTTCCTCAATCGTGTCAGCGAGAATGGTGGCGTTGCGCCAGATACCGGCACCAGCGAAGTGAAATTCCTTTTTGGCTGGAGGCGCCGTCATCATCTTGTTCTGTTGTGGTTCGTCGAGGCTCATGTTCCGGTTTGATAGAGGGTTCGTGCCCTTATTGTAGCAACGAAAACAAGCAAAGTTTTGTCGCCTGTGGATACTGGAGCGCCTTCAATTTCTATCGGCAGAACCGCGTCAACGGCCGTGCCAGCGAGCGTGAAGTTTGTGTCGAATTGATTGAGCACCGCGTCGATGAGGTCTTCTACGTCGGTATCCGGGTGTGCGAGGGTCGTGGGGTCGAGCACAAAAAGCACATCGAAGCGGTACATGCGGAGGTTATTGGCTTGGTCTTCAAAGTCGGCGGCGATGCGCGGCATGCCGACGATGGCGAATGGATAGCCGGCCGTCGGGCTGATCGTGAGCGGGTTCGGATTCGCATCGATGGCGTAGAACGAATTGATGTTGCCCGCGGTGACGAGCGCCTGAAGGTTCGCGAGGATTTGCGTCTTGATGGGCTTTGCAAGGTCGGTAGCCATACTCAAGCTGCGGCGATAGCTGCAACAATCTGCGAAAGTGCGGTGCCGAACATCGTGTCAATTTCCGGCTGCGATGCCGCGACGATGCGCTCCATGAACGGGTTGGGTTTCGTGCCGGGGTGATTGACACTCGCTACCGGGTGCTCGGCGCCCGGCCAAAAGAGTGCCTTCGCATTCTTCGGCAGGATGACGTGCGGCTTGGTGCCGAACTCGACATACGGCGCGTAGCTGGCGGTCGGGAACCACCGCAGCATGCCGGTCGTCAACTGCGCCTGGAACGTCTGCGCGAGAAATCCGGTGCGCCACGGCACGATCCCTTTGACGGTGTATTTGGCGAGGATGGCCTGCGATGCCGAGAGCGCGCGTTGCAAGATGGGCGCGGCGATCGAAGGCGCCTGCGCGAGCCTCGCGGTGAGCTGGTCGAGGCCCTGTATCTGTACGGAAAAATCCATAGCTAAAAATTGAGCAGCCGGTACTGCCCCAGCACGTCGAGGTCTTCGTTATCCAGCTCCTTGTTGTAGGCCATTGTCGCGCCTTCCAGGGACTGGCTGGTTTTCCCGGCCATTTGGCGGCGCGTGAAGCGGCGCACGACAAGATTTTCGCAGACGTTCGTGATGTCGCCCGGAAGCATGTGCGTGTTTTGGTCCTCTGGGTTGGCCCAGTTGACCGGATAGCCCGCCACATAGGTCGCGCGGATCATGTTGCTGTAGATGCGCGGCAGCACGCCGTACACGCGGATGATGCCCTTCGGGTAGTACAGCACACCTGAATTAGACGGGTTGGGCACCGGGTCTATCAGCTCGTATTGGTCGGCTATGAAATCGGTCCAACTCGGATTGCTGGGCGTCCCGGCGCGCCACTGGAAGCTCGAAATCGAGAACACCGGCGTGTTGCGTAAGATGAGGAACGTCTGGCTCGGATTCTCGATGCTGTACACCTCGTTCGTATAGGTCTGCTGTACGAAGCCGCCAGGTCGGCCGCACTCGTTGTTGACGTAATTCGTTGCCCAGTTGATGAGCCGGATAAGCACCAGGTCGAAAGCTGTTGGCTGGTCGGTGACGCTGAGCGTCTGACCGCTATGTGAGCCCGACGCAGCTTGCGAGAGGGTGATTTCGGTCGGGCTGACGATCGCGGCGATGGTCGTGCCGGCCGGAATGTACGTGCCGGTGATGGGCTGCCCGACGCGTATCGTTTTGCCGGTCGGTACGGTGACGCCTGTCACGTCTGTGGTGCCGTTGAGTACGCAGGTGGTGAGGCTGACGAAGAGGCTCGGGTCGAACAGCAAATCTTTCACGCGTTGAAGCGTGGTGAGAGCGTACGGGCTGAGCTGTTCCGCCATAAATCGAGGTTGTGCCCTCGTCGCCGCCCCCCTTTTCAGCTTGAAGAGCTGAACGGGGCTTTCGCCCAGGGGGCAAAGCGAGGGTGCAACTAGGTGTTGCTGACTGCCGTGCGAACCGGCAACTGCATGCCGTTGCCCGGAGTACCGATGAACTCGGCGTAAGCCAAGATCGCCGGGCTAGAACCGGCGGTGAACGTCGGCGTGAGCACGATGCGCAGGTAGCGCTTGCGGCCACCTAAGGGGGCTGCCGATTGCGCCGTGTTGCGGAGCATGATGCCCTCAACGCGCGCGTAGCTGTCAGCGGCCACCGTGTGGACGTTCAACGTCGCACCGATATTGGTGCCGGTGTTGTCCACGGCCGGAGCCCACGCATCGGTCGAGCCGTTGTCGTTGGACTCTTGAAGAAGCCACGCCACCGTAGAGGCGGACGGCGAACCCGACGCGATCTCGGCGCGCACGTGAACCATGAGGCTCTCGATGCCGACCGAGGTGTCGTAGCTGTCGCCGTTGACCGCCGAGCTGCCGGTGAGCGAGTTGATCGCCACCGAGCTGACCGTCGAAGGCTGCACGATTACGTCATCGTATGGATTGAAACGCATAGGATGATTGTTGTTTGTGCCACGCGCCGTCGATCCGGCGGTTGCGGTGGGCTACCGCTGGCCTGTTAGCCCTGGTCTGCGTTCGGGATGCAGACAAGACCCTCATCGAACTTGTGGACGGTGCCTTTGCGCCCGTCAGGGCACGTGCACTCGTCGCCGGGGCGGCCGTTGCTGACGAAGCCGGTACGGCTTGCGTTCGCGTCAACTCCAGGCGCCTCTTTCGAGACGCATACGAGTTGCCCGTCTTGCTCGGCGAGCACGCCCTCGCTCCCGTCAGGAAGCGTGCATGTGTCGCCGGCCTTCGGCACTTCGCCGCCTTGAGCGGCTGCTGCTGCGTCGGCTTCCGCCTTAGCAGTGGCAAACGCGCTCTCAGCGTCCACGGCGGCCGTTTCGGCCTCCTCCGCGGCTGTCCGCTCCTCGTCGGAGCTTTCAGTGGTGAGTGCTGCTGTCAGCTCGTCGGCTTTCGCCCGAGCCTGCGCCGCAGTTTCCTGCAACGCGTTCAAATCATCGCTCATAGCGTGAAAATGATGTGCCGATAATTGGCTGAGGTGCGGGGTAGCGGAGGAAGTCGCTACCCCATCCGGTCAGCCGCCGGATCAGGAAGGAGCGGTCTTGCCGACCACCATGGCGCGCGGAAGCGTCAAGGTCAGAGCGTGGCGGTGCTTGTAGACAAGGCCGCGCTGGTCTGCCAACGCGATTTCCTTGCCGCCGAAGCTGCCGCTTTCGAACTGGCCGACGCGCATCTCGCCTTTGTCGCCAAAGGCAAATGCCCGCATGTTGCCGAAGATGATGAACGGGTTGCTCGCCCCGTCCGAGAAGCCGTTGACGCTCGATGCGCCGACCGCTGGAAGCCAACGGTTCGTGTACACCGGGTAGCCGAGGATCTCGCCCGCTGGCTTGATAGGACCGCCGCCGGGGTGGTTTTCCATCGCCGGTTCGGGCTTCGCCCACCCTGCGTAAGGCAGGATGTAGTTGCCCGCGGTGTCCTTCTGCGTGCGCAGCTTCGCCCAGACGGTGCGGTTCATGTAGAACGCAGCGCCGTCGAGGATTGACTCTTCAAGGGCGCCAATCATCTGCGAGCTGTCGTCCATGACCTTCATCGAACCGAACGTGGTCTCGCCAGTCGGGAGCACGTAGCTCGTCACCTTCACGCCGGTCTCGTCCACCGTGGTGGTCGAGGGGTAGTTGAGGATGCCGAGGAACGGGTCGCCGGTGTTGGCACCGCCGACAAATCCCTGGTAGTCGATCATGTTCGCCATGGCTTCACCGCCAAGGGCGAGGAGCCAGTCAGCGACATTCACGTTGGCGTCCGCCAAGAGATCGTTGCCGACCACGAAAGCGAGCTGCCATTTCTTCGCGATGAGCTGGGCTTGCCCGAAGGTAAGGCCAGTCACCGGACCCGGTGCGTCTACCCCGAGGTACGCTCCTCTGAGGAACGACCCGGTGTAGTTCGGGACCGCGAGTTCGTCACTCGTCAGCGTCCATTTAGCCGCCTGGCTCATGATCGTACCGACCGAAGCGGCGATACGCATGATGGCGTCGGCGATCTCGCGAGAAACGAGGTAGCCGCCGCGGTTGTCCTGCTCTTCGATCAAAGCCTCGTTGGCTTTGGTGTCGATGTTGAAGGACGACCCCTTGACGGCCGCGCGGGCGACTTCGACAAAGTCCGTCTTCATCTTTGCAGACAAGCCGGTCATGTCTTTGCCGCCGGTCAGCTCGCGCTGAACGCGGAGCTGTTCGACGATCTTCTGAGTTTGAGAAGCAACCTCGCCGCCGATAATCGGTACGAGTTTTTCTTTCATCACCTCGTCAAACGCGGTGATGTGCATCGCTTTAATTTCAGCGAACTCTTCTTCTTTTGTTTTCACAAATTGATTTGTGATTACTTTTTGCTACGGCGCTCGCGTATCTCGGCATTAATGTCGCCAAGCGCTCTTCGCGCCGCAGCCTCAATGCCGCCCACGATCTCGCGTACCTGAAGGTGCGCTTTAAGCGCATCGTCAGAGCCAGAGGTTGGTCGGGGTCTCGACCCGTTGTTGCGAGGACCATCGCCGACGGTTTTGCCGTCGTCGCTGCGGTCTTCCTCCTCGCTGCCGTCGGCAAGGCCCGGATGAAGGGCCTCGAGAACGGCTTTTGCAGCTTTCAAGTGATTGTGGGCCTCGCCCAGCTTTTCTTTCGTGGCAGAAGACAGCTTTGAACCGATCTTGGCCGCGACCGCAGGCAGCAACTGCGCGGGAACGTGCGGCGCGAGGTATTCCTTGAGGATATCGAGCGTCTTTTCGTCGGCCTGGTCTTCCTCGCCGAACGCGGCCTTGCACATTGATTTAGCGATCTTCACCACCGCCTTCTTGTGGGCGCGCTGGTGCTCCTCCATCCGGCCGGTAATCCAGTCGGTGTGCTCGTCGGTCGTGCCTTCCTCGCCCTGCACGCTCTTCATGCAGCGGGTTTCAAAGTCGTCGAGGGATTTGCCGCACTTCGTCTCGTAGTCATCGTGCGCGTCGCGGAGCGCTTTCAAATGCTCTTTCTTGTCGAACGCCTTTGCGTCGCCGGGCTCGAAGTCGCGGAAGCAGGCGATGGATTTGGCGCGGTGCATCGTGTGTTCGTCGGCGATGCCGGAGCGGAGGTCTTTGAGATGCTCGCGCATCGCCTCGCCGAGCTTGGCGGCGGCCTTCGCCTTCTTCTTGTCGGCCTCGGGGTCATTCGGGTCCACCGGGTCGCCCTGGTCTTCAATCGCGCCAGCGGCTTTCTCGCGAAACTCGTCGAGTGCTTTCTCCACCTCGCCGGTGTGGCGCTCGTGCTCGTCGCCGATGGCTTTGAGCAGCTTCTTTTGCAGCGGTTTTGCTTCTTCGGCGCTCTTGTCGTTGGCGGGTTGGCAGACAAGGCCGTCATCGGTGTTGACGAAGACGCCAGCATCGCCATTGTCCATCGTGCAGGTATCGCCCGCCTGGGCATCCTTCTTTTCCGGCTCTTTGTCTTTCTTTTCGGCCTCTACGAAGGCAATGCCTTTGAGGGAAAGCGCCGGTACGTCGAGCCCCAGCTCTTTGGCTTCTTCAAAGGTGAACGCGCGACCCTGTGCCGGGCCAACGCCCTGGTTGGCGGGAATGGGAACGAATGAAAATTCGAGCAACTCGGCGCGCGTGATAATGCGGCCGTTCTCGTTGTCAAATTCCTTTGGAATGAAGCCGACGGAGGTGGTGCATCCGACGCCCATGCCACTCTTGACGCCAAACTCGTACATGCGGCGTACTTGCTGAGCGAGTGGGTTGATGTCCGCGGGAAAGAACACACCGCGCGCGCCGGTCGCCGGCACGCCATGCATTTCCGTGTCGTACGTGTCGGTGCAAACGCCTATCGGGAGCGAGTAGTAGTCGTGGCCCCAAAGGACGATAGGGTTATTCTTGTAGTTTTCCAGCTCCCAGCCATTCTGCCGGACGATCTCACCGGAGCGGTCGAGGTCTTCGGTCGAAATGATTACGTCAAAGCTGCCGTTTTCGTCCTTCGCCTTGCGCAGTTTCTCGATGGTTTTGAGATCGAGCGTTTTAACGCGAGCTTTGATGTCAGCGGCGAGTTCATTGGTGAGCTTGAGGTCATCCATAGAGAGGTGGTCAAATTATATCACCTGCTCGCGGCTCATTTGATGATCTGCCACGTAGCGGCTTCGCAAACGTAAAGGTGTTTGTCTTTGGCGTTGTAGAACAACGCACCGTCGTTGCTGGCAGCGCAGGTCGAGGTGGAGACGCTATACGCGCGAATGGTGCCGCTGGCTACGTCGAGCGACATGACGGGCGAGGTTGTACCGATGCCGACGTTGCCGCCGTTAAGAAACGAGCTGCCAAGCGGGTTGAGCTTGAAAGCAAATGCCGTTGGGTCAGAGTTCGTGTAGGAGCCCGTAAATTGTCCGCTGGTCGATGAGGCAAAATAGTAGTTCGGATTGGGGACGCCGTTGGTGCTGCTGGCGAGGAAGTAGTTGTTGAGAGACCCCGCGTTCGGGCCGAAATAGATGGCGTAACCCGTAGCGCCAGGCACCGCGTTCCACGAAATTTCATAAGCCTCTGCGCCAAGCAGCGAGCTTGAGGCGTCGGTCGTTGCGAAAAGGGTATTGCTGATGGTTGTGGTGCCGGTCCCGTCAAGAGCCGAAACAGCGAACGTCAAAGAAGTGCTCGAAGCCATCGTGCCGCCCGTTGTCGTGGCTGCGGCGGTTTCGACGGGCTGTGCGAGGGGAGCGCCAAGGCTCCAATTCGGAGCATTGAGAGCAGCAACCGTTTGGGTGCTATTGCCACTGATGACATCGGTGAGGTGAGTGAGAAACGGCGATGTGTACGACGAGCCGATGATCGCGATGCCGACGATAGGCACCGTAAGCACACCTGCGATTATCTGGAACGTCCGGCTAAGAAGTAATGCTGGCATATAAAATTGAGCGACTTAAAAAGATATACACAGAAGTATACCGCCCCAATCACACGACATTGAACGGGGGTGTGGATAATTCAAAGAGCGTGTGCGAGCAGCGCGATGATGTCGTGCGTGTTCGTAAAAGATTGGCCGATGACAATGCCCGCTAGAAGAGTGAGCGCAATGATGATTTTGCGGACCTTGCCGTTGGTGTAGGAAACCTTGGTTTCGATATTATCGAGCTTGGTTTCTTGTCATTGAGATGATTCCCGCATATCTTTTTCAAATCGCAGCATCCGCTCATTCATGCTTTCGCGATATGTCATTTCTTCAGAGGGCATATCAAAATATCACCACCACCATGCGCGTTTGTACCAGGGGACAATGGTTGCTCCGGAGGCACTGGGCTTGATGGTAAAGGCATTCATCGCGGTGAAGGTGCTGCCGCTAACTGTCTCGCCGTAATTTGCCGCACCCGTTGAAATAGTCCCGTTTGTATCGGCAGCGAAAAGAGATAATTCACCCCCGCTATAATAACGCTGGGAGCCGCTCGGGTATATGCCTGTCACCAAATTAGCGTTATCATAACTACAAACTACGACCCACTCATTCGAGACAGCAGGATTGAGCGAAACTGTGAATGGAGAAGTTCCATTGGTTTCGGCGGCTTGTGCGTGAACATCGAAACCTGTGGCGGTATCAACGCCACTGTAAGTTGAGGCCGCCCAGTCTATGCCATCGCTTCCTGTCGTACCTGAGATGACCAGATTGTTCGCTCCTCCAGGCGCGTTCGGTAAAATATATGCGGCGAGATAGATGAATGAATTTGCAGATTGAGTTGTTCCGATTTGAGTCATTGCCGTTCCACCATACGTGACGCCTGTAACGGTGTAAGAACCTCCAGGGTTGTTATATTCGCCGAGACAGATAACCACAGTGTTGCCATTGTTGGTGACACTCACAGTTTGAGGAAGAGTGCTCACTGTGTTGTGCGCCGTGGCTAGATATGCAATCGCAGCAAACGACGGAAAGGGAAATAGAAGCGCGACAAAAAATATTACAATTCGTCTCATAGAATAAAATGAGCGATGAACTCTAATTGGAGCCATGTGAGCAGACATACGGCTAAGGTGATAGACGCTAAGAATAGGACTAATTTCATATTAAGCGCCGGTCGCGCGACCACTGCACTCGACCTGTATCGGCGAGTTTGTCGGATTACCCGCATCCAATTCGAGCGTATCGCCGCGTGTGAAGGTGTTGTTGGAGGTGAATAGCGTATTGCCTACCGTCGTGGACGCATTGATCTCCGGCGCCATGAGCGTCGCGTTGTCTTTGACAAGAATCCGAAGCGTGTACGCCCCTGTCGTATCCGTCGAGGATGTCGCGGTGTTGCATTGCATGTCTACCATCGTGCCAGTGAAACCCGCGGTGAGGTCCACGGTCGAAGTGCCGGTCCAGGCAGTCGTGGTGGCGGAAAATTGGAATATCGGATAGCGGTAGCCGGTCACGTTATTACTATTCACAAAGAAACTGCTACCGGCCGTGAGGTTGGTGGTCGAGGCGTTCGTGACGGTGAGTAGGCCGGTATTCGCAAGCGACATGGACTTGGTAGTATTCTTGGTGTACCAGTTGAAAGCTACGGCGTTAGATGACGAAGCCAGCTCGTAATCCATATCTCCTGTCGGTTCGGCGAGGACCAAAGATTCAGGCCGCTCCGTCCCATTCCCAAAAGCACAACCCGAACCGGTCCAACCTCCGTTGGTGAAAAACAGCGCGGCGTAATCGGAGTTTGCAGCGAGGATATTTCCATTCGCTACGAAACCACTCCCGCGGCATGTGCCGGGACTTGGGTTAAACGTGTTCACGAGATCGAGGCCATTGCCATCCCAATAGGTATCAATGGTGTCGCCTGCGATACGTCCATACCCAGGCGAAGAAGTTCCCACCAAGAGATAGGGATTTGGACTATCATTCGTGGCCTTCAACCACACGTCTGCCATGAACGTGGAAGTGGCCGTTGAAGACGTGGCGGTGATGTAATTGACGGTCGGGCTGCTGCTCGCCGCGAGCGCATTGGTTCCGCCCGTGGAATAAAGCCATCCCTGCCCAAACGATGCAGCACCCGTGCCGCCGCTCCCGACGCCGAGCTGACCCGTTGTCGTGATGGTCGGCGATACGCTTCCGACAACAGTGAAGCCCGAACATGTGATGAAGCCAGAGCACAAAGCCGATGATGTGGCGACGCCGCTCGCCTTTGCCGGATAGCCGTTATTGGTCGTGTAGTAGAGAAGCTGTCCTGCCGTGTCGGCGGACGACGTAGCTATCGTGCCGACGCCGCCGCTACCGCCGGCCGCCGTGAGAACGCCGCCCGATAGGTTGAGCCCGCTGCCGATGCTTGTCGTCGAGAGGGCGCTTCCTCCGTTGCCGGTGAGCAACGTGTTCGATTGAATGTTGCCCCATCCGGTGCCGCCGCCGAAAACAGGAAGCACGGTCCCTGCGGCAAAAGTGATTAAAGGTAATGCAAACGCGGTCGCGAGAAGCACCGAAACAACCAGATAGAATTTTCTCATACGTCAGTAATTATAGTCTGCTAAGAGCTGTCCCGCACTGTAGCTATTCACAGTCGTTATCGTCGCGCCGCTGATCGTGTAGTCATTTCCCGCGCCAGGTGTCAGCCGTGCACCGGCGCCGAAGAGCTTGACGCTACCGACGACCGGCGTGTGTGCGAGCGTGAACGCCGTGCCGGAACCAGAGACCACCTCGTTTATGACAGGCGTGCCGAGCACTGCATTTCCGATGTCGGAAATCATCTTGGCGGTGATGCCGAGCACCAAGCTGTACGTCTTTCCAGCTGTGTTTTTGGTGCTGGCGCTCGTGCTCTCCTGCGCGCGCGTGATGGTGAGCGTGTCTGTGCTGATGTTCGTGACGCGGACTATCTCGACGTTCGGGTCGTTCGCCGGGTTCGGATAGTCGGTGCTGTTCCACCAGATGAGATTGAATGGCGTGGCAGGCAGTTTCGCGCCCTGGCCGGATTGCAGCACGATCGAGGTGGCCGCAGCGTTGTAGCCGGTCGAGGCTTGGACTTGCGCGAAGTTCGCGACGCTATCGAGGCTCATATGGCCTTTAATGATAGCATCTGCTTCAAAACGTTTACTGATTATCCCCTTCTCGCCCGAGGGGTGATGCCGTAGCGTAGAGCGCAGCGACATCGGCGAGGTACAAAAATGTTCGCGTGGTTTGCCAGCCTCCAGGGCCCCGTCCAAGCCGCTATAATCACGTTGACTGTAGGTGGTGGCCTGGGTGGCGGCGGTACCTGGCTCTACAACATAGGATACGGCAACGGCGCTAGGGACATCTCGCAAGTCGAGAAGTACAAAGATCAAGTCGCAAGTTTGCTGGTCGATCTCAACAAGGTGTCAGAGTCGGTCCATCAGACAACCAAGATGATCGACGAAAACGCTAACCTAAAGGCACAGGCGGCAACTGACGGTGATAAACTCAAGACGCTTCAACAAACGGTCGACGAACAGATCACAAAGCTCAAAGCAGCGACCGATAAGGTGGTCGTTCTTGAAGGGCAACTCGGCAAATTGGTTCCCGATGATGAGCTTACTAAAGTGGTGCAACAAGGTACTGCCGAAAGGGTCATACCGAATGGATTGACGATTGGAGTGAATGATTTCATCGCCGACTTTGCAGCGGTCCGAATAAATGGGTATGGCAATAACATGCACGTTGGCGACAATGAGAGGCTGGAAATCTTGGGAAAAAGTTGCCTAGTGGAGCTTGTCAAGATAGACAAACCTTCTGCGACTTTTGTTATTTCGTGCTTCAAAATTCAATCACGTTAACGACACCTCTCCTGGCCGGATGTAGCACCGGCAATCGGGATGCAATGGCGGTGCTTCGCCGTCGCTGTAATCATCGTTGAAGAACTGGTCCTCGATGCCGACTTCCCTGTTGTCGAGGGCCTCGCATTGCGGGCACACGTGGTCGTCCTCGGCCGTGTACCAGATGAGCGTTTTGACGACGCCGCTCTGCGCCCATGCTTGGCGGTTCGCCCAATTCGCAGCACGAAAGCTCTCGGTCTTGGCGATGAGCCCGGCGCGGCGCTCGTCGGCAAAGCTGTAGACGCCATCAACAGCGTTGGTCAGCTCGCCGAGGTTCGTACCGCCAGGCTGATTGAGTTTCTCGCCCAGCACGTTCTTGAGCTGGTTGAGCGTGGTCTCATTATAGCTACGGGCCATCTTCGCGATGCCGCGGTCGAGCGCCGCGCGCGTGCTCTCATTCGCAAGAATGTCCTGGTGGCTGGCGCCTATCATCGCGAGCGCCGCGGTCGCCTCGTCTTTGGCAAGCGATGTCAAAATCGGCGTCGCTAGGTCGATGGTGATGCCTATCCATTCCTTGAGGTCGAAGAGGTCGCCGAGCGCCTTCTCGACGCCGGTTGCTTCGGGCAGGTTGGCGAGTACCTCGCGCTTCTGGTCAGCATTGATGTCGGCGAAGACCTTGCGCAGCGCCGCCTCGGCATGCTCGCTACGGTCGGCAAAGCGCTTCCAATGCTCCATGTACTCGGTGTGTGTGAGGTCTTTGACGCTCTTGGCGGTGTAGTCGGACTGGAGCTTGTTGTTGAGGATGTCCTTGAACACCTCGGTGAGGGCGCGGCGCATCTGTGCGGCGCCGCTGTAGCTGCTTTTTCCGCCGGTGCGGATGCGGATGGCCTTCGTGTACCGACCGCTCGCGGTGAGTGCGCGCGCAAGCTGCGGCGTCTGGTCTTCGCCCTCCGGTGTGTCCGTCGTACCAGCGGGCTCCATAGAGGTCGGCCGCATCAACGCGTCGCCGCCCTCTACCGGCCCGAGCCCTGCGAAATTCCTGCGCGCCTCGTTCTGCGTCATGATTGGCATGTTGCCGACGAGAGCCTGCATCTCTGCCGTGCGCGCCGCCTTATCCTCCGGAACCGGGTCGAGGAAGGTGAGATACAGGTCGTCGCCGTAGCGCGGGACAAGGAACTCGTTGAGGAACGAAACGATGAGCAGCATCTTCGGCTTGATGGTGCGCTTGCTGAACACGTAATCAGCCGTCTCGGCGGTCGCGCGGTTGGTGTCTGATTCTGCGGTGCCCAGGATGGTCTTGCTCACGCGAGCCGCAGCAAGAATGCGGTCGCGCGTCGCTTCGGCGAGTTTCGAGAAGTCCATGTCTTTCTGGGTCATGCCCGTGTGTTCGAGCTTGGCTCCCTTCGGCATCACCGGGATTTTGTGCGCGTTCGCATTGCCGGCGTACTCGTCACGCATACCGCGCTTAATACGCTCCAAGTTGCCTTCCACGTTCGTGTCGGTTTGGACGTAAAGCCCGATCTGCGCGCCGTTGATGAAGAATTTCCGGTTGTACTCCATCGCGTAATTGTCGCTGTCGATCCATGACGGAATGGTTTGCACGAATCCGATGCCGACGAATGGGTCGTTGGGATCGGGATACTTGAAGTGAAGTATCTGGTATGGCTGGAACTTGAATATCTTGCCGTCGATCGTGAACTCGTAATGGTCGATTTTATATGGGAAGCTCGTCTTGTTGAGCTTCACGCGCACGCGGCCGGGGTTGAGCGGATAGATGGCGCGCGGTTGGTCAGCGTCGCTGTTCACGCCGTCGAGTAGCCAGTAGCAGTTGCCGGTCAATTCGAGGTGCGCGACCGTCGTGTACTTCAGCTCGATGCCGGTCATGTGCTCGTTGACGCCATCAAGGAGCGCCAACAGCGGGTGGTCTTCCTGCTCCTCGTGGTCGTCGCCGTTGACCTGGTAGAGCCGCCACTCGATGTTCGCCACTTCGCTGGCGATGGCGTTCACGGCGGCGAAAGCCCAGCCGGTGAAGTTGCCCATCGCCTTGGCGGCGTCTACCTGCTTGGCGCCGGTCGGTTTGTAGATGGCAAGCGGGTCGTCGCCGCCCGAAAAGCCTTTGCTGTCCGCGTCGGGGATTTCGGCTTTTACGGTGCCACGACGGTCGCGGAGGACGACGGCACCGTTTGATTGGAAACCTTCGTAGCGGTTGACCGGGATCGTATCCTTTCGTTCAATCCGGTCGGCCAACGCGCGAAAAAGACGAGGCATAAAGGTGCTTCAAGTGTAGCACCGTCATCCCCATATTAGAGGCGGCCTTTGGGGATAGTTGAAATGAAACACGTAGACATGGTTGAGGGTGAACGTTCAAAGCGATACGGCATGGCTTACGGCGGAGATACCAAAGGTTCTTACGATACCGCAACAGAACTTTTTGAAGCCTTTCGAAGCTATGAGGACAAAATCCGTCCGGTAATCGATCCACGAAAGAAGTACCGATATTCTTTCAGAGATGGGCGCAACACGATAACGATTGAGGATTTGCGCAGAATCATGGCGGCGGAAAGTGCTGCTAAACGTAATGCACCTTCTGCTCCTCAATCCCCTCACCAATAAGCCCAAGAATAAGATAAACCAGCGCGTCCACCGCATCGTCGTGCTTCTCAATCCCGAACCCGAGTAGCTGCGTGATGAGCTGCTCGCATCCGGTACGCGGAAACCTCACGACGCCGTTCTTGATGTAGCGCGCCGCGACGCGCAACCGCGCGCGCTTATCCTTGATGGGATGCATCGCCTGCACGCTGAACGCACGGCGCTCCATCTCCTCGATGGCGGCCTGCTGATACGCCACTGCCTCAACGAAAAACTCGCTGCTCATGTTCGAGCTGCGGCGGATGTCGTCGAGCGCCTGCATGGTGTCGCTGAACGTCATGCGCCGAATGACCGGATGCGGCTGCACGTAGATTTCGAGGTTGCCGCCCGGCCAAGTCGCCTCGCCACTCACGATTGCCGTGTAGTCGGCGCTCTCCTTGGTGCTGATGGCGAGGTCGACGCCGTGTCCCAAGTGATTGCCGTCATCAAACGGCGGGTCGTCGTACCAGTGGATATCCTCCGGGTGAACGTCCTGCCCCTCCTCCGGCACCACCTGCAGAAGCATCTCGCGGCGGAAACCGATGTCGCCCAGCTCGTTGCGCTTGGCGTCGATCGCTGCCTGCGTCGGGTATTTGGCCTTCCAGGTGCACCGCTCTATCTCCGTGCCGTCGCAGTCGTGCAAAAGAGAAAACTCGAGGACTTTGAAGATGCCGGTGTTCTTCAACCGCGCCATCAAGCCGTCGGTATGCAGCCAGTTGCCGATGACGATGACGCGGCCGGTCTGCTCGTCGACGGACGGCAGCACGTTACCTCGGAACCATCGGTCGCTCTTGTCGCGGTTCTCCTGCGAGCGCACCCAGTCGAGGTCTTCCACGTCGTCGGCGACAATGAGCGACGGCCGATGCTGGCGGTGTTTGACACCGCGTACCTTCTGGCCGCGCGAGCGCGACAGGACGCGCACGCCGTTGTCGAGGACGGCATTCATCGCCTGCCAGTCCTCGTCGCTCTCCAGCGTGGGCTCGGGGCGCGGGTCGTCTATCCGCTTGTATTTGAGGTGGCCGTAGTCCCGCAGGATGAGGTCGTTGTTGCGCAGCTCGTGCTGCACGCTGGCGGCGTTGATGCTGGCCTGGCCGCGCGTGTCGGCGAGCATGATGATGAACGGGTAGCGGTCAGGATGCTCCAGCGCGCACCACAGGACCAACGCGAGCGACGCCATCGTGCTCTTGGCACAGCCACGGAAGCCGATGACTTCAAGCCGCTTGTTGTTGTGGTCTTGCAGCGCGCCGGCCATCTCGTCAAAGAAATCCGAGAGGTCGGCCGGGAAGTGGTGCGGGAGGTAGGTGAGACAGAAGCCCTTGAGGGTCTTGGCCGCCGCGCGGCGGATTTCCGGGTCGTCTACGAGACGTTCAAGCTGAAGCGTCTCCGTTTGCATGTAATGCGAGGTAGAGGCGCGCTACGGCCACGTCGGGCGTAAGTCCGTTGCCTCTCATAAGACCCATGTACGCGGTTGCTTCCCATTCGCCCTCGGTCTGTGCTCGGTGGCTATAACGCGTAAGACGTTGAAACTTTCCGGCGCACGCCTGCATGAGTTCTTCGAGGGTGGGAACGAAGAAGGCCCCGTCGGTGAGGAAGGCGATGGTATGGCCGTAGACCAGACCGTCATGCTCGCACTTTGGTTCGGCTGGACTCTGATAAACGTGGAGCGGAAAGCCTGCGGCTTTCAACTCCTGCACTAAGACTCTGTTCATAAATATTGCGCTCGAACGTGCGCCCCGCTAGCCGCAAAGGCGCACACTCGAACGGGCTAGCTGATATAGGATGAGTATATCACAACTACGGGGCACGCTTACCGATGGTATTACGAACTCCACAGAAGGACTGAAAGCTCCCCGTAAATTGATCACCTGAGAACCGGATGCTGGCTTTGAAATGTTGGGTAGGCCCGTATTCTACTTGGGCAGTTCCGTCAGGTGCTATCGGGGTTGGGTTGAAGGACGGAGACCCGTGTTTTCCACTCACAATCCCAGCCACCATATTGTTTGCCACGACCAGCGTGACGGTCAATACGCCGCAATCACCCGCGTCCGGCGCGGTCCCGATCCACTTCCCGTCCTGTGGGCCGGCAGCGCGCGCCAACACCCCCATGAACAATAGAAATGCCGCCAGAAATGCACCAATGTGTTTCATTGCATTAGCTCCGTATGCCCGCAATTTATTCTATTTCAGGCCGTTCTTCTCGGGCACCATCTCCTCAACCACGCGCGATGGCAACATCCCTCCCCGCTGCCACGCCGCGATGACCGCGATGCGGATTTCGCCGGGCAGGGGCTCGTAGTGGATTTCCTTCGCCATCAGCGCGATTGGCTTTTTGTAGAGTCCGGCAGCCGCCTCGGCCTGTAGTAGCGCGAGGTCCATCATCACGACGCTCTTGGCCGCCTCCACGCGGTCGCGGGCGAGCGGCTTGGCCATTCCTTCGTGATGGTCGTCGGGCGTCCAGTAGACAATTTTCAGCAACGCCTCGCGCATGACGCGGTAGTTCTCACGTAGCTCGGCTAGACGGGGCTCTATCTTGGCAGTGTCGATTTCGTAGCTGATCTCGTTGCGGACTTTGCCGACGAGTTTGCGGAGATAGCTGAAATGGAAATCACGACCGAACTCTTTTTCGAGCTGCTCCTTGAGGGCGAGCATTGTAATGGTCGGCTTTTTGGCAAGCTCGTCGCGAATTGAATGCCTTATTTTTTCCTCGAACGGAGGAAGGATGCGCATAACGCTATTTTACACTATCCGTCGCCTTGAAATGAAACGAGGCCAGCCGGAGCCAGCCTCGTCCACCGGTCAAGTGAAGAGTTTCAGCAACGCGGCAAGTCCAAAGAGACAAGCCGCGACGTTGATCTTCACTTTGACCGAGAGCCGGAATTGTACCCTCATCGGGCCTACTCCGGGTCTCGGCGCGCCGCAGACCCAAAGGTTTGCGGGTTTGGCCCCTATCGAACGAATAAGCCGTCGTTCATAGGCATATCGGCCCACCTTTAGCGTTCTAGAAACGCCTCGGACGGCCCCGCGTGGCTCACGGCAACGTCGGCCCAACATCCCGCCGGCCGAACTCTTCATCCCGAAGAGTGATGTCTCACCGTACGCAGGCTGCGAGTTGTCTGATCAAGGGTAGCCGACAAGCCAATGCCGGGGCTTGACCAGGCCCGCGCCGATAAAGATAGGTAGTCTTAATCGGAAGTCGAGTCAGGTGGTGGTGATGAGGACGCCTCCTGCCAACTCCACCGCTCCGCATGCTCCGCCAGTTGTAGGCTGGCCTCCACGCTCTGATAGAGCCCGGCGAGCGCCGGCTGGCCCTGCTTCACGTTGGCGCCCATCGCTTGCATCGCCTCGGCAATGCCATTGCGCCGCTCCTGGAGGGCCTTCCGCTTATTCCGGTTCTCGACGGTGTGGTAGTCGGGCGCGACTTCCAACGCCTTTATCTCCGCCTCAAGCCCGCGGTCGTCGGCCTGTAGCTTGCCGTACTCGGCCATGATGGTGTCGAGCCCCTTCGATACCCAATCGGCGTGGCAGCGGGCGCCCCACGCTTTCTGCCGACAGTCGCGGATGAATGCGGCGCGGTGTTCCTTCTGCTGCTCGTCGGTGAAGGTCATAGGCTGTAGAGCTGTCGCAGCGTAAGCGGCACGTTTGAAGACAAAATGCTGACGCCGTGAAATGAAAAGCGCCAATAAACGTGCGGATTGCGTTGCCTCGCCCACTGCACATAGCGGCGCGCGGCGACGAAGTTCCAGCGCCAAAACCAAATTTGCTTACCGTCCATGATGAAGCAAATTTTTCTGAACCGGATGAAAGCCATGCCTATTTGGTTTTGACGCCGATGCGCTCCAAAAGCGCGACGAACGCCGCAAGCTCTTTGACGGTTCTCTGCATGCTCTGCGGATCGAGCCGTATTTCGTTGCCGTCTTTGTCGCGGAAGAGGACGGCGAGTTGGTCGGGGTCGTAGACTGCTTCGGTGAAGCCTCGGCCATCGGCTCTGGTGCCGACGTACATCTGCACTTTCGCCGAGACTTCTTCCATATTCGAAGCATAACATGCCGCTTCACATCAATGTTAGATATCCCCAGCAAGCCGAAGCTAGCTATTTCACAAAAGGGATCAATTGCCGAGCAACACATGCTGTCGCCAAAGCCGCACAAGTCGCTTTCCGATGATGGTCTCGGATGCACTCATTATAGTCGGCAAGGCATTTAAAAACGGGGGTTTGATACGATCCTCGTCTATCTGTCTTCTCTATCGCGTGAGCCAAACCTTCGAGTTTGGTTTCTACATCGGCCACAAGGTCATCGTTACGTGATCTGGTAGCGTCTAAATCGTTGTGATGGGCGGGATGAAGCCGCTGAAATAATTGTATCACCTAAGAAGCCAGCCGCGATTGCTCGTGGCTGGGGATAGTTGGAAGCGTCTACCGCTTCCTTTTTTGGCGCCGCTTGCCTCGTTTGGGCTTCTGCTTGCGACGGGCTTGTTTGCCGCCCGTCATTTACGCCTGCCGAACACGAAACCGCTCGCGATGCGCACGCGACACATCTCAGTCCGCTCCGGCTTCCGGGGCCTGGTGGCAATGATGAGCATCAGCTCGTCGAGTTGGATGCCCTTGCCGCGCCGCTGCTTGGGCTCCGGCTTCTTAAAGGGGCGTGCCACTGGCCGCCCCTATGCCATCGCCGCTACGCGCTCATGGCGAGCATCCTCGGCCGCATCGCGTTGCTGCCGCTGCCGGTCGTATTCGAGCGCGCAATCGAATGTGCAGATGGGCATGCCATCGCGCACATGGGCGGCATTCTCGCGGTTGAGTCGTGTGCCGTGACGCGGATTTTTCATCCGGCACCAACATGGCTCTCTCATGTGAAAGACCTTTCAAAAGGACGGAATGTCCTTTTGAATTGTCTCAAAGAAACATGCCTCGGTTAATGCGAGGCATGTGTATATCGCGGCCGGAGAGGGTGCACCTTCCCTATCGGTCCCGTTGCGCGCTGGGTCGGCCGTTTGCGACTATTTTCTTCAGGTGCTCGTGGGAACTGCCCTACAAACTTGCAGGGTCGAATGCTTTGTATTCCGGCACCGTCATCGCCTCGGTGCTCTCATAGTATTTGCCGTTGTGGTAGAGGAATGCAGCGAAGGTCGGGCGGAACAATCCGCTGATCTTGCACTCGCGGTGGTCGGTCGGCTCTCCTACCAGAAAGCCTCGGCCGTCCATGAGCGCAGGTGGCACAACGCCGAGCATTTCGTCATAGCGTCCAACGCTGACTTCGGTGAACAGGCTCATGGCAGCCTCCACATGGTTGTCGTTAATCGCTTGTTGGGTGGAGATGAGTCGAATTGCCGCAGTGCTTTTTCCCTTGCGGTGCCTATGTGTGGAACTGCTTCCCCGCGGGGGAAGCGCTTCCCGCTGCTGCGGGTACTGTTCCATAAGCCATTCTGCGGCTTCGCGCTGACCGATGCCCTGCACGTGGGCCACAAGCGCGATTACGTCTCCGCCGCGCTTCGCGTGAAAACAATAATAGGCTGCCTTGCTCGGCGTGATGACGAGCGCCCGATCGCCTACGGCTTTGCAGCTCGGGCACGGGCAACGGTATTGCTCGCCGTTGCGCGTGATTTTGGCGAGGTCGAGCTTTGGTACAACGTCTTCGATTTTGATGGCGGTTTTAATCGCTTGATAATCGACCAATGCGGCCTCCTGTGAAAGAGCTTATGCCGCAATTGATTGTATCATCTTGCCGTGGTTGGGATGGAAACCGTACTTCTTTTCCGCGGCTTCACGCGCCGCCACCGCATCTTCAAATTTATCAAAGTGACCGAGAATGATGGTCTTATAGTCGAGCCCAATTTGAGCTTGCCATTTCTTCTCACGCTTGGCCCATGTAATTCCCACGCGACCTGATGTATTGTGTTTGGGCAACGGTAAATTCATCGAGTTTTCTCTGCTGCTTACGAGGCGCAGATTTTCTATCCGATTGTTTAGGCTATTGTGGTCAATGTGGTCTATCTCGAAGCCTTTGGGAATCGGCCCTTTCAGCATCTCCCAAATGGCTCTATGGGCCATACTGCGATGCCCTTGAAAGTTCACCGTAGCCCGATTGCGAGATATGTAGCCTGCCCTATTCCCTATATGCATCTTCCCATTACATATCTTCCAAAATAGGACACCATCTTTGTATGTGAACGTCTCTTTTAAGACGTGTATTGGTATTTCCATAAAACATGCCGAGCGCCACGCCCCCGTGTAAGAAGCGCAGCGCTCGGAATTACACGGGTAATGGGTTTATTATATCACCCTTGTGCAAGGGCGCCCCCGAAGGTTACTCTATCTTATAAATTTTCGGGGTTCGACATGACCTCA
>Ga0206875_1106_pt1 | contig 21790 bp, 22 predicted proteins | sample Alteio_BWOrgCont_9_FD_152616 | JGI IMG/M metagenome (GOLD analysis project Ga0206875, IMG submission 152616) | Enriched cells from forest soil in Barre Woods Harvard Forest LTER site, Petersham, Massachusetts, United States -... | ecosystem: Environmental > Terrestrial > Soil > Temperate forest > O... | reverse complement strand
GCTCGACCAGAGTGATTTTATGACGGGAGCCTTCCCGGCAGAATATGGCAATGCTATTGCGGGAGTATTTGATTTAAAGCTAAGAAACGGCAACAGTGATAAAACTGAGTTTACAGGACAATTTGGATTTAACGGTGCAGAACTGGAAGCAGAAGGGCCATTTTCTAAAAACTCTAAAGCGTCTTACATTGTGGACTACCGTTATTCAACCCTTGCCGTATTTAACTTACTTGGCATCAATTTTGGTTATGCCGAAGTTCCCCAATACCAGGATATATCTTTTAAAATTAATATACCCATGGGTGTTAAAGCCGGAACAATATCCATCTTCGGTCTTGGCGGTCCAAGCTTTGCCGATGTTCTGGCTAAGGATCAGGGCAAAAATTCTTTTAACCTTACTCCTTTTAACGAAGACACCTATTTTAATTCTAATATGGGCGCAGTAGGTATTTCATACAAATATTTCTTTAATGAAACCACTTCCCAGGTTTTTTCATACGCTCTGTCGGGTATTCAAAACACTATTAAAATTGATACCAATTATAGCGGTATGCAAAAAAATACTTACGGGGAAAACAACATTGATATTGTATCGTCTCTTTCATACATTATAAATAAAAAATTAGATTCAAGGAACACGCTCAAGCTCGGGTTAATGGCAGATATCTATCATTCTCACTATACAGATAGTGTATTAATAGACAGCAGCTATAAGTATGGCACAAGGTTTAATGCAAGCAACACGCTGTTACAAGCATACCTTGAATGGCAACATAAATTCACTGACAATGTGATACTGAATGCAGGAGTACATTACCAGGATTTTTTGCTTAACAATAACAGTACGGCCATCGAACCCCGCGTAGGTATTAAGTGGAACTTTGCGCCTAAACAATCTATTGCACTGGCAACAGGTCTGCACAGCGAAATACTGCCAATAAGTGTCTATTATTATCAAAACCAATTAAATAATGGCACCTATGCTTTAACTAATAAAGATCTGGGGCTTGAAAAAAGCGCACACATTGTATTAGCATACGACTATGCATTTGCAGCCGGATGGCGAATGAAAGTGGAAACCTATTACCAGCAACTGTATAATATACCGGTACAGATAAAACCCAGCACCTACTCTACTCTTAACATAGGTGCATCCTATTATGATGCCCCATATGACAGCCTTAACAATAAGGGTATAGGCCGCAATTATGGTGCTGAGCTAACGGTTGAAAAATTTTTCGATAAAACATATTATGTGTTGCTCACGGCTTCACTATATCAATCAAAATACACAGCCAGCGATGGTATTGAGAGGAATACCGCATTTAATGGGAACTATACTTTAAATGCCCTTTCAGGCGGAGATATTAATCTCGGTAAATCGAAACGCAACGTAATTTCAATAAGCGGTAAAATAAACTATGCCGGTGGCAAGCGCTATTTACCTATAAACTATACAGCAAGCGGGCTTGCCCATATACCAATTTATGATTACTCACAGGCGTATGTAAATCAATACCCTGCCTATTCGCGGGTCGATTTAAAGGTAGGGTTTAAGCATAATGGAAAGAAGGTTACACAGGAATGGTCATTTGAAGCGCAGAATATTTTCAATCAAAAAAATATCTTCCAGCAGATATATAACCCTAATACAAATGCGCAGGAAACTGATTATCAATTAGGTTTTTTCCCTATAGGTTCTTACAAAATAACGTTTTAGAAAAAATATTCAATAAATCGTTTTTTGTTTTAAATAATTTCCTAAATTTGTGTAACAATAACGTTCTGACAAGAATTTAACTCATTATAGTAATGCTCTTCTTTGAGTGGTGGAAGAGCAATAATGGCCGGAGACCCAGAAAACGAACTTTTCTACTCCGGCCTATTTTTTTGTGCAAATTCAAACTCCTGACACTTTAACGGATTCCGTTCTGCTTATGGATGAACCTGTTATATTTGTTTGAATGAAAAAGCGCTCAGGCTTCATTTACTTATCATGCCTTATCCTGTTACTACCTTTTGTAAATAAGGGTCAACAACAGGTTACCGATTCGTTGCTTACTATTGCGCAACAAGCAAAGAATGACACCTTAAAAGCATTGACTTATAATATGCTTGCCGGCAATTATGAAGAGAATAGTAAATACCAAGTTGCAGATTCATTTGCCCAATTAGCCATAAAGTATTCCACCAATTCGCATTATCTGAGCGGGCTTGCAGCAGCTTACCATGTTATTGGCTTTATTTATGAAGATAAAGGCGAGTATCCGAAGGAGCTTATTGCGCTGAATAAATCACTAAAGCTTTACAAGGAGATTGGGGATAAGAGTAAAACAGCAAGGCTAACTGCCAATGTTGGCAATGCATATAATTACCAGGGGTCGTATGCGCAAGCGCTTAATCTATATGTAGAAGCTCTTGACATGTTCACCAAAACAGGCGATAAAGGCGGCATGGCCCTGATTAATGGCAATATTGCCAATATATACAGCATCTTAAAAGAATATAAAAATGCGCTCGACTACTATTCGCGGGCAGTAGATGTATATACCGAGCTCAATGACAAAAGAGGTATTGCCCGCAATATTGCCAATATAGGCCATACCTATGATTTTATGGGCGATTATGATAAAGCAAAGATTTTCTTTCTGAAAGCGCTTGAATCTGAAAAAGCTTTGGATCGAAAAAGAGGCATAGAAATGAACCTTGAAAGTATTGCCGGTATAGATTTCGAGGCAAAAGATTATGATAGTTCATTGATTTACTATACCCATGCACTGGCATTGGCAAAAGAGCTGGAGGATAAGCGTGCCATAGCTGCCGACATGGAAGGAATAGGAACCGTTTATACGGTCCGGAAGAATTACCATAAAGCAGAAGATTTTCTTTTACAGTCCCTTGGAATTGACACCGTAATACACCGTTACGAGGGCATAAAGAGCATTAGTACCAACCTGCGTGATCTATACACTGCAACCGGCCAGTGGCAAAAGGCTTATAAGTATTACCAATTATTTGAAGCAGCAAAAGATTCATTAATAAACGAAGACAAGAGCAAGCAGATTGGCAGAATTGAAGCTAAGGCAGATTATGATAAACAGCTTATACTGCAGCAAGCCGAAGATGACAAAAAGAGCGCCTTGTCGGCTGCCGAAAGTAAAAAGCAAAAACTAACCATCCTCTTTGTAGCTGTTTTTGCACTGGCTATTGCTGTTATTGCTATAATAATTCTGCGTTCGTTACGGATTACCCGCAGGCAAAAAAAACTTATTGAACAACAAAAACTTGTGGTGGAAGAACAAAAAACACTGGTAGAACAACAAAAAGCAATAGTGGATGAAAAGAACAAGGATATTACGGACAGCATACATTATGCATCGCGTATACAGCGTGCCTTGCTTACTACTGATGATTATATAGGCAAGCGCCTGAAAGAATATTTTATTCTGTTTAAGCCCCGCGATATTGTAAGCGGTGATTTTTACTGGGCCAACGAAGTTGAAACAAATGAAGGCAAGCGCTTTTTAATTTGCGCCGGAGATTGCACGGGTCATGGGGTTCCGGGTGCTTTTATGAGTCTTCTCAATATATCGTTGTTGAATGAAGTAAACCTGGAAAGAAAAATAAATGAGCCTGCAAAAATATTAGATGAAGTGCGGGAGCATATAATTAAAGCCCTTAACCCTGAGGGTAAAGACGAAGAAAGTAAAGATGGCATGGACTGCATTTTATGTTCATTTGACCTTACTAATAAAATGCTTGATTTCGCTTGCGCTAATAACCCCTTGTGGCTTGTGCGCAATAATGAATGCATAGAATATAAAGCGGATAAAATGCCGGTAGGAATACAGGATGGACAAAAGCCATTCTCCGCCCAAACATTAAAATTGCAAGTGGGCGATATGATATATATGTTCACCGATGGTTATGCTGACCAGTTTGGCGGGCCTAAGGGGAAAAAATTTAAATACAAGCAATTACAGGAAAAGCTATTAGAAGTTAACAATCAGCCAATGGCCGAACAAAAACATAAACTTAAACAGGCCTTTGAAGATTGGAAAAATGAGCTTGAGCAGATAGATGATGTACTATTAATTGGTATTAGGGTTTAGCCTTTAGGTAACTTTATCTTCATACCATAATTTTATAATAAAATTTACTTATTGTATATCAATTACTTATGATTTATTTTAGTACTATGTATTACATAGTATTAAAATATTCACATATCTTTGCAATGTCAAATACTAAAATATACTCCTATGGAAATAGAAAACACAAAAGCGCAGATGAGAAAGGGAGTTCTCGAGTTTTGCATATTGTGCATATTATCAGAAAAAGATGCTTATCCATCTGAGATAATAGAGGCAATGAAAAGTGCAAAGCTTATAGTTGTAGAAGGAACCCTCTACCCTCTTTTAATGCGTTTAAAAAACGAAGGCCAATTGGGTTACGAATGGAAAGAATCCACATCGGGGCCACCACGTAAGTACTACAAACTTACACCTGCCGGAAAAGAGTTTTTAAACGGGCTGCACACATCATGGCAGGAACTGGTAGACTCAGTAAACCAAATTGCAAAACAATATTCATCCAACACATTATAAAAACACATGAAAAACACAATTAACATAAGCCTTGGCGGTATCGTTTTCCATATTGAGGAAGATGCACACCAAAAACTTTCGGCCTACCTCAGTGCTATTAGTAACTCTATGCAGGGTTCGGAAGGGCATACCGAAATAATGGCCGACATTGAGGCCCGTATAGCTGAATTACTTCAACCCAAAGTAAGCGACTATAAGCAAGTAGTTTCTATTGCTGACATAGAAGAAGTGATTGGCATAATGGGCAAGCCAGAAGAATTTGCTACCGGTAAAGGAAATACAGAAACAAAAAAGGAAGAACCTATTAACACTAATGAAAGAGGCCGCTATCAGTATGGACAAAGGCGCATATTCCGCGACATTGATGACAAGGTACTGGGTGGTGTTTGCTCAGGCCTGGCTTATCATTTTGGCATCGATCCTATTTGGGTACGCCTTGGTTTTGGGCTTTCGTTCTTCCTATGGGGATTTAGCTTGATCATATACATACTGTTACTTATTATTATACCCAAAGCACGCACTGCAGCCGAAAAGCTTGAAATGCGTGGTCAACCGGTAGATATAAATAACATACGCAAGATTGTGGAAGAGGATATGGAGGATATTAAAAAGCGGGCAAAGGAATTTGGTGAGGATATGAAGAACTGGAGAACCCGTTCGCGCGGACAAAAGTTCGAAAGAAATGTAGGAGATTTTTTCTCATCAGTGGGCCATGGCGTGGGTAGTGTTATTGGGGGAATTATAAAAGGTATTTCTATATTCATTGGCATTATCCTTATAATAGTATTTACTTCCCTGTTGATTGGCCTTATTTTCTCACTCACTACCGGAACGAATATAATACACATTGAAGGGCATAACGGGCACATGATTGGTTATTCTGTAAATAACCTGTTTAACATGTTCGATTTACAGGGTATGGAAAAAACACTGCTTATAATTGGCATTTTTATGTTTATTGGTATCCCGCTTATGAGCATTATTGTACGCATTGTAAGGGCTTTTACCGGAAGAAGGCGGCCTTTTCAATGGTACAACGTAACAGCATCTATACTTTGGTCTGCTTCATGGATATTCATCATAATAGGTATGGCAAAGGTTTCGCAACACTTTAAAGTACCTGTACATGTAAGTAATGAAGCAACATTTACACTGCCTGCTTCATCAAAAGCATTGTCCGTAAAAATGCCTGTTCAAAATTATGATGATGATATATCAATAGGTATCGATTCACATAGCTTCTACATTTCTGATGATACTATTTTCTTTGGCAGCCCCTTATTGTGTATTGAAGCAAGCCCCGACAGTACTTTCCATTTTATATTAAATAAATCAGCAAGAGGCACCAGTAGTGACGAAGCCAAAGCATCGGCTAATGGCATTGAATATTCTTTTACTCAACATGATTCTGTATTGCAGTTATCGCCATATTACCAACTTAATGATGGTGTGGCATGGAGAATGCAAAAACTGGAAGGCGTAATTGAAATACCAATAAATAAAGCTATTGAAATGCCCGAAGGAATTGACCATTTTATATGTTCCTCAGTACACCATAAACATCACCACCTGGGTGGCCATACGTGGATGATGGGCGCAAACGGACTTGTTGAGACAAATAATTCTTCTTTGAAACAATAATTAATATTTAACGTAAAAGCTTATAACATGAAAAAAATTATCCTTCTATCCGCTATATTATTAAGCGCATACTTTTGCGCAAATGGGCAAGGTACAGGCAAAATTGATCTGAGAATAGTTGACCAGCAGCAAAAACCAGTCTCAAAAACCTTTGCCGAATTGCTGAATGCAAAAGATTCAAGTGTTGTGCAATATGCAACCAGTAATGTTAATGGCTATGTGGAATTTGAAAATCTGCAAAAAGGGAAATATCTTGTATTTATACCCGAAATTGGCACTAAAATCTATTCAACCTATTTCTTTGATATATACAATACCGACGAGTACTATGATGTAACCATGATATGTAAAGTTCATACGGAAGCCACCATTGTAGCACAAACAGGCAGTTCTATGACTAAAAAAGTCAGTAAGCTCGGCTAATATATCTATAGCACCCCACTCGGGGATTTACATATCTTTGCGCCCGAAAATTGAACAAGGAGAGTTGTCCGAGTGGCTTAAGGAGCACGCCTGGAAAGCGTGTGTACTCGAAAGGGTCCCGAGGGTTCGAATCCCCCACTCTCCGCGTAAAAGAAAATAATCCCGCAATAATGCGGGATTTATCTTTTATACTACTTTTAATTAATGAAACTACCATCTTTTATAAAGGCAATAGTATTATTCACCCTCCTACTTATATCTGTATATATATTATTCGGCAGGGGGCTGATAGATAATGTGCAATTATTTAACCCCGGCTATCGCTTAAGTTTTGTGCAGGAATGCTCAAAAGGGCTTGAACTATCTCACCAGCATTTAATTGCCTACCGGGATAATGTAACACCCAATTATTACCCCATAGAAAACCTTGGTGATGATATGGGCATTTATTATTTCGTTCCGCTGGTTCAGCAAATCATTCATACATATACTTATAAGGCTTATTTAATGGTCTTTTGCGGAATAGCACTGCTAGGGTACTCATTAGCTACAACCGGCATAGGCTTAATATTTAACGATGCCCGTGTGAAACTGTTCTCTTATTTCTATCTTGCATTAATTGCTTTCGTTTCTCTATTTATACTTGATGTATATATACTGGCTTACCTGGTTACATCATTAATACCATTGTTATACTGGATATGGAAAAAATATTCGGCAGGTAGGATAAAACTCATCTACCCTATTCTCGCACTTGCAATTACAGGTCTATTGGCAAGTGTAGCCAATCAATTCAGAGTATATTCTGGTTTGGGAATTATACTTGTAGTTATTGCTTTTATATTACTGGAAAAAGGTATTCCAGTTCTTCGTAAACTTATGTTCGTTGGGGCTTTATTGGTAACATTACCCTTATGTAAACTATACTTTTCAGCGCAGCTTAACCAACGAGACAATTGGATAGCAGCACACGGCAACTGCTTGCCAAACAATAAAATATACAGCCATGTATTATGGCACAATGTTTATTTAGGGCTGGGAATTGTACAAAATAAATACGGCATTCTGTGGAAAGATAGTGTAGGCTATAATAAAGCAAAGCAGTTCAAGCCCAGCCTTTATAATGTAACCCAGGGATATGATGATGCTATTAAGGGTGAGTTCTTAACACTAGTAAAGAACGATTGGCCTTTTGTATTAAAAGCATTCGTTTATAAATTCTTACTGGTATTACTTATGGGGTTTATATTCTTTAATTATGGCATTTTTCTTATCCGGAAGGTAAAACTCAATTACAAAGTCTTTATTCCAATGTTGGTGGGAATTTTATTTTATATGTTACCGGCAATACTTACCTACCCTATTCCGCATTACCTTCTTGGCTCCCTTAACCTGCTGGCAATAAGTCTATTGTTCTTACTAAACGAGGTTTATTCTACTAAAAGCAATATTTAGCTTTAGGTACCTTAATACTACATTCTTAATTATTTTTTACTAACCTTGTCCGGATTCAATTGGTCGGTTCGTTATAGTTGTATAAATCAGTAAAACATTAATTTTTAAACAACAAAACATCATGGAAAAATTCATCTTCTTGTACAGAGGTAAAGATGGCGGGCATGGCGGCCTAAGCCCGGATGATATGCAAAAGCATATGGAAAAATGGCAAGCCTGGATGGGTGGCCTTGCTAAACAGGGAATCATGGGCGACAGTCAGCCACTGAAGCCGACAGGTAAACAAGTAAGCGGAACAAAAAAAGTAATAACCGACGGCCCTTTTATTGAAGCAAAAGAAATGGTTGGCGGCTTTACGGTTGTTAATGCTAAAGACATTAATGAAGCCATTGAAATTGCCAAAGGATGCCCTATTTTTGAAGTAGATGGCAAACTTGAAGTAAGGCCGATTCAGAAAATGGAAATGTAAAATTCAAATAAATCAAAAGTTCAATTAACAAACAATTAAAAACAAAACAAGTCATGGAAAAATTCATGTATTTATTCAGAGGTGGTGAAAACCACGCGCACAATGCGCAAGATTCAGAAGCTGCACAAAAAAACATGCAAGCCTGGGGTGCCTGGATGGGCGACCTTGCTAAAAAAGGAATCATGGTTGGAGCTGATCCGTTGCAACCTACCGGTAAAGTGGTAAGCGGCACCAAAAAAATAGTAACCGATGGCCCTTTTGTTGAAGCAAAAGAAATGGTTGGCGGCTACCTTATTGTTAATGCCAACAATATCGACGAAGCAGTTGAGTTTTCTAAAGGATGCCCTATTTTTGCTGAAAATGGGAAAGTAGAGGTTCGCCCTTTACAGAAAATGGAAATGTAAAATTGTCTGAATCTAACGACAACGAAGTAAACAAAATGGTCGACCATCTTTTCCGGCACGAGTCGGGAAAGATGGTCGCTGTTTTAACACGCGTTTTTGGTTTCTCCAATATTGAGCAGGCCGAAGACATTGTGCAGGATACGATTATACGTGCCCTTGAATCCTGGAAATTCGGGAAACTACCGGACAACCCCCAGGCATGGCTTTACCGTACTGCAAAAAATAAAGCCATTGATATTTTACGCCGTGAAAAAGTTAAACACAAAATAGTAAACGACATAGCTCCACTATTAAAATCAGAATATACGCTTGGCTTTAAGATGAATGAGATGTTTACAGAAAATGAAATAAGGGATAGTGAGCTGCGAATGATGTTCGCCTGCTGCCATCCATCCATTTCGCACGAAGCGCAGGTAAGCCTTATATTAAAAACACTTTGCGGACTTAGTGTAAAGGAAATTGGAAATGCATTTCTGACTAACGAAGAAACCATTCAGAAACGATTATACCGTACGAAAGAAAAAATAAAGACAGATCACATATCACTCGATTATCCCGGGGCAGATGCCATGCAGGCACGTACCTATGCAGTGTTAAAGGCATTGTATCTTTTATTCAACGAAGGTTATAACTCTTCGCACCCCCAGAAGCTTATACGTGAAGACCTTTGCGAAGAAGCTATGCGGTTAGCTATTTTGCTTACCGAAAACCCTAAAACCAGCTATCCGCATGCATATGCTTTGTTGGCACTAATGTGTTACCATGCATCGCGCTTTGCCGCCCGTCTCGATGATAAAGGGTTTATAGTGTTGCTGCAAGACCAAAACAGGATTCAGTGGAACAAGTTTCTGATCAGTAAAGGGAATGAGTATTTAAACAAAGCCTCAGAAGGAGAAACAATACACGATTACCATATTGAAGCTGCCATTGCATCGGCACATGCCAATGCCCCAAATTATAGCGAAACAAATTGGAATCTTATTTTATTGCTTTATAATACGCTTTTAAGCCGCACCCAAAACCCTGTGGTTCAAATAAACCGATGCCTTGTGCTCGGTGAAGTGGAAGGGCACGAAAAAGCAATAAGCGAACTGGAACAAATTAAGGGTTTTACTGAAAACTGTTATTACAACACATCGCTTGGAGAAATGTGGATGAGATTGAGTAAAAAAGAAAAAGCAAAGCCTTATTTTCAAAAAGCACTTACCCTCACCTCTTCTAATGCCGAAATTGAACTGATAAGAAGAAAGTTATTGGCCTGCAATTAAAAAATCATTCTATTTTTACGTTTCTAAAAAAATGAAATGAATTTGAAATTAATTCTATCGTTATCGCTGTTTGGACTTTTCATGGCTTTTGCAACAGTTTACTTTATACCTTCAAATGTCGAGTACATTCTATGGCCTATCATCTTTATTATTTGCGCTTATCTTATTGCAAAAAATGCTCCCGGTAAATACTTCTTGCATGGCTTCCTCACCAGTCTTGTAAATTGTTTTTGGATAACCACAGTGCATCTGCTATTATTCAGTAAGTATATTTCAACCCACATAGCTGAACTGGATATGAGCAACAAAATGCATATACTCCACGGCCATCCAAGGCAGCAAATGCTCATTATAGGGCCGGCTATAGGCATTACATCGGGCATAGTTTTGGGGTTATTCTCCTTTATTGCCGGTAAACTGGTAAAGAAGGCATAATTTGACTAAAAAGCTTACAGATAAATTTAAAGATGGCGATTTACGCACCATTAAGGGGGTTGACAGTATTATAAAGCAAATTAAAACCGCTAAGGATTTTGATAATCTTTTTAAAGGTTTATTTGACGCCAACCGCCATATAGTAATGCGTAGTGCCGATGCCATTGAAAAGATAACGCTTACTCATCGCCAATACCTGCAAAAGCATAAAAACGAATTGCTTAAGCTATGTAACGATGTAGAACATATTGAATTAAAGTGGCACCTTGCACAATTAATTGCCCGCCTAAAGCTAAATGAGGATGAGATTGGTTTTGTATGGGATATACTTACCAGGTGGGCACTTTATAAAAAAGAAAGTAAAATCGTCAGGGTATTTTCGCTGCAAGGGCTTTTTGATTTACTGGAGCAAGCTCCGGAACTAAGAACTGATTATGAACAAACCCTTGCAACATTAGAAGGAGAACCCATTCCGTCAATTGCTGCAAGGATTAGAATATTGAGAAAAAAATTACCGAACCACAAGTAATCCTGTAACCCCTATTTCTTAACGAATTTATCGGTAAAATTTTTCTCGCCATTATTTATAAGTACCACATATATACCCTGCGGAAGATTTGAAACATCCTGGATATAGGTTGTATTATCAGTATTTGAAAAGGAAGGAACTGTTTGGCTCATTACCACACGGCCCTTCTCATCCATAACCATAATCATTGCTGGTTGCCCTATTGAAGGAAACTTAACGGTAAGCTGGCTACAGGTTGGATTGGGGTACAGAAACACATTCGATACCTTTTGTTCTGCTGAAACTGCGACCCAATCAAATGTCTGATTAGTGCCATCCGTTTTTCTTTCAACCACACGGTAATAAGATGTACCAAACAAGGGCGCTTTATCAATAAATGAATAGTTATTGGAAGCATCATTATCATCATTCTTTGTTACAGTACCTACTATCTCCGAGCTAATACCATCAACTGTACGTTCTATTGAAAAACCTACACATCCATCCTGCGATGCCATCGTCCAATCTGTATTTACTTCACCGTCATCAAAAAATGCATTAAATTCAGTAAGCCCTAATTCACTTGTGCGTTTATAGTTAACCGATACATTTACAAAATCAATATTAGCCTTTAAAGAATCGAGGCTGTTAAATGAATTAGCAACCGAAATGGCCACACCAAAGCTGTAAGAATTAATATTTGCCGGAGTTAAATTAACGCCCCACTGATCTTTCTCGCTTCCATACGTAAATGTATGTGCATTTAACGGCCATTCTTGCATATTAGCATGTTCAATACCGCATATCGCACCATCATATACAAGCTTTATACTATTATCGCTTATACCATTACCGGTGGCTCCTTTATTTATGGTTACCGTAACACCCTCAATAACAGCATCATTGGGGATATTAAAGCGGAAATTACCTATTTCAATAGTATCTGATGCCTGGCCTCTGCCAAGGGCTACCGAAGCAAATTGCTTATCGGCAAAATAAATGTTTGCAGCGTTTTGCCATGTAGGGTAATGGCTGGCAATTACCACAGTCGATATTCCATGGTGAGGAGCTTCCATTTGTGCTGTTACAGGGGCAGTAATGCTTAAAAGAATACTGGCTAAAAGCACTAAGGTAAGCTTGGTTTGATTGTAGTTTTTGGGTTTCATGGCAGATTTTGTTTTTGGGTTTCCTTTTAATTACAAGAGCAAAACTATACCAGCCTTAAGAGGGCTTTATTGAGTATGTAATGACTAAACAGCCTTTATGTAATGAATGGGGAAAATTGTGTAATGAATTAAATAACTGTTTATCCTTATTTTTTCGCAGTTCACTCAAAATGCCCAATAATGTTTCCTTTTTGCATATAAGTTCTTTATATTTGAATATCAATCTGCACCACCATGCAAAAGAAATTCAACATCAATCTATCTATTCCCCAACCCTGCCATGAGGATTGGGAGAATATGGCACCCAATGAGCGCGGAAGGCATTGTAATAGTTGCAATAAAACGGTTATCGACTTCTCACTTTTTACGGATAAACAACTGGTTGATTTTTTCTCAAAAGTTACCGGCAGCGTTTGCGGAAGATTGACCAATTTTCAAACAAACAGGCAGCTGGCTTATGTTGAGCCTGCCCGGAATCATTTTTTGTACAAACTACTCTTCGGTACAGCATTAGTTACAGGAATAGTAAGCGCAAATGCTAACTATAACCCAAATACTAAACCCTTAATTGAAAGTTTCAGTCTTCAGAGATCAACCGAAAAACCTGAACAGGCACCTCAAGGCGATACCACCCATTTTATAAGCGGTATGGTTGTAGATTCTATTAGACACAAGCCATTATCTTCAGCCATTGTTGCCATTAAAGGGACTGTACAATCGGTGCAGACCGATGAGAATGGAAACTTCAAACTATTTGTACCTCTTAAATACCGTAAAAAGATAATACAGTTGCAATGTGTATACACAGTGAACGTAAAAGAAATTGCAATAAATACCCAGAAGCTGCCATTAACAAATATTACAATAGAATTTAAAAATGAACAATTTAATATAGTTAGCAGGTATACTCCTCCTATCGAAACTGTAACTCATTCAGGTGGTGTTATAGTCAGTGAGGTTGTAATGCAAGTCCCTGTAAAAGTTGAAGAACCCTTTGATCCATTTATTAATGCGGATAAACAGGTAATCAGAAATACCCAATAATATCAGCCAAATGAGAAAGAAAACAATTTTAAATCTTTCTATACCCATTCCATGCCACGAAAACTGGGAGAACATGACACCCAATAAGCGCGGCAGACAGTGTGCAAGTTGCAATAAAACGGTTGTTGACTTTTCACAATACAGCGATAAACAGCTGGTAGAGTTCTTTACTAAAGTCAAAGACAATATATGTGGGAGGATTTCAACCTTTCAATTGCAAAGACAATTGGTTTATACTGAACCAACTAAGCATTCATTTATTAATAAATTATTACTTGGTACTGCATTGACAGCCGGATTAACAACTACAGTTGATGCGCAGCAAAATAACACCGCACAACCCGCAAAAAATATAAACGCCAAGCTAAAACATGCAGCAAAGAAAGTGGATAAAATTCAGGCTATCCCTGCACAAGAATTAAAAGAAATACCTATGATATCTGAAGAACAGGAGTTAAAAACGGCTCCAAGCAATGAACCTGTAGATATGATTAGTTATATGGTAGGTGGTATTTGCCAAATTGATGTAGGGGTTACATTAGATTTCCCAACAGATGAAATGACGCAACAAACTCTGAGCCAAATAAACCAAGGAGGCTATAATGAAATGTCGTTAAAGCCACATTCAGCAGCAGCGCCAAAATCGAGAGATGGCGGAGGTGGATTATAAATAAATATACCCCAAAGGCCCGAAGGGTTTTGAACAAAAAACGAATTGAAAAAGAATAAAAACATAAAACTTTCTGTCCCTAACCCCTGCAACGAGGATTGGGATAGTATGACCCCTAATGAACAGGGAAGGCATTGTGGGAAATGCGATAAAACAGTTATAGACTTTTCTCTGTTTACCGACAAACAACTTATTGAGTTTTTCGCCAATGTTACCGGTAGAATATGCGGAAGATATAATCCACTGCAAGTAGAAAGAGAATTGGTATATATTGAACCGAAAAATTACTTTTTGCATAAGCTCTTTTTGGGAATCGCACTTACTGCAGGAATTACGAGCAGTGTAAGTGCAAACTACAACTACAGGCGTTTACCCGAACAAGGCTTCAAATCTATAAATGAAGAAAATGAATTACAATTGGCGAGTGGGAACGATACTACAAATTATGTTAAAGGAAGACTTCTAAACAAAGAAACACATAAAGCAATTACAAATGCGTTTATGACTATTAAAGAACTTAACCTGGAGATTAAAACTGATTCTTCTGGTAACTTCAAATTCTTTGTCCCGAAAAAATTACAGAACATAGAGTTTACCATAGAAGTTATGAGTACTGTCAGGTACGAAGGATACGAAGAAACCAAACTCAACTTATTTGGCGCCACTTACCCCGTTACAACAGACATAGAAGTATCTCAAATGATTATCAGAGCTATGGTTGGTGATACTATTGCAATGCCCATTAAACAAGACAGTATAAAAAAGAACAAATAGAATGCAACGCAAACAAAACATACAATTAAGCATACCTACACCATGTACCGAGAACTGGGAAAACATGACTCAGAATGAGAAAGGCAGGCATTGCGCAAACTGTAACAAAACAGTAATTGATTTCTCACTTTTTACAGATAAACAATTAATAGAGTTCCTGAATAAAACAACCGGAAAAATATGCGGACATATCTCTTCCTGGCAATTAAACAGGGAATTAGTTTACGTAGAACCCCGAAATCATTTTTTGTACAAATTGCTCTTTGGTACCGCTTTAACCTTTGGTATTGCGGGAAGCGCTAATGCCAATTACAATCCAAATCAGAAGCCGCTTGTTGAACAATATGCGGAAAGTAATGCTGAACAAAACAGAAATATCAAAACGGCTAAAGATACCGGTACGCATTTAACAGTAACTGTAATTGATGACTCTACCAAGCAGGTATTGCCTTATGCAGAAGTTATACTTGCGGGCATTAGCGGACAAAGCAGTCAGGCGCAGGCTGACGTAAATGGCAAAGCAGAAATCTACTCTCTTACGCCCGGTAAGTATGATATAATATCGCATTATAATGGTTATGCTGATTATAAAAAGAGAATCACATTAACTAAATCATCAAAAACATTTGTAATACGTATTAAAAGACAGTCCATTGAATTAATCCCGCATGAAATGGTAAATGGAGGGCTTGAGATAAGACAAATTCCCGAGGACACTATAAAACCGAATAAATAAAACTATTTTATGCGGGTTAAGCAAAGCCTGAGATTAAGTATTCCTTCTCCCTGTAATGAGGATTGGGAAAAGATGAGCATGAATGAAAAAGGCAGGCATTGTGCTAATTGTAATAATACAGTTGTTGATTTTTCTCTTTTTAGTGATAGGCAGGTAATTGAATTCTTTGCTAAAGCAAGAGGCAAGGTGTGTGGTCGGTTTTCCAGTTTTCAATTAAATAGGGAATTGGTTTATATAGAACCGAGCAATCATTTTTTGTACAAATTGCTCTTTGGTACTGCTTTAACATTAGGCATAGCCGGAAGCGCAAATGCTAACTATAATCCGAATCAGAAGCCGCTGGTTGAACAATATGTCCAACAAAGGGAAGCTAATAAGGAACCTGAAAATACTTTGGGAGGAGACGACAATAAGAACACAGTGAAAATCACAATACTAGATTCTGCAAATAAAAGCGGTATACCTTTTGTAGCTTTAGTAGTAACATATAATGGAGAACAGATTGGAACAGGTTATACAGACATAAATGGATTGGCTGAAATTACCATGCCCGATTCAGTTACAGGAAAAAAAATCACCATTAAAGCAGTTTATCCAGGTTATAAAGACCATACGTCGGAGTTTATTGCTTCACAAGGCAATAATTCCATTAAAATTATGATCAATCCGGGCCCTGTCATTATTTTAGGCGGACCAATGTTTATTTCGAGGCCCCTTCCAGACCCGACTCATTATAGTATTCACAAGGGTGATACACCCTTGTGGTAACCCATACCATTTCAACAAGCCTGCTGTTGAAAACTTATTACTTATTTTATTTATTATACTAAACAAAATGAATAAATTTGTATTGTTAATGCTTGGCACATACTTATATTACCGATAACTACTCAAACCAAAAGCAAATGAATACTCAATATTTTATACTAACTATTTTTAAATGGAGCTTATCACGACTTTATGTTCTTAGCTTTTTTTAAAAAAAGGCCCGAAATGGTGACACCCGGTGACAAAAAGTGTCATTTAGTGTAAAAAATGCTAAATTCCTTAGTAAAATGTCACTATAAAATTAAGGTTTTGTCACTAATGAGTGACAAAAGTGACAACTCAACACCTAAGTAGTTGATAATGAATAAGGACAATGCAATCCGGTAAAAAAGTAATTAACACGATTGTTAAAAACTAATCACAAAAAAGGGGTATTATTCTCCTTAGTTGGTAGTAAATTCGCCAGCAAGTAAAAACCATATGAAGGTAACATATTACGGACATTCGAGTTTTGGAGTAGAAACAGCTGGGAAACACCTGCTTTTTGACCCATATATAAGTCCTAATCCGTTGGCAGCAGCTATAAAGCTTGATTCAATAAAAGCTGATTATATCCTATTATCACATGCACATCAGGACCATATAGCTGATGTCCCTTATTTAGCTGAACATACCGAGGCAACACTTGTAGCCTGCTATGAAATATATACTCACTTTTCACAAAGAGGCATCAAAGCTATCCGTCCTATGAATATAGGTGGTTCATTTACTGCCGATGGAATTACAATTAAAGCAGTTAACGCCATACACAGCAGCAGTTTTGAAGATGGTTCATATGGTGGAGTACCTATGGGCTTTGTAGTCACTTCAAAAGAAGGCAACTTTTATTATTCAGGCGATACCGCACTTACCCTTGACATGAAACTTATTGGTGAAACTACTACTTTAAAATTCGCTATGCTGCCTGTAGGCGATAACTTTACTATGGGTGCTGACGATGCCGTTAGGGCGTGTGGTTTTATTAAGTGTAACAACATAATAGGCATGCACTACGATACCTTTGATATTATTAAAATAGATAAAAACGAGGCAAGAAAGAAGTTTGAAAAAGCCGGAAAGAAGTTAAGCTTAATGGCTATTGGAGAAACCAAAGAATTTTAGATAAAACAAGAAACATGGGAAAAATTATTGCGGTTGCAAATCAAAAAGGCGGAGTAGGGAAAACCACTACCGCTATCAATCTGGCTGCTGCATTGGCAGTGCTGGAACATAAAACATTGCTGGTTGATGCCGATCCACAGGCAAATGCCACATCGGGCGTTGGTTACGACCCTAAGAAGATCAAGACCAGCGTGTATGAGTGTATTATTGACAATGTGGATGTAAAAAACACCATACTCACCACTGAAACGCCAAACCTTGACCTGTTACCGGCTCACATTGACCTTGTTGGTGCAGAGATAGAAATGATAAACCTGCCAAGCCGTGAAAAGATGATGCGTGCTGCATTAGCTAAGGTAAAAGAAGAATATGAATTCATCATACTCGATTGTTCTCCGTCACTTGGGCTTATTACCCTTAATGCTTTATCAGCAGCCGATTCTGTTATAATACCTATACAGTGCGAGTATTTTGCATTAGAGGGCCTCGGCAAGCTTTTACAGACCATTAAAATTGTGCAGGAGCGCCTTAACCCTGAGTTGGAAATTGAAGGCATTCTGCTTACTATGTACGATGGCCGCCTTAACCTTTGCAATCAAGTTGTAGAAGAGGTAAAGACACACTTCCAGCAAATAGTATTTGATACTATAGTACACAGGAATATCAAACTCAGCGAAGCACCAAGCTTTGGTAAAACCATAATTATGCACGATGCAGCATCACGCGGAGCTTTGAATTACCTGCACCTTGCACGTGAAGTTTTGCAAAAGAACAAGATGACCCGTATGAAACAAAGCGATAAAATTATTAATGTAGAAGAAAATTAACATGAGCGATAACACAAAAAAAAGAGCATTAGGAAGAGGGTTGAGCGCATTGCTTGAATCTGACACAACTGATAGTGTAATTACTGCATCAAGCTCAAATAATGGGATACATGCAACCGGTGGCATTGCGCAGATATTGATTACTCAAATTGAGGCTAATCCATTTCAGCCACGCAGTCGTTTTGAAGAAATACCGTTAAAGGAATTGACTGATTCTATCCGCCAGCATGGTGTAATACAGCCCATAACAGTTCGGAGAATGAGCAAGGACAAATATCAGCTTATATCGGGCGAAAGAAGGTTAAAAGCGACGCAATTAGCCGGATTAATTGAAATACCTGCATACATTAGAGTCGCTAATGACCAGTCGATGCTTGAAATGGCGCTGATTGAAAATACCCATCGTGAAGATTTAGATGCTATTGAAATTGCAATAGGATACCAACGCCTTATTGAAGAATGCAATCTTACACAGGAAGATCTTTCGGAAAAGGTTGGAAAAGACCGTACCACAGTAACTAATTACCTGCGCTTATTAAGGCTTCCACCGGTTATTCAATTAGCCATCCGCGAAAGGAAGATAACCATGGGCCACGCCAGGGCACTTATCAATATTGATAATCCTGCTGGTCAGCTTAGTGTTTTTGATAAGATATTAGACGAATCTCTTAGTGTGCGTGAAACTGAAGAAAAAGCAAAGACTGCCAAAGCAACATACAAACCCGGAAAACACTCTTCAAACAAGAACAGAAATCCGAACGACAGCCAAATTGAAAGCGAATTATCTTCCTTGTTCTCAGCCAAAGTAAAATTGGCAAGAGTGGGGTCAGGCAAAAAAGGCAAAATAGTTATACCATTTGCATCTGATGACGAACTCAGGAAGATCATTGAAACATTGCATGCCTGATAAACTTTTGCAGAAAGTTATTATTCTTCCGTTAGTTTTTGCGCTTGCATTATTGCCTCGTGCAAAAGCGCAAACAAAGGATTCTGCTACTGCTATCAGAAAAGATACAACTGTTGCAACTTCCAAAAGTATTGATACGGCCTCGAAGAAGAAGTTTACGCTCAACTCGTTAGCATTTTGGAAAGGCCATCCATACCCCTACCCTAAGCTGGCAATGATTTGTTCTATTGTTATACCAGGCCTTGGGCAAGCATACAATAAAAAATACTGGAAGATACCTATTATTTATGCGGGGCTGGGCACCATGGCTTACTTTGCAATAACCAATCAGCAGCAGTATACTATTTATAATAACGCATTAAAACAAAGAACAGGAAGCCCGCCACAAGTAGATCAATTCTATAACATATACTCAACTGATGCCCTCATTAGTATTGAGAATTATTGGAGCCGTTATAGAAACTTAAGCATAATTGGTGCAGCATTTATATATATGTTAAACATCGTAGATGCTAATGTAGATGCACAACTTCACAGTTTCGATGTAAGCAACAATATCTCTTTAAATGTTTTACCACTATTATCTCCTTATGGCTTTCAGCCTACACTCTGCCTGGTGAAAAGGTTCTAGCATTCTCATTCCCACATATTCATTACACTATTATCAAAGTTCATTACGTTTCATGCAATAGTTCATTACATGGTCAATAATTAAGGGCTTAAGGTGAATTAGATTTGTATTCGAAAGCAGATTATTTGAGAGGCAAACTTTCTACAGACACACGGAATTTATTATGGGGGATGCGGGCAAAGTCCAGGTTTACTACCTGGCTTTGTCTATTTGTATACACAGCACACATAGTGTTCGATACATGATAAAGCATTTTCCTGTTCTGCTCAGGCATTCCATCGAGTATTGCAGCCATTACCTCGTGGCGCGGAGTTACAGGATCATAACCATAATCGTGCCAGATAACAATTGTGTTCTCATGCACCAAATGCTTAAACACATTCGCTGTATCACTCTTAACCGATTCATAATGGTGATCGCCATCTATAAATATCACATCAAATTTCTTATCCAACCCTTTATAATCAAAGTTTAATGAGTTAGCGTATAACTGTTTTATCTTCGGATTATTTTTAGAGAAGAACCCAACCAGGTCCGCTTCTGTTTTATCTTTTATAAGCTTGGGATCAAGGTCCATTGTATAGCATTCAGCGCAAACATCAACCACATTTACAACACTCTCCCCACGACATGTACCAATCTCAAAGTATTTACAACCAGGTATCGTTTTGCACATGCCACGTATCAGGCATAGATCCGTTGGTAACGAACCGCCCTCTAAAAAGGCGAATGCGTTTAGTTCTTCTTTAAAGTTTGGCAACAATACATCCAACTCAATCACTGGTAAGCTGTCGATATGGTAATGCTTGTCAACGTACTTTTGCCACACTGAATTATCAGCCAAAACATGGTTAAGTAACCAGGGATTCCTGATTATTTCAAATACAGCTTTGAATGTTTTGCGTACCCTTTTCAACATGGCTTCTGTTTATGGTACGTTCATGTATTTATGAGTCTGCAAAGAAACCTGCCAACGAGGGTGTTTTTTCACATACTCTACAATAAGCGGGGTAACCTTCTCTGCCCTGCTCCACTCAGGCTGTAATAGTAGCTGGCATTTCTTTGAAACCAATGCTGCATTTTTTTCCGCCCATGCAAAATCATCCTTATTATATATAATAACCTTCAACTCATTGGCCAGTTTAAATGATTCTTTCAAGGGCGCTTTTAATTTTTTAGGTGATAAGCAGACCCAATCGAACTTGCCTGTAATAGCCGATGAGCCAGATGTTTCAATATGAACAGAAATTGCTTGTTTCTTTAATTGTGCAGTAAGCTCTTTTAAATTATGCATTGCCGGTTCACCACCCGTCACAACCACAATAGAGGCTCCTGCTTTTTTCACTTCACTTATTAACTTATCTATATCTATTATAGGATGCGCATTTACATCCCAGCTTTCTTTCACATCGCACCAATGGCATCCCACATCGCAGCCACCAAGCCTGATGAAATAGGCCGCACTACCACTATGCATACCTTCTCCCTGTATGGTATAGAAGTGTTCCATTACCGGAAGCACATTATTTTTCTTTATGCTTTTAGCTTTTACCATAATAACCTACACGAATGTGTAAGACTAGAAATTAAAATCATTTGCCTCGCCCGATAGTTCCCTACCCTTTATAATTGCTGTTTTCCATTCTTCTAACTCCTCATTTATCTCAAGCGATTCTTCATTCTCGTAGGAAATTCCCAATTCCTGCTTTTGCAGGTAATCTTCATACACCAATGGCAATAATTTCAGTATTTGCTTGGCCCTGTAATCTTCCCATGCTTCAATCAATGCATCTCTCCAGTCGGTACTTGAACTGATTGGTATAACCTCACTTATCTCTTTTAATTCTTTAAAAGCCAGTTCTGCGAGCTCATCGGCAAAGTCCATTGGTTTATGGC
>Ga0206875_1098_pt2 | contig 21827 bp, 23 predicted proteins | sample Alteio_BWOrgCont_9_FD_152616 | JGI IMG/M metagenome (GOLD analysis project Ga0206875, IMG submission 152616) | Enriched cells from forest soil in Barre Woods Harvard Forest LTER site, Petersham, Massachusetts, United States -... | ecosystem: Environmental > Terrestrial > Soil > Temperate forest > O... | reverse complement strand
AAGCCCGGCGGCGACGTTTGAAAACAGGAACAGGAAGAAAAACGGCAGAACTTTCATCATCTTTGCCTGTGTCGGGTCTGGCGGCGGCGGGGATTGTTGCTGCTGGACGATCATGGTCACGCACATGAGAAGCGGCCAGATTCCCAAGTGCAGGAAGCTGGGCGGAGTCCACTGCAATAGCCCGAACAACGTGAACAGGTTCGTGGGGTCAGGTGCGGAGAGATCGTGAATCCAGCCAAAAAACGGCGCATGGCGCATTTCTATGCTTACATAGAGCACTTTATAGAGTGAGAAAAACACCGGAATTTGAATGAAGATGGGCAGGCAGCCGGAGGCCGGGTTCACCTTCTCGCGTTTATAGAGTTCCATGATGGCCTGGTTCATCTGCACCTTGTCGTCCTTGTGGCGTTCACGAATCTCCTGCATGCGTGGCTGGAGCACTTTCATCTGGTTCATGGATGCGAAGGATTTGCTGGCGAGGGGATACATCAGGAGCTTCACGAGCACGGTCAAGATCAGGATCGCGATGCCGAAATTGCCCACCAGCGTATGCAGCCATGCGAGCAACAGGAAAATAGGCTTGGTCAGGAAATAAAACATGCCGAAGTCCACTGCGCGATCGAACAGCGTGATATGGTATTGCTCTGCATAGCCGTCGAGGATGGTCAGCTCCTTGGCGCCTGCGAAGAAGTGCAACGTGGTTTCCTGTGCAGCTGTGTTCAGGTAATCGGCCTGGTAATGATCGCGCCCCCGGCTGTTGTAATAGCTGAAATGCGCGGTGAAGGGAGTCTTAGGCGGTATGATTGCAGACAGCCAGTATTTGTCGGAGACGCCTAGCCAGCCTTCGCTTGCCTCAAATGGTTCGTCTTTTTCCTCGGAGAGTTTTTTGTAGGGGGTTTCCTTCAGTGTTCCGTCAAATACGCCGAGCGGGCCTTCATGTAATATACCCAGTGCAGGATGTTTTTTGATGTCCCAGACACGGTTAACATAGGCATAGGTCTGCAAGCTGATCGGCTTGCCGTCTGCCCCCATGGCTGACTGGGTTACGGTGAAGAGGTATTTTTCATCCAGCGTGATGCGTGCGTTGAATGTTGTGCCATCCAGATTTTTCCAGCTCAGCGTGACGGGGGCCTCAGGGGTAAGTTTTGTATTATCGGCAGTCCAGATTGTATCGGGCCCGGGAACTTTGAGCGTTTTATCAGGCGCTGCCCAGCCGAATTCAGCGAAATAGCCATCCGTATCGTCGGCGGGGGAGAACAGGGTAACATCAGGGCTGTCGGGTTGAAGTGTCTCGCGGTAGCGCGCAAGCGTGAGATCGTCCATCCGCAGTCCCTTAAGTGCCAGCGAGCCATGCAGGTTCGGCGATTCGATCATTACACGTGGCGATTCCTTGAGCAGTTCAGGGCGGGATTTCACTACAATTACGCCTTCTTTTTCAGCCTGCTTCTGCGCTTCTTCGGTGTGGGCCTTTGCCTTAAGTGCAAGCATCTCAGCCTTCTGGCGCGGTGCTTCGATGAAATATTCCCAGTACATGAGAATGAGCATCGAGAACACTGCCGCGATGATCATGTTGTAGGTTTCAGACTGCCTTCTAGGATTCATGCGCCGACCCTTTTTGCGGGTGACAGGGTACGGGGTCGAAGCCATGACTTCCGAAGGGATGGCAGCGCAGAATACGCCTCAGTGCCAACAGGCTGCCTTTGATGGCGCCATGGTGCGTTATTGCTTCATGTGCATATTCCGAACATGTGGGATTAAAACGGCAAGCCACAGGCAGCAACGGTGAGATGCAATAACGGTAAAGGCGAACGCAGATAAGTAATGGAGAACGCATCTTAATTTTCTGGTTTCTGCTTCTTGGTTTCTGCCATTTGCTCGGCGAGCCGTTTTAGAGCATGTTTCATGTCGCGGATCAAGTCAGCAAACGTGCACCTGACAGTGGCTTCGCGCCCGATGAAAACATAGTCGCAGTCGGGAGCTCCCAGAAGCGTTATAACCTGTGCTGCCGCCGCGCGCAGCCTTCGCTTGGCGCGATTGCGCACCACGGCATTGCCCAGTTTACGCGTGGCGGTGAATCCGATACGGATCATGGAGGGGGAGGGTTCATCTTCAGCGCGCAGGCGCGCCTGAACTATCAGCGAGGGTTTAATACACTTAAGACCGCTCTTCGCGGCAGAAAGAAAGTCGACGCGGCGCTTGAGCTGGCTTACGGATACGTCTGACAAGAGTTAGGCGGAGAGGCGCTTGCGGCCCTTGGAGCGGCGCGAGGCAAGCACTTTGCGGCCACCGACAGAGGCCATACGCGCGCGGAATCCATGGCGACGCTTGCGGATAAGTTTGCTTGGCTGGTAAGTGCGTTTCATGGCTTCTCTCTCTTGTATTTTAGATGACTTTCTAAGTCGCGCCCTAGTAGCAGCGAAAGGGCCCAAACCTATAATGACAGTCATTGCCAATGTCAAACCTAAAGGAGGTTGGCAAAGCAGCGTAAAATCCCGCAGACAAGGTGTTTATATGCAACAAGATTGATTTCAATATATATAACAGAATGTTATGAAAATACTCTTCAGGTGGGCGCATACATTATGCCCTTATATTTCCTCTTCATTAGGAGTTTTTTAGTAGTCGCGGGCGTATACTGGCTGCACCGGACCGCAGTAGCCCCTATTTGGGGGCACGCTGGTGGTCTGTGCGAAAAACTTACAACGGACACGCCCGACTATGTTCTCCTACATTCGCTGGTTTTCAGGAATAAGCTTTGTCCTGGTGGTGCTTGCCGCCTATTTCCTCGGCCATTCCTTCAAGGAAATCGCATCGCACGACCTCATCGATGTGGTGGAGAATAATAACGTTTCGCTCGCACAGGGCTTTATCAACACGACCTGGAAGACCTACGGCGAGCAGATGAAGAACGGCACTCAGTGGTATCAGCGCTTCCGTAGCTCACATATCCCGGTGGAGACGTGGAAGAATTATAACGGCTACCAGAATATGATCGATGCCTTCGATAATTTCAGCAAAGGCGTATTCTGGCATTTCGAGGATATGCCGATTGCAGAAGTAAGCATTTACACAGCAGACGGCACGCGGCTTATCTCGACCGACCAGTCACGTATCATATCTCCGCAGGGCGGCAATATGAGCCTGCTTTCTGCCAAGCCCCCCACAGTAGATCACGAGGACGGCACATTCGATGCGGCGCTTAAAGGCAAACCGTCAAGCGCGGTTCTGCTTGATCAACCTTTTGTGCGTCCTGACGGCACGGCGACAAAGGGCGTTTTGATTAAGACGCTTCTGCCCATCATGAATCAAAACTGCAAGGAAGCGGGTAAGGGCGATGTAAGCTGTTATGTACCCGTGGTGGTGGGAAAGGCGCCGGATAAAAATTCTGTCGAGGCCGTTATCGAGATTCGTTATGATGTCACGTCACAGTGGAAACAACTCGATCTCTTCCAGCAGATAGGCACAGGCGGCGTAATAGCACTGTTCCTTGTAGTGATAGGCACATTACTCTTTACGTCCAACAAAGCAGAAACCATCATTGCCAAACAGCACGAGACCAATCTGGAACTCGCTGCGCAGGCTTCTGCAGCGCAGGCAGAGAATCGCGACAAGTCGCAGTTCCTCGCTAACGTCAGCCACGAGCTGCGCACGCCGCTCAATGCCATTATCGGGTTTTCAGAATTCATCAAGTCCGAGCGTTCCGGCCCCATCGGCAATGAAAAGTATGCCGAATATATTCGCGACATACATGGTTCTGGCGTACATCTGCTGAGTCTCATCAACGACATTCTTGATTATTCCAAAGCAGAAGCCGACAAATTGGAGCTTGAGGTCAGCGAAGTGGATAGCACTAAGTCCGTACGCAACAGTATGCGCCTGGTAAGCCCGCGCGCTGAAGGAGCGCAGGTCCAGCTCATCGAAGAAATTCCGCGCGAACATTTCATTCTCAAGACGGATGCCAAGAAACTTAAACAGGTCATGCTCAACCTGCTTAGCAACGCGGTCAAATTCACACCAGCAGGCGGTTCAGTCACGGTCACAATGTGGCAAAATGTCATTGATGGCGGGCTTTCAATTGAGGTGAGGGACACCGGCATCGGCATTGCACCAAAAGACATATCACGTGCCATGGCGCCCTTCGGTCAGGTAGATAACACGCTCTCGCGCAAGTATGAGGGCACGGGGCTGGGGCTGCCGCTGACGCGCAAGTTTGTGGAAATCATGGGCGGAACATTCTCTATTGCGAGTGAAGTCGGCAAAGGCACGACTATCACCATCACTTTACCCAAAGAAGTCAAAGGCAAAGCTGCCTTGCCGGAAGAGCCTCAGGTCACTGAAAGCAACGCATAAGCTCTTTGGGTCAGCCTCTTTATTTCGCGCTCGAATCCTTTGCCGTCGTCATGTACAGTGCTGTCCTCGTGTAAACCACTACGGACTCTTATGACAACCGCACCATCCAATCCGCAGCGCCGCAAAACTATTCTTGATTTACAGGCACACAAAGGCAAGACGCCCATCGTAGTACTTACCGCTTATGATGCGGTTTTCGCGCGGCTGCTCGATCCGCATTGCGACTGTATCATCGTCGGGGATTCGCTCGGTATGGTGCTCTACGGTATGGATAGCACATTGCCGGTGACGCTTGATATGATGATTGCGCACGGGCGTGCTGTTGTGAAGGCGTCTTCCCAGGCCTTTGTCGTCATTGATATGCCGTTTGGCAGCTATCAGGAATCTCAGGAAGTAGCATTTAATTCCTGCGTGCGTGTGCTGAAAGAGACGGGGACACAGGCGGTGAAAATCGAAGGCGGCGCAGAGATGGCAGAGACCATTGCATTTCTGGTAGCGCGCGGTATCGCGGTTATGGGTCATGTGGCACTCATGCCCCAGCATGTGCATGCCCTCGGTGGCTACCGTTTTCAGGGCCGGGATGAGCAGTCGCGTAAGCGCATACTGACGGACGCGCTGGCGGTGGAAAAAGCCGGAGCATTTGCCGTGGTGCTCGAAGGCGTGGAGGAAAGCCTGGCGCGTGAAATCACAGAAAAACTTACCATTCCCACGATTGGCATCGGTGCTTCGCCTGCTTGCGATGGTCAGGTGCTGGTGACGCTGGACATGCTGGGCCTTACACCGCGCCAGCCGAGCTTCGTCAAACAATATGCCGATGCGGGCAGTCTCACCTCTGAGGCAGTGTCAGCCTATGCAAAAGAAGTACGCGCGCGGCAATTCCCAACACTCAAGCACTGCTTCACGAAAAAGGAGTAACGCCCATGTTTATGGATGAGGATCTGCCGGTCAAAAAACCAGAGCTTGTTTTCCGCAAACTTGATACGTTGTCGGTCGAGGCGCTCAAGAACTATATTGCAGAGCTCAAGGCAGAAATCGTCCGTGCGGAGGCTGAAATATCAGGCCGTGGTTCTGCGCGTGATAAAGCAGAAGCGTTTTTTAAAACGAACAAATAGCTGAAAATTATACGCCCAGCAGCAGTCTTCTGGGATCCTCGACCGCTTCCTTGATTTTCACGAGGAACGTGACTGATTCGCGGCCGTCGATGATGCGGTGGTCGTAAGAGACGGCGACATACATCATCGGGCGGATGACCACCTGGCCTTTGACGGCTATGGGGCGCTCTTCGGTCTTATGCATCCCCAAGATGGCTGACTGCGGCGGGTTGATAATAGGCGTGGACATGAGCGAGCCGTAAACGCCGCCATTGCTGACTGTAAAGGTGCCGCCTGTCATATCGGACATGGCCAGCGTGCCGTCTTTGGCCTTTTGCGCGAGGCGTGCAATTTCGGCTTCAATTTCAGCGATGCTCAGCTGATCGGCATTCCTCACGACAGGCACCACGAGGCCCTGTGCGCCGCCGACTGCCACGCCGATATCGTAGAAACGTTTATAGACGACTTCATCGCCATCTATGTGAGCGTTGACTTCAGGCACTTCCTTCAGGGCTGCAACTGCTGCTTTGACGAAGAACGACATGAAGCCGAGCCGGATGCCGTATTTTTTCTCAAACGCGTCCTTATATTCATTGCGCAACGCCATGACATTGCTCATGTCAATTTCGTTGAAGGTTGTGAGAATCGCTGCCGTATTCTGTGAATCCTTCAGGCGCTTGGCGATCGTGAGGCGAAGTTTGCTCATTTTCACGCGCTCTTCACGCGGTCCGCTGGCGCTCGCTTTTGCAGGCGCAGGAGCCGCGGCATAAGCCATCACATCGCCCTTTGTGGGTCGCCCGTCCTTGCCGGTGCCCGCGACATCCGCAAGCTGAATGCCCGATTCTTCGGCAATTTTACGTGCAGCAGGACCGGCAGAAGTAGAAGCCTGTGACGCGGGTGCAGGGGTTGTGGCTGGTTGCGCAGGTGTTGCGGTTGCCGCAGCTGGAGCCGCCGGTGCTACTTTCGTGGCGCCTGCCGCGCCTTCATCGATCCTGCCCAGCAACGCGCCCACCTGCACGGTCGAGCCTTGTGCCGCTTTGATTTCTTTAAGCTGACCCGCTACCGGCGCGTTGACTTCAAGCGTCACCTTGTCGGTTTCAAGTTCAGCCACTGCCTCGTCCTGCTTGACGGCGTCGCCTACCTGCTTGAACCATTTGGATACGCTTGCTTCGGTGACTGATTCACCCATCGCGGGTACGAGAATGTCTTTAAGCGCCATGAGAAGATCTCCTTCAAATTTTGCGGCATGTTACGCCGCAACGGCTTCATGAAGCAATAGCTTTCTGATCGCTTCGGCAACGATGTTCGCAGCATCAGGAAAAGGGGTGGGTTGCCAGTCAAGCCGGACAGGATAGGTGTGAGGCTTGGCATAACCGCGTGCAAACAATGTCTCGCGGAAGCCTCCTTTGTCTTTCTTTAAATGGGGTGGCACAAAAACATAAAGCGGCCTGTGTGCAGACGCCGCTTCCGAGCACATGGAAACGGAATCGCCTGTGACGATGATGGCATCGGCCAGTGCAAGAAATGCAAGATAGGGATTATCCTTTCCGGCTTCAAAGCGATGGAAGATATGCGGTGCGGTAAGAATGGATTTTACCAGTTTTTCACCAGCCTCTCCTGTGCGCGGGCTGGATGTTATAAGCAGCGAACCCCCCAGGCGCTCTGCTTCCGCTGAGGCATAGGCCGCGAGTGTTTTGAAATCTTCCGGCTCGTATTGCATGCTCTTGTTCGAGCCACCGACCAGCACGGCAATATGTGGTGCAGGCAGACGCGCGATATGCGAATGCCAGCGCTCGGCCTCGCTGTCCAGATAGTCATTGGTAATGGAATGCGGAGCGCCATAGGTGCGCAAAAGGTTAGGGCCACTGTATGTGAGGCTGTCATGCTGTGGCACAGCAATCAAATCAAAGCGTGCAGGTGCGACATCCGGCCACATCAGGTGCACTATTTTTGTATGCGGAGAGCGTTTTTTAATCGCAAGTGATACGGGTGCGCTTCGCCTGCCTGCAGCAATCACGAGATCAGGCCAGGGTGGAGAAATCGCGCGGCGCGATGCAGGTTCAAGATGCCACAGCCGGGAGCCGAAGTTTGCAAGGCAAGCCAGCCGGTTGTAGCGAATCAGCTTTTCTTCCCACGGCCAGCCCAATTGGTGCGCCACGCCCAGAAGCTGGGAGAAATGGCTTATGCGCTCATCAAGTAGCAGCCAGGTAAGTGGATAACGGTCAGACATAACTCTAAACTCTTCGCATTTCAGGCGTTGGCGTCGTTATCCTGCGGACTCGCTGTGCTCACGTACCAAAGTGTACGCTCCGCGCAGCTCACCTTGGCTGCCTAGCCAACGCGTGAACTGCTTTGAGTATAGCAACTAAGAGTTAATACCAACAAACTCAAGCGTTAATTGGTGAGACGGAAGATATGAAGCCTGTAGTTCCGCCGATCGAGAACTTGCGCTTGCAACAGGCCACCGCTAGAACAGGATTCACTTGTGGGGCCGTAGCTCAGCTGGATAGAGCACCAGATTCCTAATCTGGGGGTCGAGGGTTCGAATCCCGCCGGTCCCACCATGCTTCGCTAGTACAGATGAAGAAACGTGCCGGACTGAATCAATTTTAACTTATCTATCTACAGGGGAATATATATGCACACCAAAACCGCATTATTACTTACTGCTGCCCTCGCTGCTGTTGCTTTTGCTGCGTCTGCGGACAATAAGCCGGCACTTGAGAAATGCTACGGCATTGCCAAAGCAGGCAAGAACGACTGTGCGAGCAAAATCGGCGGCAATTCCTGTGCCGGACAAACTACTAAAGATGGCCAAGGATTCCTCGCATTGCCTGCTGGTCAATGCGCTAAGATTGCTGGCGGAAAGGTAATGGAGTAGGAGTTTTGCGTATCGCCTTCGGGGGCTCAGCCGCCCCCAATTGTGCATTCGCACAATCTCTGCCGCGTGTCTAACAGAGTGCTTTATATCGAGTGGCGTCCATTCTAACGATGCCGTAGTCGCGCTATATCAACCGGGGCTGGTTATCGTCCTCGCCTGATATTTCACCTTGTTTGCTCTTATGCAAATGATGGTCTGCGCCCAGCAGCATATAGAATGCAGGCACCACGAAGAGCGTAAACAATGTGCCGATAGTAAGGCCACTTGCTATCACCAGTCCCATATTGAAGCGTGACGCTGCCCCTGCACCTGTGGCGATGAGCAGCGGCACGACGCCCAGCACCATCGCAGCAGTGGTCATGAGAATGGGCCGCAGGCGGATGCCGGTGGCATGCTCGATTGCTTCGCGTTTGGTCATACCTTCTTCCTGCATGCGGTTGGCGAACTCCACAATGAGAATGCCGTGTTTACTGATCAAGCCCATGAGCGTAACGATGCCCACTTTGGTGTAGATGTTGATGCTTGCTCCGCCTAGTCCCATGCTGATGAAAATCAGCGCGCCTGTTATCGACATAGGTACCGAGGTGAGAATGATGAGCGGGTCACGAAAGCTCTCATATTGCGCTGCAAGCGTGAGGAAAATGATGATGATAGCAAACAGCATGGTTGTGACGAATCCGCTGGATTCCTGCACATACTGACGCGATTCGCCGCCGTAGTCTGTCGTATAGCCAACCGGCAGGGCCTTGGCTGCGATGCCTTTAAGCGTATCGACTGCCTCGCCCATCGGGACGCCCGCCACACCCTGAATAATGGCGGCATTCAACTGCTGGAAATGATTAAGTGATTCCGGCGCTGTCTTTGTGGTGATATGCGCGATCGTGGAAAGTGGTACAGGCGTGCCGTCCTTGGTGCGGACGTAATAATTATTCAGCTGATCGCTGTTGAGACGGGAACGTTGCTGCACCTGTGGGATGACTTTGTAGGAGCGGCCGTAAAGACTGAAGTAATTGACATAACCTCCGCCCAGCATGGTGGAAAGTGCCCCACCGATGTCGTCCATGTTGAGGCCGAGCTGCGCCGCCTTGTCACGATCAATATCAATGGTTGCTTCCGGCAGGTCGATTTTTAAGTCCAGGTCGAGAAACCAGAATTTATTGGTCTTGCGCGCTTCATCCAGAACTTTCTGTGCGACTTCGTTCAACTCACTGAAGGACTTTGTTGTCTGTATGGCAAATTCCAGTGGATAGCCTGTGCCGCCAGGTAGAGGAGGGGGAGAGACGACGGCGTTGTATATGCCAGACACACCGTCGAGATCATGCTGCATGACAGGTAGGAGCTCGCCTGCATTGCGCTTGCGTTCGTCCCAGGGTTTCAGCACAGCGCCTTCGAAGAACTGCCCTGGAATATCGAGTTGGAAGACGTGATCAGTTTCAGGGTAAGCAGCCAGAATTTCATAGCCCTTTTGCCCGTAAATCTGGCGTTGTGCGAGTGTGGAATCGGGTGCGCTGTTGACGAATGCAAAGAGCACGCCCTGGTCTTCGGGCGGTGCCAGCTCAACCTTGGCGCTCGTGGCAAGGAAATAGCTGCTGATCAGTACAATTGCAGCGAACATAACTGTCACGGGCAGGTAATTGAGACTTGTGTCCAACCAGCGCTCGTAGACGTGATGCAGGCGATCGAAATTTGACTCGATCATCTGCAGTAATTTTTCTTCCCATGCAGCTTTGCGCGCTCCGTGGGGTTTAAGGAAACGTGAGCACAGCATGGGCGAGAGCGTGAGCGCTACGATGGCTGAAATAGTTACAGCAAACACTAGCGAGAAAGCAAATTCGGTAAACAGCGCACCAGTCAGGCCACCCTGAAAGCCAATGGGCACATAGACGGCGATCAGCACGATGGTCATGGCAATGATCGGACCCACAAGCTCGCGTGCCGCCTGAATGGCAGCAGGCAACGGCTGCATGCCTTCCTCAATGTGCCGGTTGACGTTTTCGACCATGATAATGGCGTCATCCACCACAAGGCCTATGCCCAGAACCAGAGCCAGCAAAGTAAGCAGATTGATGGAATAGCCGAAGCCGACCATGAAAATTGTCGCGCCGATGAGCGAAAGCGGAATGGCCATGACGGGAATCAGCACCGAACGTGGTGAACCGAGGAAGGCAAAGACCACTAAGATGACGATGACGAGGGCTTCCAGTAGCGTATGGATAACTTCATTAATGGCGGAGGTTACGAACTTGGTGGAGTCATATACCACCTCGCCATGCAGTCCCTGCGGCAGCTGAGAGACAATATTCTTGAATTCCTGACGCACACCTTCCATCACGTTGAGAAGATTCGCGTTGGGGGCGGCCTGAATACCGATGTAAATGGCTTTCTTGCCGTCAAACGTCACTTGCTGGTCGTAATCCTCTGAGCCGAGCGAGACGGTGGCGATGTCCTGCAGTCTTACCAGTGCCCCGTTTGATTCTTTGACGACCAGATTGCGGAATTCATCCAGTGAGTGCAGGTCGGTGGAAGCCGTGAGATTGACCTGTACCATCTGTCCTTTGGTTGTGCCGATACCGGAGATATAGTTGTTATGCGCCAGCGCCGCGTTCACATCCGATCCGGTGAGTCCGTAGGCGGCCAGTTTGGCCGGGTCAAGCCAGGCGCGCAGCGCGATATTTTTATTACCAATCAGTTCAGCGGTTTGCACTCCTTCAACCGATTGCAACCGGGGCTGCACGATGCGTATCAGGAAGTCCGTGATATCATTGGCAGGCAACACATCGCTACCGAACCCGATATACATATCGTCGTACGGCTGGCCGACTTTAATGGTCAGCACCGGCTGCTGGGATTGCGGAGGCAGCTGGTTTAAGACCGAGGATATCTTGGTCTGGACTTCGGTGAGCGCTTTGTCCGGGTCATAGTTAAGACGCAGATAGACGGAGATGGTGCTGACGCTATTGCGGCTTTGTGAAGCCATGTAGTCAATCCCGTTGACCTGTGCGATCGCATTTTCCAGCGGCGTGGTGATGAAGCCTGCAACCACATCCGAATTGGCGCCGTAATAGGTGGTGCTTACCGTGATCACCGCATTCTCTGTGCGCGGGAATTGCCGGATAGGCAGCCCGGATATAGCGCGTATGCCCAACACCAGAATCATCAGGCTGACGACGATGGCCAGAACAGGGCGGCGGATGAATAGGTCCGTAAAGTGCATGCTATTCGTCTTTCGGTTGCGGATTTTCGTCGTTTTTGGGCGCAAGGGAGTTGTCGACAATCACTGGTGTGCCGTTTTGCAGCTTGATCTGGCCTGAAGTGACCGCCAAATCGCCTTCTTTGACGCCCTTGAGAACCTGCACCTGATCACCGCGCGTCTCGCCTATTGTTACAAATGTTGGCTGCGCGGTAAGTTGCGGCTTACCTTCGCTGTCCTTACTCTTTTCCTTCAGAATGAACACCGTATTGCCGTAGGGGTTATAAGTAATGGCGGTCTGTGGCAGGGTGAGCATGTGCGTGGTCGCGCCTGCATTGATGCTTGCAGTAGCATACATGCCCGGCAGCAGCGCATGATCGTGATTCTGGATTTCGGCGCGAATCTGCACATTGCGTGTGGCGGTATCCACTTTGGGATTAATGGCAGTTATCTTACCTTCAAATGTCCGCCCCGGATAGGTGTCACTCTTGGCATGGATCACCTGTCCTGTCTCAACCTGCGCCAAAGCCTGTTGCGGCAGGTAGAAATCCAGATAGATGGGATCAAGCTGCTGCAGCGTAACGATAGCCGTGCCGGGGTTCAGGTATTGCCCAACATCGATGTTGCGAATACCCAGATGTCCCGAGAATGGTGCGCGTATGAATTTTTTGTCCACGATTGCTTTTTGCTCGGCAACCTGCGCATGTGCGCTTTTGAGCTGGGCAGTATCAGTGTCGACCACAGCCTGTGAAACGGCTTGTGCTTTTAACTGCTTCTTATCGCGGTTATAGGTTATCTCGGCGAGTTTAGCCGCTGCTTCAAGAGAAGCGAGTTTGGCGACATCATCTTCGGCGCGCAGTTTCACGAGCAGGCTTCCCTGCTTTACATCGCCCCCTGAGCTGAAGCGAATTTCCTCCACAATGCCTGCAAGTTCGCCGGTAATATCCACGCCCTTTGCAGCCCGCAGACTACCGACTGCTTCCAGTTGCGGCTGCCAGTCTTTAAATTCAGCCTTAATAGCGGACACAGTGGGGCGTGGTATATTCGACTGCATGGCAATCATCGCCTGTATGTCATGGATTTTGTAAAAGGCGACGCATGCCAGTATCAGTACAACGCCATGAAACATAATCAGCATTTGCTTGGTCATGCGAAAACGGCCGCCGATAAAAGCGATGACCGCTGACAATACCAGGACAACCGCAAGCAGGATGAATGCGTATTTCATGCCGACCATGTAGCCAAGGATGGCCGCAAGAATGATATCCAGCATAATCAGTACAATGGGCGTCATGGTTTCTTCTCACTTTTTGCAGACGGTTGTGTTTCGGGAGCAGCAGATGCCACTGTGGTTTTTTCAGTCTTGGCATCAGACAGTTTCTGCGCCATTTTTTCGACGCTCCAGCCGCCGCCTAGGGCTTGAAATAGTGCAGCTGTGTCGACAAGCCGCAAAGCGCTTGCCTGGACTAAACCAATGCGCGCCTGTGCGTAAGTGCGCTGGGCATCGAGCAATTGCGGGTAACTTATAGCTCCGGCGGCGAACTGAGCCTGGGCAAGGTCAAGGCTGTTTTTGGCGGCGCTATCGGCATTGGCCTGCGCTTTCAGGCCTTCCGCATCATACTGCAGTGCACGCAACGTATCTGCGACGTTCTTGAATGCAAGCAGAACAGTGCTTTCATATTGTGCCTGGGCTTTATCATAAGCAGCTTGCGCTGCGCGTTTCTCATGCAGCAATGTGCCGCCATGGAACAAAGGTTGCAGGATGCCCCCTCCGATACTCCACACTTCCGCACCGGATGTGAAAAGCTGGCTGAAGCTGGTGGTCTCTGAGCCGTAACTTGCGCTGAGTGTAAGCTGCGGGAACATTGCAGCTGTAGCAACACCTATCTCGGCACTGGCGACATGCAGCTGTGCTTCTGCGGCTTTGATATCGGGACGTCGCTGGGTAAGTTTGGAGGGCAGGGCCAGGGGAAGTGATTCTGGCAAATGCAGGCTGGTAAGCGCGAATGTCTCGGCCGGGGCATTGCCGGGGAACTGGCCCGCAAGCACTGCGATCTGGTTGCGTGTCTGCGCCAGTTGCTTCTCAAGTGGCGGCAGCGCGGTTTGCGTTTGTGCGAGTGCTGCTTCCTGCGAAAGCACGATTGCTTTGGGTATGCCGCCAAGCGCGAATTGTTTCTTCAGCACCTCAAGCTGCTTGCTCTCGATGTCCACGATATTCTGGGTTTCCTTGATTTGCTCTCGCAGTGACGCGTCCTGTATCGCGGCTGTCACCACATTCGCAGTCAGGCTCAGATAGGCGGCCTCCAGTTCGTAACGCTGCGTGCTTGCCTGCGCGTGTGCTGCTTCAATAGCGCGACGCGTTCCGCCGAAAATATCGAGCCCGTATGATACGCTGACAGAGGCATTATAGAGTGTAAAAATAGAAGAAGGCGCACCCTGTTCGCCGAAAGCGGCCGGGTTGAATTTTTGGCGCGTTGGGTCAAACCCGGCATCAACAGAGGGCAACAGCCCGCCGCGCGCGGCGTAAAAGTTTTCCTGTGCCTGGGTGAGCGAGGCAGTGGCGGCCTTGAGATCCGGATTGGATTTAAGCGCCTGATTCATGAGGGTGTTGAGTGGATCGGAACCGAATAATGTCCACCAGTGTTCAGGAATATCCGCGTCGTCAACGAAAGTCTGGGCAGCACCTTCGGGTGTTTCTGCCGCTGCGGTTTTGGCAGGCAGATCGGTTTCGGTATAGCGTTTGACGTCGGGCGCAAGGGGTGTTTTGAAATTGGGCCCGACTGCACAGGATACCAGTATCGCGGCAGCTGATAGGGTCAGTAATGTTTTCAAGTGTATGCCCATTACGCCCTCTTCTTTTTCTTGGACGCAGTCTTCTGGCACAGCTCTCCGTCTTCCAGCACGTCACGCTCAATGAGGGCTTCGCGCATTTTCATCAGCAACGCGAACAATTGTTCCTGTTGTGTTTTGGCAAAGCCTGAAAAGATACCTGCCACGCGATCGCGGAATTCCCCGCAGTTCTCGGTTAAGAGCTTTTCTGCCTTGGGCGTGATGGCGATCATTGTAGCCCGCCTGTCGGTCGGATGCGGTTTGCGCGCGACCATTTTGTCTTTTTCCAGCACGTCCACCATGGCCGTGATATTGGTTGCGGTGACGCCCAGCTCGTCGCGCAGCGCGCTCATCATCATCGGGCCGTTTTCCAGCAGCGGCCACATCAGGCGCAGGCGCTGCGGTGTGAGGCCTTTTTCATGCATGTGTGATTCTGCCCAGCGCGTAAATGCAGGCCCGAGCACCCAGAAAAGCTTGGTCAGTTTGTGGCTGAGCGGCAGTGTCTCGTCGACAATAGAGCAGGACGGGGCAGTCTTCTTTTTCATGCCCCGGCTATATCATACCTCTATGGAATATGCAATGAGAGATATTTCATATATAAACTATATTAAGAAGCCTTGCGCAACGGCTCCTGAAGCCATGCCATGGCCTGGGTGCGTTCAGTTGCTTTGAATACGCGTAGTTCCGGATGTACGAAATGCGCGGCAAACGAGGCAATCCAGTGCTGCCATTCATGGCCGGCAAGCAGGGCAATGCGATCGACTTTCTCATGGTGGTCGCGCACAAAGCGGAAATGCTCGCTCGCAGCGTGAGTGTCTGCCCAGCCTTCAAACGCGGTTGCGTTCACGAGCAGTCGCAAATGCCCGGAGGATTTTATCCATCCATCAATTTGTATAGCAAGGCTCCGGAAATCACTTTCCTGTAATTTCCCTGTGGGCCGTATTTCCAGTACTCCATCGGACAATTTTTCAATGTGCAGCATAATTCCTCCGTTAAAAAGGCAATTAGAATCCCATGGACATATTTTTTCCATAGGCAAATTCGAAAATGGAATATGTTGAATATTAGGGCGTGATGTCAAACGGCGGGCGGCGCGGAGCCTCGACCATTGACTGCGCGTAGGTGAGTGGCTGCGGTTGTTGCGCTGCGGCTGCTTTAAGCGCGGCTTGCGATAATTCTTCTGCCGCATGCAGAGACGGGTTGGCCGCAGGTGGGGTGGGTGATGCTGCAGGAGTGGGCGCCGGAGTCATAGGTTCTCCCGGCATCGGTGCCTGTACGGACAAAGGCGCAACCGACTGCATGGGCAATTGCGTCACGGCAGGTGCGCCGGGCGGTGCCGGGAAAGCAGCGGGAGTTGGCGCGGGGGAAAGCTTCACGAAGACGTTGGAGTCGTATTTATTGCTCGCGCCACTGGCGGAGTCCACGGCTGTGCCAACGAAGCTCAGCTCCCAGAACACAGCGTTGCCGAGGCTGGTGATGGCAAGGTCGGAGCGGTTTTTGACCGACACGCTTTCATAACCTTCCTTGCTGCAGAAAATCACGAGGTCGTTTTTGGATTTGGGAATCTCGGCGGTGCCCGGAGTCGTGACGCGGCCGACGATGTCATCGGCCTGCTTGAAAAGACACTGCGCACCCTGCGGTGATGAGTTGACCGTGATATGTTGCGATTGCCCCTCAACAACCGTCGAGCAGGCGGAGTTGGCCAGCAGGGTAAGAAGCGCGAGACTGCGAAGAAGAGGGTACATGGTCAGCAAACGTTAAAGGGGTATGATTCACATCATACCCCTTTTTCTTTAACCAAGAGTTAACGCTTGCTGCGAATTTATTAATAATTCGACGCTATTGCTGGTTATTGGAATTAGCATCGGATTTGTCGAGCGATTTGCCGACAGAGCTGCCCGCCATGCCGCCGATGATGGCGCCTGCGCCTGTGGCAAGAAGCCGGCCTGTGCCGCCGCCGATGGTTGAGCCCAGCAGCGCACCACCAACGCCGCCTGCGACTGTGCCGATATCCTGCTTGGAAACGCCGCCGACGCCACCTCCGGGAGGGGGAGGATTGCAGCCCGCGAGCGTTGCGCCGATCAGCAGAACGGAAATAAGTCTGGAGTGTTTCATAACATGCCCTTTCTTATAGTATGAACGAAGGAACTCACCCAATACGGGAACATCCATAAACCCATTTCTGCTGGCGCCTGCTTCGTCACCGCCGTCCTCGAATCCTCATGTACTGATGCGTACACTCCGGTTCTGTGGGCGGCGTCTCCTCGCATTCGCTCCGCATAAATGGAGTTTCTATAGGTTCCCTTACGCCTCGTATTTTATACCGCACGGGGTTACCGGCATAGTTAAATCCGTGCAATGTTTGAGGGCCTGAGTATAAATAGAGCATCTAAAAAATTCCGGCAAAAGAGGCCCCGATGCCCTGGACCGTCTATATATTAGAATGCGCAGATAAGACTTTTTATACTGGCATCACCAACGATTTGGAGCGCCGGATTGCCCGGCACGGCACAGGGCAGGGCGCTAGATATACACGCGGACGCGGCCCTTTCCGCCTTGTTTACAAGGAGATCCATAAAACCAAAAGCCGGGCGCTCAGGCGCGAAGCAGAGATAAAATCCCTTAAAAAAGGGCAAAAACTGAAATTAGTGGCAGCCCCAGATCTTAAGTTGAGTGATTAATTTCCCTATGATACTAATGATTTCCCGACTATGCTGAATTATTATCATCACTACAAACAAGAAGGAGTGTACTATGCCAGCAGCCAAAAAGAAAACCAAGCCAGCCGCAGCCATTCGTCCCCAAAAGGAAAAGCTGACCAAGTCCGCATTGCTCAGCCTGATTGCTGAAAAGAACGAGCTCACCCGCAAGCAGGTGGCCGATGTCTTGAGCACTCTGGAAGAAGTGATGTACGCTTCGGTGCACCCGAACGGTTTTGGCGAGTTCATCCTTCCGGGCATTCTCAAGATCTATACCCGCAAGGTTGCCGCACGTCCGGCAGGCACGATGATTCGTAACCCGGCCACGGGTGAGATGATGAAAGCCGCTGCGAAACCCGCTTCGGTCCGCGTGAAAGTCCGCGCGCTGTCGAAGCTGAAATCCGCCGCGATTCGCTAGTTTCTACGTTTCAAGAAGAAGGCCATGGCGATTGCCATGGCCTTTTTTGTTGGGGTGTGGATGAAAGTTATGGCGCTGGAGTCGGAATCGAACCAACGACACTGTTATATCTAATACGAGATATAACAAAGTTCTTATGAGTGCTTACTTCAAGTTGATTCTTTAATTGGATAAATTTCTTTTAGACCTTCAGCTATATCAGGCGAACTTTCTAAGAAACGCTCATAGAAAGGTTGTTCCATAACTAATATATTATAACCCAACTGCTCCAGCATAGAAAATACCTTCTTTATCGTTGTAGTTATATTTATAAGTAAATTGATCAGAAAGGTTACGAGCTGTTCTTTGAATTTGAGAAATACTGGGGGCCAGTTTCAATAGAGTTTCAATAAATTCTTGGTTTTGATTTATTTCTATGCTTCGTGCGAATACGTATCCTTTTAAGGGCCTGCCAATATATTTGTAGTAGAGCGCTTTACTAAGTTTCGGAATTGTACGCTTTTGGACTAGACAGATAAATCAACCCTGCTATAGTCACCTTATAACAAACGAGGTGGCTTATGAATATCATCGAAATTTTCAACAACTTCCAGACTCAGGAGCAGGCGGTTGAATACCTTGAAAAGGCTCGTTGGCATGGAAAGCCCATATGTCCATATTGTAGCGGTGAGAAAGTAAGCCGCCATGTGAGTGGCGACAGAGCCGGGCAACGCTGGCAGTGTTTAACCTGCCAGACCGCTTTTGCTGTAACCGTAGGCACTATATTTCACGGTACGCATATCCCTCTTAAAAAGTGGTTTTTGGTGTTGGCCTTAATGCTCAATGCAAAGAAGTCTGCCAGTGCTTGCCAGATTGCCCGTGATATTGGTGTGCGCCGTCCTACCGTGTGGAGCATGATGCACAGAATACGCGCTGCAATGGTGAAAGATGCAGAGCAAAGCGCATTATTACACGGCATTGTAGAAGCTGATGAAACATACGTTGGCGGCAAGCCTCGCAAAGGCAACAGGCGCGATGACGATCAAGAAGGCGGCAACAAATCAAAGCGCGGTCGCGGAACAGACAAAATGCCTGTTATCGGAGTTGTGGAGCGTCATGGTCGTGTAATAGCAAGACCAGCAACTAAGAGCGAACTTACCAGCAAGGGGCTTTCTGAATTTATAACCAGCAATGTAGATGTTGCAGGTTCACTACTCATTACGGATGAATTTCCTGCTTATCGCGCAATAGGCAAGAAAATGTTGCACACGACGATCAACCATGCCATTGAATACGCTAATGGACTCATCCATACCAACACTATGGAAGGATTTTGGGCTTTGGTGAAACGCGCTTGGTACGGACAACATCATCACTACAGCACGAAATATGCGTCTTTGTATATTTCGGAGGCATCTTACAAATACAATAAACGCCAGAGTAATAATAGTTTCAGCCATGCCATAGGCTTAATGGTTGCGGCATGAAGGCAGGGAAAAGTAAAGCAGAAAATCATCTATTTTACGGAGATAATCTTACCCGTATGCAACATATGGGGAAACATAGTGTTGACCTGATATATCTCGATCCTCCCTTTAATTCTAAGCAGAATTACAACCTGATTTACAAAAACATGACGGGCAAGCCTGTTCCAGATCAGGCGGATGCTTTCTGCGATACATGGGAAATGGACGCGCAAAAAGAAGAAATTGCTCGATCAATGCCAATTTTAATGAGGGAACATGGCGTAGAGGATTATTATGTTGAGTTTTGGCGGCTTTGGATTAATGCACTGCGCCATACGCAACCACATCTCCTAGCCTACCTGATTTATATGGTGCAGCGACTGTTGCACATGAAAAGCATCTTGCGCCCTACAGGTTCAATCTATTTGCATTGCGATCCTACTGCCAGTCATTACATCAAAGTGATGATGGATGGTATTTTTGGGCACAATAATTTTCGTAATGAAATTATTTGGAAACGTACCGGAGCACACGGAAGGGCAAAACGGTGGGGGCCTATCCATGATACCCTGCTTTTCTACACTGCTTCTGATAGTTACACTTGGAATCGTGTATTTGAAAAATACGATGAATCCTACATTGAGAGCGCATATAAGACTCAAGATGATAAGGGACGGTTTCAGTTAGTGAGTCTTGATGGCCCAGGTACGCGGATGGGAAGCTCTGGTCTTCCGTGGAAAGGCGTTGATCCAACCACAAAAGGAAGGCACTGGGAGCTTCCGCCAGACAGAGCATTGCCAGATTGGTTTGAGCATCCCACAGGATATTCCTCAATGACGGTGCAAGAACGATTAGATGTCCTTGAGAAGGTTGGTCTTGTGGTTTGGCCCAAACGCGGCGCTGTGCCGCGTTATAAGAGATATCTATCTGTTGCTTTAGGAAATCCTGTGCAAGATATTATTACGGATATAGGCCCTATATCTTCACAATCATCTGAACGGCTAGGATACCCCACACAAAAACCCGTGGCATTGCTGGATCGTATTATCCAAGCATCCAGCAATAAGGGGGACGTTATTTTTGATCCATTTTGCGGCTGCGGGACAACGATCTACTCAGCAGTAAAAAATGAGCGTAAATGGATAGGATGCGACATTGCAATCCTGTCAATTAAGCTAGTCAGGGAAATTCTTACTGAAGAACACCGCCTCGTTGAAGGCGTTCACTTTGACGTTGACGGGATTCCTGTCAGTGTGGAACAGGCGGAAGAGTTATTTAAGCGTGATCCGTTCCAGTTTGAGCATTGGATTGTTGAGCGTATCGGAGGATTCCCCACTAAGAAAACTGGCGATAAGGGCATTGATGGGCGCATGTATTTTGAAACGCAACTTGGCTTGAAAGCTATGGTATTGTCCGTTAAAGGAGGGAAGCTGAGACCCACGGATGTGCGCGATCTTATAGGCGTTCTTTCCGGTGAAACAGATACAGAAATGGCAGGGTTTCTATCATTACAGGAACCTAGTAAGGCCATGCGAGAGGCAGGTGCTATGGCGGGGCAATATGAGTATAATGGTGTGAAATATGACCGAGTCCAGTTTTTAACTGTAAAGGAAATATTAGAAGAAAAACGGGAATTTCATACCCCTACAAAACTAGGCTCTCGTATATCAACAGGGCAGACAAGTTTTGCCCTGAGCGGAGTGCATGGTAAAAAACAGGATTAGTCCAAAAGCGTACAATTCCGTAAACTTTAAAAAATTTAATGTCCTAATTCGAGGCTTCTTCTTTATATCGTAAAAGTATTATAGATGGGGCACCAAGCATACTCTGGGTGGCTTGGCGAGTAATACATTTACTTCGGAAAGCGGCGTCCATGATTTCCGTATCAGTCATACCAAGTTCAGCGACTAAATATGCCACTGGCCGTGGCCCTCTGGTTCCCGGTTCTCCATGCTTTAAGTGATTTTCTAAACGCATGCGTTTTTGATATTTATCCCATTGGTATAAGCCGTACGCAGCTCCAGCGAGAAGTGCTGTTGTTATGGAAGCAATATTTGCCCCTATTTCGAGCATTTCGAGATACGTCACTTGATACACCTGATTTTCTCGTACTATCGTAGACTAGTAAGTCTATCCCTTTACAAGCTTAGGTCTAGCCTGTTTACCAATTTGCTTCTCGTCCAAATAATCTGCCCATTTTTGCATCATATTGCGGCGCTGAGGCAGGTATTCAGCGCGGTTATAGGCAGCTCTTACCTTATTGCGTTCCGCATGAGCAAGCTGACGTTCGATTACGTCAGGCGGAAAGCCAAGTTCGTTAAGAGTGGTGGAAGCCAGTGCGCGGAAGCCGTGCCCCACCAGCTTGTCCTTATAGCCCATCTTCCGCAGCACATGGTTGATGGTGTTTTCGCTCATCATGGCATGGCGGCGGCGTTGCTGAGATGGAAAGAGTAATTCGCTGTAGCCATTCATTTCCTTTATCTCTTTAAGTAATTTGATGGTTTGCTTGGCTAGCGGCACTATGTATAAGTCTCGCATTTTGGTGGTGTGGGCGGGCAAACGCCATTCCTTGGCCTCAAAGTCTATATCTTCCCACTTGGCTTGCCGCATTTCGCCTTGCCGCACGAAGGAAAGCATGAGTAGCCGAATTGCCAGCTTGTTTAAGAGAGTGGTCTCTACCGCTTCCAATTGCTTGAAGAAGTCCGGCAGCTCTTTTGCCTGTATGGTGGGGTGGTTTTCTGCCTTGTGCGGTACCAATGCACCTTTTAAGTCTTGTGTAGGGTTATACTGGATACGTCCCGTCAATACTGCATAACGGAAGATGACATTGCATGTTTGCAAAAGCCGATGGGAAGTCTCAGTAGTGCCGCGCTTTTCTACTTTCCGCAATGCATCAAGCAAATCCAGCGCTTTGATTTCAGCAA
>Ga0206875_1105_pt1 | contig 21929 bp, 20 predicted proteins | sample Alteio_BWOrgCont_9_FD_152616 | JGI IMG/M metagenome (GOLD analysis project Ga0206875, IMG submission 152616) | Enriched cells from forest soil in Barre Woods Harvard Forest LTER site, Petersham, Massachusetts, United States -... | ecosystem: Environmental > Terrestrial > Soil > Temperate forest > O... | reverse complement strand
AACAACATACTGGCTATAGCATGAAGAGTAAAGAACCAACCACGGGTCTGGTCAACGCCTTCAGCTATAAAGTCGGCAGGGAAGTTCTTTTCAAATACTTCCTTATTCTCAAAAGGGTAATGCCACTGTGCATAAGGCATAGCGCCTGAATCGAACCAAACGTCAATCAGGTCAGGCTCACGGAACATCTTCTGCCCCTTTGATGATACAAGTATAATATTATCGGCGTAAGGCTTGTGCAGGTCACGGTTCTTTACATTATCCCACCTGCTCTTCTTAATATCAGCATCGGTCATAATGCCTGCGGCAACTGATTTCTTTATCTCTTTATCTAATTCTTCTACCGAACCAATGAATAGTTCCTCTGATGAATCTTCCGTTCTCCATATAGGCAGTGGTATTCCCCAAAAGCGTGAACGGGAAAGGTTCCAGTCCACCATATTTTCGAGCCAGTTGCCAAACCTGCCGGTACCTGTAGATTCAGGCTTCCAATTGATGGTCTTGTTCAACTCAATCATACGGTCTTTGCAGGCCGTTGTTTTCACAAACCACGAATCGAGCGGGTAATATATTACAGGCTGATCGGTTCGCCAGCAATGCGGGTAGTTGTGTTCGTATTTCTCAACTTTAAAGGCTTTGCCTTCTTTCTTCAATTTCAAAGCAATAGCCAGGTCGGTAGATTTATCAAGGTCTTGCTGGTCTTCTTTGGTCTTAACCAAACGTCCTGCAAAATCGGTAACAGCATCTACAAAGCGGCCACGCTTATCAACAAGGGTAAGCGTACCAATACCATTTTGTTTTGCTGCCCTAAAGTCATCGGCACCAAAGCTTGGTGCTATGTGCACTATACCGGTACCATCGGCTGTGGTTACAAAATCACCGATTATAACACGGAAGCCATCACCACCTTCAGGTTTGGCATACGGCATTAATTGCTCGTAGTTTATACCTGCTAATTCAGAACCTTTTAATGTCTTTTCTACGTTGAACGGAACTACCTTATCGCCTACTTTGTAATCTTCAAGCGGAATTCCGTATGCTTTCTCAGAAAAATACTTGCCTACCAATTCTTTTGCAAGAACAATCTTTATAGGTGTTCCCGTATAAGGTTGGAATGTCTTAACGAGATCATATTCTATATTCTTACCTACTGCCAACGCGCAGTTGCTTGGCAATGTCCATGGGGTTGTGGTCCATGCCAGGAAAAACACATCGAGGTTATCACCGGTAAACAATGCCTTCGATTTCTCATCGCACTTAACATTGAACTGGGCTGTAACGGTAGTATCTTTTATATTCTTATAGCAACCCGGTTGGTTCAGCTCGTGCGAACTTAAACCCGTACCTGCTGCCCATGAATATGGCTGAATGGTGTAGCCTTTATACAAAAGATCTTTTTTGTAAAGCTTCTGCAACAAGTTCCATACACTCTCAATATATTCATTATCGAAAGTAATATATGGCTTTTCCATATCCACCCAATACCCCATTTTACGGGTAACATCTTCCCACTTATCTTTATACTTCATTACCTCTTTACGGCATGCAGCATTGTACTCTTCTACACTTATCTTCTTGCCAATATCTTCTTTTGTAATGCCAAGGGTCTTTTCAACGCTAAGTTCTATAGGCAATCCATGGGTATCCCAACCACCTTTACGTTTCACCTGCTTGCCCTTCATGGTCTGGTAACGGCAAAAAATATCTTTTATAGCACGTGCCATTACGTGGTGTATACCGGGCATACCATTAGCTGATGGAGGGCCTTCGTAAAAAGTAAATGAAGGCGCACCTTCGCGAAGAGAAACACTTTTTTCAAATGTCTTCTCCTGCTCCCACTTCTGCAATATCTCTTTGCTGATGGCGCTTAAATCAAGACTTTCGTATTGTGGAAACTTGTTCATATTATATGGTTGCGATAACTTTCAACTCAATTGCTATAGGAGTTGGTAATGATTTGATCTCTACTGTTGTTCGGCAGGGCTGGTTATCTTTAAAGTACTCGGCATATACACGGTTGTAGGTAGCAAAGTCAGCTTTCATATTGGTTAAAAAAACAGTTACATCAACTATCTTATCCCAACCCGATCCTGCTTCATCGAGCACTGCTTTAATGTTTTCAAATACCGAACGGCATTGCACTTCAATATCGTAAGCGGTAATAGTTCCTTTATCATCAAGGGTTACACCCGGTATTTGCTTGCTGCCTTTTTGCCTTGGCCCCATACCCGATAAAAACAAAAGATTACCCACCCTGCGTGCGTGCGGATACAGGCCTACAGGTTCCGGTGCTTTTGACGAATATAGTTTATCCATGGCTGTTTTTTAAGCGTGCAAAGGTAGTAAAATAGGCGAAAAGTTGAAACAGGGTTAAGCCAGCTTAATACTGGCCACTGATTATGAATACTTTCTGCTGAATTTATTAACCTACCGACTAATAAGTACTGATTTGAGCAGGGCCCTTATTTGGTGTAGGAATAAGGCTCATTACCGGTATATCGGAATTATTGATAATACCCTGTGCAGTAGAACCGATAAACAAAGGAGTTGTATCGCTTTCCTGTTGGGTCATAATCATAATAAGATCGGCATCAACCTTGTTCGAATAATCTACAATAGCCTGTGCAAGGCTTTCGTCGCCTTTAATGGCTTTTATCATTTCGGCAGTTGACTTAACACCTGCTTTCTGAATAAAGGCTTTCACCTGGTCCATTTGGCGGGTTAGGCGGTTTACCACAAACTCATCGAGAGAGAATAAAACCGATACTACACGTATGGTTGAACCATATAATTTACCAAGTTCAATAGCCTTGTTAACTTTTTCGCGAGTTTCTTTAGAAAGGTCGATAGGTAATACAATGTTTTTACAACCTTCGCGGTGGTGCTTGCCTTTAATAGTAATTACAGGGCAGGCAGCTTCTCTAACCACCCTAAGGGCATTAGAACCGATAAACCTTTTGCGGATACCTACGGTACCGTTGCAACCCATTAATATCATTTTAGCGCTGATCATGTCAGCAACTTCCAATATTTTTTCATAAACTGCACCACGGGCAACCATGGTGTTTACCTTGAGTTTTTTCTTCTTTTCAGTTTCTTTAGCCAATTCGTGAAGCTTATCTTCAATCTGCTTTTTCATGGCAGCTTCGTCGAATGACTTGGCAAATATGCGGCCTATGGCTCCGCTTTCTTCAATAACGTATAGTAATGTAATTTCAGCATTATAGAACTGGGCAAGATTGTATGACTGGTCAAGCGCTATAAGTGCCTGGTCAGAAAAATCCATCGGAATTAAAATCTGGTTTACATTAGGTTTCATGCAGTTCGTAGTTTATTTTGGGGTGCAAAGGTAACGATTTTTTCAAATTGTTCAATATTGAAGATAAAATAGCCCTTTTTGCACGCTTCTTGAGCCTTAAACCAAGACAAACCGAAAGCCTACCGCCACAAGCAATAGCCTATTTTAACGCCCAACTCGATATTGGGCACCCAATAATTGCCTATAGAATACATAGCTGCATAGGTATCGCTCGGGTCCTCATTTACTCCCGCCGGAGTAAAACTCATGTGCTTTGCTTCCAATGGAGTTAACGTAGAAGTTACATTTTTAAACCTTACACCCAATCCAACATACCAATCAATTACAATACCGCTTTTAAAGGTTTTGCATTGGCCAATCTTTAGTGTAAATGCTATATTACTTTTAAATATGCGAAAGGTCTTTTCGTATGGAGGTGAAAGCATTATTGAATCTGTCCAGTCGAAGCTTTCTTTTTTATACAAACATTCAACCGACGTATACCCGCCATCCGCGTGAGGCGGATATATTTTAGGCTCTATTCTTACCAAATATCCTTTAACATTTGTTTGTGATGCTACCCATCCTCCAAAGTATCCGCCCGCACTTATATTCATCGACAGAGCTTTATATATCCTAAATTCTACTCCACCCTGGTATGATGGTGAACTAAAACCATCTATAAGCCCACAAGGCATTACTTCAAGGCTCAGTCTTTTGTTTTCATATTCATCATCCTGGCTATGGGCCAAACCTGCAAACAACAAAAAAAGCAAGCAGAGTTTTAATTTCATGCAGGTATGGAGCTTTGCAAAAAGTGGGTTTTCTGTTACAACAAAGTTAATAAAATTAAAATTGTTATAACTATCAACTGTTGGCATGATATACATCATAGTATATTGACTTTAGCGGAGATACCTTTGGTATGTAAAACAAATTACTAACCCCAAAAAAACCGCATTATGAAAATCACCATCCACGACCAGAAGAAGATCCACGAGATACAAAAGGAATTCTCTAAACATTTCCCTAATCTCAAACTCGACTTTTTTGAGAGTCACGAAAAACAGAAACACCTGCTCCTCCATCCTACCCATACTATAGGCGAATGCAGAAAGGTGCATTTAAAAGGCGCATTAGATATTGACCCGCACATGAAAGTGTGTGACCTGAAAAAAGGACTGCACGATACCTTTGGCCTGCATACCGAAGTGTACCGCAAAGTGGGCAACGACTGGCTTGAGACCGCTACCGGTACCTGGACACTGGAAAAGCAAAACAACTGCAGCTCAGAAACAAATTCGGAGAGTACGCTGGAGGTGGTTTAGGGGAACCTTCTCTCATTCTCCTCCAAGCGGAGGAGACGTTACTTTAGTAGTGTGATCACCTTCTTGCGATATAGACAAAGAAATGTCTTTCTCGCCTGAGAAAGATAAAAGATAGAGTCATTACACTCCCCTTCCCTGCTTTACTGCATGATATATAAGCGAAGCTATGCCCGCTATTATAATTACTTCGCCTGCCGAAAACAGCCACCAGTTATAGTTTACCGGTACATAGGTTTTTATAACATCGGCCTGGTGGCTCGAGAGTGTCCATAAGCCTATACTCTGCTGCGTGCCTGTAGCAACATATTTAATGTAATCGAGTATAAAGGAATAAATAACTAAAAGGCTGCCTGCAATGAGCAATACCCACTCCCTTATTTTTAAATGTGCATTATACCCCTTCTCCTGGAAATAAATGACTGATGCGGTTAAGGCTATCATAGTAAGCGATACGATGCAAGGCGCCAGCACGGGGCTAACCCAGGGAACAGGAATAAGAAAAAGTATATCCCATGTAAACAACGATTCGGGCCAGTTAAGGCAAACCTTCAGGAATACATAGTAAAAGATATCCCATATAGCAAAGCAATAGAGGAAAATGGCAAATTTTTGCGAAGTGTTCTTGCCCGCAATAATGCCAATGCCCAGCAACATTAAAATAGTTGCAGCCTCCCTGAAGAACTCCACATAAACAATATTCATATCGAGCGATACAAGGGGGAACCGGAACCCGCCGGGGTAATATATCTTACGCAGGTAAACTACCACGGCTGTTTCTAAAAAGCCCATAGCAATGCTGAATACCGTGAGCCATATCATGCGGGTAGTAAGCGATTTCATGCCGGTAAAATGTTTTTGTTTAACAGATTAACACAAAGCCGCGGGTTTTATTGTGTTCCCCCGTCACTGCGAGCGAAGCGTGGCAGTCTCAGTTTTTTTTACCACAAAGGCGCAAAGACGCAAAGTTTTTTGTCATGCTGAGCCTGTCGAAACATCTCTTCCAATTTACCTCACCCTGCCCTCTCCTTGTAAAAGGAGAGGGTATACCTGAATTACTTTAATTCTTACTACCTTTGGTTTAGCTAAAAGGAACCCCATGAAAAAATTAATACCCTTTATTTTAGCATCTGTTTTATTTTATTCCTGCAGTACCGAACTGGTGTATTTTAATATAAATAAACCGGCCCCGGTAACTATAACCCCATCTATAAAAACGGTTGCCATTATAAACAGGAGTATTATTTCAGATTCTGCCGGGGTGCGAAAAAAAGTCGACGATGTGTTATCGGCTAAAGGGCCCGAACTGGATAAAGAATGTGGCAACGAAAGCATTCGTGGCTTAAAGGATGCAATAGTGCAAAGCAATAAATTCGCCAGCATTGTTTTTCTTGACTCAGTGCACCTCCCCAATAATTTCCCGGGCACCTTCCCTTCTCCATTATCGTGGGACAGAATTCAACAAATTTGCACGGCAAATAATGTAGATGCGCTTTTTATACTGGAAGCATTTCACACAACATCCAGGATAAACCTGGTAGCTGTGCCAAATACAGTTGCAGGAATTGCTGCAACCGTGGCCAATGCCACCAAGGTAGAAACAACCATAAATACAGGCTGGAGAATATATGACCCGCAAAACAAACTGATACTCGATGAGTATTCTATCAGCCAGAGTTTTACTGTCGATGGTGGACTGAACCCTGTTGATGCTGTTACGGCATTGATGAACCATAAACAAGTGGTAATGGATGTAAGCTATAAAATAGGCCAATCGTATGCCGACAGGATAATGCCTTACCAGATAAGGGTAAACCGGGAATATTATGTAACAGGTAGCGCTGATTTAAAAATGGCAAAGCGCATGGCCTTTGCAGGAGACTGGGATGGCGCTGCGGCTTTATGGAAAAAGGAAACAGCAAGCCCCAAACTAAGAGTTAAAGGAAGAGCGTATTATAATATGGCTATTAGCAGTGAAATAAACGGCGATCTTGATGGCGCCATTGACTGGGCACAGAAAGCCTACGAACTATCGGGCAAGCGCTTAGCATTGCAGTATTTAAATCTTCTCAGGTACCGAAAATCACAGGACGACATCTTGAAAGCTCAAACATCGGGACAATAAATAGAATTATGCCTTCTCGGTACCCGTTAAACGTTACTTTGGGGTAAATAAGCCCTTAATTTCAACTTATTCAAACCTTCTTCCATCTTCCTCCAGGCGGAGGAAGCGCTACATTAATCTATCCTTATAAATTTGTTGCATTAATTGTTTTTTAGTCTGTCTAATGAAACCAATAGAAAGGCCATTTTATTATAATGCCGGCCCTGAGATATTGAAACGTGCAGTTGATCTAAGGAATAATATGACTGCACCTGAAAAAGCTCTATGGGAAATACTTGGCAAAAAGAAATTAATGGGAGTAACATTTAGAAGGCAACATCCAATCGCAAAATTCATAGTGGATTTCTATTGTCATGAAGCTTTACTGGTAATTGAAGTTGATGGCGATATACATAACAGCTTAGCTGTTTCAGAACGAGATGAAGGAAGGGAACATGAACTAAAGAAATTAGGTCTTGATATTTTAAGATTTTCCAATAATGATGTTTTGAAAAACAGGGACAGCGTTGTAAAAAGCATACAGAACTTTATTAGAGAAAAAGGAATGTCTTTCTCGCTTGAGAAAGATAAAAGATAGAGCTACCTCTTAGTTGCCTTCGCCTTCAATCCGCTCGCATATTTATAGCTTGCCTCAAACCAGGGCTTTAGCTCTGCAGTTTTTTGAAGCAGGCTATCGGGTACGGTAACGTACTCTTTTTGTATTATGCCGTACGATAATGCCAATGTGGTTTTATACTTTTTAATAAACTCCTCGCGCTCGGCAGGGCCAAGGCGCAGGGCCACAAAACCATCTTTACTTACATAACTGTACATATTACCATTTAATGATGTATAGGGTATAGTGGCACCCTTTAGCTCTGCTTTGCCATGGCTCTCTACCAATTTAGTGTAAAGGGCTTTTCTTTGTTCGGGGGTAATGGGTTTGGGCATATTCGTTCAATTTGAGAATGACAAATTAGAAAAGATATTTTACTTCAATACAAACCTTATAGGAACCGCATAAATAACTTTAACCGCATGGCCTTTTTCCATGTGCGGTTTTAATTTGGGCAGGCTTGTTATCACCCTCCTTGCTTCTTTATCAATACCCGGGCCACCGGGTATGCCACGTAATATTTTCACACTGGTAATGGAACCGTCTTTTTCTAAAACAAAAGAAAGATAAACAGTACCGGTTATCTCGGCTTCTTTTTCTACCTCGGGGTATTTAACGCTATCGGCAATATATTGGCTAAATGGCACGCCTGCAACCATAAGCATAGAATCAATTACCCAGGCTTTTATGGTGTCTTTCTCCTTTATTTTATACCAAATCATTGGAAACCCTGCCAACTTTATAATAGCTATTTTCGGTTCCGGGACAGGTGAATAAGTGTGGGATTCATAAACAATACTAACATTATCATTCCATCGTGCTTCAATGCCATAACTACGAACCTTTTTTACCTTATTTTTCGCGAAATCTATATTCATGTAGATATTGCTATCAGCATTATATATAGTATAAGTCCAGGATTCTACTATCCCGTGCTTACCACCATTCATGTAATTAGGCCTCCCAATTAAATCAAGCACTTTCTCTTTTTTATATCCTATTAAATTCAATCCGTTTATCCAAACAATATGCATTACAGTATCCAGGTAAAACGCTTTTCTCCTGAACCCATTTGTTCCTAAGGAATCGGCTTTGAATTGGGTAGAAAAATCATTTGACTGCCCATAGCAAAGGGCACTAAAGAACAATAAAAGGATTAAGAGTGATGTTTTCATTGGCATATATTATCAGACCTTAATCTCTGAGTATAAATCGTATTGCTATATAATAAATAACATCGGTAGCATGTTCCTTTTCAATATGTGGTTTTAGCCTGGGCAGGCTTTTTAGCACCCTCATAGCTTCTCTGTCAATACCCGGGCCACCTGCAACACCTTTCATTAATCTTACATTGCATGCAGTGCCATCTTTTTGCAAAACAAATTTCAGGTAAACAGTGCCTGAAATACCAGCTTCCTTTTCAATTTCCGGGTACGATGTATGTGACTCAATGTACCTGGTGAAAGACATATCAGTAAAAGCCAGTAAAGAATCAGTAACACTTATATTAAGAATAATTGTATCCTTACCTTTTATTTTAGCAGTAATAATAGGAAAGCCTGCTAATTTTACAATTCCATGTTTTTCCGGCAATATCGCATCATGACTAACACCACCACCACAGGAAAATCCAATAGTCTCATAGGTAATTTTCATCCAAGAAGCCCATTTTACTTTATTATGTATAATAAATATGCGCATTGAAGTGAAAACCCCATTCACGCAGGTATAAGTCCATGACATAGTATCGTGGTGCAATAATGAATCTGCACTATTGGGTGGGCCAAGCAATTCCAGCAATTTGCTTGTTTTACAACCCTCAAGGGTTACTCCATTAATTTCATGCTTTTTTCTTTTTTCATTATAAACAATAGTCCGTTTATATTGCCCATAAACACCTACTGAGTCTATCTTTTTTACACCGGAGGTTTCTTTTACCTGCCCATGGCAGAAACTACCGAGAAATAATAAGAAGATGAAAAGTGGTGTTCTCATAATATCAAAGGTAAGAAATAAAGATTAGAAAAACCAGAAATCCCTCCCCCTTCCCCTCCAAAAGGGGACAAGTTTGAGTGGTTGAAAATTTATACACTATTTTGTTTAATATAATAAATATATAGTGTATTTTTGCTTTAGGTTTGTATTTAAGTTCTTTGAAAACAATATGTCTGAAAGGGGTTTTATTTAAAAAAGCCCGAAAACTGGACAACAGGTGTCACCAGGTGACAATTAGTGACAAAACTGCTAAATATTATAGCAAAAATGACGCTTAAAAGTGGGTAGTGACAAGTGATTGGTGACAACCCTACCCAACGGGTTGACACGGGTTGACAGATTTCAGGCTGTTTTTGAAAAACATAATTTGATTATCAATAACTTATAATTTTCGGAGGTCAAAAAGTGTCAACCCAGCTTTTTAAATTCTTTTATCTTGACATAAAAGAAACAAAAGGTCGGAATACATGGGAATTGATCTAATTAGGAATTGACTCCCAGACGTGAGGTGTATTTGCGTTAGGGATTATTCGCCACTCGCTTATTGTTATTGAGCTCATGAGGGCTTCGCCGTTGAAGCGTAAAGCCCACAGTCCCGAGGGCTCGGGACGAGGACTTGTAGCGCATAGCCCGCCCCGCAGGGGAACGCCCATAGTAATTATAACTAATGCTGAGACTGCCACATCCCGAATATTTAATGTTTAGAGGAATGGGATTCGCAGTGACGAGAACTACTTGAAAACTTGGAAAACTATAAGACTGGCCAAATACGCCATGGCACCCATATAGAGGAACTGGATAATGGGCCACTTGATGCTCTTGGTTTCGCGGTAAACAACGGCAAGAGTACTCATACATTGCATAGCAAAGGCATAAAAGAGCATAAGCGAAAAACCAACAGCAGCAGTATATTCGGGCCCACCGGTTTCGCGGTTGGTAGCTGCGGCCATCTTCTCGCGGATAGATTGAGTGTTATCCTTACTATCAGCACTGTAAAGCGTAGCCATAGTACCCACAAAGGCCTCACGGGCAGCAAAGGAGGTAATAAGCGCAATGCCAATCTTCCAGTCGAAGCCCAGCGGCTTGATAACAGGTTCTATCCACTTGCCTGCCATACCTGCATAAGAAGCTTTGAGCTTGGCAGAGCTAACACGGGTTTCGAGTTGCTGCGGGTTGTATTTCTTAGTGCTGTCGGTGCTTTGGTAGGCAGTCTCGATAGCCGGCAATGTGCCTTTAGGAGCGTGAGAAGCCATAAACCACAATATGATAGATATGGCAATGATAACCTTACCTGCATCGAACAAGAACATGCGCACCTTTTGATAAATGGTTAAGCCAATGGTAGAGAATTTAGGAATATGATACAAAGGCAGTTCCATAATAAAGTGGCTCTTTTCGCGGCTCTTGAGTATGCTCTTCATTACAAAAGCTGCTGCCAGTGCAGCCAGGAAGCCGATAAGGTACATACCCATAAGCACAAGGCCCTGCATGTTAAAGAAGCCATAGTTGTGTGTAGATGGTATAACCAGCGATATAAGCAAAGTGTAAACGGGCAAGCGTGCCGAGCAGCTCATGAGCGGTGTAACCATAATGGTTATCATGCGTTCCTTCCAGTTCGATATGGTGCGGGCGCCCATAATGGCAGGCACGGCGCAGGCCATACCACTCATAAGCGGAATAACCGAACGGCCATTGAGCCCGAGCGGGCGCATGAGCCTGTCCATAAGAAAACTAACACGGGCCATATAGCCGGTATCTTCTAAAATAGCAATGAAGGCAAAGAGTAAAGCGATCTGCGGCACAAACACCACAATACCACTCAAACCGGCCAGTATACCGTTAATGAGCAGGGCACTGAGTTCGCCCTTAGGCAGCGTATCGTTACCCAGTTCACTCAGCTTGACAAAAAAGAATTCGATGCCATCCATTGGGTATTTGGCAATAAGGAATATGCTCTGGAATATGACAAACAGCACACCCAGGAAAATAAGATACCCCCAGACTTTGTGCGTGAGTATAGCATCGATACGTGAAGAGAGGGACTTACGTTTCTCTTCCTCGTCGATCTTTACGCACTCTTTTACAATTTCGTTAATGGCCTTGTACCGTGCAATGGTTTCCTGCGATTGTATGCGGTGCTTATCGAAACCGGATGCTTTTATTAACTTCTTAATATCTATCTTTTGAGTAGGAAGAATTTCGAAATGTTCAATACCGGCTTCGTTGTTAACCAGCTGGTAAACGCCATAAGGGCTCTTTTTAGGGAACATCTTCTGGCTGGGCTCCATAACCTGCGCAGGCACAAACTGGTTAATGTCAATAAAGTCCTTTTGCGGTGGAGTAAGCCCATGAGCCAGCAATTGCTTTATCTCGTCAACCCCATGATGTTTGCGGGCATTAGCAGCAACCACAGGCACGCCGAGGAACTTAGAAAGCTCAGACGTATCGATATGCACCCCGCGAACACGTGCAATGTCCATCATGTTCATTACAAAAATGCAGGGTATGCGGAGGTCGATTATTTGTGTGGCCAAAAACAAGCTGCGGCGAAGGTTAGAAGCATCGGCCACTATTATAGCCGCATCAGGATGATCTTCATTGGTATCGTCGCACATTACCTTAAAGCAAACTTCTTCATCCAGTGTTTTAGGGTAGATGCTATAGGTGCCGGGCAGATCGAGGTAAGTAACGTAAATGTTATCGCCTGTTTTATCATCGTGTATAAGCGCGTCGCCACTATGCTTTTCGACCGTAACGCCGGGGTAATTGCCGGTCTGCTGGTTAAGTCCCGTAAGTGCATTGAACAAGGTAGATTTTCCGCTGTTAGGGTTGCCAAGGACAGCCACCTTCAGCTCGCGCTGGGCGTTCTCCTTGCCTATTTTCAGCTTAATCTTTTTAAACATATCAAATGCGCTCCACGTTAATTAAAGCAGCTTCGGTTTTACGCATGCTCAACTTATATCCTGATACTATTACGGCAATAGGGTCGCCCAAAGGCGCTATGCTTTCCATCTTTATCTTCTGGCCGGGTGTGCATCCCATCTCCATGAATTTCAAAGCGTTCTCCTCATCGTTAAATGATATAACAATGGCAGCTTCGCCCAACTTCAGTTTATCGAGTGTTAAAATTTCTTTCGACATATATGATAACGCAAATTTAACAACCTCACCGAAAGGGGTGATACCTAAACAAAGGTATTTTGAATTAATTACTGGCTATGATATTAATCAGTGTGCCACTGCCTGTTTTTGCTTCATAACCTCGCCAATATCCTGTATAAGCTTGTTGGCTAAGTTGTCAGCAGTCGTTTGGTGTGCGCTTTCGGCAATAATGCGAATGATAGGCTCGGTATTAGAGCGGCGTAAGTGCACCCAATCGCCATCAAACTCTATCTTAAGTCCATCAATAGTATTGGTCGGAAACTTCTTGTATTTTTCTTTAATGTCTTTTAATACCTTGTCAATATCCAAGTCAGGCCTCAGTTCTATCTTGTTCTTTGAAATATAATAGCTCGGGTAAGTTGACCTTAACAACGAACAACTTTTACCAAAGTTTGCCAAATGCGTAAGGAATAGTGCTATGCCAACCAATGCATCGCGGCCGTAATGCAATTCTGGGTAAATTATACCACCGTTGCCTTCGCCGCCAATAACAGCGCTATTCTTCTTCATGGCTTCCACTACGTTCACCTCGCCTACTGCAGATGCAAAATAGCTGCAACCGGCTTTTTCGGTAACAACCTTTAATGCCTGTGTAGATGATAAGTTAGAAACGGTATTGCCTTTCTTGTTCTTTAATACATAGTCAGCAACTGCAACCAAAGTGTACTCTTCGCCAAACATTTCACCATCGTCGCAAACAATAGCAAGCCTGTCAACATCAGGATCAACAGCCAAACCAAGGTGGGCACCTTTTTTAGAAACGGTCTTTGAAAGTTCTGACAGGTTCTCAGGCAAAGGTTCAGCTTCGTGCGAGAAGTTACCTGTAGGTTCGCAGAATATAGGAAACACGGTTTCAACGCCCAGTTGCTGCAATAGTTGCGGTACAACAATTCCGCCAACAGAGTTAACAGCATCAATTACCACTTTAAACTTTTTGGCCTTAATGGCCTTAACGTCTACCAGTGGTAATTTCAATATCATGTCAATATGCTTCTGTGCATATGTATCGTCTTTGGTTACTTCTCCTATTGCACCAACTTGGGCAAACTCGTATTCGCCTTTGTTAGCAATAGCCAAAACGTCTTTGCCATCAGCTTCCGAAATAAACTCACCGCGTGAATTGAGCAACTTCAGAGCGTTCCAGTTCTTTGGGTTGTGGCTTGCAGTAATAATAATTCCACCGTCGGCCTTTTCTCCTGTAACAGCTAATTCGGTTGTAGGTGTTGTGGCAAGGCCAATATCAACCACGTTAATGCCAAGGGCCTGCAAGGTTCCGGTAATAATATCTCTTACAAACGGGCCTGATATACGGGCATCGCGGCCAATAACCACTTTGGGTTTCTTACCTTCTTTGCCTTTCTGGTTGCGTTTTACCCATGTGCCATAGGCAGATGCGTATTTAACAATCTCCGTTGGGGTTAGTCCTTCTCCACTTCCTCCAATTGTTCCTCTGATTCCTGATATCGATTTGATTAACGTCATAGTATTCCTGTAGTGTAGGGGCGGCAAAAATAATTTTTTAAAGTTATAACTACGTATCATATTTATTAACAGGTGTTCATATATATATTACTGATTAAAGGGGCTTACTGATATAAATCATAATCGGCTGTTGCAGAACATTTTAGATTTGCCTTTAACCCTGAATTGTTAATACAAGTTACAGACTAATATAAAATCAACGTTAATTGTTAAAGAAGATTTTATATTTGTCGGAGAAATAAAGAAGCGCGTATGAATTTTAACCTGCCCGGTCTTCCTGAAAGAACTGCAAAGCCCCGTAAAAATGGCATAACCATGGTTATGGATAAGGGCCTAAGTCTCAGGCAAGCCCTTGATTTAGTGAGTGTTTCGGGCCAGTATGTGGATATAGTTAAGCTGGGTTTCGGTACTTCGCTGCTAACCAAGGACTTAAACAAGAAACTACAGATATATAAGGATGCTGAGATAAAGACCTATTTTGGAGGAACCCTGTTCGAAGCTTTTATAGTGCGCGATATGCTTGATGACTACCGCCGCTACCTCGATAAGTATAAGATGGAGTATGTTGAGATATCGGATGGTTCTATACGAATGCAACACGATGAAAAGTGTAAACTGATCGAACAACTGTCGAAAGACTATATAGTGTTGTCAGAAGTTGGTTCAAAGGAAGAGGGAGTAATCATTCACCCTGCCAAGTGGATATCGATGATGAACAAGGAACTTGAATGCGGTGCATGGAAAGTTATTGCCGAATCGAGAGAAAGCGGAACTGTTGGCATTTATCGTCCGAATGGTAATGCACACGTTACACTTATAAACAAGATACTACAGAAAGTACCGGGAGAAAAGATAATGTGGGAAGCGCCTAAGAAAGCACAACAGGCCTGGTTCATTGGCCTTATCGGTTCGAATGTAAACATGGGAAACATAGCACCCGATGATATTATACCACTGGAAACATTACGACTTGGCCTTCGCGGAGATACGTTTATGCAGTTTCTGCCTCCGGCCACTGTTAAAAAGTGGAAGTAACAGCGTTGCTGCCAAAGGCTTTAACAATTATGTAACTTAATTTTTATATAATTGGGTCATAATATTTACTGATTTTATTTTATGAAGAAACCCCTACTCTATTCGACTTTATTGGTTCTTGTATCGTTACTTACCATTACTTCATGCCATCATTCTTATTTTCCGGCAGATGAGAAAACCCAGCAACTCAGAAAGAATGTAAAACACATTATAGTTATTTACCAGGAGAACTGGAGCTTTGATGGCCTCTTTGGTTTCTATCCGGATAAGCGTGTTAACAATCTGTTGCGTGGCAATTACAACAGGCAGGTTAGCAGAAAAGGTGTTCCGTTAGATTCATTCCCTATTCCGCTTATAGAAAAAGAATACATGCATAAGGGGAATAAAATAACTATAGATACTATCGATGCACGCTTCCTATCGCTTAATAAAGATCATCCGGGTGCTGTACCTTACAACCTGAATGAATATGTTTCATCCACTACAGATACTGTTACAGGAGACATAGTCCACCGTTACTATACTGAAATGATGCAGGTCGATGGTGGCAAGATGGACAAATTTGTTGCATATAGCGATAACGGTGGCTTGGTTATGAGCTACTACAGCGATACTGCATTACCCGAAGAACGACTTGCCAAGAAATATACACTATGCGACAATTTCTTCCACTCTGCTTTTGGTGGCTCTTTCTTAAACCACATTTGGTTTGTTGCTGCCGCCACACCTTACCGGAAGGATGCACCATGGACAAAGCGTAGTGATATACAAGCAACCAAGTTAAAAGCTTATGACAACCAATACACACCTGATGGATATGCTATCAATACTGTCTATTCGGTCAACCAACCACACCCACTAACTGCTGATTCATTATTACTACCTAACCTTACAATGCCAACCATCGGCGACCGGATGAACGATGAAGGAGTAAGCTGGGCATGGTATTCCGGTGGATGGGATGCTGCACTCAAAGGCAACAACCAAAACGATTACTTCCAATACCATCACCAACCATTTGTATATTTTGAGAACTATAAAGATGGCAGCGAGAACAAGAAGAAGCACCTGAAGGATGAGAAAGAATTCTATGCTGCTCTCAATAGTGCTGATAGCCTTCCATCCGTATGTTTCATCAAGCCACTTGGCATTAACAACGAGCATCCCGGTTATGCTAATTTGTTGCGTGGTCAGCGTCATGTAGACTCAATTGTCAACCAGGTAATGAAAAGCAAGTACTGGGATAACACCGTTATTATAATTGCTTACGATGAACATGGTGGGCGCTATGACCATGTTGCGCCACCTAAGATTGACCGATGGGGGCCCGGTTGCCGTGTACCTGCTATTGTTATTTCTCCATATGCTAAAAAGAATTATGTAGATAGTACCCAATATGAAACCGTATCTATTTTAAAACTTATTGAAACCTTATACGATTTAAAACCATTAACCAAGCGGGATTCAGCGGCGAACAATATGTTAAATACACTGGAATTCAAAAAGGATTGATCTCATTTTGTTACATCCTGCATATAATGCCTCCTTGTATAATGTATGGAGCACCAATCCCCACTTCAAAATTAAAACCGAGAATACCTCCCGAGGGATATAGTGAAATGCCATACGATACCTGAAAGCTTGGTGTATATAAATTAGGATTACCTAATACCAAAGGATAATTATTAGGCGGCACCTTAGTATCATGCCAATATGAGCAACCTGCTCGTATGCCAATATAATGATCAAAGTATATGTTTTTCTTATTTAAATAAAACAGTGTACGCACTGCAATATTCAAATTAGTCATATAATCAAAAGGGTTACCTACAACATATAAAGCTCCACTTTGATAACCCATCGCTAAAGCAAGGCCAAATTGATGAGTAAATCTATATTCCAAAGAACAATTATACTCTCGATTGTATATATAATATTGATCAGAAGACTCTGTAACAGAGCTAAACGTATTTGGACTCGAAATTCCTGTAAAACCGTACGAAACTCCTACCCCTGCACTAATTGATAATTTATTTTGTACCTGAGTCACCTTATTTGTATCTGAATAAAGTCGAGCAAAAACATTCTCATTGCAACCCAATAAAAGAATAGCGGCAAGTAAAAGTAGTATAAGTGGATTTCTGTTTTTCATTTCATAATTTACCCTTCAGACTTTCAGCCGTATAAGAAGTTTTGCATTTTAATAAATCTTCCGGTGTGCCCTGGAAGACAAGATTACCGCCTTTGTCGCCGCCCTCAGGGCCAAGGTCAACTATCCAGTCGGCGCATTTCATAACATCGGGATGATGCTCTATCACTAAAAGGGTATGCCCTTTATCTACCAGCATGTTAAATGCCTTGAGTAGTTTTTTAATATCATGAAAATGCAAGCCGGTTGTAGGCTCATCGAATATAAAGAGTGTGCTTCCATCTTCATTGCCTTTCGATAGAAAGGTCGCCAGTTTTATACGCTGCGCTTCTCCCCCGCTTAATGTGCTCGATGATTGCCCCAATTGTACATATCCCATACCCACATCACTCAGCGGAGTAAGCTTTTCCACTAAGCGCTTTAGCAAACCGGTACTCATATCTTCTCTAAAAAAAGCTATAGCCTCATCAATGGTCATGCTCAGTATGTCCGAAATATTCTTGCCACGATATTGTATTTCAAGCACATCATCTTTAAAACGTTTGCCGTTACACACATCACAAACTAAATGCACATCGGCCATAAACTGCATTTCAATAGTTACTTCACCCTCACCCTCGCAAACATCACAGCGTCCACCGGCCACGTTAAACGAAAAGTGCGATGCTTTATATCCGCGCATCTGTGCTAGTTTCTGGTCGGCATACAAAGCACGTATCTCATCGTATGCTTTTACATACGTAACAGGGTTCGAACGCGATGACCTGCCAATAGGACTCTGGTCAACCATTTCAACCTCTTTTATCAAATTGGTAGCACCATCAATTTTATCAACCTTGCCAGCTTTTTCCCCCGTATATTGCCCAAGCAAACGCTTCATACTCGGGTAAACAATTCCTTTTATTAATGATGATTTACCTGAACCCGAAACGCCCGTTACAACTGTCAGCGCACCGACAGGGAACTTCACATTTACATTCTTCAGGTTGTTCTCACGTGCTTTAAATACTTCTATAAAGTTCTTGCTCTTACGCCTTCTTGTGGGCACTGCAATCAGTTCTTTTCCGTTTAAGTATTTACCTGTCAGGCTATGCTTGTCTGTTTTCAACTCTTCGGGTGTACCTTGAAATATTACTTCACCGCCTTGTGTTCCGGCCAATGGGCCAATATCAATAATCTCATCTGCGGCAAGCATAATGTCTTCGTCATGTTCTACAACTATAAGTGTATTACCCAGGTTGCGCAATTTTTTTAATACTTCGATCAGTCTTTGTGTATCGCGGTGGTGCAATCCAATACTCGGCTCATCTAATATATATAGCGACCCAACTAAGTTGCTGCCCAACGATGTTGCCAAATTCAATCGCTGTGATTCACCGCCTGACAATGTGTTAGAAGGGCGGTTAAGTGAAAGATAACCCAATCCTACATCGCACATAAATTGCAGACGATTGGTTATTTCGAGCAAAAGGCGTTTGGCTATTTCCTTATCATTCTTATCAAGCTTTGCAGGCAGGGCCTTAAAAAAAATCGTAGGCATCCCATACCGACATTAAGACCAAATCAGATATTGACCTCTTTTCTATTTTTACATAATTAGCGTCCTTACGCAAGCGTGTTCCACGGCAATCGGGGCAAAGAGTTTTACCACGATAGCGAGATAACATTACGCGATATTGTATCTTATAACTTTCCGATTCTAAATACTTAAAGAATTTATGCAGACCATCAAAATATTTGGTGCCATCCCAAAGCATACTTACTTCTTTCTCCGTTAAATCGCTATAAGGCCTGTGAATCGGGAAATTTGAACCCGGCTTGCGTGAAGCCAAAATAACCTGGTCCTTCCACTGACTCATCTTCTCACCTTTCCAGCATGCAATTGCATCTTCGTATAGCGAAAGGCTTTTATCGGGTACAACTAAATCCTCATCAATATCAATTACACTGCCAAAACCCTCGCAACGCTTGCAGGCACCAACCGGGTTATTAAAACTGAAGAAGTGTGCAGATGGCTCCTCGAACTTTATTCCGTCAGCCTCAAAGCGGTCAGAGAAAGTTTGTTTGGTATTTTTACCTGCTCCATTTTTTTTACCCAACGCTTCTCCGCTTGCATCAATTTCGCACAAACCGTTGCCTTCATAAAAAGCAGTTTGCACCGAATCGGCAATACGGCTCTTTAAATCATCGGCTTCTTCCTTTACTATTTCAATCCGGTCAATAACCAGTTTCATATTTTCAGCGGCAAGTCCGTGTGCCTTGCCATCCATCAATTCATCAATGCGGTATATGGTGCCTTTATGCTCAATTCGCGAGAAGCCTTGCTGCTGTAATAAATCGAATTGCTCACGCAACGTCCTGCCCTCTTTTAAGTGCAAAGGAGCTAATACGGTTACCGAAGAACCTTCTTTCAATGAGAAAACATAATCAACCACATCGGTAATGGTATCGCGCTTTACGATCTTGTTCGATATTGGCGAATAGGTTCTACCGATACGTGCAAAAAGCAATTTCAGATAGTCATATATCTCAGTCGATGTACCCACCGTTGAGCGCGATGTGCGTGTTACCACCTTTTGTTCTATAGCAATAGCAGGTGCAACGCCTTTTATATAATCTACATCGGGCTTGTTTATTTTGCCCAAAAACTGGCGGGCATAAGCCGATAGTGATTCCACATAACGCCTTTGGCCTTCGGCATACAATGTATCGAACGCCAGTGAAGACTTACCCGAACCCGACACACCTGTAACCACCACAAAGCGGTTGCGGGGTATTACCACATCAATGTTTTTAAGGTTGTGCATACGCGCTCCCTTAATCACAATAAAGTGTTTAGCATCTATCTTTTCTATGTCTTCAACTACGTGAGTCATCTTCCAAATTCGGACTGCAAAATTAGCAATAATAAGGCAGTATTTAGTATAGAGTAATGAGTATTGAGTATTAAGTTTATCGAATATTATTCCATGGCTGATAATTAATGCCTATCTTACTAATATTCTATATTCAATAAACGCATAAAATGAAATACTTAAAGACCTTACTCATCCCCTTTATATTAATTATACTCTACTCATTTAATAAAGAAAAACATAAACGTATTCCTACTGACGCTTTCTTTTTCTTTGAGATGCAGCCGGTAAAAGCCGATCTTCCTTATTACTTTTCTCAAACTATAGAACTTAGTTATAACGACCAACCGGATCTGGACAGGCAAAGAAGAAACCATTTTCATGAACTTAAAATTGCAATTGCTATGGACGGAAAAGACACTGCCAGTTACAGGGGCTATATGCCACCTGCCCCTGGTTTTGATAGTCAAACAGCTTGCGAGGCAGTTAGGATGGAAGCTCAAAATACTTTGAGTGCGGACTCTAAAAATGTTATTAATAAGATCATTGACTAATCGTCCATTTTTTAATGCAGAAATAATTTATCGATAAATAAAACTGATTTATCGAAATCCACATTTCTGATTTTAAATACATTTAACTTCGCGTTTAAAATTCAGAATCATGAAAAAGATATTCTTATTTCTTTCAATATTAGTAGTAACACTTACTAATGCTCAGCAAATGCTATGTTGCAGCAACCCTAATACCGGCATGCGTGCCATGGCTAATGACCCTGCATTTGTGGCCTCACACGAAGCGCCGCTGCCTTTTAATTATGCCGACTCAGCCGGGAAAATGATAAGCTTCCCAACGGCAGATGGTAAAATGGGCTCAGCATATGAAGTGTTGGCTGATGCCCCTACCAAAAACTACCTGATAATTACCCACGAATGGTGGGGACTTAATAATTACATTAAACAGCGTGCCGATGAATTACAAAAAACGTTGGGCAACATTAACGTAATTGCCATTGATATGTACGACGGAAAAGTAGCCAGCACATCCGATTCCGCCGGAAAATATATGAAAGCCAGCAGCAACACACGCATTATAAGCATTATAGGCGGAGCTATTGCCTATGCAGGAAAGGATGCGCACATATTTTCACTGGGCTGGTGCTTTGGCGGCGGCTACGCATTGCAAACGGCAATTATTGCAGGTAAAGAGGCCAAGGGTTGCGTTATGTATTATGGCATGCCCGAAACCGATACCAACAAATTAAAAACAATAAGTTGCCCTGTGCTTGGTTTGTTTGCCACACAAGATAAATGGATAAACCCCGACGTGGTTAGAACATTCCAGGACAACATGAAAAAGGAAGACAGAAAACTGGAAGTTAAAGCGTATACTGCCGATCATGGCTTTGCGAATCCCAGTAACCCTAAATTCGATAAGGTATCTGCAGAAGATGCTAATAATGCAGCAGTAGAGTTTATTAAGAAGAGACTTTAGGCCTCACGATTATAGGTAAATCAGTTACTTTCTCTTAACAGAATCATTTCTGGAATAAGAGTTGAATATCCTCCCATTATTTAATAACTGAAACAATAATGTATCTCCCTGTAGCTTATATAATTCATTATTAAAACGCCTTAAAACAATATTGGGATAAGGTGGTGAAAAGCATACAACTATTTATTAAGGAGTATGGAGTGTCTTTCCCGCTTGGGAAAGATAAAAGATAGGGCAGTGCCTTGGTCGCCGCTAAAAAAATAACGACATTTGTCTTCATGAACCACTTTAATCACATATTGTATTTATTGTTGCTTGCATGTCATCATGCGGTAATGCACTTCAGGAAAAAGAAGCCCATGATATAGTTGGGTGGTGGAGTTCTGTAAGTGATACATTAAAGTTTAATAAAAA
>Ga0206875_1104_pt1 | contig 21954 bp, 16 predicted proteins | sample Alteio_BWOrgCont_9_FD_152616 | JGI IMG/M metagenome (GOLD analysis project Ga0206875, IMG submission 152616) | Enriched cells from forest soil in Barre Woods Harvard Forest LTER site, Petersham, Massachusetts, United States -... | ecosystem: Environmental > Terrestrial > Soil > Temperate forest > O... | reverse complement strand
GCTGATAAGCTGGTGTTGTGCGATGTTAACCAGTTTGATGAAGTTGAAACATTTAAAGACACCATACAGGTGAAGAAAATAGAAGTATGGGGACCTGAAAATGTGACCGAAGTGGTTGGGCATTATAAAGAAGGGAATATTTACGACATCAATAAGAACGTGCTGGGTTTTTATTCTACAGCAACCTATATACGCGAAATGGATGGTTTACTGGAACAGTTTAATATGAAGAAGAATGAGGATAAGGTTAAATTGTACCTGGCGGAATATCTGAAATCTCATACCGATGTAAAGCTGATAATTTTCCCTCACCCTAAAGAAAAGCAGGAAAGGAATAAGGTAGTTGTAGCAGAGCATTACAAAGGAATATTTGGCGGGCAGAACTATATTATTTATGATAGCCCCTTATCTTCGGCGGAGTGTTTTGAAAAATGCGATCTGGGTGTAGCCATGTATTCGAGTGTGATTTACGAAAGGCTTTATTTTGGGTTTAAATGCCTTATGATGCCTTTTGGCGAAGAAGGATTGGCAATACCCGGCAAAGCTATGGCCAATATTTGTGCAGTAAATAAAGATGACTTTTTTGCCAAGATAGATGCCTATAAAGCTCAATCGACAAGCGAATATTTTAAAACTACAGGTATTAAAGAATCGTTCTTTATGAAAGAACGAAAAGGAGTTTCGGTATGAAGAAGAAATTGCTCATCATACTTTATACATTTCCACCGTTTCCCGGAATAGGAGGGAGGCGCTGGGCAAAGTTTGCCAAGTACCTTGCCATGAAGGAATATGATGTGCATGTAATTTGCTGTGAAAATGTTTTCCCTGAACAATCGCTATGGACGAAAGATGTGAAGCATAAGAATATTAAAACGTATCCTTTGCCTGCAAAATATCCTGATGTAATGTTGCATGGAGTGAAGAGCATGATGGGTAAATTATCATATCGTTTCTGGAAGATGCGTTTTTCTTTTTCCTCAAAAGGGGTGCTTTTTGACAGGACAATGTTTTGGCAGGAACAATTGATGGCAAAAGCTTCGGCTATTATAGAAAGCGAAAAGATTGAAAATGTAATTGCCTCTATTCCTCCTTACAGGTTGGCAACCTATTCAATTGTATTAAAGAAAAAATATCCCAACATTAATTTGGTTGTCGATTATCGCGACCCTTGGGCAGATAATAAATCGTACCACGGTTTTAAAGACCTTAGCCCTGAAAGACTAAAGCATGAGCTGCAATTGGAAGAAGAGGTGCTGAATAAAGCAGATAAGGTAATTACAGTTTCAGATAAAATGACGGAGATGCTAAAGGCGAGAAGTGCGAACCCAAGTAAAATAAGCACTATATTAAATGGTTTCGACCCTGCTGATATTTTAGCTCCCGTACCTAAACAAAGCAGTTCCGATAAGATTCGTTTTATATATGCAGGTACGCTTTACAGTAATTTAGAATATATAGCAGATCCTTTGTTTGCCTATATCAGTAAGCTAAAGAAGGAAAACAGCGATTTGTATAGCCGAATATCGTTTGAGTTTTATGGTAACCATAATCCAGAACTGGCAAATAAAATAACCGCCTTGAATGATAAGGCTGTATCGGTTCATCCTTCCATGCCGCTCGATAAAATACAGGAAGTGCTAAGGGCAGGTGATTTTTGTGTACTCATGAGTGCACCCGACCATACTTTCGCATTCAATACCAAGTTTTGTGAATACCTTGCTAACCGCAAACCGATTTTGCTTTTTGCATACCCAGGAGAAACAGCAAATTTTATTAAGCAGAATAAATTGGGTTTTGTAGTAAATCCCCAAGCACTCGATAGGGATATGGATTCCTTTTTTGCAGACATGCAAAATATAGTGTCTTCATATAATAGCCAGTATAACCTTGAGCCATTCAGTATTCCTGCCCTGACGGGTGAAATTGAAAAATTGCTTAAATAAATGAAACAGGCAATTATCAAATACCTTCTACGCTTTTCATACCCGCAAAATGTATTTGCCGATGCTATTATTAATTGTATTGATGTAACTGGTAAAAACGATTTGGTTGATGCTCCATGCGGTGATGGTATTACATCCTGGCAGTTTTCAAGAGTAAGTAACCTGACTGTTTATGGGTATGACATAAATCCGGCATCGGTGCAAAATGCAAAGAACAATTTTAAGAGAAGCAATTTGCATTTTAATGTGGCCGATATCAGTGATGTAATATCAAAACATGCTCACGCTAAGTATTTCTGTATTATCAATTCGCTTTTCCTGCTGCCAAAGCCTGAAGAAATCTTAAAAGCGTTGCATGATGAATCGGAAGAGGACAGGGAGTTGTTTGTTATAGTGCCTAATATAAATGGCAGGAATTTTAAATGGTTCGAAAAACATAACCCGGGTGTGAATAATCTTATTCTGGGTGAGCGTGAGTTTGCTTATTATTTTGCAAAACAGGGCTGGATGCTGAAAAACGCAACCCCGCTTGCTTATGTACATTCATACGGACGTAAAGATACTTCCATGTTTTCTGTTTTCGCTCCGCTCTATTTAAGAATATTGAATTATATTCAAACCCGGTTAGAGAATAAAACACCGAACTATTTTCTGTTACAGTTAGCTAAAGCATAATGACGCAGTTAAAAAACATATTGTTCACTTTCGATTATGAATTGTTTCTTGGTAAAAGAAGCGGTTCGGTGAACAGGTGCGTTATTGAGCCAACACAAAAATTGCTCGATGTTCTTTCTCCCTATAAGATAAAGGCCATATTTTTTGTAGATACTACATGGCTCTTGCGGCTAAAGAAAATTACCCATGGAAATGCTTCTGCAAAAAATGACTATGATAATGTAGTGGGGCAGCTTAGGTACATTGCTAAGCTTGGGCATTATATATTTCCTCACCTGCACCCTCACTGGAACGATGCTACATACGTGCCTGAAATAAACCAATGGCAGCTGATTAACTATTCGCGTTATCGTTTGCATAGCCTAGATAAAAACGAACGTGAACAATGCTTTAGTGATTCTGTTGCCATATTAAAAGAAATACTCGGCCCCGATTATAAACCAACAGGTTACCGAGCAGGAGGATGGTCTATACAGCCATTTGAAGATTTTGCTCCTCTGTTTCAGCAGCATAGTGTAAAGTACGACTTTAGTGTGTTGCCAGGTAGCAAGCGCATATCATCGGCCCAGCATTACGATTTTTCTGATATTAAAATAAACCGCCCTTACACGTTTTCTACCGATGTGGCAGTGCCCGGTAAAGGTAGTTATACAGAGTTTCCCATAAGTGTGCTTTCTAATACTGGCATTAATACATTTTCTGAAAAGGTTCTTTTAAAGTATATGTCGTGGAGCGGAAGTAATAACTATGGCGACGGACAGAGCATAGTGGTGGAAACGGTTGAATATACAGGAGCTGAAAATGGCACTGAAATGGTATCGGTTGAATTGCTGAATGCAGTCAAGCTTCCTTTGTATTTAAAGTTTCTTGCAACGAATAATTACATGCAGTTTATTTCGCATCCTAAAATGTTGTCTGCCCATAATATCAATACCTTTGCACGGTTCATTAAAAAGGCTTTTGACACATATAGTATAGAAACCGATTTTGAAAAGATGCTTCCGGAATGAAGAAGATACTTATAGTTGTTGGTACACGTCCTAATTTTATAAAGGTTACCCAATTTCCTGCCCTGGTTGCAAAAGCAGGTATGGAGTGTAAGATAGTGCATACCGGGCAGCATTTTGATGATGCCATGTCTTCCGTTTTTTTTAAGCAGTTTAATTTGCAGCCCGATATATTCCTGAACATTAAGAACGGTTCTCCCATTTCGCAAATGGCGGAGATAATGCAGGGACTTGAAAAAGTAATAGAAGAATATAAACCCAACCTGGTTATTGTGCCCGGAGATGTGAATACTACGTTAGCAGCTGCACTCACCGCTAACAAGATGAATATACCGCTTGCTCACCTTGAAAGTGGTTTGCGTAGCGATGACCGTACCATGCCCGAAGAGTTTAACCGGGTCATTACCGATGTAATGGCTGACTACTTTTTTGTTACCGAGCAAAGTGGGTATGATAATCTTATTAAAGAAGGAAGAAAAAAAGAGACCATACATTTTGTAGGCAATACCATGATAGATACTATGGTGGCTTTTTCAACGGAAGTTGAAAAATGTAATGTGCTAAACGCACTTGGACTTATACCTAAAAAGTTTGTACTTATGACCATTCACCGCCCTTCGAACGTAGATAGTGCAGAAGGGTTGAAGAAGCTGAGCGAGCTAATTGCTCACATAACCAAAAAGTACAAATTGGTTTTCCCCGTTCATCCACGTACGGTTAAAAATTTGCAGAAATTTGGTTTGTATGATGGCATAAAGCAAAATCCTAATTTGGTGTTCTCAGAACCAATGGATTATTTTTCTTTCCAGAAGCTAACTAAAGAGAGTGCATTTATTATTACAGATAGCGGAGGAATACAGGAAGAATCGACCTTTTTACAAATACCATGCCTTACATTAAGGGCAAATACTGAAAGGCCGGTTACAGTTACATTGGGCACCAACGAAATGATACCTTTTGATGTGGCTGTTATTCAGAAGAAGATAGAGAGCATTGAAAAAGGTACATTCAAAAAAGGTTCTGTACCACCTATGTGGGATGGTAAAGCAACTGAAAGAATAGTAAAAGTGCTTTCTGAAGTTCTTTAGAACAGTCCTCCGAAGAGTTTGCTGTCGATAGCCTTTATAACCTTTTCAAGGTCGGCATTGCTCTCCGAGAAGTTATTATCATCTACATCAATAATAATAAGCTTGCCTTTGGTTTGTGCTTCATACGGATCGATCCATGCTTCGTAACGCTCATTAAGCCTTCTCAGGTAATCGAGGCGAATAGATTCTTCATAAGGGCGGCCGCGCTTTTGTATTTGTTTAACCAATGTAGGCACCGAAGCTCTTAGGTATATAAGCAAGTCGGGTGGCAATACAAATTCCAGCATGGTATTGAACAGCGACATATAGTTTTCATAATCGCGTGTGGTCATCAATCCCATTGAGTGCAGGTTCGAAGCGAATATGTATCCATCTTCGTATATGGTGCGGTCTTGTATAACTGTCTTGTTCTGTTTGCGTATTTCCTGTATATGTTGCAGGCGGCTGTTTAAAAACGAAACCTGCAGGTTGAACGACCAGCGCTGCATGTCTTCATAAAAATCGTTCAGGTAAGGGTTCTCATCTGCATCTTCAAAATGAGGTTTCCACTTGTAGTGCTTTGCCAGCAAACGTGTAAGGGTGGTCTTCCCCGAGCCTATATTTCCTGCTACTGCTATAAGTTTACCTTGCATTGTTCCTGTATAATTACGCTAAATTTATTTTTCAAACAGAGCAAAAATAACTATTTAAATATTCTATGCAAGAAATAAATAAAGATTTAAAAATGGGAGAGATTCAGGAAGTTTGAAAGCCCCAAAATAATTACCAATTGGTGAGAAATTATTAGTTAGCGAAAAATTAATATGTACATAACGGAATATTTCTATCTTAGGGCAGTTAAACTAAACGTGTGAGCCCCGGCCCACAAAAAATAATAACCTTTAAAAAACAAAATCATGGAAAAGACAGCAAATGCACTGAACTGGTTCGAAATTCCTGCAAAGGACATTACAAGAGCAAAGAAATTTTATGAATCTATCTTCAATATTAAAATGGAAGATATGCCTGAAATGATGGGTATGAAAATGACAAGCTTTCCTGCCGAAATGGGCAATGGTAAAGTTTCTGGCGCTTTGGCACAAAGTCAGCAACATAAACCATCTACCGATGGCGCAGTTGTTTATTTGAATGCTAACCCAAGCATACAAAGTGTAATTGACAAGATTGAAGCTAACGGAGGTAAGGTAGTTATGCCTAAAACACAAATTTCTCCTGAAATTGGTTGTATGGCTTTCTTCGTTGATACCGAAGGCAACAGAATTGGCTTGCACGCACAGAATTAATTCTTGTAATCAGTAAAAGATAAGCCTCGCTTAATGCGGGGCTTTTTTATTTATGGAATTCGGTTTTTTTAAAGGTATTGAGAGAATTGTTATTAAGATGTTAAAAATAATCCCCGGAAAATTAAAATATAACGTATGAAATACTTAGCTTTGTTTGAGATGAAAATTGAAATAATTGTATAATTGCAATCTTTTAATCTAAACCGATAAAATAAATGGTGAAATAACTACGATCGATCACTTTAATTTTTGCTTTCTTTTTCATTCCACTGTCCTGGTGTGTTATGTAAGAATAGAACTAACCGGTAATATGTTTTTTGAATGAGGCTTAAAAATACACACAAACTAATATTCTTAATTTTTACTTTCTGGGCTATTTTTCAAAACCCGGTTAAGGCGCAACAGATTGTTGTGCCTCCGTCGTACATATTTTTTCAGGGTGATTCATTAGATGGGTTTAACTGGCCTCTTTACCTGAATGCTTCAGAATTGAAAAGGCTCAGTAATGATGATCTACTTATTTATTTAAAGAAAATAGAAACTTCTTACGTTCATAGAAAATATACCCCTTTAGTTTATTTACCCGTTTCCAATATCAGCAGCAATGTTAATGGGCATAGGGTGACCGGAGTAAGCCCCTGTAATAATGTTGATTTTGAAGATGGAAACTATACCAACTGGAATGGTGATGTGGGTGAAAATGATAATTCTTCATCTCCGCTAACTGTTAATGTGGCAGGTATTGTTACAACCGGAACAGATGCAGCTACAACTGCCTGCTCATATCAAACATTGGTTACTACAGGTACTGACCCTTATGGAGGTTTCCCCATGCTTGACCCCGGGGGAGGATCTTATGCCGTGCGACTGGGAAGTGCAGATATAAATGAGAATTACAATTGGGTTCCTTGTTCAAATCTTACTAATGATCCCGGTGGGACTTCAGTGGGTGAGCAGATATACCAGAGCTATGCGGTTACAGCAGCTAATTCAATGTTCACTTATAATTATGCAGTTGTATTAAATGATGGTGGCCATGCCGCGGGCAGTATGCCATATTTCAGAGTCGAAGTACTTGATAATTTAGGGAATCCATTGCCTTGCTTACAATATTATGTTGAGTGTTCTTCGGGAGTGCCTCCTGCAGGATTTTTAACCTCTGCTTTAAAAGGAAATGCTGATCCTGCTTCGAAAGTATATTATTTGCCATGGACTTCAAGCAGTCTTAACCTTAAGCCATATATAGGAACAACAGTAACAATTCGTTTTACTGCTGCCGGTTGTACCGTGGGTGGCCACTTTGGGTACGCCTATATTGATGCTACCTGCAGCCAGGTTTGGCCTACAGTTGCAAAAACATGTAATACCGATATTCTTACCGCTCCTCCCGGTGGAACTGCTTATTCATGGACGGGCCCGGGTGTTATTAGCGGTGCAACAAGCCAAACAGCAACAGTTAACGTTAGCGGAACTTATTCGGTATTGGTTACAACCGGCCCTGGGTGTACGTATACCCTCGATACCGCTATTACAGTTCCGGCACCCATTGTAATTAACACAACTTCGACACCTGCTATATGCACGGCCAGTAACGGAACAGCCTCAGTAACCAGTGTTACTGGTGGAACCCCGCCTTTTACATTTTCATGGAACAGTGGTCAGACAACTTCAACAATAAACAATATTGCCTCAGGAAGTTATACGGTGACTGTAACAGATGTTAATGGATGCCCGCAAACAGCTACTGTTAATGTGGGGCATACAGTAACTACACTTACACCAACTATTTCCGGGACCAACGATTTATGCAACGGTGGAACAACAGGCAGTGCATTGGTAACTGGCGTAGGCGGTGGCGGGACACCTGCGTATACCTATTCCTGGAACAATGGACAAACAAGCAGTAATGCAACAGCGCTCGGTGCGGGTTCCTATACGGTAACCGTAACCGATGCCAATGGTTGCACCGGAACGGGCAATGTTACTATTACGGCGCCACCACCTATAACAACTACACCTTCATCAACGCCATCAAACTGTTCTGCTAACGATGGTTCGGCAACGATAACTGCAGGCGGTGGAACACCGGGCTATACCTATTCATGGAACACAGGACAAACTACATCTACTATAAATAACGTTGGCCCTGCCACATATACTGTTACAGTAAAAGATGCCAATAACTGTTCGGTTGTTGCGAATGTTACGGTTGCATCGTCGGGTGCGGTAATAACCCCAACCATTGCTCCAACCAACGAGTTATGTAATGGAGGAACTACAGGCAGCGCAAAAGTAACGAGTGTTACAGGAGGTACACCTGGCTATACCTATTCGTGGAATAACGGACAAACAGGCAGTACTGCAACCGCGCTGGCTATAGGTACATATACTGTAACCGTTACAGACAATAACGGCTGTACCGGAACAGGCACTGTAACAATTACCCAGCCAAGTTTAATTACAACCACACCTTCGGCAACCCCGTCTAATTGTTCTGCTAATAATGGTTCGGGTACAATAACCGCAGCAAACGGAACACCAGGCTATACCTATTCATGGAATACCGGGCAAACTACATCGACAATAAATAATGTTGGAGCAGGAACATATACTGTAACTGTTAAGGATGCCAATAACTGTTCTGTCGTTGCCAATGTTACTGTTCCGACTACAGGCGCTGTAATAACTCCAACCATAACCTCCATTAATGAAAAATGTAACGGTGGTAATACTGCCAGTGCATCGGTAACAGGTGTAACAGGCGGAACAACGCCATATACCTATTCATGGAACAACGGGCAAACAACAACCAATGCAACAGGGCTTGTTGCAGCCGGGTATACAGTTACGGTAACTGATAATAATGGATGTATTGGAACGGCAAGTGTAACTATTACACAACCTACAGCGCTTGCTCCTGCGGTATCACCTACGGCTGCGGTTTGTAATGGTGGTAACGGAAGCATAACTACAACGGGCACTGGTGGCGGAACACCGGGTTACACATATTTGTGGAGCAATGGAGCTACTACATCAAGTATTACAACAACGGCAGGCCCTTATACAGTTACTGTTACCGATGCAAATGGCTGCACGGCAACTGCCAATACAACTATTACGCAACCTGCGGCAATGACCATTACATCAACATTTGTGGCGCCTACATGCGGTGCAAGTAATGGTTCTGCAACGGTAACCAGCGTAATAGGCGGTACTCCTGCATACGGCTATACCTGGAACACGGGGCAGACGACATCAACAATTGGGCCTATACCTGCGGGAAGTTATACTGTTACGATAAAAGATTTTCATGGCTGTACCAATCCTATAACTATTGTAGTTCCTAATACTGGCGGGCCGAGAGATTCTATTGTGTCACAGGTAAATGTTTTGTGCTATGGTAATAGTACCGGAAGTATTACCAACGGGACGAACAGGGGAACAACACCATATACGTATTCATGGAGCTCGGGACAAACTACCGCATCGCTTACCAATATTCCGGCGGGCAGTTATACAGTTACGGTAACCGATGCGAGTGGTTGTACTGCAACAGCATCAACTACCATCACGCAACCTGCACAATTACGGGATTCGATTACTGCAATAGTGAATGAAAAATGCTTTGGAGATAAGATAGGCAGCATAACGGTAGGGAATGCAGGCGGAACCACGCCGTATAGCTATAGCTGGAACAGCGTACCTATACAAACCACGCCAACAGCAAGCGGGTTACCGGCCGGCAGTTACACAGTAACACTAACGGATGCGAACGGATGCAGCACAACCGCCAACGGAACGATAACACAGCCCACGAAGTTGACCGTAGCAGCAGCAGCGTTCCCGACCAGCTGCTTTGGCGAATGCAACGGCCAGTTAGTAAGTATACCCAACGGAGGAACCCCCACCTATACCTATGGCTGGAGCAATGGCTCGACAGCAGCCAGCATATTAAACGTATGTGCCGGAACGTATTCAGTAGTAATAACCGATGCCAACGGATGTACGGTAGACAGCACAGGCCTTGTAGTAACCCAGCCCACTGCTATAACCGGCACACCAAGTACAACCACAGCCCATTGCCAGCAAGCCGATGGAGGAGCCTGCATAGCAGCAGCAGGAGGAACGCCCGGATATACCTATAGCTGGAGCACAGGAGCCATTACCAGTTGTATAACCAATGTATTACCGACAACCTATACAGTAGTAATAAGCGATGCCAATAAGTGTACCGATACGGTAAAGATACCTGTACCCAATGCGCCCGGAGATACAGCTTTAATAACGGCCACCACGAATGTAACCTGTAACGGAGGCAATGACGGGACAGCAACAGGAGGAGGCAAGGGAGGCGTACCGGGATATTTTTATTTATGGAACACCAAACCGGCACAGGCAACGCAGACAGCTACAGGACTAAAAGCAGGCAGTTATACGGTAACAGTAACCGATGCGGCAGGATGTAAGGATACAGCAGTAGCGACCATAACCGAACCTGCATTAGTGGTAGCTACCCCGAGTGCGCCACAAACTATATGTATAGGGCAGTCAGCGACCCTAAGTGTAAATGCAGTAGGAGGGACAGCACCATATACCTTTACATGGCAGCCGGGAGGGATGACAGGAACACCTATAGTAGTAACCCCGACAGTAACAACAACATATAGTATAACCACGGTAGACAGTAAGCTATGTCCGGGAGCCCAGGTAACGATAGTAGTAACTGTAAACCCGTCATTAACCATAAAGGTAAGCCCCAACAGGGCAGTATGCCCCGGAGGCAGTATGAGCTTTACCGCCACAGCCACAGGAGGAGACGGGACGTATAACTATATGTGGAATCCCGGAGGATTAACCACACAAACCATAAATGTAAGCCCCGGCACAACTACAGAATACACAGTAACAATAACCGATGGGTGTACCACACCATTGGTAATAGACAGTGTAAAAGGAATTATAGATCCATTACCAGTAGTGAACTTTAAAGCAGATACACTTCAGGGGTGCTCACCTTTATGTGTAAACTTTACTGATATGACCACGATAGCCACAGCAGGTTTATCGAGTTGGGCTTGGACATTTGGCGATGGAGGCACATCGAATATAGAAAATGCAAACAATTGTTATGTGAATGCAGGTATATATAGTGTTGGGTTGGTAGTAACTTCAGATAGTGGTTGCGTGGACAGTCAGAGGATAAATAATTATATAACTGTGTTTAGCCACCCGGTAGCGGCTTATACCTGGGCGCCACAACCAATAACCATTGTAGAACCTATTGTAACATTTACTGATGAAAGTACCGATGCTTACGGCATCAAAAACTGGTTCTGGCAATTTAAAGACCCTAAGGATGGAGTAAGTATTGTGCAGAATCCTGTCTATACATTTAGCGATACCGGAACCTATTGCCCTGTGCTTACAGTAACCAATATGCATGGTTGCACCGATACCATAGAGCATTGCATTGTAATTGAACCATACTTTACTTTATATATACCCAATGCCTTTACACCTAACGGAGATGGTGTTAACGACATATTTACCGCTAAGGGCACCTATGTATGCACCTTCCAGATGTACATTTTTGACAGATGGGGCATGCTGCTTTACTATACCGAAGATATGAATAAGGGTTGGGATGGAACTGTGAATGGCGGCACTGCTGTTTCGCAGGAAGATACCTACGTTTATATTATCAATGCTACCGATTGTGTAGAGCACAAGAAGCATCAGTACCTGGGTAGGGTTAGTGTAATTAAGTAATAAATATTTATTGGCTTTTGTATCTTTTAGCAATACATTGCATTATAGCTAAAACCTTACCTGTTAATCAATGAAAACCGTTACGCTGCTTTTACTATTAATTAGCTCTATTGCATTTGGCCAAACTGAGAAATTAAACCAACTTGATTCGGCAGGTAAAAAGAATGGTACCTGGATAGTTTATTATGACAGTTTTTTAAAGGGAGTAAAAGACAGCAGTAAGGCAAGTTATTACAGGTATACATTCTATATACATGGTTTTGATATTTACATTCATTACCCCGGTGGAAGAAAAAGCTGGAAGCTTGTGCATACGGGAATAGAAAGTGACCATTTAGGGAGAATAAAACAATTGGACGGAGAATATAAATGGATCGATAAAAAAGGAATAATCCGCATGTTTATCAATTATAGAAAGGGTTATTGTACCGTAGTAAAGTCTTACTTTCCATCGGGGGCATTAGCTAATGCATGGGATTTCTTATTGCAATGGCATTGCCAGCCCCATAGTTCAACTTATTATGCATTTAATAAGAATGGAGAAATGAAAGAGGTTTATTACTTATGTAAGGATAAGGATCTGGCAAAGTACTCAATGGCAAGTGGCTGGGGCTTAGTAGGTGGTTCAGATGTTTGCACGGTGGAAATAGACACCATAAACAGAACAGATACCCTGAGCAGTTTAAGTAAACTTGATGTTGCCGGTAAAATGAATGGAAGGGTAAAGGTTTATTATGATAGCAACTTGATAAAAATAAAAGACTCGAATAAGGCTTATTATTATGGATATATAGAATATGTAAATGGTTTTTGTCTTTCCATGAATCCATATATCGGCAAGGAATTTAATTTGAAATATGCAAAAGGAAATGCACCTCAAAAGGGTAATATCAAGGCGCTGGATGGTGAATTTAACTGGGTAGATAAGAATACAGGAAAGCCCATGCTTATAAGCAATTACAAAGTAGGATACTGCACTTCGTATGAAAGGATTTCATTCACTACAGGGAAAATCAGGTATAAGGACGATTTTACCCAAAAATTCAAAGGCTTGCCTAATAGCTATTGTTACATTGAATACGATAAGGCCGGAAATCCAACACGCCACTGGATGCGTGTATATGATGGGGATGTAAAATAACAAGCATTTTTTTATTTTTAAGCTCTTGTCCGCTTATGGTATATTCGTTCGTTATTTAATTGAACAGCATAAAATAAACCTTAAAAAATAAAGTCATGGCAAAAACAATCATCCAAAAGGTGGTATTTAAAAACACCGACACAGCTACATTGTATTCAATGTACCTCGACTCAAAGCATCACACCGCATTAACCGGCGGTAACCCTGCTAAGATATCTCCTAAAGAAGGCGCTACATTTTCTGCTTACGGAGGTTATCATGGCGGTAAAAACCTTCAACTGGTAAAGAACAAATTAATTGTACAATCGTGGTCGGGTGAAGATTGGGGCAAAGATGACAATGATTCTACCCTGATCTTGACCTTTGAACAGAAAGGGAAGGATGCCATATTGCATATGGTGCATGCCAATGTGCCCGATAAACAAGCTCCAGGAATTACAACGGGCTGGGTTGACTATTATTGGACACCATGGAAAGCATACTTAGCTTCGTTAAAGAAAAAGAAATAGTTATCGAATCATTTAGTGAGAGCCCTGTTTATTGCGGGGCTTTTTTATTTGCCCCAAATCATTACGCATAAAATGTGTTATTTTGCTTCTTTATAGTTAACGATTACAATGAAAGCCAATATTCCAGAAACGAAAAACAAAAGAGTAGTTATAATTGGTGGTGGCTTTGGCGGACTAAAGGTTGCAAAGGAACTTTCTAAAACTAATTACCAGGTTGTATTAATAGATAAGAACAACTATCACCAGTTTCAACCCTTGTTTTACCAGGTTGCCACAGCAGGGCTTGAACCCAGTGCTATTTCATTTCCTTTCCGTAAGGTTTTCCAGGGGAATAACAACATACATATACGCATTACCGAGGTTACATCGGTTAATACCAAAGAGAATTATTTGAATACAGGTATTGGTAAAATAAATTACGATTACCTCGTATTGGCAATTGGCGCCGATACAAACTTCTTCGGCAACCAGAAAATAATGACACATGCTCTTCCAATGAAATCGGTATCGGAAGCGTTGGACATACGTAACCGGGTGCTGGAGAATTATGAAAAAGCTCTGGGTACCGAAGATAAAGAAGAACAGCAGGCCTTGATGAATATCGTAGTTGTGGGTGGTGGACCCACAGGGGTTGAGGTTTCGGGTACGCTGGCAGAAATGAAAGAGTATATTTTGCCGAAAGATTATCCTGAACTTGATTTTAAATTCATGCAGGTTTCGTTGGTAGAGTCATCACCCAAAGTATTAAATGTTATGTCGCCCGAGGCATCTGCCAAAGCGACTAAATATCTCGAAAAACTTGGAGTGCGTTTACGCACCAATACCAGTGTTAAAGATTACGATGGCAATATAGTAACACTGTCCGATGGTACTACACTTAACTCAAGGACACTGATATGGGCTGCAGGTGTTACAGGCAATAAAATGGAGGGCATTCCCGCGGAGACATTAATTCGCAATAACCGGATAAAGGTCGACAGGCAAAATAGGGTAGAGGGGCTTGAAAATATTTATGCCATTGGCGATATTGCATATATGACGGAAGAAGCTTACCCTAACGGACATCCTCAGGTGGCTCAGGTAGCCATACAACAAGCGGAGAAATTAGCTAAGAATTTCAAGAATCTTTTAAATAACAAAGCTCTTGAACTATTTAAATATAAAGACCTTGGCAGTATGGCAACAGTGGGAAAAAACCTTGCGGTGGTTGATCTGCCTTATATAAAATTCCAGGGCTTTTTTGCTTGGCTGGTTTGGATGTTTATACACCTTATGTCGATTGTCGGAGCTAAAAACCGAATTCTTATCTTTATCAACTGGGCCTGGAACTATGTAACTTACGATCAATCGCTCAGGCTCATTATACGTTCTAAAAACAAACCCTAATAACAATATAGTATGAAACACCTTGCAATTGTTTTTTCATTATTCCTTGCAACTAACTTTTGTTTTGCACAAGATGCCCCAAAGCCTGCTGACCCTTGCCAGAAGCTCGATACCAATACCATAAAGCAATTAATTCTCGGCACCTGGATTGACCAGGCCGATACTTCGCACCATATGTATTTTTCACCCGATTCGCTGGTGGAAACTATTAAGACCATGATGGATGGAAAATTCAAAATTGATATATCATACTGGTCATATAAATTCGTTGATAATCTCTTTTCAACTGATGCAGTTACCTGTTACTCTTTACGTGAATCTAAGGAAGGCTATGCCCGCCATACCGATGTGGGTATAAATAGCATCAACGCTCAATATATGTTGATGGGTTCTGAAGGTAAAAAGGTATTTAAGAAGAAGTAAAGAAACCCCTATTGGTTCGTAAATTTGTGAAAATTCTACTAATGAAGCCATACAAGGTTTTGTTTCCTTTCTTTATTCTTCTCATGGTTAAGGCCGATGCTCAAAAGTGGTTCTGGGCTAGACAAGCCTTTGGGAATGCTACCTATTCAGAAGGGATAGCTACTGCCACTGATGGAAATGATAATGTATATTTAGTTGGTTCTTGGGGCCCGGGACCTAAATCTGGAAAATATGTAGTTTTTGGCAACGACACTCTAAGAACATGGATGACTGCTGGTTCAGTTGGTTACTTGGTTAAGTACGATTCAAGCGGTAATTTCTTATGGTCAACAGAAAGCAACGGTAGTTGTTTTCCTTATTCAATTGCAACTGATAAAAAAAGCAATATTTATGAAACAGGCTTTTTTAGTGATACCGTATCTTTTGGTGTTAATACTCTTATAACGAAAAATAATAATATATATCTTGTGAAATACAGCCAAAATGGGAGTGTTCTATGGGCTCGTGCACCAACAGCAAAGTCGTCCAATATAAATATAAGCTTCTCCACTGCTATCGACACAGACAACAATGTATATATAACCGGAAGCTTTGAAGACACTGTAATATTTGGAGCTTATGTTTTAGTTAGTAAAGGTTTTGAAAATGTTTTTCTTGCTAAATATGATTCAAATGGTAATGTTTTGTGGGCATATGCTTACGGCGGAAAAGCTCCTAACGGTGATGCCTCGAATGGTGTAATTGTTGATGGGGAGAATAATCCTATAATAGTTGGTGCTTTTTCAAGCCCTGCAATTCAGTTTGGTTCGGTAACATTAATGAATTATGGTGTGAATAATATTTTTTTGGCGAAATTTGATGAGAATGGTAACGCGCTTTGGGCTGCTTCATCAAAGGTGACAAACACAGCCCAAGGGTATTGTGTTGCAACTGATAAAAACAATAACGTGTACTTCTCGGGTAATTATTCAAGTGCAAGCATTGTATTGGGTAATGATTCGTTTTCAATTTACCAGGGGCAAATGTTTATTGCGAAATATAGTTCTTCAGGCAAGGAAATATGGGTAAATCCTGTAAAGTCAGTTGGTCCGGATGCTAATCCTGTAATATGGACTATTGTAACCGATTATTGCAATGATGTTTATATTTCAGGCGGATGTGGAGATAGTTTAATAATAGATAATTTTAAGTATACTGCTCCTGCAGGCTATTCAGACCCTGCATTTGTCGCTGAGCTTGATTCAAATGGAAGTTTATTGAATTGTTTTGTTACAAATACTGGAGGAGATGACTGGGCGTGGATAACGCTTAATAGCAGAAATGATATTTATTTTGGTGGTGATATTGAAATTAATACATATATGGGAGATTCACTTTATTATATAAATGATGAAAACGCTTTTTTATCGAAATTTACTTTTGGCCCGCCAAGCTGTTGTAAGATATCATCAGTTAGGATAGTTGGTAGTACTTCAATAATAGCGGGAGATAGCGTTCTTATTTCTTCATCAGTAAATGGTTCAAGCTATTTGTGGAGTACGGGTGCAACAACCAAAAGTATTGTTATAAAACCATCAGCTACCTCTACTTATTCACTTAGTGTTAAAGATAGCGCCGGATGTATTAACTCTGCCGTAATTGTAATTACGGTGACCGAGAATTGCGGTAATATTTTCATCCCAACAGCTTTTTCTCCTAATAAAAATGGGCAGAATGACATCCTCTATGTTCATGGTGATTGTATTAAAGCAATGGATTTTGTTGTATACGACAGATGGGGAGAAAAGGTATTTGAATCTTACAGCTTAAATGATGGCTGGGATGGTACATTTAAGGGAAAGCCATTAAATACTGGCAGTTTTGCGTATTATTTGAAGGCCACTATGCAAAATGGAAAAGTAGTTGAGAAAAAAGGTAATGTAGCGTTAGTTAGATAAATAAAAAGCCCGCTAAAAATTAGCAGGCTTTAAATGTTTTTATTTTTATTAGTGCATTACAAGAGGTTCTCCTGTAGCTATTTTCTTCACACCTTCTTTAAAACTCTCTCGCACGTTTGATTTTGGGAATGGGGTAGTGGGCACAGGTACATTCAGGAACTTGCAAAGCGGCTCCCAGCCATCGGCAACATTATATACCAATAATCTCTCTTTAGGTACAAGCTTTAGTATCTCTTCATTACGCTGGTTAAAGCGTTTAATTACTTCTGCTTTATTCTTTAAGTCCCTTCCAAATTCCCAATCAAGTAGTTTGCCATCGTATTTAAGCACAGGGAAACGTTTACGCACCGTAGATGAGAAAGGCATTTTAACCATCAGCCTTAAAATTCTTCCTGCATCGGGTTTGCTGGCCCAAAATATGGTTTCAACACAACTTGCGTACCATGCTTCGGCATCGCGGGTTGTATGAATTACTTTGGCATCAGGGTATTTTGCCAATAGTTGCTTGTAATATCGGGCAACGGGATAATCTACTGCTGAAAGGTACCCGGTAAATAATTTATCCCAGTCAGGCTCCTGGCCTTTTTCAGCTTTCTCGAATTCTACAAGTCCTTCCGGGTTACTGAATAGTTCGAACATATGATAGCATTTACCAAAGCCTAATTGTTCTAAGGCTATTTTTAACGAATGTGTGCCTGTACGCCCAAGGCCTGTACCTAAAACTTTAAGTGCCATGCAGTTTTATTTTTATTGTTGAGGTTAATTTATTATTCCAAATATATAAAAATGAAAATAATTGAAATAATGCGATTTGTAATATAGTCATACAGTTATTGCGCTTTATTATCTTTAACCACTCTTACAATTGTAAATATGTCAAATACTGCATGGCTGCGTTCTAACTGGTTATTACTTGCCATTATTGCATTCGGGCTTTTCCTTCGTTTGGTGTGGGTTAACGATATGGAGTGGAAAGATGACGAGAAGTATATGTTTAACACCACACAGGAAGTTGCAAAAACAGGTCACTGGCATGGGGTGGGCATGGAAAGTGGTGGAGGAATTGTTAATCCCGGCCTGGGTATGGGCATATTTTCTGCGCTGTCATACCTAATTCATACCCCAACTGGTATGGCAAGCGCCGTGCAATGGATAAACGTAATAAGTATATTGTGTTTTCTGTTGTTCATTACAATTAAAATAGAAAAGGACCAAAGGGATATTTGGCTTTGGGGCTTGGCATTGGCAGCGGTCAGCCCGTTGGCTGTATTGTTCTCACGTAAAATATGGGCGCAAGATATGCTGCCTTTTTTCTGTTTTGTTATTATATGGAGCAATGCGAATCGCAATAAAGGCTGGGGCGCTTTTTTATGGGGACTTTTTGGTGCATTGGTAGGGCAAATACATATGAGCGGATTTTTTTACGCTGCAGGGCTCTTTATTTTTACTGTAGTGTATGATTACCGTAACAAACAACCTTTTAAATGGGTCTACTGGATTTTGGGAAGCCTGATTGGCAGCATTGGCCTTATACCCTGGGTGATTTACAATTTCAGCTACCCGCAACCCACCACACTTACCTGGGATCATGCCCTCGAATTTAATTCATACATCTGCTGGTTTCTCGATTCACACGGACTGAATACCATGTATACCCTGGGTAGAAACTTTTGGGATTTTATTAAATACCCATATATAGGTACGCATGCCACCTACCTGGTTGCCGCATTAAATGTCGTGCTGGCCGGAGCAGGTATTTATACCCTTGTTCGGGTATTTGGCTATGTAAAGAGTATAGTTATGTGGATAAAGCAAAAGCAATTTTTTGATAAGCTTACCTTGAATTTAAATAGTACTGATTTTTATATTCTGTCACTGATATTGGGCTTAGGTATATTATTAAACTTCAGCGGAGCACTAATATTCGCTCATTATTTAATTGCTGCCTTTCCGTTTACCTATATTTTAATGGCAAAAATATTTCAGTCGAATAAAAAACTACTGATGGGCATAATACTTGCACAGCTTTTACTTACAACATTATTCCTGGGGTATATCCATAAAAATAGTGGTGCGCCCGATGGCGATTACGGTGTTACGTATCGCGCACAAATTGAAGCGAAATAACTATTATTTGTCGCTTGTAAAGTTAAAATGAACTACCATTTCAGCTTTTCCACCTGTGGTATCATAAAATTGCAGGGCATTAGCATCTTCGGCATTAGCAGTTACAAATATGTCTTTTATGCCATTCTTTTTACAATACTGTTGCAGTTTTACCAATAGGGTTTTACCAATTTCTTTTCTTTGGAATTTTGGCTTAATGGCAATATCATAAATAAACATTTCAGAACCCTTGTAATAATACATGGGTAATTCAAAGGCTGTAAGGCCGCCAACAACTTCTTTTTTATTAAGTGCAATGTAAACTACAAAACCGGGGTTTTTGAGCAGTTGTTTCAGATATGCTTTTTTAGGGGTTTTAAGGCTTTCTGACTCAAATACTTCTTCAAAAACCAAAATAAGTTCCTGGAAAAGAACTACATCCTTCTTACCTAATCGTTTTATTTTAATGCTGGCTGCCATATATAATATTTGTTATGTAAATATAATGGTTGTAACATATTGGCTTTCGCGAAATCGTTAAACCAATTTAGATTTCACAATTTGTTAACAGAATATTTTTAAATTTACATTGCATCCGCAACATACTTAAAATGAAAAAGCTATTACTTGGCGTATTGTTCCTAGTGCTTTCATATTATACAAATGCCCAGGTAAGCACCTTGCTGAATATTCCTCCAAGATTGCAATGGCCAAATAATAATGGTTATTGTGGCGAAAATTCTATACAGGCGTGTGGATTATATTATGGTGACTATATATCTGAAGGGCTTTGCCGAAGGGTAGCCGGGGGTGAATTACTTATTTATGTGAATGACACAACTGCGCTTAATATATTGTCTTTTACTTATAATGAATGGGATCCGAATCCACCACCACAATATATGAACTATCTGGATTGGGTAAAGCAATACCTGAATAAAAAACAACCTGTTATAATAGTTGTTTATATTAAAGGATTAACTGACCCTGACTACGACCACATAATTCCTGCTATTGGGTTTTATGCAAAAAACGTAAATACATATACGGCTACTGATTCACTGACCTATAACAGTAATTTTGATACGGTTTCTTTCAGGCGCCGTTTTTCAACCTTGTATGATACCCGCTCCATGAGTGGCAATGGGGCCACTTATAGTTACTGCATACCTCAAAATGTTGACTATGGTGTTGCCGTTACCGGTAATAAAGACCCTGGAAGGCTTACAAGGCCTGTCCATATTGCTATTGACTCGAATGATGAGCCGAATGTTAGCCTTGGCCAGCCGGCATGCGTGCTAAGGGCAGCAATTACTGCCGATTCACTCACCATCGGTAAATCGTATGCTCTTTTGAGGTATAACAATTATTTAACTGTACCCTCTACCGGCTTTGCTCCTTCAGGTGCTAGTTCAGTTGTTTATTTTACCGCCGCAGCAGTAACCAAAACAGTTATTGATTCTTTCATGTCCGATACAGCTGTTTTTTACCGGTGTATTCCGTATAGTGCCACAGGCATAGGTGAAATAGATAATTCAGTTGATGAAGCTGTTCATATATATCCAAACCCTACTGGCGGAAAATTTACGATTACGATTCCTGAGCATACGGAACAGGTTGAAGTATTTGACATGATGGGGCAAGTAATTCAAAAAGATAATGCTTTAGGATTACAACATCTTGATATGTATTTGCAAAAAGATGGGGTATATTTTATCAGGCTTACCGGGAATAATCAAACGCATGTTTATAAACTTGTTGTTTGCAGGTAATTGTAATTAAAAAAGCCCCGCAGTCCTGCGGGGCTTTTTTAGTATGATAACTAAAGAAGGGCTTACTTGATCTTGACCCCGCTCATGGTTTTCGAATCTACCTTAAGATTATCAATAACCGATTTCTTTATCATTAGCCTTGCACCTTCGCCACCGGGTTGAATGTAGTATACCTGTTTATCGTATGTTATCTTGCCAACTTTACCGCCATCAACATTTATCCATTCATTGGCAAATAAACGATAAACCTCAGTTGGGCTTGCTACGCCTGTAACACCAAAGGTTAGTGTTTTGCCGTCGCCAACTTCAAAGTTAATTTCACATTCGAATCTCCCACAGTATCCTGGATAGAAAGACTAATACCTGCGCGGTAAGATGTTAATGAATCTTGCGGGGAAACCAGTAAAAAGGCAGTTGCCCCTGATGCATTATAATTTATTTCCCAGTTGTTTGGATACCTTATTGAATAACCTCCTCCAGTGCCTGTAAGTATTTTCCAATTTGTAGTATCTACTGCTATTACCATTTTGGTTGGTTCTCGTCTAAAACCATTCCCTTTATTGGTTAAAGCCAGTTTCTTCAAATCATTAGGATTAGGGACTCCATTACTATCCAATGTTTTATGAAGAAAGGCAGTCCAGTTATGCTGGCTTAAACTATCTACACCATGATCGGTTGATTTGTCATAAATATCCTGCATTAAATCTACCTGATTACTCCAGTAAAGGATAATTCCTTCTACCTCCTTCGCTGGCCGCCCCCATTCACCAGAAATACTATCATATATTTTACGTTTATAAAATTCCACTATGTCAAAATGCCCTTGTTCGTGTTCGAGCAGTAATTCGTGGTAAACAGGCTTATTATCTTCAATTTTCCTCATCCAGGAACGGCTTGGAGTCATTTGTGCATATA
>Ga0206875_1103_pt1 | contig 22232 bp, 22 predicted proteins | sample Alteio_BWOrgCont_9_FD_152616 | JGI IMG/M metagenome (GOLD analysis project Ga0206875, IMG submission 152616) | Enriched cells from forest soil in Barre Woods Harvard Forest LTER site, Petersham, Massachusetts, United States -... | ecosystem: Environmental > Terrestrial > Soil > Temperate forest > O... | reverse complement strand
GCGAGGCCGTGGCGGCGTGGATCCGGCTGAAGGAGCCGGCGGCCGAGGAAGAGATTCGAGATTTCTGCCGCGGACGGATCGCGCACTTCAAGGTGCCGCAATATATCCGGTTCGTGGACACTTTTCCAATGACGGTGACGGGGAAGGTGCAGAAGTATCGAATCCGCGAGATTGAAATCCAAGATCGCGGCCTGGAAGATGCGGCCGGGATACGGACGGCGTGAAAAACGCTGCCCTTCCAGGAGGTGACAGAATCAGTTTGAGAATGTACAGCGCGTTTTCAAGCAGTTAGAAAAAGGATTTGGCGGGGCACAGAACCCGATTGATAGAGTTGGGCAGGAGAGAGTTGCTTAGGGCGCTTCTGGAAACGGAGGCGCCCTTTTTTCTTGTGGAATCCGATGGCGGCACGCGAACCGAAAGGCGGGAGCAAGGACTCGCGCAGGCGACGAATCAGCAAGCTACTCGTGGAGATTGAGAAGCGACTGGATCTCAAGACCAGCAAAGTTACGCTGGCAGACTTTATTCGACTGACCCAGTTTGAGCGAGAGTTGGAGGAAGATGAGCAGCCCAGGGAGATCATCGTGACGTGGAAAGATCCAGCGGAGAAACGCTGCGAATCGAAATAGATTATGCGCCACTCCCTTCGCAAAGTAGATTTCACGCCTCGACGGCAAGGTTCAAGGGCTTTTCGGGGCCGATTGGGTCGGGAAAAAGCCAGGCGCTGTGCCAAGAGGCGATTCGACTTAGTTACCTGAATGCCGGCCGGCAAGGGCTAATCGGCGCACCGACTTAGCCCATGCTGCGCGTCGCGACATTGACCAGCTTTCTGGAGGTATTGAGCAGTAACAAGATCCGGCATGAATTGAATAAGTCGGAATCGGTACTGCTGATGAAGGACACCGGCTCGCGAATTTATTTTCGCGCCGTAGACGACTTCGAGCGATTGCGAGGGACGAATCTGGCGTGGTTTGGGCTGGCCGAGCTGACGTACACGTCGGAAGAAGCGTGGATGCGCCTGGAAGGGCGTCTGCGGGATCCGAAGGCGTCGCGCTTATGTGGATTCGCGGCATGGACGCCGAAGGGTTTCGACTGGGTGTGCCGCAGGTTCGTACGGAGCGCGGTGGCGGGATACGAGGTGGTGCTGGCAAAGCCGTTCGAAAACAAGTACGTGCTGGACAAGATCCCGGATTTTTATGAACGGCTGCGGGAGAGTTACGATCCGAAGTTCTTCGAGCAAGAGGCGCTGGGCGAGTATCTGAACGTACAAGCCGGGGTGGTTTATCAGGGGTTTCAGCGCAGCCGGAACTTGCGGGAGGTGGAAATCGATCCTTTGTTGCCGCTGCTCTGGGCACTGGATTTCAACGTGGACCCCATGAGCTCGGTAGTGGCGCAGAAGAGCGGGGAAGAGATCCGGGTGCTGGACGAGGTGGTGTTGAGCAGGGCCAGTACGTTGCAGGCGTGTGAGGAGTTTCATGTCCGATATCCCAACCATCCGGCGGGCCTGGTGATTTACGGAGACGCGTCCGGGCAACGGCTGCAAACGGCGGGCACGACGGACTACCAGATCCTCAAAGAATATTTTCGGCGGACAGAATATCGAAGTCTCAAGTTTCGAGTTCCGCCCAGCAATCCGAGCGTTCGGGAACGCGTGGCTCTGGTAAACGCCAAACTGTTTTCGGCAGGAGAAGAAGTTCGGCTATTTGTCCATCCACGCTGCGTGGGGTTGGTGGCGGACTTTGAAGAAGTGACGTTCAAGCCTGAGACGAGCGTGATCGATAAGGAGCGGGATTCGAAAAGAACGCACTTGTCGGACGCACTGGGCTATCTGATTTGGCAGGAGTATCGGCCACTTCCGGTGTTCGGCGAGCAAAGCCGAAGGATCCTTTGACGGCGGGCATACCTTGATGAACATTGGCAACGTTGGTCCGGACATTACACACGAGCATCCCGAATACGCGGCGAAACGGCCGATGTGGAGGCAGTATCGCGATCTTTACGCCGGGGGTGCGCAGTTCATCGCGAATGCAGATCAGTATTTGGTCCGGCGGCAGAAGGAGCCGGGGGACGTTTACGTAGAACGGTTGAGCAGAAGCTTTTACGAGAACTACGTAGGCTCGATCGTGGATTGGTACACGGCGACGCTCTTCCGGAGAGAGCCGGTGCTGACCTTCGAGGGCAGTGGCGAGCGATCCAAAACGTTTTTCAGCGAGTTCGCCGAAGACTGCGACTTGAAAGGCACCAATCTAGCCGAGTTTTTCCGGCGGCAGTTTGTAGAGGCGCTGATCGGGGGTAAGAGTTACGTACTGATTGATTTTCCCCGGTTGCATGAGCCGGTAGGCACGAGGGCTGAGGAGGATGAGCGGGGTGCGTCGCGGGCCTACCTAGTCAGTTATGCGGCGGATGAACTGATCAATTGGAGTTACGACGAGCGTGGGCAGTATCAATGGGCGGTATTGCGCACGCAGAGTCTACGCAAAGACAAGTTGGAAGATGTCCGGTGGTACAAGCAGACCCGATGGGTCTATTACGACAAGGAGTGCTATCGCATCTACGAACAGTCGGAAGAAGCAAGCAGGCAAGGGCGTGTCGAGCTGGTTGCCGAAGGACGGCATGGTTTGGCGAAGCAGGCGAGGGTGCCGCTAATCGAATTGCGTGTATCGGACGGGTTGTGGTTGTTGAACAAGGCAGCGTCGTTGCAACTTGAGCATTTCAACAAGTCGAACGCATTGGGCTGGGCTCTGACGATGGGGCTATTCGCGATGCCGGTGATCTACTCAGAACGCGACTGGAACCAGGTGATGGGCGAGTCATATTACATCCAACTCGGTCCCCAGGATCGGTTTGGGTGGACGGAGCCGCAAGGCACCGTTTATCAGATCGCCGCGGATAATCTGACGCGGCTGCAGGAAGAAATATACCGCGTCTGCTATGTGGCTCACGCAGGTGGGCCACTGTCGGGAAATGCGGCGCAATCCGGGCTTAGCAAGCAGCGCGATTACACAATTACACAGGAAGTCTTACGCGCCTACGGTGATGAAGTGAAGGAATCCATGAAACGGGTGCTGCGCGCCGTTGCAGCGGCACGCGAGGACGGACTGAGCATCGGCGTATCGGGAATGGATGAATTCGACATCGGCGATTTTGGGACGGAGCTGGAGGACGCTCAGCGGCTGTTGAGTCTGGGCATCGACTCGCCGACGTTAAAGAAGCAAGTGTTCAAGAAGCTAGCTTTTCAATTCCTTTGCGATGTCCGGCAAGAAGTAAAGGACCGTATCGGACGCGAAATCGATCAAGAACACCCCTGACTGGAGCGTTCCGGCAAGCGGGAGGAGAAATATGGAAGAGACGAAGACGGATGGTACCGAGTTGCGTTCTCTGATACGTGGCGTGATTGAAGAGTTTGTCCACGGCGAGCAAGTAAAGGTGGAACCTGCGTACAAGGCGGAGTTGTTGGACGAGCGCAAGCGGCGCGAGGATTTGGAAAAGCGAGTTAGCGACCTGGTGCAAGAAAACATTCGCAGCCGGCAGCTGGCGGATGAGGCGGAACGAAGTTCGTCGATTCGCGCCGAATTGCAGCGGCTGGGCGTCGCCAAGGTAGACCTGGCTTATCGGGCGGTGAAAGACGACATTCAGCGCCGGGAGGACGGTCAACTGATCGCGCGCAGCGGCCCGGGGGAGGTTTCACTCCGGGAGCACTTGGCACAGTTTGTTCAGGAGAATCCCGAACTGTTGCCGGCGCGCATCACGGGCGGGTCGGGGATGGGATCGGGGCCGAAGGTGGCCTCGACGGCGGGGGCATTCGATCTGGACAGGATTCGACCGGGGATGAGTCCGGAAGAACTGGACAAAGTTCGTCAAGAAGTGTCGAGGGTGGCACATCAAGCACTACGAGGCATGTAAAGGCGAGCGGGGACGTTTAAGGAACACGTCACCCAATGTGGGTTTGAATTACAACAAACGAGGTAAGGATTAATGGCAGCAATTACATCAGCAAATGTAGCAAGTGCAATCGTGAAGCTGGTCGCAGTAGACGCATTGCCGGCGCTCGTCAGCAATCTGGTCATGGGCAACTTGGTAAATCGGGACTATGAACCAACGCTGGCAAACGCCGGGGACACAGTGAACGTTCCGATTCCTCCGTCCTTGGTGGCGAACAACATCGCGGAGGGCGGAACGGTCCAAACCCAGAGCCCCAATCTGGGGAATGCTCAGATTGTTTTGAATACGCACGCAGAGGCGACGTTCCAGATTCCGGATGTCACCAAGGTTCTGGCGGTGCCGGACCTCCTGAAGCTGTACATGCAACCGGCCGTGGTGGCAATCGCGGAGCGCATTGAGACGGACATATTGAGCCTTTACTCGCAATTTACGTCGAACACGGCGGTGGGAACCGCGGGGATCGCGTTGACGGAAGTGGTGGTGGATGAAGCGGAGACGGCATTGTTTCAAGCGAAGGTGCCGGCCGCGGCGAGTAAGTACCTTGTGGTGGATCCGGTGAGTTACTCGGCATTAAGGCAGATCCCGCGATTTAGTGAGTACTATTCGGCTGGCGACGCAGGGCTGAGAGCGTTGGTGGACGGTGCGGTGGGCAAGATCAAGGACTTCTTTGTTTTCCGATCCCAGTTGGTGCAGAGAACCGGAAGCGGTCCGGTGACTACTCACAATCTTGCATTTGCGCGGGATGCGATTGGGTTGGTCATCCGCAGACTTCCGCAGCCGCTTCCCGGGACCGGCGCGGTGGCTGAGTATGCGGAAATGGGCAACTTCGGAATCCGCGTGGTGATGAGCTATCAACCGAACACTTTGGCGCAGCAGTTTACCGTGGACGTGCTGTACGGCACCGCGGTACTGAGAAACGCATTCGCAGTGCAAGTGAATAGCTAGGCGGTGTAGCCAGTGAATGAAATCGTACGGGCGGGCGCAAAATCGGCACCCGTCCTCGCGGCTAGAAGGGGGATGGATGGACTTACGTGTCTTTTATCAAAAGTTAAGAAAGATCGAGCAAGAAATCACAGAGTCGCATGTCGTGGTTGTCAGTCATGAGACCTCCGATGGCGGGAGAGCTGGTCAGCTTGGCGAGGTATCGAGAAGCATCGCGGCGCGGCTCATCATCGAAGGCCGGGCTCACCTAGCAAGCGCGGAGGAATCCTCCGCGTTTCAGACGGACGCTCAAAAGGCTTTGGAACAAGCGCAACAACGTTTAGTGGCGAACAAAGTTCAAGTGAACGTGATCTCGGAGGCCGATCTGCGGGCTCTGAAGGGTGCGTCGCGAGTGGAGAAGCGATAGGAGGCTGGAAACAACGATGGCCCTATTTAACGATGGCCCCATGAGCGATGCGGCGGATCTGCAACGGTGTGAGAACAGCATTCTTAACGTCGCCAGCGCGGAGGGCATCGACTTGGGAGCCAAGATTGTGCTGGCGCAGCAGGACCTGGCGAGCGAGGTTCTGTTGTTCCTATTCCGGCGGTCCGCGGTACGCGATTGCGCGCTTGGATCGCGACGTTCTCGGGGTGTTTCCGATGTGGTGGTGACCGAGACATTGCAGAAGTGGCATATTCACAAATCGCTCGCGCTAGTATATCGAGACGCGTATGACAATCAGCTCAACGACCGCTATCTAGGTAAGTGGACCGAATATGAGCAACTGGCAAAAGCTAGCAAACAGACTTACTTCCAACTTGGAGTGGCAGTAGTGGCCGATCCGGTTCCAAAGGCTCCCGCTCCCATGCTCGCGAGCGTCCCAGGAACTGCCGCAGGCGGGATGTTTTATGTGGCGGTGACCTGGGTGAACGGGTCGAATGAGGAAGGTTCTCCCAGCAATTTCGCGCAACTGGGGACTTCCAACGGCCAGCAGTTAATGGTGAGTGTTGCAGGCGCGCCTCAAAATGTGACGAGTTGGAACGTCTATGCCGGCACGTCGCCGAACGATTTAAGTCTGCAGAACCCGAGCCCACTGGGAATCAGCGAGGGTTGGACGATGGCTTCCGCCGTCGAAGCCGGGGCGCCGCTGCCAAGAGGCCAGCAACCCACTTGGTTCATGGTGGATCATCGCGTGATTGAACGAGGCTGAGCATGCTGCGAATCGCGGGATTGAGCACGCAGAAAGTATGCGGAGTGCTAGGTGCGGCGGGGGGGCCTGCCGGCGGCCGTGGAAGCATTGGTTCTTCAGCAAGGCATGACGTTACCTGGCATAGCGCTCCGCCAGATTATCGCGCAGAACGTGACACCGGAAGTATCCGATCAAAGTACCGTGAGCAAGTATCCGCTGGTCTATGTGTATTGCAGCAAGGTGGTGAACCAGCTTCGGGAGAAGTTCAGGACGTTCTCCGGAGACGCGCAGATGGTGGTGGAAGCGCGGGTTTCCCAGGACCGGTTGGATCAGTTAGAAACCAACGTGCAGGCGTACGTCGACGCCATTACGCAAGTGTTGGACAACAGCCGTGGGGACTGGGGAGACGGATTCTTCTTTGACGGCGGATACGAGGTGATGTTTGGCGGTGTCAAGCATGGCGGGCGCAACTTTTTGCAAATAGCGAAGGTTTCCTTTGTGCTTGAGATTAGTGCGGGCTAGAGAGGGCGGTAGTTCAGAGTTCCTATGTCTTATATCCTTTCGAACGATAATCGCTTCTACGTCGCGCTGGAGCAGAGCTATGGGGTGGCCGCGGCGATCGCCACGAGTAATCGAATTCCCGCAGTAAAGTTGACGACCAAGCAGCAGAGAGAGAAAGTTCAACGGAACGACAAGACGGGATCGCGAACGTTTGCAGGAAATCCCAGCGGGCTGCGAATACAGACCAGTTTCGGGCTGAAAACCTATATGGCGAACTGGACCAGTGGAAGCGGCCTGCCTCCGCATGGTCCTCTATTTCAAGCCTGCCTGGGCGGAACTCCGGCGCAATCGGCGGGAGGAACGGTGGCGAGCACGAGCGGAACATCCACCGTGGCGTTCACCTCGCAGCATGGATTGGCGCCGGGAGCAGCGGTTACCAGCGGAGGAGAAATTCGTTTCGTCACGGTAATCGTGGACGCACAGACGATTCAACTGAACGCCCCGTTTTCGGTTACTCCGGCAGTGAGCTCGCAAACGGGGCCGACCGCGACTTATCCGACAGCAGAGAGTCTTCCGAGCGCTACCTTGTTCGACTATTGGAGCCCCGGGACCGCAGTGCAGCGAGTGCTTGCGGGCATGGCGCTCGATACGCTGTCGGTCAAAGTGAATGGCGACTTCCATGAGTTCGACTTCAGCGGGCAGGCGCAGGATTTGGTGGATACGGCCAGTTTTGCGAGCGGGCAATTCGGCTTGTCGGCATTTCCGGCCGAGCCAACGGTGGCTCCCATAAACTACACCATCATTCCGGGGCACCTGGGCCAGGTGTGGTTGGGGAGTTCGCCCTCGCGTTTCTTCACACTCACTAACGCCACGATCACATTCGCGAACAATCTGGAGTTGCGGGCGCGGGAATACGGCGCGATGTTGCCCAGCGTGATTTCACCTGGGCAGCGAACGGTGTCGATTACCTTCAGCCTGTACCAAATGGATGACACCGCCACGGCGGCCCTGTATCAAGCCGCCCGGCAACGATCGCCGGTCAGCGTGATGATGCAACTTGGCCAGCAACAAGGCGAGCTGTTCGGTATTTATATGAGCAGCGTTGTGGCGGAGGTGCCGGCCTTCGATGATTCCGATAGACGGCAACAATGGCAATTTCAAAGCAGCCGTGCACAGGGGAGTGTGAATGATGAGATTTATTTCGCGTTTGCGTAATGAACGGAGTGGTGCCGCCGAGTCCTCAAAAGGCGCCCTACGGTATGAGAGTGCGATTTGGATTGATTCCCAGGTTAGGGCGGGAGTGAAGTTCGCGATCCACCGGGTCTCGTTCGCGCACCGGATGGACTTAAGCCGGCGGGTTCGCGAAATCAGCCGGAAGGCGGAGTTCCTGCAGGCGAGTACGGAGCTGCATGAGAAGATCGAGGCCAACATCCTGGCGCAGGAGATCGACGCGATGTATTTGCAGTGGGGGTTGGTGAGTATCGAGGGGTTGGCTATTGATGGCGAGCGTGCGACGGCCGAGCTGCTGCTGGAAAAGGGGCCGGAAGATCTGGCGCGTGAGGTGGTGCGGGCGATCAAGGAGCAGTGCGGGTTGAGCGAGGCGGAAAGAAAAAACTAACCGTCGCCTTCCACTTTCAGTTGGGAAACCGGGCCGGGTGGAATTGCGACACGTGCAGAAAGAACGGTCTGGAGAGAAAGCGCCGATGCGGCTGGTTGGAGCACGACGTTGTTGCGCACCCCTCAATTGTATGGGGACGAGGCAGGATGTCGCTTACGACTTGTCCCACGTCCTACATCACAGCTGAGAGCATCACGCTGTTGGAGGAATTCCATACTTGGAAACTGATGGGTGTGAAAAATGGTTACGAGTTACCGGCGCGCTTGGTGGAGGCGATTTTTTTCTTAGAGAACGAATTGAGGGTGGAAAGCAACGATGGCCAGAAATAAATGGGAAGATCTTCTGCCGGCCAGCAGTGCGGGGAACCGCTCGCGCGGCGACTTACTCGGAGAATTGGCGGGATCCGCGGTGGGTGGCGGCGGTAGCACGAGCGCGTCGAGTGTCACTGGCTCGCTCCAGAGCGGCGGTAGCGAAGTAGCGGAGCAGCTAACGTCGCTAACATCCCAAATCAGCAGTCTCACTTCCATTGGACAGAGTCAAATCAGCGCATTGCAAGACAATACGCAAGCGGTTACCCAGAGCACCACCTCGAAAGCGAGTAGCGGGTCTTCTATCGGCCGTACGGTGGAGAGCGCGGCATCGAGCTTCTTGGGCGGGGGGCTTAGTAGCTTGTCGCCACTGATTGGCGGGCTGCTGAGTTTGTTTGGAGGCGGTGGTCAAACACTCGCGGTGGCACCTCCGTTCCTGTTGCCGGCTCCAGTGCAATCAGAAGCGGGACTGACGGCGAGCGCGCCAGGGCAGGTAGTGCCGGTGAGCTACGGCGGTACGGGGCAGCCGCGTGCGCAGTTGAGTAGTTCGCCGACACAGGTCACCATTCAAGTGAACGCGATGGACAGTCAATCGTTTCTCGATCACAGCGACGACATTGCGATGGCGGTAAAGCAGGCGATTCTAAATTCCAGTTCTTTGAACGACGTAATCTCAGATCTTTAGCCATGAGCACGTTTCCGACATTGAAGACCGGGGCTGTGATGCAATACCCGGCGCAGCGTAATGTCCAGTTCTCGACTGTGGCGCTCCAGTTCGTGGACGGATCCGAACAGCGTTTTCGCAGTTATCAAGCGCCCCTTCACCGCTGGTTGATCCAGCTTAATCTGTTGGACCAAAGCGAACTGCACGAGTTGCAGGAATTCTTTCGCGCCATGGTGGGGCAAGCTGAGAGCTTCAGCTTTACTGATCCCTGGGGTAGCACCAACTATCCCAGTTGCAGTTTAGGACGCGATTCCATGATGGCGGTGCTGGTGGGCGAATGGAACGGGCAAACATCGTTGACTGTGCTAGAGAACCGAAGCTAACATGCTCTACTTTCCGCAACTGACCAGCGGGTCCATTTCCCAATTTCCAGTGACTCGCACGACCAACATGCGAACAGTGGCGAACGAGCTACTGAGCGGATCCTCGATCCGAATGTCGGATACGGGTGCACAGAAAGTGGAGTGGCGGCTCCGATATGCGGGCCTTACCAACGGCGAACGATCATCCATCGAAAGCCTGTTCGAAGCCTCCGAGGGGCAGCTCAACACTTTCACATTTTTAGATCCCAGCGACAACTTATTGATGTGGAGCGAAAACTGGACGCAAGCCGTGTGGACGGCCGATCCGCTGTTGCAGGTTGCCAGTGGCGTGCAGGATCCCTTGGGCGGAAGTGACGCCATGCAGCTTACGAACACGGCACAAACTGCGCAGCAGATTGTCCAGGGCACCGCCGGAGCGAGTTCGTTTCTGTATTGCTATAGCGTTTATGTCAAGAGCGCGGTGCCGGCGACGATTCAACTGGTTGTGGCGGCGACAGGACAGACGTCGCTTACAGCGATCACGACCGGTGCATCTTGGCTGCGAGTGACAACAGCTGGGAGCCTGTCGGTGCAACAGGATGGAATCTCCTTCGGCGTGCAACTGCCCGCAGGCGCACAAGTGGACGTATTCGGCGCTCAAGTAGAAGCGCAGCCAGCCGCGAGTCTCTATAAAAAGACGATCGATCTGGCAGGCGTTTATCCGAATACACGATTCAATTCGGATGCGCTTACCTTCACGGCAGACGCAGTGAATCAGAATTCGTGTCAATTGGGATTGATTAGCAGTCTGAACTGAGGCGGCGAGATGAGAAAGCGGATGACAGCATGACTCCGATCAACGTTCTCAAGGAACTGGAAGTTCCTGGTACGCCTCTATTCTTATTCGATTGCACGCTGTCTACCGGCGACGTGCAGCACTGGAGCACTCACAGCGTCACCGTGAATAGCCACCAGTACCTGAGCCGAGTTCTCAAGCATAATCTTTTCGATCTCAACTCCAGTCCTGAAGCCGCGACAGACGGGATCTCGCAAGTGTCCATCACACTTGCTAATGCGGACTCGTTTCTCTCCTCGATTGAGCGCAATGTCGGTTGGAAGGGCGCGAATCTGGCAGTCACGTTCGTGTTTTTCGACTTGATCAACCAAGTGGTGGCATCGGACAGCCAGGTTGTGTTCCGAGGGATCGCAAATCCACCGGACCAATCAGTTGAATCCGCTTTGCGTCTTAGTTTCACCAACACACTGAATTTGCAGCGTGTGTATTTGCCTGAGATTCATATTCAACGGCGATGCCCATGGAACTTTCCGAGCACCGCGGCGCAGCGTCAGGAGGGGGTCCGCGGAGGAACGGAAGGCGTCTTTTCACCTTTCTACCGATGTGGATATTCGCCCGATCAAACCGGCGGCGTGGGGAATCTGAATGGAAGCGCTGCTTACACGTCGTGCGATTATTCGCGCACGCAATGCCAACAGAGAGGCATGTTCGACACGGACAGTCGGAATAATGTTACGCGCAGGTTCGGCGGAATCGAATTCGTACCGGCTTCCATTATCGTGCGCAGCTATGGTTCGAAGACATCGCAGCTTTCCACTCCATTGGCGAATAAGGCGCTGTATAACGACTTTGTTCCGCTGATTTACGGGACCGGTTGGTATCAGCCGCCCATCGTCCTGGCGAGGAACGACGGGAATCTCACGCACTTCGAGGTGCTGCTGGGAGCGGGGCAGATTACCGGCGTTGTCACCGTAATCGTGAACAATACCGAGATTCCGGCAGGGGTGAGCGGGACAAATATGACGGGCACCGGCTGGTACGACGTCATCAGTCTCGGGACCAGGGCTGGCGCCTTCAATCCAGACTTCAGCACTTCTTTGGGACAGCCGCTGGGCGATCCCTACGGCAGCATGGCATTCATGTCACTGGTTGTGCCCAATTGGATTTCCAGTGGAACATCACTTCCAGCGGTTGACGTCCTGATTCAGGGCTTGCAACTTGCGCGATTTAGTTCCGGCGGCACTTATCAGGACACGGCGTTCACCAACAATCCCGCCTGGGTAATGCTGGATGTACTGCAACGTAGCGGTTGGAACCAGGCTCAGTTGGACCTGGCCAGCTTCGCGGCCGTAGCCCAGAGTTGTGACGCGCTCCTCTCCACGGTGGATGTGAACGGGAACAGCACCACGATTCCCCGTTATCAATGCAACCTTCTGTTGACAGGACGCCGAAGCGCGGGCGACATCGTGCGAGGAATTCGGAACAGTGCCGCGATGTACCTCAGCTTCGATCCGAACGGCCTGATTCAATTGAATGCGGAAGATTCACTGGCAAACCAGCAACCGACCAAGCCCGCTGGGAGCAATAGCTCCGAAGCGTTAAATGGCGGATGGCCAGCTTATGAGTTCGGCGACAACACTTTGTCGGGCATCTTGCGTAGCTCAAACGGGGCGCCCTCGCTCACTGTGACGTCGTCGAGTATAGCCAACACGCCCAATCACTATACCGTGGAGTTTCAAGACGAGTTCAACGATTATCAACAAGACAGCCTGTCACTCATTGATATCGATGACTTCGTACTCACTGGACAGGATGTTGCGACGGCGCTCACGGCGCTGGGACTCCCGAATTTCGATCAGGCGAACAGAGCGGCGGCGCTGCAGTTGTACAAGTCGGTGTATGGGAACACTTATGTCGAATTTGAGACCAGTGTGAAAGGAGTTGGACTGGAACCGGGCGACATCATAACGCTCACCTACGCCCGGGAGGGCTTCAGCCGCCAGCCTTTCCGCATTACGAAGCTCTCGCCCGGGGTCAACTTTCTTACGGCCGTAATCAACGCGCAGATCCATGACGACGCTTGGTACATGGCCATTGACACGGATGCGGCGGGGCTGGGTCGCCAGGCGCCGTCGGAGATCGGATTGCCGAGACCGCTGGTGGGTAGCGTATTCGATAGTAACGGCGTGGAGCAGTTCGGAATTTCCGAGAGCTCCAGCGCGAGTTCGGATGGCACGGTGACGGTGAATGTCGCGGTGTCGTTCTCGGTCCCCGCGAAGCCGATTGCAAGCTCCGCAGGCATACCGCTCATGGGACTCAATCCGCAGATAAGTACCACGGGCGGAACGTTGCAGGGCGGTCAAGCGTTGTATTACGGCGTTATCGCCGTGGATGCAAACGGCGCCGAGAGCGGGATTTCCTTCATTGCCATGGCAAATGTTCCGGCGGGCACTAACACCAATCAAGTTACTCTTGTGAGCCTGAGTTTCTCGCAGGCGGCTACTTCCTTCAATGTTTATCGCGGACCCAACCCCACGCAGATACTAAGAATCGCGAGTGCTGTTACGATCGCGGGACAATTTGTCGATTCGGGGTTAACGGCTACACTGCAAGGGCCCGCCGACTATAATTACGATCACGCGAACTTCTATTGGCGGCTGGAATTGCAACCCGCGGAGCAAGCAAACATTTACTCGCTATCCACGGTCGGCAAAAGCACATTGAACTTGCTGGTGAATCTTTACAGCGGCGCCACGGTACGAATTGCGTCGGGGACTGGAGCAGGGCAGGAGCGAATCATAGCCTCAAACACGGCTAGCACGCTCACGCTGACGACGCAATGGAGCGTTGAACCAGATAGCACGAGTTTCTTTCTGATAGCCGCCTCCACGTGGCAGTTTGGAGCTTCGAGCAGCGCGTCGCCGGTATCGTTTGCGGTGCCGAATCGGGATGGTGTAACGGTGGATATTTCGGGGCGGGCCGCGAACGTTCAGGATGAAGAGTGCGCCTATGAGCTGTCGCCGCTTACGGCGTGGCAAATATCCGGCTCGACTGGTGAGGCGCTGGACACCGATGTTCCGGCGCAGCCTGTTTTCGGTCTTTATCCGATTGGGGCTGGCACGGTTGAGGTGCTGGGAATTGGCTTCACGGACTTGACCAACACGCGTTCCATCAGCGCCGGCACTCTAACATTGGGCTATTGGGATGAATTGACGGGCCCTTCGTTGATACTGCTTAGCGCCGCGATGGGTGCAACCGACACTTCGCTTAGTGTCGCCACCGCTGTGACGGCATCTACCGGCGACTTGCTGCAGATTGACGCGGAAGTCATGGTCATTCAGCAGAATCTCACGAGCAGTACAACCATTCCGGTCACCCGTGCTACACACGGCACTATAGCAGCCGTTCACGTCGTTTCATCGGGCGTCTATCTTCTGGAGAAGAAGATTTTCGTCTTGCCGTTTGCAGCGGATTTCTTTGGGAGTCCAGCGAGCGGGAGCTACGCCTTTCCTGTCACGATTCCCGATGTGCGGATCGCCGCGGCGGAGCTCTTTATGACGAATTCGCGGGGCAATAGCAGCGTGGCCGCTGAATCGTTCACAAGCACTACTGATTTGGGGCTCCGTAGCCTGCTGGGTGGGCAGCTGACAATTCAAGTGGAAGGTGCGTTGGCGGTTCAAACCAACGCGGCGCCCCCGCTTTCGGTCGCGAATGCGAGTTCTGTGCGGGACGTTTATGCCGTGGTGCAGATCGCACCATCCGGCGCCCCGGTCATTATGCAGGTGACGCAGAACGGGCAAGTGTACTGCGAACTCACGATCCCGACCAATGCAACGGTATCCAACGTAGTGGATGGTTTCGCGCTGGGACCCTTACAGGCCCAGGCGACCATAGGTCTGAACATCACGTCCGTGGTGACGACCGCTAATACGCCATCCGGTAGTGATCTAACGGTTACGATTCGGCTATAAGAATTTTGACGCATGCCCGAAACCTTGCAAAAACTGCAGCCCGACCGCGATTTGCAGTGTTACTTCTTCGAGCCATCGGCCGTGGCCGCGTTGAGTGCGACGAGCGCAGCGGGATACACGGTATCGGGTACGTGGCGGCAGCAGTTCGACTGGGCAGTGATCGAGTGGAATCGCGACAATGTGTTCGAACATCCTGCGTTTCGCTATTTACCGGATGGCGATCTCAGCGGATTGACGCTGAGCTACCTGGAGGCGCGGGAAAACTGCATTCCGTTAGACTCGGACCTGTTTCACACGGTAGATTGGCCGTCTCTTCGCATCTGGGCTTATAACGGAACCTCAGAACAAATCTTCTTCATTCCCCTGGTGACATATGCAACTGCCGCGGCGGGAAGTTATGTCAGTGCCTCGGTGCAGTTTACATTGGGCGGAACGGTTACAACTGGAGACTACGTCGGGCTGGCGTTCTTAGGGGAACATTATCCGTACTTGATGAACACGGGCGACACAGTGGATGCAGCGATCGCCTATATTTCCTCGGAGATCAACGGCTCTTCGCCGAGCATGACCGCCAGTTATTCGGGCGCGACGATTACAGTGACGGTGAAATCCGCGACCAGCCTCCAAGGAGAGAACGGAAACCGAATCGGAATCTATTCCTACGTGTCGGGGAGTCAAACGGAAGAATGGGACCGGCCCGCGAAACAGTTTTCGGGTGGAACCTCGCCGTCGCAGTGGCAGATCACCCTGCCGTTTGCGTCGTTGGTCGATCCGAACCCTCCGCCCGGATTGTCGGGAAACGTTCCAGCCAATGCAATCCGGAAAATGCGCTGGACCTATTCCGCGGACCTGCAGGCCGGCGCCTTCGTTCGAAGTGAGTTTCAGGTTGTGGTCTCGAACTGGACGGTATCGGGAAGCGGACAGCGATACTCGATCGCCGGTCCAGGAAGCCAACGCATCGAAGACGATTCGCCTCAAGTGAGCTATACGAACCCGGCCAATTGGGCTATCGGTGGTGGCAACTTCTCCGGTGGGACCATTCACTACAGCAGCGTGCCCGGATCCAGTGTCACTTGCACGTATATGTTTTCTCAAGACCACAACCTGTATTTAGGAACGCGGCTGGTGGACGCTGGTACGCTGAATGCGCAGATCTCGATTGTGGTCGATTCGGCGGCGCCGGTGATCGTCAATTTGAATCTAGGCGAAGACGTTTTGATTCGAGCTCCGCTGGGCCAATTTGCAGCGGGTTCGCACAGTGTTACGGCAACGTATACGGGCGACGCGGGCGCGTATTTCTATTTCGACTTTCTTGAGATCGCGGTGCCGGCAACTAACCTGCCCACGGAGACAGCCGAACTTACGCTAGCGGCCGCCACGGATTGGGATACCGAGCACTCCCTGGCGCTGGCGCCGGAACGCACGGCCTGGATGATCCATTCGCTGGGTTTCCAGGGGCGCGTGAATCACTATGCCGGCGCGCTTTGGTTTTACGAATTGACGAACGTTGGGAACTTGTATGCTGCAGCCACTATTACCTTCACTGGATCGCCGGACGCGAATCTGATTACGCAGATCATTTTGGGAAGAACCGATCAACCTGTTTCGTCTGACAACACTATCGAGCATTTGAATCTTATCGGCGATACCACAGAGACACTGGCGACCGCCTTCGCGCAGTTGTTGAACAGCGGCTATACGGCCGTTTGGGCGCAAGCCAGCGGAAGCCAGGTCACGATTTTCTCGCGCTCCTTGGGAACGGACGGGAACCTGATAACGATCGCAACCAGCGCTCCAACCACGGATTTGACGATCACGCTCTCCGGCACCGGAACTGCAATCGTGGGAGGTACGACATTCACAACTTTCTCCGGAGGTGTGGACGGCAACTGGTACACGGATTTGGAAGCCACTCCGCGGCTGAATCGAGCCGTGCGGGATTGGAGCCTGAGTTATTTTCAAGCGCTCAACGGTTATGGGTTCGACGCGACGGCGTCATTCAGTATGGAACTCGGCAACGGCGATCCATCCACGGCCGCCGGCATTGCGCAGCGTTATCCCGATCAAACCCCGGCGTTGCTCACCACCCCGTCCCTGCAAACCAATTTTTCCCCCACCAGCGCGACATTCTGGCAACAAGTGTACCTGGACATGGCGACTGTGTTGACGAATGCGGGGCTGGTTCCCTACTTGCAGTTCGGTGAAGTGCAGTGGTGGTATTTCCCCAATGTCTCGACGATCATGGGCGGTGTTTCTGGTATGGCTTTCTACGACGCCTACACAACCAGCGCGTTCCAATCCGAGTATGGCCGCGCGATGACGGTAATCACCAGCAATAGCATCGATCCCACAACCATCCCCGACGAGGCCGATTTCCTGCCGGGCCTGATCGGCGCTTTCACTGCCCAGATCCGGGGCTTCGTTCACGCGACGTATCCGAATTGCCATTTCGAAGTGCTGTATCCTCCCGACGTGAACGCTTTCGCCCTGACCAGCGTCATTAACTACCCGACCAACGATTGGATCCCGGCCAATCTGAATTGTCTAAAAACGGAAAGCTTCACTTACACCTTCGATCGCAACCTAGACATGAGCCTGGTGTCGATGAATTGGGTGAACAGCCTCGGCTTTACGCCTGCGCAGCGGAGCCATTTAGTGGGGGTCAGCGACTCTTCCACCGCGTGGCTCAAGGAAGTGAGGCTGGCCCAAGCCAAGGGATTTGAATCGGTGGTCTTGTTCGCCCTGGACCAAATGTGCCTGATCGGTTACCCGCTTCCCCTTTCGCCCGGTATGCGCCGCAGCGCTCAATTGGGCTAACTTCAGCAAATGGGCTAACTCAGCGTTGTGCTGCGGGTTCGCGGTACAGTGAAGCATCGATCGTGATTTCCGTCCAAAACGTATCTAAGGTTTACCACCTCTATCACCATCCCTTCGATCGTGTCCTCGGTGCTTTAGCCCTTTCCAGAAAAAAGAAGGCTGAATTTTGGGCGTTACGAAACGTCAACCTGCGCGTCGAAAAGGGCGAAGTGTTCGCGCTGCTTGGGCCTAATGGATCAGGCAAGAGCACGTTACTGCAAGTGATCAGCGGCATTCTGCAGCCTACCGGTGGACGCGTACTCTGCTCAGGCCGCGTGGCCGCTCTGCTGGAATTGGGCGCCGGCTTCAATCCCGAATTCACGGGCCGCGAAAACGTCTATCTCAACGGCGAGATCTTAGGACTTTCCCGCAAGGAACTAGAGGACGTGTTTCCGCGTATCGAAGCCTTCGCCGAAATTGGCCAGTTCATCGACCGTCCGGTGAAAGAATATTCCAGCGGTATGTATGTGCGCCTGGCGTTTTCCACTGCCATTCATGTCGATCCAGAAGTGCTCATTGTCGATGAAGCGCTGGCCGTCGGCGACGCGATTTTCGCCAGCCGGTGCGTCCAAAAATTCGAAGAGCTGCGCAAGAAGAACGTTACCGTGCTACTGGTATCCCACGATCTGGGCTTGATCAAACGCCTGGCCGATCGCGCGGCTTTCATGCTGGATGGAAAAGTCGTCATGCAGGGCGCTCCTAAGGACGCTGTCAATCAGTACGTCGGTTTTGTGTTGGATCGCGAACGCGCCAGTCAGGAACGCAGCGCCGGTCTTCTGCAGGAATCCGTCGCGGCCGGCTCTATATCGAAAAAGAGCAGCTTTCGCCACGGCGATGGCGCCAGCCGCGTCACGGACGTGCAGATACTCGCGGGCAGCGGTGAAACCTGCCGCGCTTTTCGCCCGGGAGAATCCATCATCCTGCGCATTCGGGCTACGTTTCAAAATTCTGTTTCGAATCCCGTGGTCGGTATCCTGATCCGCAACCGGATCGGTATGGATATTTTCGGAACCAACACTCGTCTGGAAGGGGCTGAACTTGGCGATTTTGAGCCCGGCGAGGAGATTGAAGTCGAGTTTGAGATCGATTGCCTGCTCAGCCGGCAGGAATATACGCTCACTGTGGCCGTGCAGTACTGGAACGGCCTCAGCCAGGATTGGCTGGACGACGTTCTCGATTTCAGGGTCGAAGATACCAAGGACGTCGCGGGCGTGTTGAACTTGAATGCGCGGGTGCGTCATCACAAAGTCGTACCGGCGTCCAACCACGAGGCCAGCAGCATTACCATTTGATTAACCATGCTTATCGAAGAAATTCAGGCCGCGCTCGAAGAAGAACATTTGGATGGCTGGTTGTTCTTTGACCATCATCAGAGGGACCCGCTGGCTTACCGGATTTTGAAATTGAGTCCGGCGGCGGTTACAACCCGCCGATGGTATTACTTCATTCCCGCCGACGGCGAGCCGAAAGGGCTGGTTCACGCCATCGAGTCCGGCGTTCTCGCGGGTCTGCCTGGTGAGATACGGAAATATTCCGGCTGGCCGGCGCAACTGGATGGCCTCCGGCATTTGTTGGCGGGCAGCCGCAAGATCGCGATGCAGTACTCCCCAAATTGCTCCATTCCCTACGTTTCATTGGTGGACGGCGGCACTATCGAATTGGTCCGGGGCGTAGGCGTCGAGATCGCTACGTCGGCCGATTTGGTTCAACTCTTTGAAGCGCGCTGGAGTGCCGAACAACTCGATATGCACCTGGAGGCCGGCCGCCGTGTAGATCGCATCCGCGCGGAGGCGTTTCAGAAGATCGCGTCCGATCTCGGCGCCGGGCAAACGATCACTGAATGGGACGTAAACCGCTTTGTCCGGGCTGGATTCGCAGCTTCGGGCTTAGTCACCGATCATGGGCCCATCGTGGCGGTGAACGCCAACATGTCGAATCCGCACTATGAACCGGAGTCCGCAGGCAGCCGCGAGATTCGCAAAGGCGACGCCGTTCTGATCGATATGTGGGCCAAGCTCGATCAACCGCACGCCGTGTTCTACGACATTACTTGGACCGGCTATTGCGGCGCCAGCCCGCCCACCGCGCTTCAAAATATTTTTGACGTTGTGCGAGACGCCCGGGACAGCGCAGTCCGCCGCGTTCAAACCGCCATCCCGCGTGGCGAACTTCTCCACGGGTTCGACGTCGATGACGCCGCTCGTGCCTATATTAAGGATCGCGGATTCGGCGATTACTTCGTCCACCGCACCGGCCACTCCATCGGCGAGGAGGTGCATGGCACCGGCGCCAACATGGACAACCTGGAGACGCACGACGAGCGCAGAATCATCGCCCGCACCTGCTTCTCCGTGGAACCCGGCGTCTATCTACCAGAATTCGGCATTCGGTCTGAAGTCAATGTCTATGTCGGAGCTACCGAAGCGCTGGTCACTGGCGAAGTCCAGCAAAAACTCGTTACTATTTAGTGACGGAATCGAAACCGGATGCGCGTTCTAGCCGGCAACCAGGTGTCGCGAGCCAAGCCTTGTGGTATCAATATGTTTCAAGGCTTTACCCGCCCTGTCAATCGACCCGATAGGAAATTTCGATTGGACCGGACCCGGCTGCTCGCATACGCTGAGTTATGGCAACCGTTCACATTATGGAGCCCGTGAGTTCACATGTCGCTTTGCTTCATCGCATCAGTAACATCGTGAGCTCTGAGCTGTCGTTAGACGAAATGCTCGGAGAGATCGTTGGACTGACTGTTCAAGTCACCGATTGCGATGCTTGTCTCGTTTATCTCTTGGATCGCGATACCGACGAAGTGGTTTTGCGCGCCTCGCAGGTACCGCATGCGGGCGCACTCGGTAATTTGCGCATGAAGGTCGGTGAAGGTGTTACCGGATGGGTGGCGGAACACAAATCCGTTGTTGCGTTGTCTTCCAAAGCCGGAGCAGATGCACGCTTCAAGCGTTTTCAAACCTTGGTGGAAGACACGTATGAAGCTTTCTTGTCGGTGCCACTGGTAAGCGGCGGCGACGTCATCGGTGTCATCAACGTGCACCATCGCGAGACTCACAATCACAATGGCGAGGAGATCTCGTTGTTGACTTTCGTCGGCGAACAAATGGGGGGTGCAATCTCCAAGTCCAGCCTGTCGGAAACCAACGCCCGCCTCATGGAAGAGACCCTCGAGATGAAGCGTCAGCTCGAGACGCGTAAGCTGGTGGAACGCGCCAAAGGAATCTTGCAGCAGCGCCATAGTCTCACGGAGGAAGAAGCTTATCTGCGCCTGCGCAATGAGAGTCGGCGTTTGCGCCGTCCGATGAAAGATCTGGCGGAAGCCATCATCTTGGCGGAAGACCTGAGCCGTAAGGCGGAGTCTCCGAACTAAGTTCCATCCGGTTTCAGCCAGCCGTTCGATTAACTCAGGTTCGTGAGAATTTTGCGCATCCGGCCGTGAGCTAGTACCACGTCCGGATCGCGCTGTAACGCTTCGAAGTAGCCTTTCGCGAACCCGGTGCCGGTTTCGTTGGGCGCGATCAATTCCCAGGCCTGCTCGATCATGCGGTCAGCCTCTATGCCCTCCAGCCCCTGTTTGGCATCCAGAGTTTCATCGATTAACACCACGAATTCCGATAGCTCATGCAGCCATGCGAACCACGGGTCATACAGCACCAGCTTCAAGAGTTCGCCGCTGGAGCCGATGCGCGCGATATCCCGTTCGTAGGTGGCGCGCTCCGAGTCCAGCAAAGTCTTGTGGAGACTCAGCAAGCCGTTGCGGAGGTCAGTCAGTCGCTGTTTTGTGAGATCGGGAGTATAGTTGGACGGCATGACGCCCTGGTTTTATAGTACATGACACCCTAGCAGCCGCATGTTGTCACCGTTAAAATAAGACCGTGAGTTCTCAGTCCCCACTTCAGCTCGCCACCGGGCACCTCGATCAGGTGCGTCAGGAAATCGGTAAGGTCATTGTTGGGCAACAGCACGTGGTGGATGGCGTGTTGATCTGCCTGCTGGCCGGAGGGCACGTTTTGCTGGAAGGCGTGCCGGGTTTGGGCAAGACCACGCTGCTGCGAACGCTCAGCCGCGTGCTGCATCTCAAGTACTCGCGTATTCAGTTCACACCCGATCTTATGCCCGCCGACATTGTGGGCAGCATGATCATCGAAAGCGACGATCACGGCGCGAAAGCCTTGCGCTTCCAGCCCGGTCCGATCTTTGCCAATCTGGTTCTGGCGGACGAGATTAATCGCGCCACCCCCAAGACGCAGTCCGCGCTGCTGGAAGCCATGCAAGAGCGCACCGTCACCAGCGGAACTACAACGCATGAACTGGAGTTGCCCTTCCTGGTCATGGCCACCCAGAATCCCATCGAAATGGAAGGCACCTACCCACTTCCGGAAGCCCAGCTGGACCGCTTCTTGATGAAGATCCTGGTGACTTATCCTTCGCGCGCGGACTTGAACCGCATCGTGGAGCGCACCATTCATCGCGACGAAATTGCGCTCCGGCAAGTGGTGGATCGCGAAGCGATTCTCCAACTCCGCGCCGCCTGCCGCGACGTGCTGGTGGCGCCGCACGTGCAAGATTTCGCGATCGACTTGGTGATGGCTACCCAGCCCGGTACGCCCAGCGCGCACGCTCTGGCCAATAAATACATTCGTTACGGGAGCTCACCGCGCGGCGCGCAGGCCCTGGTGGAATGCGGACGAGTGCTGGCACTCATGCATAGCCGTTTGAATGTCAGCATGGACGACGTTCGCGAGATCGCGCCCGACGTTCTGCGCCATCGCATCATCCTGAATTTCGACGCTCACGCCGACGGGCAAACCCCGGAAACCATCCTGACCACAATTATCGAAAGCGTCACCGCAACGGCAGTCAAGTGAAAACTGAGCCACTGATCGACAGCGCTTTCCTCGAGAAGCTCGAGCGGCTGGCGATTCGCTGGCAAAAATCGTTCCCCGGGCTCGTCGGCGGCCACAATATCTCGCACTTCGCCGGCGCCGGCCAGGAGTTTCTGGATCATCGTCAGTTTCATCAAGGCGACGACCTGCGCGCGGTCAACTGGCGCGCCTATCTCCGTCTGGAAAAACTGTTCCTGAAGATGTTTCAGGT
>Ga0206875_1102_pt1 | contig 22233 bp, 18 predicted proteins | sample Alteio_BWOrgCont_9_FD_152616 | JGI IMG/M metagenome (GOLD analysis project Ga0206875, IMG submission 152616) | Enriched cells from forest soil in Barre Woods Harvard Forest LTER site, Petersham, Massachusetts, United States -... | ecosystem: Environmental > Terrestrial > Soil > Temperate forest > O... | reverse complement strand
GCCGCGGCGCGCCGCCTGCTGGCCGAAGCAGGTTATCCTGACGGCAAAGGGTTTCCGCGCGTGGAACTTCTTTTCAACACATTGCAATCGCACAAGGCTATCGCCGAGGCGCTGCAGGACATGTGGAAACGCAATCTGAACGTCGATATCGTGCTGCATAACGAAGAGTGGAAGGTCTATCTCGACTCGATGAAGAACACCAATTATTCGATGGCGCGGGCCGGATGGATTGGAGACTACATCGACCCCAGCACGTTTCTCGATCAATACACCACCGGCGGCGGCAACAACGAAACCGGCTGGTCCAATCTTGAATATGACCGGCTGATTCATTTGGCCGGCAGCACGGGCGATGAAAAAGCCCGTTACGATGCCTATCAAAAAGCCGAGGCCATCCTGATGGATGAATTGCCCATCATGCCGATTTATTTTTACACGCAACCGCGCATCATCCTGTCGTGCGTTCACGGCTGGTATCCCAACGTGATCGACTATTACGATTACAAATCCATTTACCTTGTGCCGGAGGAAGCCCGCCCGTGATTCGTTTTATCATCAGGCGCCTTTTGGAAACGGTTCCGGTACTGTTCATCATCGCCACGGCCACATTTTTCATGATGCACGCCGCGCCGGGCGGTCCGTTCTCCTCGGAGAAACAAGCGCCGCCCGAAGTCCAGGCGCGCATCAACGCCTTTTACGGCCTGGACAAGCCGTTGTTTCAACAATACCTGCGCCAGATGAAGCACCTCCTGACAGGCGACCTCGGCCCCTCCTTCAAATACGCGGGACGTACTGTCAACGAGATTATTGGCGATTCCTTTCCCGTCTCGGCGGAACTCGGCTGCGAAGGGTTGTTCGTTGCCCTGCTCTTCGGCTTGGTCGCCGGCATGGTGGCCGCGCTCAAGCAAAACACCTTTTGGGACCATCTGCCCATGTCGCTGGCCATGGTTGGACTCTGTGTGCCGACGTTTGTCCTGGGACCGCTGCTCGTGCTGGTTTTTGCCATTCATCTTGACTGGTTTAACGCCGCCGGCTGGTTTTTTCCGCGCGACCGCATCCTGCCGGCCTTGACGCTGGGAGCGGTTTACGCGGCCTACATCGCGCGCTTGTGCCGGGGCGGTTTTCTCGAGGTGCTGCACCAGGATTACATCCGCACGGCCCGGGCCAAGGGCGCGAGCGACGCGCGCATCCTGTTCAAGCATTCCCTGCGCGGCGGCATTCTCCCGGTCGTTTCCTATCTCGGCCCGACCATCGCCGGAGTATTGACAGGGTCGTTCGTCGTCGAAACCATTTTCGGCATTCCCGGCTTTGGACGCTTTTTCGTCATCGCCGCGTTCAATCGCGATTACTTCATGGTCATGGGTTCGGTGCTATTTTACGCCGTCCTAGTCATTTTTCTGAACCTCGCTGCGGACATTGTGCTGGTCTGGTTGAATCCCCGATTGCGATTTGAAGAATGAGCGAATCGATTTCCATCACGACCACGCAACCCGCCCAAACGGCGGCCAGCCCGTCCTTCTGGCAGGACGCCCGGCATCGTTTGTGGAAGAACAAGCTGGCCGTGTTCGGACTGGTCGTGGTCTGTGTGCTGGGCGCACTTTCGCTGGCTTCCTACTTGTGGCCGAACCTGACCGGTTACACTTACGCGCGGCAGGATTTGACGCTCGGCCCCGCGCCGCCAAGCCACGCGCACTGGCTGGGCACAGACGCGCTGGGACGCGACTTGCTGGCCCGCCTGCTTTACGGCGGCGGCATTTCGCTGACCGTCGGCCTCTATGCGACTGGCGTATCGCTCATTATCGGTGTCATTTATGGCGCAATATCGGGATTTGCCGGCGGCAAGGTGGACTCGGTCATGATGCGAATCGTGGACATTCTTTACGCGCTGCCGTTCGTGATTTTTGTCATCCTCATCATGGTCTTTTTCGGGCAGAGCCTCGTTTTAATGTTTATCGCGATTGGCGCCGTTGAATGGCTGACCATGGCGCGCATTGTGCGCGGGCAGGTCATGGCCGTTAAACGGCAGGAATTCGTCGAGGCCGCGCACGCGCTTGGACTGAGCGAAGCGCGCATTATTTTCCAGCACATCGTCCCCAACTTGCTCGGGCCGATCATCGTTTATGCCACGCTGACCATGCCCGAGGTGATTTTGCTTGAATCGTTCCTGAGCTTTCTCGGCCTGGGCGTGCAACCGCCGCAAAGCTCGTGGGGCGTCCTCATCAAGGAAGGAGCCGACGTCATGCAGGAATATCCGTGGCTTCTCATTTATCCCGCCGCCGCCATGGCGTTGACGCTCTTTTCCCTCAACTTTCTCGGCGACGGTTTGCGCGATGCGCTGGACGTGCGCGGTTCAAAGGATTGACCATGTCGCTGCTCAACGTTGAAAAACTTTCCACCTCGTTCCACACGCGCAACGGCGTGGTGCGCGCGGTGCGGGACGTTTCATTTCAGCTCGAGCGCGGCGAAACGCTCGGCATCGTCGGCGAATCCGGTTCCGGCAAATCCGTCACCTGTTATTCCATCATGGGCCTGATACCGCAACCGCCCGGGCGCATTGAAGGCGGTCGCGCCATGTTTGATGGGGTTGATTTGCTGGCGTGCTCGCACGGCAAACTCAACTCGATTCGCGGCCGCCGCATCTCCATGATTTTTCAGGACGCCATGACGTCGCTCAATCCGTTCCTGCGCATCGGCGAGCAACTGATTGAGCCGCTGCTGATTCACGAAAAAATCAATCGCAACGACGCGATTGCCCGCGCTTTGCACATGCTCAACGCGGCCGGGATTCCGGAAGCCGAAACCCGCATGAACATGTATCCGCACGAATTCTCCGGCGGCATGCGCCAGCGCGTCATGATCGCCATGGCCCTAATCACCAAACCCGACCTCCTTATCGCGGACGAACCGACCACGGCGCTCGATGTCACGGTGCAGGCGCAAATCCTCGAACTGATTCAAAAAATGCAGCGCGAACTCGGCATGGCGGTGATTCTGGTCAGCCACGATCTCGGCGTCGTTTCCGGTTTTTGCGATCGCGTCATGGTCATGTACGCCGGGCAAGTAATGGAAAGCGCGCGCACGGATGATCTGTTCTACGACACGAAACATCCTTACACGCGGGCGTTGCGGCAATCCATTCCCGCGCTGCAAATGAAAGGCCAGGAATTGCACACCATTCCCGGCCAGCCGCCGGACATGCTTTGTCCGCCGCCCGGCTGTCCCTTCGCGCCGCGTTGCGAGCGCGCGGTCGATTACTGCGCCCGCGAGGAAATTCGCCTGCTGGAAGTCGCACCCAACCACGCCACCGCCTGCCTGCGCGTGCAAAAGGAGAAATTAGCCGTATGAACCCGGGCGAAGCATTTTTGGAAGTGCGCGATCTGAAGACGCACTTTCCTGTCAATAAAGGTTTGCTCTTCTCCCGCCGCGTGGGCGCGGTCAAGGCGGTGGACGGCGTCTCGCTTTCGTTGCGTCAAGGTGAAATTCTGGGCCTGGTCGGCGAATCCGGCTGCGGCAAATCCACCCTGGGCCGGACCATCCTGCAATTGATCCATCCCACCGCAGGTACGGTCCGCCTGGAGGGCCGTGAATTGACGGACTTGCGCGGAGCAACGTTGCGCCGGGCCCGCGCCGCCTTTCAAATGGTTTTCCAGGATCCCTTCGCCTCGTTGAATCCGCGCATGACGGTTTTCGACGCGCTGGCCGAAGCCATGCAAACTCATCGCCGCATCCCGCGCGAAGAATTGCCGGGGCGCATCGGCGCCTTGCTGGAAAAAGTCGGGCTGCCACCGCAAGCCCTGCGACGATATCCTCACGAATTTTCCGGCGGCCAGCGCCAGCGCATCGCCATCGCGCGCGCCCTGGCCGTTGAACCCAAATTGCTCGTGGCCGACGAACCGGTCTCGGCGCTGGACGTTTCCATCCAGGCGCAAATCATCAACCTGCTGGCCCGGCTGTCGCGCGAAATGGGCCTGACCCTGCTCTTCATTTCGCACGACCTCTCCGTTGTCAAACATATCGCCGACCGCATCGCTGTCATGTATCTGGGCCGGATTGTGGAACTGGGTTCCGCCACCAGCGTCATTGAAAAGCCGTTGCATCCTTATACGAAGGCGCTCATCAGCGCGGTGCCGATTCCCGACCCCCGCCGTGAAGCGCAACGCGCGCGCATTTTGCTGCCGGGTGATCCGCCCTCGCCCTTGAACCCGCCGCCTGGCTGTCCATTTCATCCGCGCTGTCTTTACGCGGAGCCGCGCTGCTCGGAAATTGTGCCGAAACTGGAACCGTTTGGCGCGGGCGGCGCGGAAGTTTCCTGCATCCGCGCCAAAGACGTAAACCCGCCGTAACGCAATTGCATTACGACGGGCTGTGAAACCGCAGGCCGGAACCTTTGGAGTTTCTCGAACCCCAATTAAAGGCCCCGACCAGTAAATTCCGATTCTGCCATCCGCGGGCCGTTACTTCGTCGGCACCGTGGCGATGGTTTGCAGAATCCGGCTGGCAATCTTATACGGGTCGCCTTGCGAGTTCGGACGACGGTCTTCCAGGTAACCCTTGTAACCGTTGTTGGCGAAACTATGCGGCACGCGGACCGAAGCCCCGCGGTTGGCGATCCCGTAGTTAAATTTGTCGATGGACTGCGTTTCATGCAGACCGGTCAGGCGCATGTGGTTGTCCGGGCCATAGACGGCGATGTGTTCGTTCTTATGCTTGTCGAACGCCGCCATCAACGCCTCGAAGTAAGGCTTGCCGCCGACTTCGCGCATGTACTTGGTCGAAAAATTCGAGTGCATGCCCGAACCGTTCCAATCCACGTCCGTGCCGAGCGGTTTGCAATGCCAGTTGACATCGACGCCGTATTTTTCGCACAAGCGCATGAGAATGTAGCGGGCCATCCACATTTGGTCGGCCGCTTTCCTCGAGCCTTTGCCGAAGATTTGAAACTCCCATTGGCCCTTGGCCACTTCGGAGTTGATGCCTTCGTGATTGATACCGGCATCGAGACACAAGTCCAGGTGGGCATCGACGATCTCGCGCGCAATGCATCCCACGGCATCGTAGCCCACGCCCGTGTAATACTTGCCTTGGGGCGGAGGAAAACCGCCGCCTTTGGGGAAGCCCAGCGGAGCGCCGTCCTTGTAAAGAAAATATTCCTGCTCAAAACCGAACCAGGCATCCGGGTCATCGTGAATGGTCGCGCGGGCGTTGCTCTTATGCGGGGTCTTGCCGTCCGGCATCATGACTTCGCACATGACGAGGGCGCCGTTCTTTTTGGTCGAATCGGGAAAGACCGCGACGGGCTTGAGCATACAATCCGAGCTGTGACCTTCGGCCTGGCGCGTTGAACTGCCGTCAAAGCCCCACATGGGAAGCTCTTCGAGTTTGGGGAAGCTGGCAAATTCCTTGATTTGAGTTTTCCCGCGGAGATTCGGGACCGGTTCATATCCGTCTAGCCAGATGTATTCGAGTTTGTATTTAGGCATAGTGTCTCTGACAATTGCAGTTTATTTCGGCGGGGTTATACCAAACCGATTTCAACGCTTGTTTAATATCCGTCTTCATCGAAAGCAAGCAGAATGCCAAATTGCCATGCGTCCCAACCGTACAGGAAAACCTCGTCTGGACGCGGGCAAAAAATTTATTTCAATCCGTCAGGCGGCCACAATCTGGCTGTTTTTATTTGCGCGTACTGTTCGGATTTGGCCGTTTTGATGGGTTGACCGAATGGCCCTCACAGAGCACGTTCTCGATGAAATGTTGCAAGTCAAAGATACGCTCAGATCGACAGTGCAGGCGAGTTTTGACGGGCGTGTCTTCAAAACCTACCACGGGCCGGACGCGCAAGCTCGCTTCGATCGCGAAGTCCAGGTGTTGCGATTTCTCGAAGCGCGCGGATGCAATTTCGTGCCGCGTTTGTCGGATGCCGATCCCGCCAAACTGCGCATCACCACGACCAATTGCGGCGTGCGCGTGGAGCACCTCGACGAAGATCGCCGCAAGGAATTGTTCGCCGAACTCGAAACCTACGGTGTCAGGCACGATGATCCCGATATGCGCAACGTCACCTATCGCCAAAGCGACGGACGCTTTTGCATCGTCGATTTTGAACTCGCCACCATCCTGCCCGGTTTTGAAAAATAACGCGCGCCGATGAATTTTTTACCCGCGACACCGCCCTCGAAAGGTTTGCAATGGTCCGGCAAAACCGACCGCGGCCACGTCCGCCCCAACAATGAGGATGCGTTTATCGGGTTGCAGTTTGACGCGCGCGAAGTGCATCACCTCGGTGCGATTGGCGAAGGCCAGACCGGCCATCTCGATTTTGTTTTTGCGGTGAGCGACGGCATGGGCGGAGCGAAGGCCGGGGAACACGCCAGTCGCATTGCCGTGCAGAAAATCACCGCGCTCCTGCCACGCTCCTACCGCCAGGCGGCCATCGGATTGGACGCCGGGTTCGAGGACGTGCTGGACGAACTGTTCGGCGACGTCCATGCGGAACTGGCGCGCCTTGGGAGATGTTACGAGGAATGTTCCGGCATGGAAACGACGCTGACCTTGTGCTGGTTCACGCCGGGCCGGATGTATTTCGGCCATATAGGTGACAGCCGCGTTTATCAACTTTCCGCCCAAGGCGGCCCCATCCGGCAACTGACGCACGACGACACGCACGTCGGCTGGCTGCGACGCACCGGCAAGATTAACGAATGGGAGGCGCGCACGCATCCCCGCCGCAACGTCCTGCAGAAAGCGCTCGGCGGCGGCAACCAGTTTGTCTCGCCGCAAATGGGCGCGGTGACTTACGAGAGCGGCGATATTTTTCTTCTTTGCACGGACGGCCTGGTGGACGGATTGGAGGATGCCCTACTCACCGAGAATTTGCGCCATCCTGAATTGACGGAACCAAACGCCAACGCAGCCCGGCGCCTCGTCGAAGAATCATTGTCGAAAAGCGGGCGCGACAACACCACCGCGCTGGTCATTCGCGTTATTTAAAATCGGTTTTACTGCTTACTGAATTTATCCCTTGGCACTCCGAAATACCGGCTCAAACATTGGAGTCAATAATTCAGATCCTTCAACGGTGAGATGCCCGTAATCGAAATACAAAACTTTGTCGTCTCGGATGACGTCGTAACGGCCGTTTCCGTTGAGAAGGAATTTTGTGGGATCCAGAATTGTCGCACCCGATTCGGCCACGTGCGCAAAGATCGGTTCATAGTCATGATTCTTGGCCGAGTAATCAGCGGGAGACACTTCCAAGCGTGACAAATCGCCGCGATGCAAAATCGTCAGCGCGGCCACTCTGGGAACATAGTAACCCGGAGACGGAACATCCTTAATCACATAGACAGAAGCGCCTGCCGCGATCAAGGCTTTGACCGTCGCCTCCAGCTTTTGACCGACCACTTCCGGCGTTTCGTAACAACACCATTCCGCCGCGATGATGACCGTTTTAACGCGTCTTTTGGCGACGAAATCCACCACCGACTTCGCAAAGGTCAGCGAGTCTTCCTGTAAACTATATTCCGAAGCGTGACTGGCGTAGTCCAGCACCGGCGCGGTGGAGGAATGGGTTGCCTCCACTCCGCGCACAGAATATTTCCGGCATAATTCGTCAACGACCGGGGTGATGGCCATGGCGTGGCTGTCGCCCCAGACGAGAACCTGGATGGACTGTCCGGCATCCATCGGGCCCAAATCCGGAAATTGCCCGTCAGCGGCTTGCGCGACGGTTGTTTCATTTCGAAACGCGTAATGACTTCCAAAGTCGTCGAAGGTCAGGGCTCTATCGGGTATCCGTGAAGGCATGCCGTGTTTCCAATAGACCATGAACCCGAGCAATACCAGCGTCGCAGTGGTTCCAGCGGCGAAGGAAAAAATTTGAGGCCGTCGCGCGCACAAGAGCCGCTTGCGAAACGGCGTTTCAATCCATTTCCAGGAAATTGCCGCCAGTCCCGCGCTGGCCAGCAGCAAGCCCGTGCGATACTGCCAGCTCTGGGATTCCATGTCGGTTTGCGTGCTGCTGTATTGGGAAAAAACCAGCAATGGCCAGTGCCATAAATAAAGCGAATACGATATCAGCCCAATGAAGACCGCCGGCTTCCATGTCAATACGCGGCTGACCAACGTCGGCCTGCCCCTGCCTCCAGAAAAAATGATCAGGCCGGCGCCGAGACACGGCGGCAACGCAGCCAGGCCGGGAAATTTCGTCGCACTCGTATAGCAAACCACCGAATATAAAATCAGCCCCGCCCCCGCCAGGCCTATTCCTTCATTCAATTGCCAATTGTTTGATTTACTCTCCGGAATGGCCGCCAGGAATGCGCCAACCATCAATTCCCAAGCCCGTCCGGGCAGCAGGAAAAAATTCGCCGACGGCAGCCAATACGTCCCCGCGATGCTTAACACAAAGGAAACGGCGGCGACCCAGGCAATGCCTCGAACAACGGAAAGACGCCGTTGTTTCGCCAGCATCAGCAGGTACAGCGGAAAGAGTAAATAGAACTGTTCCTCCACCGCAAGTGACCAGGTGTGCAGAAGCGGTTTGGTGTCGTCGTCCGGCGCGAAATATCCCGTGTGCATCCAGAAAAAGAAGTTCGACGACAAAAAAGTTTGAGCCACCACGGACTTGCCCAAAAAATTGAAATCCGTCGGAAAATAAAGGAACCATCCCGCTATCAAGGTTGCCAAAACCACAAGCGCCAGGGCGGGGAGAATCCGTCGTATTCGCCGCTCCCAAAAAGTCACTAGACTGAAAGTCCCCGTGCGAATTTCCTTTAGAATTAGCGAGGTGATGAGGAAACCAGAGATGACGAAAAATACATCCACGCCCACAAACCCGCCCGGGCATCCAAGATGGGCGTGAAAACAGATGACGGGCAATATTGCCACCGCCCGCAATCCATCAATGTCTGGTCGATATCGCTGGTTCAAATCTCGAATTCACCAAATCCGTTGCAGCGGATGGCTCAACTCATTGGTTTATATCGGCAAGCCAAAGAATACCTGAACGCTTTTTGAACCGGTTCTAATCGAAAAACGGGTTGTTTGCCTTTTCTGCGCCAACCGTGGTCAGTGGGCCGTGCCCGGGACAAATCAATGTTTCATCGGGCAGCGAAAAAATCTGGTCGCGAACTTTCTGCCGCGCCAAATCCCACGATTGATTACCGGTGCCGATTGACCCCGCGAAAATCGAGTCACCCACCATCGCCACATGCGGCGCGTCCTCCGGCCAGGTGCCAATAATATATGTGACACCTTCCTCGGCGTGGCCGGGCGTGTCGCGATTGGTCAGGCGCAGGCTGCCCAGGTGAATGAAGTCGTTGGCGCGATTGCGATGTTGCGGCGGCGCGTGGCACGAATTGGAGTGCAAATGCATCTTCGGATATTTCTCGCGAATCGCGGCCATTGCCGCCACATGGTCATCGTGCAGATGGGTGAGAAACAAGTGCCGCAACGCGAGCCCGTTTTCCTCGATCAATTTGAAAATCGGCGCGGGATCCCAGCCGGTGTCGAACAACGCCGCGTCGCGCGAAACCTCGTCCCAAGCCAGATAACAATGCACTTCAATGTCGTTGGCCTTGCTCGTGATTTGCCGAAACTCGCGCCACTGCGATAAATCCGGCGCCGACGGCAACCAGCCGCCCGCGATGCGTTCCAATTTTTTGCCGTTCAATCCAACCGAAGCGCCCAGCGCGGAAAAATTCACGGCACCGGCGGGCTTTCCGGTTTCTTCCAAAGTGGCATAGGCCGGTTCCGTCAAGCCGGCCGCTTTCGCCGCGTCCGCTGCGTTTGTTCCTTTTGCCTTGCGGCCCTTCCGCAAAATATCTCCAAGATGATCTTCCAGTTGCATTGGCGCGACGTTAGCACAGTCCGAACAGTACTGTCATTGCCGGATTTCTTGGGCCATCTCCATGGCGAGCTGTTGAAGATGCCGGGCCGCGTTGGCCTGCGCTGATTTTAACGGAGCAATTTCCAACAACGCCCGCGACCGCGCGAAGATTCGTTGCGCATCGTCCGGTTGCAGAATTTCTCCCGCAATTGCCAGGCACGGCACGCGCGCTTTTCGGCACAGGCGAGCCACCTGTCCAACGCCCTTGCCCATATATGTCTGACGATCAACGCGGCCTTCGCCGGTGATGACAAGGTCCGCCGCCGCAATCCGTTTGCTCAAACCGGCGCAATCTGCAAAAACGTCAAAGCCTGATTTTATCTTGCCACCGGCGAAAACCATCAGGCCAAACCCCAATCCACCCGCCGCGCCCGCGCCCGGAATTTTCGCGCAATCAATCTCATGTTGTTTGCGCATCACCGACGCCAGCCGGCCCAGGCATTTTTCCGCCAGCGCAAAATCCTGCGGCCGCAAACCTTTTTGCGGTCCGTAAATCCGCGAGCAACCGTTCGGCCCAAGCAGCGGATTGGCCACGTCCACCGCCACAGTTACCTTCCAATGACTCGACACGCGCGGCGGTCGGACCTCGGTCAATTCGTGCAGGCGCCACCATTCCAAAAGTTCTTCACGCGCTTTGTTGAAAAACCGCCAGCCCAGCGCCCGCGCCATGCCGAACCCGCCGTCATTGGTCGCGCTGCCGCCAATCCCAATAATTCCACGCGCCGTCCCCTGCTCCGCTGCCCGCATCACGATGCCCAATCCGAAGCTGTCCAACTGAAATGGATGAAATTTCCCGCGCCGCATCATCGCCAGACCGATAATTGCCGCGGAGTCGATAATAGCCGTCCTCCCGTCTTGGCTGCGCCACCACAAACCGGACAGCGATCGATGCGCCGCATTGACCGCTGCTACACGCTCGCTCGACGCCTCCATTAATTCTCCCAGCACCGCGCCGAAACCGTCCCCGCCATCGGTCATCGGCAACAATTCAATACGATCCTTCGGACGCGATGCCCGCCAACCCGCCGCAATGGCCGCAGCGGCGGAATGGGCGGTCAGGCTGCCTTTGAATTTATCCGGAACGATGAGAACGCGCAGCGGCACGCGGCATTTCTAATGGGGAATTGCCCGCGTGCAATCAAATTTTCGCCATTGCCATTCGCAAGAGCTGTGGCACCATTCCTTTATACGCATATGGATACACCAAAAATTATCGCTTACTTGAAACCCACCTGCGGCTGGAGCCAGGGTGTGCGCGCCGTCCTGCGCAAATACGAACTTTCCTACGAAGACCGCGACATCATCAATGACCCGGTGCAACGCCAGGAAATGATTGAAAAAAGCGGCCAGATGCTCAGCCCATGCGTCGAGATCAATGGCAAAATGTTGCCGGACATCAGCGGTGAAGAAGTTGAGTCGTATCTCCTGTCGAATCGTTTGGTGCAGGCCAATGCGCGTGTGCCCGATGCTCCGACCAATCAGCCGTGCGCGCACGAAATGCCGCAGGCCAGCCCCCTTCATTTCCGCCATTAACCTCGCGCGGACATGATGAATCAATATTTGCTCCCATTGGCAGCCGTGTCGGCTTTGTTGCTCGCCGGTTGCGCCTCGACCAATTCAGACAGTTGCAGTTGCTGCAGCGCGCCCAACGGTTCGGCCATCACCAAGGCCGACTTCGGCAAAACGCTCGATGGCAAGAAGGTCGATATCTACACCTTGCGCAACACCAACGGCGTGGAAGCGCGGATTTGCAATTACGGCGGCCTCGTTGTTTCGTTGAAATGCCCCGATCGCAACGGCCACATGGGCGACGTCGTCCTCGGTTACGATAATCTGGACGGTTACCTGACCAACAGCCCTTACTTCGGCGCGATGATCGGCCGTTACGGCAATCGCATCGCCAAAGGTCATTTCTACCTGAACGATGTCCAATATACCTTGCCGATCAACAACGGTCCCAATGCCCTGCATGGCGGCCTCAAGGGTTTCGATAAAAAAGTCTGGCGCGCCAATGTGATTCAAACCGGCGACGGCCCTGCCCTTGAATTGAAATATCGCAGCAAGGACGGCGAGGAAGGATATCCCGGCAATTTGGATGTCACCGCCGTTTACACGCTGCTCCCGGACAACGGCCTGCGCCTGCAATACGCCGCCACGACCGACAAGGACACCGTTCTCAACCTGACCCAGCACAGCTATTTCAATTTGGCCGGCCAGGGCGATGTCCTGAAACACAAAGTATTTATTGACTCAGACAAATTCACGCCCGTCGATGCCACGCTCATTCCTACCGGCGAAATCCGGCCCCTGGACGGCACTCCGTTTGACTTCCGCAAACCCACCGAAATCGGGGCGCGCATCGGCACGAACGACGTGCAATTGAAAATCGGCAACGGTTACGATCACAACTTTGTTCTCAAACACAAGCAGGGACATCTGGACGTCATCGCCCGCGTGAGCGAGCCGACCACTGGACGCGTGTTGGAAGTTCTTTCCACCGAACCCGGCCTGCAATTCTACACCGGCAATTTCCTGGACGGCACCATCACTGGCAAAGGCGGGCAGGTTTATCAATTCCGCAACGCCTTCTGCATGGAACCACAGCACTATCCCGATTCCCCGAATCGCCCGGAATTCCCGACCGTGCTGCTCAAGCCCGGCCAGACCTATCACAACACCATCATTTTCCGCGTCACCACGGAGAAATAGATTGTTGGGCGAGCGGGTTGATTAGTTCGGAAAACGCCGGTCAAATTCGACGTGACTACCGATCCATACCCATACCCAGATATCTCCATCTCGCAGAGCGACTGCCCGATAGTCCCTTGTCACGCGGACTGACCATGCGCGCGGATCAGAGCGAAGGCGCTCTACGCGCAGACTCGGATGAGCCTGATTTTCTGTGAATTTACGATAGGCATTACGGGCCGCAGCTTTAATCGTAGGCGGCAGGTTATAGTAGCATTGCCAAAAAGTTGGAGACCCGCGCGAAGTCACGAATGGCTGTCAAAATCTGAATCTTTGATCTTTGGAAATTTTTCCGGGTTCTTTTTTAAATTCGCCGTGGCCTCATCCAGAAATTCTGTGAGAGCAGGACGCGGACGAGCATCGTTCAGAATTCCATTCCAAACCGAATCTCCATCCAGCTCAGGTAAAATCGCTGGGAGATCCCGAACCAACTTTTCGCGCTCCTTTTGCGAAAGCGCCCGAATCGCGGCTTTGATTTCGTTGGCAGTGCTCACACTTCCAGCGTAACACAAACATGAGCCAATGCAACGACGGGGGCCACGGTAGCATCGACATATTGCCCCTCCCGCGACTTGCTTGCCCGGACGGTGTTTGTCTCTTATACTCAAGGAAATGAAAACGCGGTTCGTTCTCATTCTCTGTTTCGTCAACGCGGCTGTCCTGACCGCGGGCTACTTCTATTTCAGCCGGTATCTTGGCTCGCAGGTGCGGCAGGATCGCGCTTCGGCCCAGGCGGAAGTGGCCGAGTGGAAGGCCAAGGCCGAGGCCGCCGAGGCCCGTCCCACGCCCGTCGTTGTCAAGACGAACGCCTTCCAATGGAGCCAGGTTGAATCGACCGATTACCGCCAATATATCGCCAACTTGCGCGAGATCGGCTGCCCGGAAACCACTTTGCGCGATATCATCCTGACCGATGTCATGCGCCTCTACGCCCAGCGGCGCGGCCAATATTACCAGAATGGTCGGCCCTTTCGATTCTGGGAAACGGACGACAAACGGGCCTTGAAACAGACCCAGTTGGAGGACCGGGAAAAGGTGCTGGCGCAAATCGACAAGGAACTGCCGGCCGTGCTGCGGGAATTGCTCGGCATCAATTACGAGCGGGAGATGAACAAATATTTTGTTGACAGCGACGAGGACAATCGCCGCCTTTCGTTTTTATCCGACGACAAACGCGCCCAACTCCTGGCCTTGCGCGATCGCTTTGAAGGCCAGCGCGAAAGCGTCACTTACAATCTCAAGCCCGGCCAGTATTCGCCGGAGGACATCGAACGCTTGAAACACATCGACGCCGACCAGCAGGCCGCGGTGGCCGCCCTGCTCTCCCCGGACGAACAGAAGGAGTACGAATTGAGCACGTCGCCGACGGCGGATCATCTGCGCAAGCAATTGGTTGGGTTCAATCCGAGCGAGGCGGAATTTCGCAACATTTTCGCGCGGCAGCAGGCAATCGACTCCGCCTACGCCTACCAGGACATGAACGATCCCAACGTCCGCGCGGCCAAGGCCAGCGAGGAAGAAAGCATGATGAACGATTTCAAGTCCCAACTCAGCCCGGACCGCGCCGCCTCGCTGGAAAAAAGCAAGGATCCCGATTACCAGAACCTGAGCACGCTGGCGGAACGCTTTGAACTGCCGGCCGAAACCTCGCAAACTATTCTTGACATGCGCCAGACGGCCGAGGACGAAAAGAAACAGCTTCTTTCCTTGAAAGACATCCCGCCGGACCGCCTCGACGCCGCCCTCAAGGCCATCGAGACGGAAACCGAACGGGCCGCCCGCGAAACCCTCGGCGAAAAAGCCTTCAATCAATATTCCCAAAGCGCGGGCTGGATCACCAACCTCTCGCGCAATTAGGCCGTTAATCCGTATCAAGGACGGAGCGGATTTTGCGGGCGAGGACAGCGGGGCTGAACGGCTTTTGCAGAAGGTCAATATTGGGATCGAGCACACCCTGGCTGGACACGGCCTTTTCAGTATAAGCGGTTGTAAATAATATTTTGGACTGCGGATGGAGCCGGCGGGTCCTTTCGGACAATTCCGTGCCGCTCATTTGCGGCATGACGATATCGGTGAACAGCAAATCGATGTGCCCCACCCCCTCCTGATGGGTAATTTTCAAGGCTTCGACGCCATTAGTGGCGGTCAGGACTTTGTAGCCCAAACGGCGCAAGAGGTCTGCATTCATTTCGTGCAAGGCCGGGTCATCTTCGACCATCAAAATGGTTTCCGTCCCGCGCGGCAGCGGCAACGGCGCCGTGAACGCCGTGGCGGACGTGTGCGCGTTGACGGCCTGCGGTAGATAGATTTTGACAGTGGTGCCGCGGGCCAGTTCGCTGTAAACGGAGATGTGGCCGCCGCTTTGCTTGACAATGCCGTGGCAGGTGGACAACCCCAAACCGGTGCCCTTGCCAATATCCTTCGTTGTAAAGAATGGTTCGAAGGCGCGGGCCTTGACCTCGTCGGTCATGCCCGAACCGGTATCGCTCAAAGCCACCATGACGTAACGGCCAGGCTTTAGATCCGGCACGGCGCTGGCGTAATTCGGGTCCAACTCGAGATTGGCCGTTTCGATGGTGAACTTGCCGCCGTTTGGCATGGCGTCGGCCGCGTTCATGGCGATGTTCAAAATGACTTGTTCGATTTGCCCTGCGTCGGCATGGACCATTTTCAAGGACGGGCTTGGAACGAACGACAGTTCCGCTTCGCTGCCGATGATATGGCGCAACGAATCGGCCATCCCTTCAATGACATTGTTCAAGTTCAGCGTTTCCGGGCGAAGAATTTGTTTGCGTCCGTAAGCCAGCAATTGCCGCGTCAAAACGGCGGCGCGACTGGCGGCCTTGCCGATCTCACCGGCGCGGTAGCGCAAATCCCCGCCGGCCGGCAAATCCTCCAGCAGCATATCGCTTTGCCCAATGATGGCCGTCATGATGCTGTTGAATTCATGGGCAATGCCGCCCGCCATTTTGCCGACCGTTTCCATTTTCTGCGTTTGACGCAGGTGTTCCTGGACGCGAAGGCTTTCAAAGGACCGTCCCAGTTCGGCCCCGATCTCAGAACACGCCCGGAGCCATCCGGCCTCCGGTTCATCAGAACTGCGGCTGAAAAATTCCACCACGCCGCTGATGCCGTTTTGGCCGACGATGGGAAAGGCGAACGTCCCCTGCACTCCCGCGCGGCGCGCGCCTTCTGCCCTCTGAAAGTTTTTGTCAAGACGAATATCCGGCATCCACACCGGTTCGCCGTTCGCCCAAACACGGCCCGGAATGTCCGCGCCTTTCTTCAACATCAGCCCTTCACTTGCGGCGCAAATCCCGTCCTTCTGATTCTTGTCCGCCCGCCAGGTTTCCGCGCAACGCAGCACGCCTTCGCGGTTGTCAACCATCCAAAGCAATCCGGCCTCCTGTCCGAGGGATTCACCGACAAGGCTGAGAACTTTTTGCGCCGTCTGCTGGAAACTGGACGATTCCGCCACGATGCGGCTCACCGCATATTCCAAGCCTAGCTGGCGTTCCGCCCGTCTGCGTTCCGCGATCTCGCGCCGCAATTCTTCCGTCCGTTCCGTCACCGTTCGTTCGACGAGGACGTTGACGCCTTCCAGCGCGGCCTGGCGCTCGGCCAAACCCAACATGGAACGCAGGGATTGTTTAATTGCCAGCAGCAGGAAAGCGTCCTCGAACAACACCCAGGCCGCGTGCTCAATCCAGCGCCACGGACTGCTCTCCAGAATTCCAAAGACCGATTGCGGCCAGTAGGCGCCGCGCACGGCGTGATCCAGCGCCACCACGGCGGTCGCAGATAACAGCACCCGCCAATCCTGATAAAAGGCAATGAAAGCCAGCGAACCGAAGATGTGAAAATGGGTTTCAAGGCGCCCGCCGGAAAGATGAATCAACAACGCGGACGTCAGCATTTGCCCGATGGCCACGACGTGGCGCGTGAACGGCTGGCCCGGTTGGCGCCAGGCCAAAATGATGGGAAAAAAAGAAATAATTCCGCCGAGAAAAATCGCAGACCAAACATGAATGTGCGTGTGATGCTCCAGCCCTTCCCACGCTTTCGGCGACCAGACCAGCGCGATGAAAATTCCCGCCAGCCATTGCCCGAACATGAGCCAGGCAAACCTGCGGTCAGTCCGCTTCCGGTTGGCGTCGAGTTCCTGGCTAAAAATTTCGAAGGCCCGCTGGGAAGTTTGCGCCGGCAATTCCGCGTTGTCGGTGGATGTAGTCATCAGTTCGTCACCTCGCATAGGCCGGTTGAACTGAACAACGCGCACCCATAGACGGGCGTTTCTTTGGCGGAAGTCTTGTTGTGGCGCAATATATCGATGACCGCCAACAACCCGGCGTTGTCCCCTTCGTGCCCGCGCGAACCGGTAATGCCGCCGTTGAAGAGCAATCGCCCGTCAGCATCATAAAGCACGACCTGCCCAGACGTTGTGGCATGAAAAAGTTTCGCTTCACGCTCGCCGTCGTCCGTCCGCAACGTGACACAAGGAATGGCGGCGGCGGATTTGCAAGTGTCGGTATCGGTCCAATGCGCATCGACGCCAAGCGGCGTGGCGACGAGGACCGTCACCGATGCCAATGTTTGACAGCGCGCCATGAGGATGTTCAATTCGGACAGCGTTGCGCGCGTGCAGGGGCACTTGGGATGCATGAACAGCACCAGCGCCGGTTTGCCCGGGGTCCGGGCCAGACGGCTTTGCGCAGGCCAGGTTTGCGGGATGCTCCCGTCCTGGCGGCCAGGGGTGTAACTATGGACCAAAACCACGGCCATGCCGTATCCGACCGCCAAAATCCAGAGGGCTCCAAAAAGTGTATTTTTCCACCTTCTCATAGCCACGAGACAACGGGCGATCAGCTCAACTCGCGCGCCTAAACTCAATTCAAACGAAGTTCCGTTCGTGTATGCGAACCGACACACGCACGACGTGGAAACCCGTTTCCAGTATTCTTACTTTATCGGATTAATGGGGAGCAAAGTTGAGCAATGCGGAACTCAAAATTGGCGGCAGGAGTTTGCGCAAACGTTAGCGCAGTTCCCCCGGCAAATTGTCACTTTTCGACTGCTCAACAGCTCAGAATTTCAAATTCCAACTGTCAAACGCATACTTCTCCGCCGCCAGACGCTCCCAATCGGGCACGGCTTCCAGCGGCTCATGCGCCGCCCACGTTTTACGCAATGCTTCCTTAATTTCGCCAGCCGCCAAAGGCAGGTTGGTCAGAAATTCCTGGTGAGATCGATTTTGCCGGTATTCGGGCTGGCGCGATGGCATCGGCAAAAACCTGTCAATCATGGCGAGATCGAACCCCAGCAGAAAAGTGCCGTGAAAAAGGAGCGCGCGGCGTTTGCGGCGTTGGGCGTTGCCGGAAAATTTCAGTTCATTCCATGCAAGGTCGGTATGCCCGCGCACCTGCACGGGCTGGCCCAAATGCGCCTCAAGAGCAGCCTTGTGTTTGCTCATGATGTGGCAATTGGCCGACGTGATTGTTTCCAAGGCAGCGTCATCGTCAATATTAAGGATGAGCGAGTAATTCAAGCAACCCGGCCCTTGCAGCACGGTTCCGCCGCCGCTGCAACGCCGGCAAATGGGCACATTCTCCCGGCGGCACGCCGCCGCGTCCACTTCGCGCGCGAGGTGATTGGAAAAACCGAGGACGACGAAATATTCCTGCGGCTCCCAAAATCGCAGCGCCTCGCTCCCCTGCTCTTCGCAGGCGTCAAGCAACGCTTCGTCGCACGCGAGATTGGCCGCGGGCGCAGGCAGCGTCAGGTCCAGACATTTCATCCCGGCAAGGTTGGCCCGCGCGCGGTTGCGAAGAAACTTAAAATTGCCGGCTTAAAGGCGATTTCGACACTTGACCGAAATCGCCCGCTGCCCCAAGATGCCCGCCCAATTCAGAAATTTATAAACTATGAATACCATTGTACCACTTATCAGTTCGGGCGTGGCGGGACCGCTGGGCGTCCTGCACCTGCCGCGTTTTTGGAGCAAAGTTTCACTCGAATGCCGCGGCAAGCTGGCCGCCGGTTATCCCGGCTGCGGCAAGGGCTATGACCAAATGGTCCTCGACGCAATCGGCATCCAGAAGGAAACCGCCGTTGATTACATCAAGAGCAGCCGCCCCACTTATCCGCAATTTGAAGCCTGGGTCAAAAAGCAGCCCGGCGTCAAACTGGACAAAGCCACCCTGGACAAATTGAACGGCGCCATTCGCGGTTACATCCACGACGACGGCACCCGCAAATCAATCCTGTCCGCAAACGGCCTGACCGATGACAGCAGCGCTTTTCGCGACGCGGTTAATTTGAACAATCTCGATGACTGGAAGGAATTCCACGAAGCCGAATTGAAATAACCCGGACAAAACTTCAACAGCCGGCGTGGATTACCGCGCCGGCTTTTTTTATTCCGGCAACGGCTGGCCCTTCGTTTCGGGCATGAAATGAATCACAATCAATCCCAGCAGAAAAAGGCCCCCCAAAAGGGACATGGCCAACGGAAGATCCACCTTGGTTTTCAACCAACCGGAGAAAAATAGCATTCCTGCGGTAAGGACACGTCCAACATTAAAACAGAAGCTGGTTCCAGTAGCGCGGAGGCGAGTTGGAAAAAGTTCAGGGAAGTAGATTGCATAGCCCGCATGCATTCCAAGTGTAAGAAATCCGAAAAGCGGTAGGATCAGCAATAATTGATGATAGGTTTGCGGCAAATAGCATGTGATGGGCACGATCAAAAAAGCGCCAGCCTGGCTCCAAAAGAATGCGCGCTTTCGTCCGATGCGGGAACATATCGGTCCGAATGAAAGCAAGCCCAAGCCCCCGCCAAAGCTTTCAATAAACCCATACGCAAGCTTTGCTTTCTCCATCGCAGATTTGGAAGCAACCCCGTTTCGCCTGAGAATGTTCAAGGCAAGCGCCTGGCCCGATACATGGACCGCCCAATAGCAACTCAATCCCACCGCTGCCAACAGCATTCCCAGTAACGCGCGATTCCGCCACCGAGCATTTCCGAGCAACTCAACGAGGCTTCCCGGTTTTTCGTCGGTTTGCTCCGCTGTTTCTTCCGCAACATTCCGCCAACGTTCTGGTTCCTTGACCATTGCCATAACGACAGTGACCAACAACGCAGGAACGACCCCAACCAAATACGCGTAGCGCCATCGCTCCCCAACCCATAATCCCGCGAACGTCGCAATCCAGGTCCCAAGAACACTCGACGCATGAAAAATGCCTGACGCGTGGGTACGCGCTCGAGTTGGAAAAACTTCGGCGACCAAACTTGCCGCAACGGCCCATTCACCCCCTGTGCCCATTGCAACAAGAAAGCGAAGAATCCCGACATGCCAGAGATTCTGCGCGAAATAAGTCAATCCGGAGAAAACCGAATACATGAGGATGGTCGCAACCATCGTCGGCTTGCGACCAATCCGGTCAGCCAACGTTCCAAAAAGCAAGCCCCCCGCCGCACCACCGAGAAGAAAGACGCCGAAGAACGTGTCGCTCCAGAATTTGGTGGCGTTGGCATCCGATCCGTTGCCGACGACGCTTGGTATTAATTGCGGCGCGGTGATGTTGAAAATCTGTCCCTCATAGACGTCAAATATCCAGCCCGCCGACGCGATGATCAGGATGAGCCATTGATAGGAAGTGACGCCGCGATACCAGGGTTGCGAAGATGACGGCAGCGGAGAATCCGTTGCGCCGCCAGTGGACGGACTTTTGCCAGAAATCATGTCCGAGAAGAATGCCCCGAAGTTAATCCGAATCCAAATTAAAATGGCTTCCGGCGCCAGCCGTTCGACCGGCGCCGGAAACTTGAAACCTGCTCAAGGCGTGACTATCGCCCGATACAGCCCGTAGAGGACCACCCCTTCGACCGCCAGGAAGAAGCCGAACGAAACGGGCGGCATCAATTGGAGCCGAATGTAATCAATTGTCGTTTTCATCTAACAAACACACTAAACACTCGGGAACAATCAAGCACAGCCTGTGCCATGCGGGGAATTGGCCGGAACCAAGGGGAAAACCGCCGGGCCGAGGCAAAATCGCAGAAATTTCGCCTCAATTTAAGACACTGTCTCAGGCCGGGCCCGGCAAAGAATGTTCTTTTTGACGCCGCGTCCAGAAACTTATTGCCACGGCGCCAATCGCTATAATGGAACAGCAAAAAGGGAACCAATCTCCAATTCGATTGTAAACTGTACGGCTGTTATCGGCCAGTGGTCGCAGCGGAATTTGCGCGCTCATCACGCCGGCGGCATACACATCGCGCGGCGCGCCGAAAATTTTTCGCATTCGCCCCTGCGCATCGATCCAGCACGTCAAGCCGTCGTTGGTGCAGCGCAAGAGCGGCACTCCGTTTTCCACCGCGCGGAAAACCCCGCTGGCCGCCTGCTGCCATTGCTCCGGCCCGTGGCCAAACCATCCGTCGTTGCTGAGGTTCACCAGGAAATCCGTCTCCGGCCCCACATGCTCGCGCGCTTCCTCCGCAAAGACATCCTCAAAACAAATCAGCGTTGACAACTTCACCTTCGGATTGCGCATGTCAAAATCCACCGTGCGCAACCCGGGCGATTGCTCGACGTCAACTGAGGTGAGCCATTTCAAAAACGGAAACACATGCACCAACGGAATGTATTCACCAAAGATGACCAACCGCCGCTTGTGATAAATCGATTCCAAGCCGCCTTCCGGATTGCACAACAGCGCGCTGTTATAGACCTGGTTGGCGGAGTCAGCCGTTCCCGAACAAAAAACCAGCCAGAGTTTATTCTTCTCGACAAACCGGCTGATGGCCTGCTGCGTTTCCGCAGTCAAATCCGGCACCGCTGATTCCGGCCACAGCATCAAGCGCGGCCCGGATGCCATGGCCTGCGTGGAAAGATCCAACACTTTTTTAAACCGCGAGACATCCGCATCGGAATCCCAAATCAACGTCTGCGGAATGCTCGGTTGAACCATGGCCACGGTCAATTCCCGTGTCGCAGGCGGCGGGGTCGTCAGTCGCGAAAAACCAACTCCCGCTACCACCGCCACGACGACCAACGGCAACCCTGCCGTAAGCCACAACGCGGTTCTTCCACCCGGCCCGGTTAGTGAAACCCCCGCCACCCATAGCGAAACCGAACACCACACCACCAAAAACGTAACACCGTAAATTCCCGTGACCGACGCCACCTGAATCAGCGGCAGCCAGCGATATTGCGATGCCCCCACGAAATTCCACGGAAATCCTGTCAACAATAGCCCTCTCCCAAATTCCAGCGCGGTCCAAACCGCGCCCGCCGCCAGCGCCCAAACCACCCGCCGCCAGACTTTGCTTTCAACGAATTGCGGCAGGGCCGTTCCGCGCGGGAACAGCCGCCAGCACACCCAAACCCACGCCGCCGGATACAACGCGCAGTAACCGCTCAACATGACCCACCCAAAAGCCGGCCCAATGGGGATGCCCAGCCAGCGCAGCGGAATGTTCAAGAGCCAGTAAAGAGACGTCAGAAAATGCACGAACCCCGCCGCGAAACCGACTCGAAACGATTGCCCGCCGCTCGTTCCCAACGCGCTGAACAGGATCAGTCCCGGCGCGATCC
>Ga0206875_1101_pt1 | contig 22241 bp, 13 predicted proteins | sample Alteio_BWOrgCont_9_FD_152616 | JGI IMG/M metagenome (GOLD analysis project Ga0206875, IMG submission 152616) | Enriched cells from forest soil in Barre Woods Harvard Forest LTER site, Petersham, Massachusetts, United States -... | ecosystem: Environmental > Terrestrial > Soil > Temperate forest > O... | reverse complement strand
AACGGAGTCTGGCCGCCAAACTGCACAATCATTCCAATCTCCGCCCCACCGCTGGCCTCATGCTCATACACCGCCAGCACGTCTTCCAGAGTCAGTGGCTCAAAGTAGAGGCGATCGCTGGTGTCGTAGTCGGTCGAGACCGTCTCCGGATTGCAATTCACCATGATGGTTTCGTAGCCATCGTCGCGCAGCGCAAACGCCGCATGGCAGCAACAGTAATCAAATTCAATGCCCTGCCCGATGCGATTCGGTCCCGAGCCAAGGATGATCACTTTCTTCTTCGCAGTCGGGGCGGCTTCATCCTCTTCGTCATAGCAGCTATACATGTAGGGGGTCAGGCTCTCAAACTCCGCCGCGCAGGTGTCGACGAGTTTGAACACCGGCTTCACTCCCAGCTTTGTGCGCAACTCGCGCACGCTCGCGCCGGCGTTCCTAGTCTCCAGCCCCAGCGCGACTGCCAGCCGCTCATCGCTCAGTCCCATGCGTTTGGCGGTTTTCAGGTCGTGCGCCTCAATCTTCTCCGCGTCGCACTGGGCCACTTCGGCCAGCTCATCGGCAATCTGCTTCATCTGGTAGAGGAACCACGGGTCCATTCCCGTAAACCGCGCCACGTCGCGCACGCTCATGCCAATTTCGAACGCGTAGCGCAGATACGCGAGCCGCTCCGGGTGCGGTGTTACCAAACGCTGACGCAACCGGCGCGGATCGATCGTGTCGCCCGAACCCTTCTTGCCGGTCTCGAGCGAACGCACCGCCTTCATCAGCGCTTCTTTGAAGGTGCGGCCAATCGCCATTACCTCGCCCACTGACTTCATCTGCGGTCCAAGAATTTCATCCGCTCCCGGGAATTTCTCGAACTGCCACTTCGGAATCTTCACCACCACGTAATCAATCGTCGGCTCAAAGCACGCCGGCGTAGCCTTGGTAATGTCGTTCTGCAGCTCGTCGAGTGTGTAGCCCACGGCCAGGCGCGCGGCAATCTTGGCAATCGGGAAACCTGTAGCCTTCGAAGCCAGCGCGGAGCTGCGACTCACGCGCGGGTTCATCTCAATCACCGTCATGCGACCGTTCTGTGGGTTCACGGCGAACTGCACATTGCTGCCGCCGGTCTCTACACCAATCTCGCGGATTACAGCAATCGCCGCATCGCGCATGCACTGGTACTCGCGATCAGTCAGCGTCTGCGCCGGCGCCACCGTGATCGAATCGCCAGTGTGCACGCCCATGGGATCGAAGTTCTCAATCGAGCAAATGATGACGACATTGTCCTTCAGGTCGCGCACCACCTCCAGCTCATATTCCTTCCAGCCCAGCACGCTCTCTTCAATCAGGCACTCATGCACCGGCGAAAGGTCCAGCCCGCGCGAAAGGATCTCCATCAGCTCTTCGCGGTTATAGGCGATTCCGCCTCCGCTACCGCCTAGCGTAAAGCTCGGCCGGATCACAACCGGGAAGCCCAGCTTGCCCGCAAACTCAAGCCCATCGCGGATATTGTTCACCAGCATCGACTTCGGCATGTCGAGGCCGATCTTGGTCATCGCATCCTTGAACAACAGCCGGTCTTCCGCCTTCTTGATGGCCTCCAGCTTCGCGCCGATCAGTTCGATTCCGTAGCGCTCCAGCACGCCGGCGTCGGCAAGATCGACCGCGAGGTTCAGCGCTGTCTGCCCGCCCACCGTCGGCAACACAGCAAATTTTCCCCTGGCGAGATCGAGCGAGGAAGCTTCGACGCGCAGAATCTCTTCGAGATACTTCGGCGTCAGCGGCTCAATATAGGTGCGGTCGGCCACGTCCGGGTCCGTCATGATGGATGCCGGGTTGGAATTCACCAACACCACCTCATACCCCTCGGCTTTAAGCGCCTTGCAAGCCTGTGTGCCGGAGTAATCAAATTCCGCCGACTGCCCAATCACAATCGGGCCCGAGCCAATCACCAGGATCTTCGCGATGTCATTCCTGCGTGGCATTTAATCTCTCTTTACGATCGGAAGATCGCTCTTTTTCAAACTAACCATCGCGCATCCATCGCCTCCAACTTGGAGCATAACGAGGATCGGTTTCTTGCAAATTTTGGCAGGTTTGATGATTTGAATAATTGAACTTTCGGCTGTCATAAAACCATTTGCGGTAGCTTTCACCACCACTTTAGAACCGTTGAATCCTTCAAATCGAAACTCGCCACGGTCATTAGTTGTAGCGGATGTTTGATTTATCCCATCTTTCAACGTAATGGTCACGCCAGGAATCACTATTCCATAGGGGTCATAAACAATCCCACACGCTGCTGCAGACTTTATCTTTGGCTGGACACATACGTTTGCCTGCGCTCTTGGTGCGAGATAGGCGGCCATAAATGTAGCCAGCATGCATGCACCGGCATGTCTTTTGTAGACCATTACTTCGTTCCACCCGTCATCTGCTTCAGCATCGTCGGCACATTGTCCAGCGACATCATGTCCATCGCCATGAACTTATCGTCCTTATCCAGTTTGAGCGGCATCACCGTCGCTCCGGTTTTGCTCACAAATATGCTCTTCACAACAGTCTTCTTTCCGTCCGCCGCAAACGTCACCCGCTCCAGATGCCGCCAGCCTTTGGCTGGTTCGTTCGGCGGCTCATTGCTATTCAGCGTCTCTTCGGCAGTCACTTTGCCGTTCGCATCCAGGCAAAAGAAATCGTTCTGGTAATTCCCGGTGTCCATGATCATGTTCCAGACATTCAGCAGCCGCGGCTTGCCATCAACACTCCAAAGCTCAGCCGTGCCAAAGTTGTCGATCTGCGCAAGGTCCGTTCCCGGCACCGTCGCAATCGGCTTCAAGTTGAAGCCTTCATCCACGCTGTAGCCGTAGGTAATCTTCGCTGTGTCGTGGTCAACGCCGCACAGCTTCGCGAAGGAAGCTTCTCTCGTGCCCAACTTGCCGGCCTTCGCCAATTCGTAATGCTCATCAAAAGAAGTCTGTGCACTCGCCGTCCCCGCCAACACCAGCAGTGCAATCGCAATCAAAGTAGCCTTCACTTTTTGAACGCCTCCATCATCTTTCGGAAGTCCTTGAATAGGTAGTGCGAATCGTGCGGCCCTGGGCTCGCCTCCGGATGGTATTGCACACTGAACATGGGGTCGCTCTTGTGCTTCAGCCCCGCAAGGGTGTCGTCGTTCAGGTTCACATGCGTCACGGCAACATCGTCCGGCAACGACTTCGGGTCGACGTTGAAGTTGTGGTTCTGCGCGGTAATCTCAACCTTCCCCGTCTCCAGGTTTTTGATGGGATGGTTCCCGCCGTGGTGCCCAAACTTCAGCTTGTAGGTCTTGCCGCCCAGCGCGAGACCAAATATCTGGTGCCCCAGGCAGATCCCGAAGATGGGCGTCTTGCCCTGCAGCGCCCGTACGTTTTCGATTGCATATTCGAGCGGTTCCGGGTCGCCAGGGCCGTTCGAAAAGAAAACTCCGTCAGGCTGCATCGCCAGCACCTCGGCCGCGGAGGTCTTCGCCGGCACCACCGTCACACGACAGTTCTCGCGCGCCAGCATGCGCAGAATGTTTTGCTTGATGCCGAAGTCATACGCAACCACGTGCATCTGCCTGGTTCCCGCGCCGGCGTCTGTGCCGGGCAGCAGCTTGTCGCCGGTCTGGTTGCGCGCCTCACTCGCATCCCAGCAATAGGCTTCCTTCGTGGTCACCACACTGGCCAGATCGGTGCCGTCCATTTTCTTGTGGGCGCGCGCCTTCGCCACCAGCGTGTCGGGGTCTTCAACGGCGGTCGAAATCACGCCGCGCATCACGCCGTTCGCGCGCAGGTGCCGCACCACGGCCCGTGTGTCAATTTCTGCAATCACAGGAACGCCGCTTCTTTCCAGGTATTCGTCGGCGACTTCTGTCGAACGCCAGTTCGAGCTAACCGGCGAAAACTCGCGCACCACCAGCCCCTCGATGTAGGGCCGGGCTGACTCGGCATCGCTTGGCGAAGTTCCATAGTTGCCGATGTGCGGATTGGTGAGCACCACGATCTGCCCCGCGTAGGAGGGATCGGTGAAAATTTCCTGGTATCCGGTCAGCGAAGTGTTGAAAACTACCTCACCCACGCGCTCGGTTGTTGCGCCAAAAGCCTTGCCGCGAAAGAGGCGCCCATCTTCAAGGGCCAGAATCGCTTGCATGGCATCTCCTGCGAATGTGATGTCCCTATGGTATCAGCCGGGCAGTGCATAAATTCTCAATGGTTTCCACACCGCGGGCGATTCCAGACAACAGAAAACCCGGCCAAAGCCGGGTTTTCTGCTGCCTTCTGGCTCCATCCGCTGAACTAGCGGCGGCAGTGGCGATGGTGGTGGCTCCACCAGCAATGCCGGTAGGCATGTGCCGGTGTCACCGCTCCTGCCAGAGTGGCAAACACGATCAACGAAAGCAGGACCTTCTTCATGGTTTTGTCTCCTGGAATCCAACAGCAACTGCTTACATCCCAAACGCACACAACCGGATAAGTTGCGACTTGATTCAAGCATGAGCCATCGGCGCATTAACTTCCACCTAAAATCGGTAGAGTATCTGCGTTGGTTCCCCTCCTGACAGCTCACCTTCAGCAAAGTTCGATGCCTCGCCGGAACACGATGTTGCCTTACTGCTTTGCACGCATGAGCGCCGAGCGTGAGATTCTTAAATTGCCCTCATGCCGAAGCCAGCCTCTCCGCCCTACCACAATGTCACGCCATCGAACGACCTTCCAACGGTCGACCCGCGCTGGCTGCTCAAAGCAGGCGCTGTGGCTGTAGCCTTCGCCTTGCTCTGCGCGCTCGCGCTCTTCTGGACAACCTTCTACTACACGCAATGGCAGTACGTGCTGGCTCCCTCTCGCGCTGTGGATACCAATCCTGCGTCGGTTGGTCTCGCCTTCACTGAGGTCCACTTTGGCGTCGACAGCACCGGCCAGCCCCAGCTTGATGGCTGGTGGATTCCCGCCGACACGCCAACGAGCCCAACCGTCCTCCTTCTGCACGATGGGAAGGGATCCATGAGTGACGCTCTGCCGCAGGCCCGCAACCTGCACGATGCCAATCTCAACGTTCTGCTCTTCGACTATCGCGGCTTCGGCCACTCCGGCGGCGCCCACCCTGCGCAGGCCCTGATGCAGGCTGATGCTGAATCCGCGCTCGACTATCTTCGCAGCACCCGCCACATCGACTCCAGCCACATCCTCGTTTATGGCAACGGTCTCGGAGCTTCCATCGCCGTCGGCCTCGGAGCTGCCCATCACGAAATCCCGGCGCTCATCCTCGAATCGCCACGCGGCGACACGGAGCCGCAAGTCCTCAACGACACACGCACCCGGCTGGTTCCCGTGCGCCTGCTCTTCCATGAGCAGTTCCTGCTGGCAGCGCCACTTGAGAAACTGACTAGCCCAAAACTGATCGTCAGTTACGCTAGTGCTCCTACGCCGCTCGATCGCAGCCAGATCGCCGACCCCAAAATGACCGTCGAGCTGCCCTCATCCAATGACACAACCGCGCTGCACGATGCGCTGCGCCGGTTCCTCGATTCCTACGCGCCCACTCTCTAACTGCGGCTTAAAAAGGCGTAACGCCCCCGGTGTTCTGGGGGCCTTACAAATAGGTGGGGAGGGGTGTTGCAGATAGGGGAAGCCGAACCTGTGGGAATTGCCGGCCCGGCGATTACTACTGGGTGGTACATCCAGTAAGACGTTTATCAGCGGAAAATGTTGCGGTCGCAATCCCCCACCTGGGGCATGCTCATGTCGTCAACAGGCACACTTTTTCATGCCTGAAATTAGGCCTTGCAAAGCACTGAACCCACGGCCTATCCGCTTACGCAGAATCAGGCGTGGGCTCACAACAACGTTTGGTGACAATCCTTTTACACAAAGTTCAAGAACTGGCTCGGTGCTACGCTCGCACCCGGGAACACCAGGTCGAAATTGCGAGATCCCAACGTCTTGTACGCGGCCTCGCCAAGTACGTTGCGGAAGTCGGTCGTCACTTTCAGGTCACGTCCTTCATTCAGTTGCTCATTCGAAAGTCCCGGCCACTTACCGTAGACCTTCCCACCCTTTACCGCGCCGCCCAGCACAAACATCACATTGGCGTGGCCGTGGTCGGTGCCGCCTGTGCCGTTCTGCCGCGCGGTGCGGCCGAACTCGCTCATCGTTACCATGGTCACGTTCTCAGCGTCGTCGCCCATGTCCTTCCAGAACGCCGAAATCGAATCCGCGAACTCCTTCAGCCGGTTCGCAAGCTGGCCGTTGGCTGCACCCTGGTTCTGGTGCGTGTCCCAACCGCCGATGTCGCTGAATGCCGCTTCCACACCCAGGTTCGCCTTGAGCAACTGCGCTACCTGCTTCAGACTGTTGCCAAATGGTGTGTTCGGATAATTCACACCGACTGCCGGCTGATAATGCGCCGGGTCGGCGGCCTTGAGCATCTTCACCGCCTCAAACGTCTCCTGCCCCGTGCCGTGAAGCACCGCGTCCGAGCTCTCGTCATACATCGCCTGGAACGCATTCGAAATCGGCGAAGTCTGCGGACCTTTACCCGCAACCGAAAAGTCTGCGAGATTGCTCACGGCGATGGCCGGGATCGTTCCCTGCAATGTGCGAGGTACCTGTGTGCCCAGCGCCACTGCGCGAAATGCCGTCGGCTTGCCGGTCAGCGTCTCGGCCTGCAGAGCACGGTTCAGCCAACCATCAGGAGTTACCTTTATGTCAGGCGTGCCGCTCTCCATGTAGTCTTGCGCGTCAAAGTGCGAGCGCGAGTTGGAAGGCGATCCCGCCGCGTGAATGATGGCCAGATGCCCCTGATCGTAGAGCGGCTTCAGAGGCGCCATCGCCGGATGGAAGCCGAAAAATCCGTTCAGGTCTAGCACCTCATTCTGCTTAATCGCAATCGAGGGCCGCATCGAGTAGTAGTTCGACTCCTTATACGGCACCACCACGTTCAGGCCGTCGCACGCCCCGCGCTGGAAGATCACCACCAGCTTCTTCTTGTTCGCCGCCGCAGTCGTCACTTCGGCGTAGACGCTGCGCGTAAGAAAGCTCGGGATCACGCTCGTGCCCACCAGCGCCAGCGCGCCGCCCTTCATGAAGCCGCGCCGGGTCACCGCATTGCGCCGCGCGAGGTCCCGGCCGTGCATATCGCATCCCCAGTCACTTGAATCGGTGAACAGCATTTTGTGAGACATGGTGGAAATCTCCTTCGCGACCGGCCGATATGCGGCCCTGCATAGTACAGACTCGCATTCCGACATAAAGTTTCCCAACCGCAAAACAATCGCCGGAACCACTGCGTACAACCCAGATTCTACGCTGCTAAGCGACCAACCTGGTCTTTCCTAAAAACCTTGGTACTACCCCTATCTCCTTTGGAAGTCGGGAGATCCCAGCAGCAGCCCGGCCATCGTGTCCAGCGGCGTCTCCGGCTGGTCCATTCTGGGCCCTTGTCCCCGGCCGGCGCGCGTCCTCATCAGCGCGGCCGTGCCTGGAGCTGCAGACGGGTTCATAGACGCTGCCTCCATCGTTCCGGTGTTGTTTTCCGGGTCGGAGGCCGGCCGCTGATTGAAATTCTGCTCCGCCGTCTTCTGTGCCGTTGGGTTGTTGAACTGCTGCAGCACGGTGTCGCGCGTGCGGTCGGCCGCAGGTTCGCCAAGGATGATCTCTTCCAACTGCCTTTCTGTCGCCGGTGTCGGCGACGCGACTATCTCCGCATCGCCAGTCGTTCCCAGCAATGGTGGCCAGCTGGTCATCGTTCCAGGAACGCGGCCACCGCTCAACACCAGCGCAAAATTCATGCGCCCAATCAGAGCATTTGTGCTGACCCAATCATCCTTCTTCCACGAGTAGCCATTCGGCGTCTGCATCCCGTAAATCGGCATGCCCAGCCGGTCCAGCGCCTGCACCAGCGCCTGCGGATTCCGCACTTCGGCATTACTGGCGCGCAGTGCGCTCGCCAGGAATTCGAGCGGCGTCTTTACCTTGGCCTTATAGGTCTCCGGCGCCCAGAACTCGGGCGAGTGGAACATCGTCCGCAGCACTGACGGAATATTTCCGTCCGTCTCCAGAAAGGTCTTGGCCATGCTGTCAATCAGAGCGGGCGAAGGATTGTCGCTCACAAACCGGACGGCCAACTTGGTCGAAATGAATTTCGCCGTTGCCGGGCTGGTCGCCAGGATGTGCAGTACCTCCAAACCTTCCTTCTGGCCGCCACTCTTGATCACGTGGCCCAGCACGATCTTGTCGCCGCCTTCATGCCGCATCGGGTCGAAGATAGGCTCACCGCCGCCTGGCCGATTGGGTTGGGTAATCGTCCATCCGGTGAATACCTTGGCGACTTCCTGCACGTCTTTCTGGGTGTAGCCGCCGTTCACGCCCAGCGTGTGCAGCTCCATCAGCTCGCGCGCATAGTTCTCATTGATGCCCTGCGGCAGCCGCTGCAATCCCTGGCCGGCGTTCGGCAACTGCTTGTTCAGGTCCATCTTCTGGACATATTCCTGGCGCTTCTTGAGCGTCTCCAGGTTGTCGACAAACGTACTGTGCGGCCCGACGCTCTCCCAATTGTCCAGGTACATCAGCATCGCCGGGCTCTGCGCCGTGGCAATCAGCAGGCTCTCAAAGTTCCCTAGCGCATGCGGCAGAATGGTCTTGCGTTCATAGTCCGGCAGGTAGTATGCCTCGTCACCACTCTTGCGCACATAGACGTTGAAGTGGTTCAGCCAGAAATCCGTCATCACCGCCTGCAGTTGCCGCTCGGAGTAAATATCGCGCAGCAACCGCGTCTCCAGCGCCTCGCCGCCCACCACGCGCGCCGGTCCCTGCATCGCTGTCACCACCTCAATCTGCTCGGGCGAAAATCCCTGCATCAACCGGAACCGGTCCTGCGGCTTCAGCGCCATCCGGAACGCGAGCACCTGCTCCGGGCTCAGCGCCAGCAGCTTTTGCATCCGAGCATCGGCAGGGAGCGCGAGGATCGCATTCACATCGGCCGCCGCCATGGGCGTCTCGTCGTACTTGTCCTTGACCTTGGTCCCGTTCTTTCCCGTCACGCGAACCGGCGTAGCAGCCTGCCCTTGCATTGCAGGCACAGACTGCCCATCCATCGCGTTGTTCGCCGTATCCATCTTCTGCGCATTCGGATCCTGCGCCTGCATCGCCGGGTCCTGTCCGTTGGCTGCTGGAGCGCCCAGGGGCTGCAGCCCCGCCTGCACCCGCTTCTGGTTTAGCTCATACGCCGCCTCCGCATCCGCATAAATTGCATGCAGCTCCGGATCGCTCGGCAGCGACCCAACGCCGCGCACACTCATCGCGCGAATCACCTGCGGCGAAGGAAAACGCCGCTCGAGTTCCTGTTCCGAAAGCTTCATCGCCGGAAAAGCTTCCATCCGCTTCTCGAACGCCGTGTCGTCAATCGTCTCCGGATTGAGCTGCCGCTCCAGCCACGGGTCAAACCCCATCTTCTCGAGCATTGCCTCGTCGCCCGGCCGCGGACCAAACGTCAGCCGGTTGAGCACATGCAACGCCTTTTCCTGCTGGTTCAGCGGGGTCGTCCTCACCGCCTGCCGCGTCATCGCATCGTGATTGTCAGTCGCGCCCCATGCCGGCGTCCCGGGCCCAGCCACCATCAGCACGCACAGCGATGCCACCACGAACCCCTTCGCTGTTTCAACTCCTGCCCGTAACGTCTTCTGACGCATCGACATTGGCGTTCTCCTTGACTGGAACAGGCGCGCACCCCGCGGCGCACTCGCCTGCTTCTCAGTCGAACACAGCCTGACCAGCCCAGTTGCGAATTATTCCCGTAAATAGCCCAGAATCTTCAGGAGTTCGTCTTCTCGGCCCCAGCCCTAACTCCAGCCTAAAACCTCGCCAGCTCCGCCATCGCCTCAAACAGCCGGTCCGGCTGCGGCAGAATCACATCTTCCAGCAGCGGCTGGTAGGCCACAAAGGTGTCCATCGCTCCCACCCTCCGTACAGGCCCGTCGAGGTCATGAAAGAGCTCATCCCCAATCCGCGCGGCAATCTCCGCACCGTAGCCCCAACTCAGCATGTCCTCATGCGCCACGATTACCTTGTTGGTCTTCTTCACGGATTCTGCAATGGCCTCCCAGTCGTACGGGCTCAGGCAGCGCAGGTCGATAATCTCCACGCGTACGCCTTTTTCGCGCTCAATCCGCTGCGCCGCCTGCATTGCTCTTGGGACCACTGCGCCGTAGGTAATCACGCTCAGGTCCTTGCCTTCCCGCACTACCTTTGCCTTCCCGAACGGAATCGAGTAGTTCGGCCCCGGATATTTCGCCCGCCCAAACGTCTCGCGGTACAGCCGCTTATGCTCCAGGAACAGCACCGGGTCGTCACAGCGAATCGCCGTCCGCAGCAGCCCCAGCGCATCCAACGCGTTCGACGGCATCACCACCCGCACTCCCGGCGTATGCGTAAAAATGCTCTCGCCCGACTGTGAGTGATAAATCGACCCGCCCGTCAGGTAGCCGCCAATCGGCACGCGCATAACCAGCGGACAACTGAACGTACCATTCGACCGCCAGCGCATCACGCTTAGCTCATTGCGCATCTGGTGCATTGCCGGCCAAATGTAATCAAAGAACTGGATTTCCACCACCGGCTTCAGCCCGCGCACCGCCATGCCGATTGCGCGGCCGGTAATGTTCGCCTCTGCCAGCGGAGAATTCCACACGCGGTCGTTGCCAAACTCCTTCTGCAGCCCGTGCGTCAGCTTGAACACGCCGCCCTTGCCCTTGATCTTGCCATCGCGCAGCGCCTTGTCGCGCGTGGCGTCGGCCACATCTTCACCGAAGATCACAATTCGCTCGTCACGGCGCATCTCGTCGCGCAGGCAGGTATTGATCAGGTCCGCCATGGTGCGCTCGGTGTCGTCCGCCGTCGGCTCTACGGGCGTCTCAAACCGCGGGTCGGTCGGTTTCAAATCTTCGGAGTACTGATACCTCAAAATCGCCTCGGTAGTGGCTTGAGGAAGCACCGCCGCCAGTGCCCGATCGCTGGCCTGCTGCACCTCTTCATCAACCTTGCGCTCCAGCTCCTTCAGCCCGTGCTCGTCGAGGATGCCCTCGCGCAACAGCCACATCTGCATCTTCAGAATTGGGTCGCGCTTCTCATCCGCCTTCAACTCCTCGTCGCTGCGATACAACCGCTCATCGTCGCTCAGCGAGTGCGAATACGGCCGCACCACGTGTCCATGCACCAACGCCGGTCCATGGCCCGCGCGGCAATATGCCACAGCCTCGACCATCGCTGCGTAGCTAGCCGCAGCGTCCGTGCCATCAACCTCAGCAAAATGAAAATTTGGAAAATTCGCAATCAGCCGCGAGATATTTCCGCCCGGCGTATTCGCCTCCACAGGTGTCGAGATCGCGTAGCCGTTGTCTTCCACGACAAATAGCACAGGCAGTTTGCTGTTCGACGCCGTATTCAGCGACTCCCAGAACTCTCCCTGGCTCGTCGACCCTTCACCGATCGACACGTACGTCACCTCGTCGGCGTGAAACTTCACATCCTTAAATGCGCGATAGTCGAGTGTCCCAACCTCAGGCCTTCCAGCAGCTTCCGGATGCCGCGAGAAATACCGACCTGCTTCCGCTGTTCCCACCGCCTGCAGGCACTGGGTTGCGGTTGACGAGGAGGGCGACACAATGTTCAGCCGCTTGCTCGTCCAGTGCGATGGCATCTGCCGCCCGCCGCTGGCCGGATCGTCCGCAGCACCTACTGCCTGCAGCAACTGCTCTTCCACCGTATTGCCCAGCGCCAGGCAGATCGCCCGGTCGCGGTAGTACGGGAAAAACCAGTCATACCCCGGCCTTAGGGCCAGCCCCGCAGCCACCAGCAGCGCCTCATGCCCCGCGCACGATACCTGGAAAAATATCTTCTGCTGCCGCTTGAGCAGGATTTCGCGGTCGTCTGTGCGCCGCGAAAGGTACATCAGCCGATAAAACTCCACCCACCACGCCGGCGCCTTCCCAGCCACCAGCCGCTCTGTCGCCTCGCTCTCCGCCGGACGCATAGCGACCTTCCCATTTCCCCTCTGTGCCACTGGCTTGTCTCCTGTCCGGAAGGTCGCTTTCAACCCTAAATTCTACTCGCACATCCAGTGTATTTCTGCACGCTAAACCCTAAGCCCTGAACCCTCGCTCTACTGCTTCATTCTCTGCTGCACGTCGTGCGCCAGCTTCTCCACTTCGGCAGCTTTACGCATCACGTCCATGGAAAGCTCGTCCCTTTGCGTCTTCTCCACGTCCGCCTTCAGCTCATTGGAAAGCTGCACCATCTTGTTGGCGTCGTCGAGCATCCGCTTATGCCGCTGCTCATTGGCCTGGCGAATCAGTGCTTCGTGCGCCGACTCCCGCATCGGGCTATCGCCGGAATCTGCCGTCGCCGGCCCAAGGCCGTGGTTGCCTGGCGCCTGTGTTGGCGCCGAGAGCGGCGGCAGCGCGCCCGGGGTCTGTTGTTGCGCCGCCACTGGAACCGTCCTCATGCCCGCTCCCAGCATCAGCACCACGGCTACTCCTGCGCATCCGTATCTCCAAAAGCTTTTCATAGCGTCACCCTCCCGTCCTCTCCAACATAATGCGGCCATCCCCCTGCCGCCGTCCATCGTCTTATGTCATTCCATCGTCTTATTCCACAAACGGGAGTTCTCACCACCCTATGCCCATTACTGCCTCACTCCCCCATGACGAACGCTGGGCCCAGCGCCTACTCGAAGGCTGGAAGACTGACCTGCTGCACTTTACTGAATACGGTCTGCCCAAAATTCTCTTCGCGTTCCTGGTCGCCTTTGTCCTGCAGCAGGTTGTGCTCTTTTTTGTGCGCCGGCTTCGCCGCCATGCCGATTCATTGGTTGCGAATTCTCAGCGCTCGTCACAGCTCCGCACTATGGCGGCCATCCTGCGCGCAACTTCCTACGCCATCATCGGCTTTTACCTGCTTACGGAGATCCTCGGCGGCATCGGCGTCTCGCTTGGCCCCTTCATCGCCTCGGCTGGCGTCATCGGCCTGGGCATCAGTTTCGGTGCGCAGTCCATCTTCAAGGACATGCTCACCGGCGTCTTCATCCTGATTGAAGATCAGTACTCCGTCGGCGACACTATCAAGATCGCTTCACTCACAGGCACCGTCGAAGACCTGTCGCTGCGCGTCACCCGCCTCCGCGACGGCGATGGCACGCTCTACATCGTGCCCAACTCCCAGATCACCACCGTCTCCAACCTCTCGCGCGATTTCGCTGTCGGGACGCTCAGCGTCTCTGTCGACGCCCGCGAAAACCCCGACCGCGTCGTTGCCATTCTGAAGTCGCTTGCCAGCGACGTCCGGCGCGATGAGGCCTTCAAGGACATCGTCATCTCTGACCCTGATATTCCAGGTGTAGACAAGATCTCTGGCCACGAGGTGATCTACCCCATCACGCTCCGCGTGATGGTCAACCAGCGCGACGGTGTGATGCGCGAGTTGCGCCGCCGCATTCTGCTGGCCTTTGCCAAAGAAGGTGTCGCGTTTGGCTATGCCAGCAGTACGCTGCTCATCGAAAATCCCGGTCCAGCGAACCCACCCAAACCACCCGAGCCGGTGCCATCCCACTCATGATTTAGCCAGCAGCGCCGCCAGTTCATCCACCGTCTCCACCGGTGGCAGGCACGAGTTCCCTCGGCAAACCACAGCTACGCTGCCTTCGCTCTTCGGCAGGTGCGGCAGCGTCTCCGCCAGCGCCGCCGGAAGTGCGCTCAAATCCTTCAGCCGCACCACGCTCTTCTCCGCCGCATAGGGTCGCAGTGCTGCCGATTCCAACTCCGTCGATCGCGGATCGCCGTCCACCACGCAAACCATGGTCGTGTCGTTCACTGCTCTGCGCAGCGCCAGTCCGAAGCTCGCAGCATATAATCCAAAGTGCTCCACAATTCCTGCAAACGTTTCGAGCGTATCCGTCGCCCTCGTCTCGTACAGGTTTTCGCCGGTCAGCGCGGCCATCCGCAATAGCGCCATCGCCGCCACGGAATTCCCCGCCGGCGTCGGTGCATCCTGCAGGGGCTTGCGTTGTGCACTCAGCGCCCCGATCCCTCCCTTGTCCTTCTCCGTGTCGAAGAATCCACGGCTCATCGCGTCGCCCTCTTCCGCGTCGCAGAACCGAGCCAGCATCGTGTCCACGATCTCGCGCGCTGCATGGAAATACTTCATCTCCCCGGTCGCCTCCCATGCGTCGAGCGCCGCATTTGCCACAAACGCGTAGTCCTCCAGCACGCCGGCCACGCGTTCCCGCGGCGCAACACCCTCGCCATAGGCCACCACGTGCGCCAGCCCATGCTCGCCCCACGCCTCGTGCAGTACGCGGTCAAGTGACTTCACCGCGAACGCAATCGTTTCCGCCAAACCCAGCACCCGGCCCGCCTGCACATAGGCACTGATACACATCCCGTTCCAGCCCGTGTACACCGTCTTGTCGACGTATGGGATCTTCCGTTTTAGCCGCGCCTCATACATCTTCTCCTTCGCTCTCGCGGCCAGTTCACGCACCTGCGCGAGCTCCATCTTCAGGGCCTTCGCAATCTGCTCCACCGTTGCTCCACCTACCGGCGCCACATGCAGCACACACTTCTGCGGATTGTGGTGCATGTCGCCGACAGCTCGCAGATTGAACAACGCCTCGGCGACCAGAAATTCCTCGCGATCCAGCACTTCCTCTGCTTCCACGCGTGTCCACGTGAAGTAATCGCCATCGTCGTCCAGCGAATCGTCCGCGTCCTGCGACGCATAAAACCCTCCGTGCTCGCGGTCGCTCAGCCACTCATCCATCCAGCGCAGAATGTCCTTCGCCACGCGTGCATAGTCTTCATCTCCAAACGTCGCATAGGCATGCGCATAATTTTTCAATAGCTCGCTGTTGTCATAAGCCATCTTCTCGAAGTGCGGCACAACCCAGCGTTCATCCACCGAGTAGCGATGGAACCCACCCGCTAGCTGGTCATAAATCCCCCCGGCCGCCATGCGCCGCAGCGTCGTCTCGGCCACCACCCGCGCTCGCGCATCGCCGCGCGCCGCAGCGTCAATCAGCAAATCGATCGCAGCGGGATGTGGAAACTTCGGCTGCGACCCAAACCCTCCATTGAGTTCATCAAACTGTCGCTCCGCCGACTCCACCAGCTTCCCCAGCAGCGCTTCATTCAGCACGCCGCCGCGCCCGGAAAAACTTTCGTTGTGCTCGATCGCGCGCATCACGCTGCCGGCGGTCTCGATCACTTCGTCGCGCTTCTTCGCGTAAGCCTCCGCCATCGTAAGCAGCACGCGCGGAAACCCGGGCCGCCCATAACGGTCATCCGGCGGGAAATACGTTCCTCCGAAGAATGGCTTCCCCTCTGCTGTCAAAAACGCCGTCAGCGGCCATCCGCCCTGTCCGCTGATCGCCGACACCGCCGCCTGGTAGCGCGAATCCACATCGGGCCGCTCGTCGCGGTCCACCTTTACTGCAACATAATGCTCGTTGATGAGTTCTGCCGTCGCCGGATTCTCATAGCTCTCGCGGTCCATCACGTGGCACCAGTGGCACCACACCGCGCCGATGTCCAGCAGCACCGGCTTGTTCTCGCGTTCAGCCTTCGCGAATGCTTCGTCGCCCCACTCCATCCATTCAATCGGCTGGTGCCGTGCCGACCGCAGATATCCCGAAGCAGCCGCGCTCAATGCGTTCTCTTTATGTTCACTCATCCCTCAAGCGTACGCGACAATCCCTGCAACGAAAAAGGCCGCCAACCTTCCCGGTTAGCGGCTTTCCCCACTGTCTACTCAATACTGTCTACTGTCTGTTTCACTGCGGCGGAGGAGGCGGCGTTGCCGTCAGCGGCTTCGGTGGCTCCGGTGCCTTCGGCGCTGTCAGGCCCGGAATATGCGGAGGCGTATTCACTCTGTCCTTCGCTACGTCGTCGATATTAATTCCGTAGCGATCCAGCGTGATGGACAGGATTTGCTCCAGTGAAACACGGTCGCGCGCATACGCTGCCGTCGCCGAAATCGAATTGTTCTCGGCCGCAGCGAGGTTGCGCTCCATCTGCAGCACGTTCGCCGTAGTCGAGGCACCCAGCCGGTACTTCTTCTGCTCGGCATCCAGCGCCTGCGCCGCATAATCACGCGCGCTCTGCGCCGCGTTCACCGCCGCACGGTCATTGGTCAGCGCAAACTGCGCGTTGGTCACCTGCATCCGCAGTTGTGTGTAAATCTGCTGCAAACGGATCTGCGACTGCCGGTACTCCATCTGCGACCGTACCTGGTCGGCCTGCGCCGTCCGGTTGCGAAGATTGATGTTCAGGTTCACACCCACGCCGTAGTTCGGATACTCCCCGGTAAAGAGGTTCTGCAGCGCACCACCGTATCCCGTCGGAACGGTGGGTGATGCTGTGCTTCCAGTGCCCAGGTTAGCGGGATTCGCATTGGGGGTTCCAGCAATTGCCTGCGATCCAATAAACGCATAGGCATCAAGTGTCGGAAGCAAACCGTTCTTTTCAGCGCGGATGGTCAGCAGGTTGTTCTGCATCGTCAGCACGGCCTGCTCCACCTGCGGGTTGTTGGTATACGCTTCCTTCACCAGGTCTTCCACCGGCTGATCTTCTTCAGGCAGCCGGTCCAAGCCCACGCGATCAGTGGGAATCACCGGTGCAGAAGCTATCTGCGGATCGTCCAGGTTGCGCGAGATTGCCTGAATCATCAACAGTTGCTGGTATTCCAGGTTGGTCTTCGATGAAATCAACGACTGCTGGTCGGTCGCAACGGCTGAATCCGAATTCACCACATCCAGCGGGGCCAAAGTACCGATCTCCAACTGCTTGCGGTTGTCGCTGGCCAGTTGCGTAGACTGCAGGAGGGCCCGTTCCTTGGCCTGCTCATCTTCGTACGCGCTCACCAGCGCCCAGTAAATGCTCTCCACCTGCCCGACGGTATACAGCAGCTGCTGCCTGAACGCCGAGTCCGTGATGCGGCGATCGTTCTTCGCCTGGATGATGAATCGCGTATTCAACCACCGGCAGCAGCCCTGCAGCAGATGCTGCGTAAACGTCCCGGTGAGTGTTGTGTTGATCGCAGGCGTATAGGTCGAAAAAGAACTGGTCGTCGTCTGCCGCGTGTTGTCGAACGTAATGTTGAACTGCGAGCCCGTGCTGAAGCCCTCGTTGTACTGGAAGTTTCCTTCCAGGGAGTTCGACGTCGCCGTCGGCGCAATCACGCTTGAGCTCTGGGTTGTCGAGTGCTCCAGTTGCACCGTTCCGCTTAGAATCGGCTCCATCGTCTCCGGCACAGGTCCGCCGCCACTGGTGCTCAGCACCAGGCCCTGAGCGCCTGCGCCCGAGCCGCCGGTTCCAGTCGTCGTTCCACCGGGACCGCCACCACCGGTAATCGTGGAGGTCTGTCCGCCCAGCGTGTTGGTCACCAGCCCGGTAGAAACGCCACGCAGCGACGAGCCCGCCTTGGCGCGCAGAATGTCCGTGTCCGCAATGTCCAGGTTGATGCGCGCAATTTCAATGTCGAAGTTGTCCTCGAGCGCCAGCGTCACCGCATCGGTGAGGCTCAGGTAGACCTTCCCTCCGCTGAGCAGGTCAGACAGTTTTGGCGTATTGCCCAGCCTCGGCGCCGGATACGCTGTCGGCTTGAAGACGGCCACTGGGTTCGGCCAGAAGGGGTGGGCGTTGGTAAAATCCCGGTCAGTCGGCCGCAGGTAGAGCGGCTGCGTCAGCGTCGGCTCAGGGGTAGCCGGGAGACCTGTATTCCACTTCGTATCGTTGTTGATCGGTTGCTGCAGGGCCTGCGTCGTCACGGCGACCTGCGTGCTCTGGGCCTGCGCCGGCGGGGTTGCCGCCTGCTGCGCCATGCCCGGCTGGAACCCGCTCAACACCATCAACGCTACGCACACCGCAGCCTGCCCATGACTCAGTTTCACGATCCGATTCTCCACAATTGATTTTCTTGCCGCTAGGGGCGGCCCCTCTGATTGTCTGGTTCTCTTCTCAATACGCCGTAGCCCAGGCTGAAGTTCCAGCAGCGCAACGCTTTCAATCGGTTTCGCCAGTATATCGCCCCAACCTCTGTATTCACGTGACAGTTGTCATTCCCGGACGGGGCAATGCTCCCTCCCTCACCCTCAAAAATGCTACCGTCGCTAAAGATGCCTCATTGGAAACTCACTCTCGCCTACGACGGCTCCGGCTTCCACGGCTGGCAAATCCAGAACGTCCAGAACGGGCTGCGCACCATTCAGGGCACGCTCGCCGAAGCCATCGCCAGCCTTTGCGGTGAAAGTGTTCTGCCGCAAGGCTCAGGCCGCACCGACGCCGGGGTCCATGCCCTCGGCCAGGTCGCTACCTTCACCCTCCAGGCGCCGATTCCGGCCGACAACCTGCAGCGTTCACTCAACCGGGCCCTGCCCGCAGCCATCCGCGTGCTCCTGGCCGAGGAAGTCCCGGAAACCTTCCACGCCCGCCACAGCGCTACCGCCAAGACCTACGAGTACCGCATCTTCGAGAACCGCCTGCAGCACTCCGGCGGCGCTGTCTCCGAGCGCATCTGCTCGCCCTTCCTCGCGCCCTACGTCTGGGATTGCCACTGGCCCCTCAACCTTGTCGCCATGCAGGGCGCCGCGGATGACTTCATCGGTCAACACGACTTCACCAGCTTCGCCGCCGCGGACCCCGACCTCTCCGAGCGCAGCGATGCCTCCTCCGGCCCGTCGCCGGTCAAGACCATCACCCGCTCCACGCTGACCCGCGAATCCAATCTGCTCATCTACCGCGTCACCGGCTCGGGGTTTCTGCACCACATGGTGCGCAACATCGTCGGCACACTGGTTGAAATCGGCCGCGGCAGCCTCGCTCCCGATGCAATTTCCACCATCCTCGCCGCCCGCGACCGCAGCGCCGCCGGCCCCACAGCTCCCGCCTCCGGTCTCTTTCTCATCTCCGTCGACTACGAATCTGACTCAGACGCCTCCACCTTGGAAGCCGAGGCGGCGCAATGACGACTGAAAGGTACCCCTCCACCGAATACAACCGCGGCATCACTGCTCTCGCCTCCAACCCCGCCGTCCACCGCGCCTTCCAGTGGTTTCATCTGCACGAACCCCAGCTCCGCCGCTGGCAACTTGAGCTGCTCGCCATCCCGGCACCACCGTTCGCCGAAGCCTCCCGCGCCGCCTGGTTCCTCTCCCGTTTCCGCGAACTCGGCCTGCACAATCCTCATCTCGATTCCATCGGCAATGTCCTCGCCGAATACCCTGCATCCACAAAATCTTCGAGTCGCATCCTCGTCTCCGCGCACCTCGACACCGTCTTCCCGGCCGGCACGAACACAACCCCCCGCGAAGACGGCGCCATCATCCACTGCCCCGGGGCTTGCGATAACGGCGCCGGCCTCGCCGCTCTGCTTGGTCTTGCCGCCGCTCTTCGCCACGCCAACATCAAACCCGCCATTCCGCTGCTCTTCGCTGCAAACGTTGGCGAAGAAGGCGAGGGCAACCTGCGTGGCATGCGCCATCTTTTTTCATCGGAGTCCGAATACTTCAAGCGCATCACCGCAGCCATTGCCATCGATGCTCCCGGCAACGCCACCGTCATCGACCGCGCCCTTGGCAGCCGCCGCCTGCGCGTTACCATCACCGGCCCCGGCGGCCATTCCTGGGCGGACTTCGGCATCGCTAATCCGGTCGTCGCGCTCAGTGCTGCCATTCAGGCCATCAGCAAACTCAAGCTCTCCACCAACCCCCGCACAACGCTCAACATCGGCACCATCTCCGGCGGAACCTCGGTTAACTCCATCCCCTCATCTGCCTCCGCCGGCATCGATATCCGCTCCATCTCCGCCCTCGAGCTCGATCGCCTCGAACTCGCTGTCCTTAAAACGCTTGACCACTCCGTCAAACCCGCAAAGGGCGAGCTTCATCTCCACGTCGAGCGCATTGGTGACCGTCCCTCCGGCGCGCTCGCACCCTCCTCGCCGCTCGCGCAGACCTTACGTGCCGTCGACCGCCATCTCTCGATCAAGACTTCTGCGCATGTCGGCTCCACGGACGCCAACCTGCCCATGTCCCTCAACATTCCTGCGCTCGCCATCGGCTCCGGCGGCGCTGCCGGCAACATCCACACCCTCCAGGAATGGTTCGACCCCACCGGCCGAGACCTCGCCCTCCGCCGCATCCTTCTCTTACTGCTCGATCTCTGTTCCCAATAGTTTTCTCCGCTTACATCCGCACCCAATAGCTTTTCGCTGCGCAACTCCGCGCCCGCCGCGTTTGCAGTTGCCTTTGTCTTTGCTTTTCTTGTTGTCATCCCGTAGGGATCTGCATTCAGCAACTGCACGCCTTGCTAAACTTCTTTCGTGAAACTTCTCGCCTTCGCACTCGCCCTCGTTTCGCTCCCCGCATCCGCACAGATGTGCATGCCTCTGGCCACCGTCTTCTACAACGGCAACATCCTCACCGGCAAAGACCTGCTTACCGACCACCCACAGCATGTCTCCGCCCTCGGCGTTGCTGCCTACAGCGGCATCATTGAGATCACCGGCACAGACAAAGAAGTGCTCGGATACTGCACTGTCTTCAAAAAGATCGACCTCCACGGTGCCTTCGTTATGCCCGGCTTCAACGACGCGCACACCCACATGGCTTTTGCCGGCCAGCAACATCTCACGGTCGACCTCGATAACATCCTATCGCTCAGCGCGATGCAGGGCAAAATCAAAACCTACGCTTCCACTCTTCCCGAAGGCCAATGGATCACCGGCGGCGGCTGGGACCATACCAAGTGGGCCAGCAAAACCCTGCCCACGCGCCAAGACCTTGACGCCGTCACCGCCGGCCACCCTGCCTACCTCGAGCGCACCGACGGCCACATCGCCGTCCTCAACTCCGCCGCGCTCGCCGCCGCGCACATCACCGGAGCGACCAAATCCCCCGCCGGCGGCCAGATCGATCTCGACGCCAACGGTCAGCCCACAGGAATCATCCGCGATGCCGCTCTCGCTCTCATCAAGCCCGCCATCCCCAAACCCGACGCCGCCATGCGCCGCCGCGCCCTGCAGCTCTCCATCGATGATGCCCTCGTCCATGGCGTCACCTCCGTGCAGGATTACTCCGACTGGGACGACTTCCTCGTCCTCGAGCAGATGGAAAAGGAAGGCAAGCTCCCTGTCCGCTTCTCCGAGTGGCTCACCTTCAACGACTCACTCGAAACTCTCAAAGCCCAGCGCGCTCACCACGACCTCAACGACCCAATGCTGCACACCGCCATGCTCAAGGGCTTCATGGATGGTTCACTAGGTTCACGCACTGCAGCGATGCTCGTGCCATATTCTGACGATCCAAAAAACTCTGGCCTCGCGCGCTACGATCAGGAAAAGCTGACCCAGATGGCAGCTGAGCGTGCTGCAGCAGGCTTTCGACTTGGGTTTCACGCTATCGGCGACAAGGCTAATGCCATGGCACTGAATGCGTATGTATCCGTGGACAATATCGCCGACGCAGCCGACCGCAAATACAAAGCGGACTGTCGTAACCGACTTCATTTAAAAGATGGTGAAGTTGCGGACCAATGTGATTTACCGATACCATCTCGATCTGCTTTAGGGCGCTTCCGTATCGAACACGCCCAGGTCGTTTCTCCCGGCGACTTTCAACGCTTCCACGACCTCCACATCATCGCCTCCATGCAACCCTCGCACCTCCTCACCGACATGGCATGGGCCGGCGCGCGTCTCGGCCCCGATCGCAGCAAATACGCTTACGCCTGGAAGTCTTTCCTCGACCACGGCGTTGTCCTCTGCTTCGGCACCGACTACCCCGTCGAGTCCATCAGTCCCTTCCGCGGGCTCTATTCCGCCGTCACGCGCATGAACGAAGCCGGCACCCAGACCTTCGAGCCGCAAGAAAAGATCACCCTCAATCAAGCCCTCTACGCTTACACGCAGGCATCCGCGTATGCGCAGTTCGCGGAAACACAAAAAGGCATTCTCGCAAAAGACTACCTCGCCGACTTCATCGTCCTCGACCGAGACATCACCAAGGCCACACCCCAGGAACTCCTCCACGCCCGCGTCCTCCGCACAGTCGTCGGCGGCGTCACTCGCTATACCGCACTCACCACTTTGGGCGCAGAAGACCATCACCATTCCATCCCTGACGGCGACGGCAACTAGCTTCCATGCACCCCACCCGCCGCCAATCCCTCATCGCGCATCTGCTTCTGCTCGCCGTGG
>Ga0206875_1100_pt1 | contig 22247 bp, 21 predicted proteins | sample Alteio_BWOrgCont_9_FD_152616 | JGI IMG/M metagenome (GOLD analysis project Ga0206875, IMG submission 152616) | Enriched cells from forest soil in Barre Woods Harvard Forest LTER site, Petersham, Massachusetts, United States -... | ecosystem: Environmental > Terrestrial > Soil > Temperate forest > O... | reverse complement strand
AAGGCGTTTGAAAAGTTGGGGAGTTTCCGGGGGGAAGCGCCGTTCGAGCACTGGCTGATGCGGATGACGGTGCGGACTTGTTATGATTTTTTGCGCGGGCACCAGCGCAACCGGGAGGCGACGTTCACGGACCTGAGCGAGCCGGAGAATGACTGGTTGGAGCGTTTTGCCGCGGCGCCGGAATCGGCCGGAGACAATGAGGACGCGGCGAAGTTGTTGATCGGCAGGGTGATGGAGAAGCTGTCGCCGCAGGCGCGATTGGTGATCACGTTGCTGGAGATTGAAGACCGTTCGGTGAAGGAAATCGCAGAACTGACCGGGTGGTCGGTGCCGCTGGTGAAAGTACGGGCGTTTCGTGCCCGGGCGGAGATGAAGAAAATACTGGCCAAAATGGGCACGGAGAAATATTTATGAATGTAACCCGTCGCGGCGATGCCGCGTCTAAAACAATGAGTCGCATGAACCTCGATGAACTCCATACAAAATTGATTGCCGCGGCGCGCGCCGATGCGCCGGCGGACCGCGTGCCTTACGCGTTTGAGAAGCGCGTGAGCGCGCTGCTGGCCTCGCGCGTGGCCCCGCATGCTTTGGACGCGTGGGTGACGGGTCTGTGGCGGGCGGCGGTTTCATGCGTGGGAGTGGCGGCGCTCTGCGGCATGCTGGCCGTGATCACTTCTGCTTCTTCGGCGGCGTCCAGTGACGATCTTGTCCAGAACCTGGATAGCACGCTTTTGGCGTCGGTTGACCAAACCGACCAGGCCCAGTGAACATGTGGAAAGTCATTTTCGCGACCATTGTGATCTTCGGCGCGGGTGTTTTCAGCGGCGGCCTGCTGGTCAATTACGTGGCACGGCCTCATCCGGGCAATCACCGTCCGCAGCCGGCCCTGCCGCCGCGCGAGTCGGCGGATATGGCGCCGCGCCCGGAGGTTTTGAAGACCAATTTCGTCCAACGGCTGGATGACGAATTGCACCTTTCTCCCGAACAAAAAGGAGAAATTGAACAAATCGTGGCGGACGGACAGGAGCGGAACAGGAGTCTATGGCTCCAGATTGCGCCACAAGTGCGCACTGTGACCCAGGACACGCGCCAGCGCATTCGCGCCGTGCTCACGGACGAACAGAAAAAACAATTTGAAGAGTTGTTTCGTCGCGCCCGACGCTTTGGGCCGACGAATACCCCCCCGGAAATACCCGCCGATAGCACGACGAATTCGACACCGATCTAAACGCGCCGCGGCGATTATTTTTCGTCCAGCATGGCGCTGATTTTTTTGCGCAATTCCCTGGAGACAGAATTGATGGAGCGATTGGCGTCGACAGCCTCGAAGCCGTAACTCTTTTGCAGTTTCACGAACGCTTCGGCCATGGCGGTCTGGTATTTCAGGAAGCTGTCGAACACGTCGCGGGAAAAACCGAGATCCATGCCGCTTTCCCAGTAGTCGAGAGTGGCGTTTTTGGAAAGATTGCGCTGCACCAGTTCTTCGGGCTCCACCGAGAGATAAAAGACGGCATCCGGCACCAAGGCGATGCCGTAAAGATTTTTGAGCCATTTTTCGTCCATGCCCCGGACGAGGTCGCGGGCCATGAGGGTGTGGATGTAGCGGTCGGCGAGGACGATGAACCCGGCTTTGAGCGCGGGCAGGATGATGTTTTCCAATTGGTCAGCAAAGTCCGTGGCGTAGAAAAGGCTGAGGGTGGTCCGGCTCAGGATGTTCCCCTGCTGCGCTTCTTCGAGTTCTTTGCTGACGAGGGTCGAGCGCTTCAGGCCGACCTGGACGGTGGGATGTCCGCTGGTCTCCAGCCAATCCACCAGATGCGCGATCTGCGAAGAGCGCCCGGAGCCATCCGCCCCTTCCACGACAAAGAGTTTGCCTTCCAATTCCTCCGGTTTCACGCGGGGAATGCCGTGGCCGAAAAACTTCCGGCATTGTTTGGGTTCGGAATTTTTCATACAGCGGCCAAATCCTCCTCGTGATCTTTTATCGCGACATCGCCCTGCCAGGCAGGGGGCAGGGGAAGCGGGGTTTTGCGTTTGAATTTTTTCAGGTCAATTTTTTCGCTGACCAGTTTGCGCACCAGCACCTGCTGTTTCTCGACGTTCTGGTTGGCGTCCATGACGACGAAGCTGAATTCGTTGCTCATGGACATGTATTGGTCGAGGATGCGGCCCTGGAAAATTTTGAAACTTTCGTAGGGGTCGGTCGAGAGGCGGAGGTCCATGCCGGCTTCAAAAAATTTCAGTTTGGGGCGGCCTTCGAGGATACGGTTCAAAGAGACTTCCAGGTCGGCCTTGAAGAAAAGAGTCAAGTCGGGCTGGGCGGCGAAGCCGTAAAGGCCGCGAACCCAATCCGGCGGGCAACCGCGGGTGACATCGCGCGCGAACGCGGTGAACACGTAACGGTCGCACAACACGATATAGCCCGCGCGCAAGAGCGGCAGCAGGTGGCGCTCGTAACGGTCGGCAAAATCGGTGGCGTGAATGAGGCTGAACGTGGTGGGCGTCAGGAGCTCGCGTTTTTTGCCCTTGCTGGTGGCGGACTTGACCAGTTCGGAGGAGTTCCACTCGCTGAAATAGACCTTGATGCCTTCGGCCTCGAGCCAGCGTTTGAGGAGATAGATTTGCGTGGATTTGCCCGAGCCATCGAGTCCTTCGACGGCGATGAGCCGGCCCGGAAAATTCAGTTCTGCAAAAGTTTTCATAATATCGCCATTGGCGTTTTGTTATTCTAACAAAAACACCGCTGGTCACAAGCGCAACTTGATAGCATGGATTTGGCTCCAGTCATTGTTAAATTTGGGTTAAACATCGCTAATCGGTTGGTTTTCACCAAGATTGCTTGTCTTTGAGGATTCTGCTACTGAATCGGCGTGCCAGAACCAAGCCTGCTCATCCTGATTCCGGCTTATAATGAAGAAACGCGCATTGAACCCGTCTTGCGCGAATATGCGGATTTTTTCGGGAAAAACTACCCGGGAAAATTCCAGATTGTCGTGGTGCTCAATGGGTGCCGGGACAATACGCTGGGGGTGGTGCAAAAGGTGGCGGCGGAATTTCCGGCAGTTAGCGCGCTGGAATTCAAGGAGGCCATCGGCAAGGGCGGCGCACTCATCGAGGGGCTTAAACTGGCGATGCATGCGGACTTGATCGGTTATGTGGACGCCGACGGCGCCACCCCGCCGCATTCCATCTACGACCTGACCAAATATATCGGGCAGGCCGATTGCGTGATCGGTTCGCGTTGGCTGCCGGATTCGGTTTTGAACCAGGAGCAGACGACGTTGCGGAAATTTTTCAGCCGCTGTTTTCATTTCATTGTGGAGGTCTTGTTCCAGATGCGCATCAAAGACACGCAGTGCCCATGCAAATTGATGAAGCGCGAAGTGGTGGAACGTATCCACTCGAATTTGCGCATCGCCGACCTGGCGTTCGACGTGAACCTATTGGTCTCGATCAAGCGCGCCGGCTTCAAAATACTGGAGGTGCCGATCGAATGGACGGACAAGATCGGTTCCAAAGTCACCTCGTCGCTCTTCCGGTCGTCGCTGACGATGTTTCTGTCCGTTATACGCGTGCGATTGATCTATTCGCCGTTCTATGAATGGTTGCGGCCATTGCGTCCGATGGAGGGGTGGATCTATACAAAATTGCGGGCGCCGCAGCCACTGCCGCAACGGCCGGCCAATGTTTCCGAGTCCAAAGGCGAGAAATCAAAATAATTTCGTCTTCGGTTCAGGTTTTTGATTTCGGGTGGAAGAAAGAGAACCAGATGGCGAGGGCCAACAGCACCAGATTGAATCCGCCGAGGACTTGCAACGCCATTTTCATGACACTCACATCGGGTGCGTGGCCAAAATGTGTATGGAGAATGAAAGGCAGAGTGAATCCATAGGCTGCGGCCAGGAACACCAAAGGAGCGACGATCTTGAATTTTCCACGGGCCATGAGGTCATTGATGAGGACGTTTCCGAGGGCCAGCGGAATCATTGCGCCGGCATACCAGGGAAGCAACGCGGTGGTTTCAGCAATATAACCGTTATTGAAGACGATCTTCACAGCCAACGGGCCGACCAGACAAAGGCCGGTGGTACATAGGATCGCCAGAATAGCGGTGCCGATCAACACGATGCCCATCAGATTGCTCTTTTCTGACTTCGCGGTGGCGTGGACGATTTTTGGAAACATCACCGCGGCAAGTGGCAGGACCAGCCAGAGCAACGCGCGTGAAAAAGTTCCCGCAGCGACATAAGGCGCCATTTCATCGCTGGAGAAAAAAGCCATGCAATACATGGTGTCCGTGGTAAAAAGGAATTGGTATGCGCCGAAGGCCAGAAAAAGCGGAGCGATTTGTTTGAGCAAGGCCATGCTGTCGAATCCGTCCGATGGAGCAGTCCACAGGTCGCGCGAACGCCAGATGCCGATTGCGGCCCAGGACCCGATGCCGACAACCGCGCCCAGGACCATGCCGGTGGCCCCGCTGCCGAAGGCGAATACCATGATGAATGCCACCAAAGTACGTCCCAGGCCGTTGGCAATGGTGCCCCAACCCAGCCAGAAAAAATCCTGCCGGCCCTGCATCACACCGGAAAAAAGCGGCATCCATAAGTTCATCAAAACTGCGGCCATGGTTACCCAGAGAATTGTCGGGCCTGACAGTTTCCATCCCTGGAGAATGTCGTCCTGGAAATGAAAGACAATGCCTGCGGCGATGACCCAAACGATAAACGTCCACAGCCATCCCATGCGGATCATCCCGGCGATCTGACGGCCTCGGCCGGTCGCCAGCGAATGCGCGGTTTGTTGCGCGAAAACCATTTGCAGGGGAATGGTTGGGACGCAGGCGGTGACCATGAGCATCGTTCCAAAAATGCTGTACTGGGCTTCGGGAATTTTTTTTGCAAGAAAATGCACGCCCAGAGTCAGGATGCCTGCGATGATGTTCGCCATCATCAGCCAGCCGCTTTGGCGAAAGAACGCCGCGTGCGGTTTATGGTCAATGGTTGGGATGCTGGCCGTTTTTGCGTCAGGCATTGGCGTGCCCAGAGTGCCGGAAGCGAAGGGGATTTACAATGACGTTTGGCGGGAGCGACCGTGAGGTCGATGGAAGCGCTTAAGGGAGCGAGCGTAGAAATTTGAGGAGCAGATCTTTCCCGCGCTCCAATTCGGCCAGGGAAATCCATTCGTCCGCAGTATGGGCTTGTGCCACGTTGCCGGGGCCGAAAACCACGCTGGGAATGCCGCCGGCGGAAAGAATGGCTGCATCACAGAAGAAGTGGACGCCAACGGGCTTGCTTTGGCCGGCCATGCGCATGAATTGACGGACCAGGGGCAGATTGGGATTTGTTTCCAACGGCAGCGCAGGCGCGAGTTTTTTGTCCGAGATGGCCGCCGGAAGGTCTCGGGAACGGAGAAGTTGTTTGATTTCGCGAATCACACCGGCGTCGGTTTCGCCGGGCAACGTGCGGCGGTCGATCGAGATGATGCAATGGTCCGGCACGATGTTCGGCTGCACACCGCCGCAGATCACGCCTACGTTGATGGTGGCGTGGCCGAGGAGTTTGTGCTTTCGCCGCCGCAACCGCGCCGCGTAATCGGTCTGCAAATACTCCACGATATGCGCCATTTTATGGACAGCGTTTTTGCCGAACTGAGGGGTGGCGCCGTGCGCGGCCACGCCGTGGGTCTCGATTTCCAGCCACAGGCTGCCCTTGTGCGCGGTGATGACTTGTAATCGGGTCGGCTCACCGACGATGGCCAGATCGGCCTTGAAAGGAGCGGTCTTTTTGCGGCCTTTCCCGGCCAAAGCGCGCGACCCGGCTTGCGCCTGTTCCTCATCGATCAGCCCGGCAAACACGATTTCCGTTTCCGTCGGGCGCGATTTTGTTTGCGCCAATTCGCAAAGCGCGGTGAGCATGGCGGCGACGGAGCCTTTGGTGTCGCAGGCGCCGCGCCCATAGAGGCGGCCGTTTTTGCGGCGCGGGGTAAATTGAGGGCTGGCGGCGTTGACAGTGTCCAGGTGCGGGGCAAGCAAAACGGTCCGGCGGATTTTGCCACGGGGCAGTAGGCGGGCGATGAAATTGGGGCGCCCGGGCAGGACCGGTTGAAATTCGATCTCCAACCCGGCGCGCGAGGCGATGGCCGCCAGAAATTCGGCGACGTTCCGTTCGCCATACTTGTGACCGCCGTGTCCATCGGCGTCCTGCCCGGCGAAGGCGGGATTGACGCTGGGCAGCGCGATGAGTTCAGTCAGCAATTTCTCGGTGCGCGTCATGCGTTCAGGTTAGCCGTTGCGTTGCCCTCAAATCAACTTTTGATGATGCTTTCCCTGCGACTGGCAATGAACATCATCAGGGACAACATGACAAAAACCGCCGGGCTAAACCGCTCTTCAATGCTCATGGCCGTGCCGCCGGCGAATGAGAGGAAATTGGTAAGGGTATAGCCCGCCCAAACATTTCCCACCGCACGCTCGGGACGTCTCCACAGTTCAACAAGCCCCGGGATGGTCGCCACGACCGTCGCCAGTGTGGTGAATACGATCGCCGTACGTGCGCCTCCCAGCTTCCAACCGATGAGACAGCCCAGAACCAAAACCAATACGACGCTGTCCAATCGGCCCCACTCAAACCGGTTCCTGCTGATGAGCAGGGCCGTCAGGATCCAGCCGCCGATGGCGTATCCGAGGGGCGAAAAATAATTTCCGTGCCGCATTATCGTGCTGGCGGCCAGGATGGAATCCAGAATCGACCAGAGCAGCCAGGTTGAAAAACTTTGCCCGTCGCCGTTGCGCCGGATGACTTCCCGGGCCATGGGGATGAACATGGCCAGCGTTCCCGCGCCTCCCGCAATCTTCAAAATTTCGTGGAACCCCATCCGGCAATTTAATCACTAAACGGATAAGCGTCGAGATTTGTCATACTTTCACTGGACAAATTATCATCCTGGATAAACTTAGACGTGTGAAACGGATTCAGAATAAACCGAACACCATCCTATGGATCGAAGCCGCGGGTTTTTCGTTGCTTCTCGGGTTGTGTTGGCTGGGAGAGCTGTTGCACATGCCCCATTATATCTTTGGTGAATCTTATGAATTCAATTGGCATCGCGCATTGGTACGCACGACTTTTGTGCTGATCATCTGGGCCTGGGTCCATTTTTTGACCCGGCGAATCGTGAAGCGCCTGCACTACCTGGAAGAGTTCCTGCGGGTTTGTAGTTGGTGCCGCAAAGTGTGCGACGAAGGCGAATGGCTGGAGATGGAGAAATATTTCAAATCCAGGTTCGCCACCAAGACTTCGCACGGGATGTGTCCCGAATGCCTGGAGAAGAAGAAGCAGGAATTGGCGCCGGCGGGGGATTTGCCGTCTGATGCTGAACCGTCATCGAATTAAACAATCTCCACCGGGCACTTCGGCAGGGCATCCAGAAAAGACTGGCCGTATTGCTTGGTCAAAATCCGGTTGTCGAGGACCACGATGATGCCGGTGTCGGTTTTGGTGCGGATAAGGCGGCCCACGCCCTGGCGAAATTTCAGGATGGCTTCGGGCAGGGAAAATTCGCCGAAGGAGTTCCCACCGCGGGCTTCGATGGCTTCAATGCGTGCTTCGATGAGCGGGTGGTCCGGCACGGCGAACGGCAACCGCGTGATGATGACGTTGGAGAGCGCTTCGCCGGGCACGTCTACCCCCTGCCAGAAACTGTCGGTGCCGAGGAGCACGGAGTCCACGTCATCCTTGAACTTTTCCAGCATCGTTGAGCGCGGCGTGCCGGTGCCCTGCACAAAACAAGCCACGCCAAGCTTGTCAAAAAACGGTTGCATGGCCTCTCCGATCTCCTGCATGAGCTTGAAATTGGTGAACAGTACGAACGCCTTGCCGTGCGTCATCGTCACAAAATGCTCGATCCAGTGGACCAGGGCGTCGCGGTAGCCGGATTCGCGCGGGTCGGGCATCTTTTTGGCGACGAACAGTTTCATCTGCCGCTCGTAATCAAAAGGGGTGCCGACTTGGAGCTTTTCCGCCGATTCAGCGCCGACGCGTTTGGCGAAGTAGCCCAACCCATTTTGCGATTTGGAATTGGTGGCCAGCGTGGCACTGGTCATGATGATAGAGGTGTCGCTTTCAAACAGGCGGCGGCGCAAGAAATCCGCGACATCAATCGGCGCGGCATTGAGTGAAATGGCTTTGTAGGCTTTGCCGCTGCGCTCGACCCAATAGACATGCTCGTCGGCGCTCTGACCCAGAAACATTACGATCTTTTCGCGTAATTCGGCCAGGCGGCGGTTGCACTCGACCAATTCCTGGCCGATGTCCTTGTCCTCGCTGGTCTTGATAAGTTCGCTGACGGCTTCGCGCAGGCGCTGGATTGGCAGGGTGACATTGTCCGCAACCAATTCAGCGCGGCGGATGCGCAACTCGGTCCAGGCGCGGCGGCGCTCATTTTCATTTCCGCCGAACCGATTTTTGCCGGCCAACTTTTGAAGTTCTTCGCAGGCCTCCTCGACGCTTTCAAAAAATTTATCGGCCTGTTCCAAAATATCCGCGACCAGCTTCACGGCGGCGCCTTTGCGCAAGGTGGCGAGCAATCCCTTTTCGGTGCGCGGATTCCAGAGGCGGTTGAGCGAATACCGCATCTGCCCGCTGGACACGCTCAAGCCGATGTGGCGCGAGGCGACCTGCTCGACGGTGTGCGCCTCGTCGAAGATGACAAAATCGTTCTTGAACAGGATGCCGCCCTCTGGTTCTTCCTCGATGCCGCCGAGGAGAGTGAAAAAAAGAGTATGGTTCAAGATCAGCACGTCCGACGAGAGAATCTTATTGCGAGCGCGCTGGAAGAAGCAGACGCCGTGTTCTTTGGCGAAGTCGGACGGATGCCCGCAGACTTTCGGCGAGCACAGTCCGCGTTCGGAACAGACCTGGGTCCAGACTTTGGGGTCAGGCTCGATGTCAAAATCAGAGAGGCTGCCGTCGGTGGTTTTTTTTGACCATTCGTAGATGCGGCGGAGTTCCTCAGCCTCCGATGAGGTGAACAGGTTGCCGCTTTGTTGCATCGCTTTTTGCAATCGGCGGGTGCAGAGGTAATTGGCGCGGCCTTTCAGCATGGCGAAACTGAATTTTACCGGCACAGGCAGCGCGCCAAGCACGCCGGCGAGCATGGGCAGGTCTTTCTCGGTGAGTTGCTCCTGAAGATTAATGGTATGTGTGGAAACGACGGCCTTTTTATTCTGCGAAACGGCGAAGAGAATCGCCGGGACCAGGTAAGCGAGCGATTTGCCGACGCCGGTACCGGCCTCGACGGCGAGATGCTCACGGTTTTGCAACGCGCGCGCGACGGCTACGGCCATTTGTTGCTGTTGCGGCCGAAATTCGAAATTTTTCGCATGGGACAGGATGCCGCTGGACGAGAAGATTTGTTCCACCTGGGAAACCAAATCCACGCCGGGAGGCTGATTTTCGATGACCGCGATCATTCACGCCATTCTGCAATCCAAAAGCATTTCTAGCGAGGATGATTTATTTTATTTGGTTGAGTGACAGGATTTTTATGACAAATTCCGGCACAACAACTCAAGACCCGGAATTCATGTGAACATGCGCATTGTGGTAAAGACCTGGATCATTATCTCCGCTGTGATAGTCGGTTCGGGTTGGATTTTGTCCGCATTTCATGAACTAAATCGCATCGGTTATATCGGGGTATCCGCCCTGGCAATTTTTATTTTCGTCATTTTCCCGAAAGGAACCACGCGGCATGTGCAAACGGATTGGCGGCAACCATTAAAGAAAGCGCGCCGACGTTTTAAACGTCTTGCGCCGCTCCTGTTCCTGGTGCTGGTGTTCCTTTCGCTGATGGCGGGCCTGCTCTATGCGCCGGCGGATGGTGATTCAAATGCGTATCGGATCCCCCGTGTCCTGCATTGGCTCGGCGCCGGGCAATGGCATTGGATCACAACTTCAGACATTCGCATGAATATCAGTGGCTGCGGGTTTGAATGGCTTTCGGCGCCGTTGATTTTATTCACGGATTCGTTCCGTTTTATTTTTCTGATCAACTGGTTGTCCTTCGTGTTGCTGCCGGGCTTGATCTATTCGGTATTCACCCGCCTACAGGTGCGCCCGCGCGTGGCCTGGTGGTGGATGTGGTTGCTGCCTTCAAGCTGGTGTTATGTGATGCAGGCGGCGGGCGTCATCAACGACAGTTTTGCGGTCATCTATGCCCTGGCATCGGTGGATTTTGCATTGCGCGCGCGCGACAGCCAAAAGACCGGGGACCTTTGGTTGTCGCTGACAGCCGCAGCGCTGCTGACCGGCACAAAACAAACCATCATCCCACTCGCACTGGTTTGCGCGGTGGCCATCGCTCCTCGCCTGAACCTCCTGGTGACACGATGGATGGGAACGATATGGGTCCTGGCCGGTTGTTTGCTGGTGTCGGCTGCGCCATTGTTTTTTTTCAACAAGGAGCATGCCGGAACGTGGCTGGGCATTCCGCCAAACGCAGGGCCACAAGCCATGTTTTGGGCGCGTTGCCAGCCGGATTCGCCGCTCTGGGGCGTCATCGGAAACGCGTTCTGTCTTCCTTTGCAAAACCTCGAACCGCCATTTTTCCCCTGGGCCGGCCATTGGAACGAAATGATGAAACATTTCCAACAAACCCCATTGGGCGCGCATTTTGTTTCTTTCGAAGATTTCGGGCGTTTGCCGCGGGCAATTACGGAAGGAGATGCGGGGGTTGGATTGGGGATTTGCGGACTGATCTTTATTTCCGGTTTGGCGGCATGCTGGCACAGGAGTTTTTCCGCCGCGCCGAAAAACGATTTGCTTCTGCGCGGATTGCGGTGGGCTCCGTGGGTGGCGCTGATAGTGTTCATGGCAAAGGTCGGGTCGCATTCGAATGCCCGGCAACTGGCGCCGTATTATGTCTTCTTTTTCCCGCTGATATTAACGGGCGCCGGACATGCCTGTCTGGTGCGCCGGCGATGGTGGCAAATCCTCGGGTGGATCGTCATGTCGGCCACGGCAATTTTGCTGGTCGTTTCACGTGAACGTCCGTTGTTTCCGGCACAAAGCATTATCACGATCTTAAAAAGATCCCCGGCGCCGAACATACCGTCGGTTATGCCACTATTTTTGGCTACTGTGAACCCGGGCTGTGGTTGCCGTTGGGGAGCCGTTCGGTTAAGCGAATACTCCCCGATGACACTGCCGCCCGGCTTTACCAGGAGGACATCCACTATGTTGTCGTGGGCGACGAATTTTTCAGCATGACGAAGGAAAAGACGATGGGTGAATGGTTGAAGGATTATCGCGGGCAATTGCTCGATCAGATGACCTATTATTACGGACCCACGGGTCCAGTCCGCACGCTATACCTGGTACACTTGCCTTGAGGTTGATGTTTCGGAAATAAATCACGTTGACTTGTCTTTTTTTTGTCTTATTTGTTCTGAAACTGTTCAAACAGGCGACTTATGAATGACACGACCTCCCGCACGAACACCGAAACCCCCGGCTCTGGTGATTTGGAGCCTGGGATTGGAAATCTTAAGCTTGCTGGCGGCGCTTATGCCATTGGGCCGGTTGGCCGGCCGCCGGCCTGCACGGTTTCAGGCCATGTATTCTTGCCCCAATAGGGACGGGTTTTCGTTTTATGTGGCCGGTTTTTATGACAAATTCCGGCACAGCAACATCCGAAAAAGATCACAGCAACCTATCCGCCCTGTTGAAACCGAAATTACTCATCCTGGAATTATGGCAGTTGGGCGATCTGGTCATCGGAACGCCCTTTTATCGCGCCGCCGTTGAGCGATTCGACGTGACCCTGCTGGCCAAGCCCTTCGCGCTGGATGTTCGACGCCGACTTTGGCCGGAGGTGCGTGTGGTCCCCTTTATCGCGCCGTGGACGGCGTTCAAAAACAAGTACCAGCTTTGGCGCTGGCCGCTGCCGCAAATCATCCGGCTGCGCCGCGAACTGACAGCGGAGCATTTTGACGTGGGACTCTCCGCCCGGTGGGACCCGCGCGACCATTTTTTGCTCAATCTTTTTGGCGCAAAAAAAAGGATTGGGTTCCCCCGCGTGCGTAGCGGCATTTTTCTGACCGATCCGATAATGCGTCCCCGGCCTGAGGCGCATCGCTACGAATCATGGCGCGTGATTGGCCGCGCCCTGGACATGGAGCTGCCTCCGCGCGAGCAAATTCAAATCCCCCCGGCCGGGCCGGGCCGCAAAAACATTTTGATCCATACCGGCGCCGGGCAACAGGTGCGGGTCTGGCCATTGGACTTTTATAAAAAACTGGCGGGGCATTTGAGAAGCAAAGATTTTCGTGTGCAAATCGCCTGCGACGCCGACCAGCGTGATTGGTGGTTACGCGGCGGCGAGAGGACGGTCGCAACACCGTCCACGGTGGCGGAGTTAATCGAATTGACTGACCGGGCCGCGGCGCTCATCGGCAATGATTCCGGTCCCGGCCATCTGGCGGCATTTTGCGGCGTGCCCACTTTCACCATTTTTGGGCCGCAATTGCCCGAATGGTTCGCACCCTTGCATCCGCAAGCCGAATGGATCTCGGGAAAAGCCTGTCCGTATTTGCCCTGTTCGGATTATTGTCGGTTTTCCGAACCTTTTTGCATCCGCAAAATCAGCGAAGAGGAAGTCCTGGAGCGGGTCGAAAAATTTCTGGCTGCGCTGGCGCAAAATCCGGAATCCTCGTGAACATGCGCACTGTGGTTAAGGCCTGGATTCTTATCTCCGCTTTGGCGGTCGGTTCGGGTTGGATTTTGTCCGCATTTCATGAGCTAAACCGCGCCGGTTACGTGGTTGTTTTTGCTTTAGCAGCGGTTGCAGGAATCTGGTGGTTGAGGGAATCAAAATGGAGCACGGGAACAACCGCCGCTCGGACGGCGCGCAAATTCAAAAAACGTTTCAAGCGTCCGGCGCCATTGTTGTTTTTGACCCTTTTGATGATGTCACTGGTCGCGGGCGCGATTTACGAGCCGTTCAACGGTGATTCACAGGCCTATCGGATCCCCCGCATCCTGCATTGGCTCGACGCGCAGCAATGGCACTGGATTTACACCCTCGACCCGCGGATGAATATCATTGCCCCCGGATTCGAGTGGTTGTCCGCTCCGTTGATCCTGTTCACGCGCGACGACCGGCTTTTGTTTCTGATCAACGTGGTTTCATACGCGATGTTGCCGGGACTGATCTATAGCGTGTTCAGGCGTTTGGGAGTGGCGCCGCGCGTGGCCTGGTGGTGGATGTGGATCCTGCCCTCGGGGTGGTGTTTTGCGCTTCAAGCAGGCTCCGTGGTGAATGATTGCTTCGTGGCGATCTATGCGCTGGCGGCGGTTGACCTAGCGCTGCTCGCAAAAGAGAAAGGTTCTGTCAGAGACCTTTGGCTGTCCCTGCTGGCGGCTGCCCTGGTCACCGGGGCCAAGCAATGCGATATTCCCCTCGCGTTGCTTTGGATCATCGCGGCGTGGCCGGCGCTGGGTTTGTTGAGACGGCACGCCATCGGCACAATATTCGTCGGCGCGACCGGTTTGCTGGTGTCTATCCTGCCGATCACTATCCAGAATATCCGGCATACGGGAAATTGGTTGGGGGCCGGCATCGATCCGCATCTGCTGCAAGCCAGGTCGCCATTTAAGGGCATCATCGGTAATGCGTTCTGCATCCCTCTCCAAAACCTGACGCCCCCGTTTGATCCCTGGGTGAACCGATGGAATGCGCTTATGGATCAGTTTGTGGCCACGCCCTTTGGGCATCATTTTGTGGTGTTTGAACATTTCGGGGAACTGTCCAATCTCTCCCACAGTGTCGGGGAGGGCAATGCGGGGATCGGATTAGGGATCTGTGTTTTCCTGTCAGCCACTCTTTTTGCGGCGTGGCGGGTTTCGAAGGGTGCCGCGCGTCCGCCGCGCGCAGGGACGATGCAGCAACGTTTGTTGCTTTGGGCGCCATGGCTGTTGCTGCTGGTGTTTATGGCCCGGGATCTCGCGTATGAAAACGCGCGGCAACTGTCCCCGTATTACGCTTTTTTCCTTCCCGTCTTTCTTGTGAAGCCCGGGAACGCGTTTTTGGTCCGCCGCCGCTGGTGGCAGTTGTTCGGGCTGGTATTGATGGTGTTTGCAGCGGGCCTCGTGTTTACGGTCCGCAGCCGGCCGCTGTTCCCGGCGCAAGCTATGGTGCACTGGTTGCATGCGAAGCATCCGGATTCCCGGCTGATCGCACGCCTGGAATTTACTTTTGATGCCAATCCCGCCGCTGAAGAATTGGACCGGCAGATCGTCAATGATTTGCCGCCGGACGAAAAGCTCATCGGTTACGCCACTTCGTCCGGGAGTGCCGAAACAGGATTGTGGCTGCCCTTGGGGCAACGCCGGGTGCAGCGCCTGGGGCCGGCAGACGCGCCGGAAACCCTCAGAGCAGAAGGCATCCGCTATGTTGTGGTGGACAACGATATCTTGAAAATCTCCAACGAAACCATAGATCAATGGATGGGGAAATATCATGGCGAACTGGCGGCCCAGGTGAGCTGCCTGATCCAACCCGACCTTCCGCCCTATTATCTCTACCTGGTCCGGCTACCGCCGTAATAGCAATCGCAACGCATTGCCGATGACAACGAGATCGGAAAGCCCCATCGCCGCGGCGCAGAAGACGGGGCTGATGAAACCGGCCGCGGCCAGAGGAACGCCGACGGCATTGTAGAAAAACGCCCAGAAGAGATTTTGTTTGATGTTCCGCAATGTGGCGCGCGCCAGGCCAAGCGCTTCCGGTACGCCGGTGATTTCCGATTTGAGCAGGATAATATCCGCCGCTTCGCGCGCAATGTCGCTGGCCCGGCTGACGGCAATGCCCAGATCGGCCTGGGTGAGGGCCGGCGCATCGTTGATGCCGTCGCCGATGAACGCCACCCGCTCGCCCTGCGACTGCAATTGTTTCACGAATTCCGCCTTTTGCTCCGGACGCGCTTCAGCAAAAATATTCTCTGGTGCAATGCCTACCTGCCCGGCGATGCCGGCTGCCGTCTGTGAATTATCGCCGGTGACCAGATAAACTTTGAGGCCCTCCTGCTGAAGCGATTTAATGACATCCGCGGCATCCGGTTTTACGGAATCGCTCACCGAAAACAGACCGAGCAGATTTTTATCGTCGGCAAGACCGGCGATGGTCGCGCCACGCTTTGACCAGTCGGTAATGAATTTTTCCCCGGGAGCCAGGTCCACGCCGTTCTCACGGAGCCACCGCAACGAACCGAGACGGATGGCTGATAAAGAATCACTCTTTTGCGCTTCAATGCCGCATCCACGGATTTCCACCCACTGGCTGATGCCAATCTGGTCGCCGGACATTTTGGCGATCGTCTGGCTGATGGGGTGGGTGGAATTTCGCGCCAGCGCCGCCGCCAGGCCTTGGATGGTTGATTTTGGCGCGCTGATTTCCTTTGTTTCCGTCACTGCGGGTTTGCCAACGGTCAGTGTGCCCGTTTTGTCGAAGACGACGGCAGAAATGTTACCGGCTTTTTCGAGGGCGACAGCATCGCGGATCAGGATTCCGCGATGGGCGGCGGCATTGACGCCGGCCATGATGGCGACCGGGGTCGCCAATCCCATGGCGCAGGGACAAGCGATGATGAGGACCGCGGCGGCGATGATAAACCCGGCGGCGGCGCCGGACGGTCCATATGAATGCCACAGAAATGGCTGCAACCATCGGTGAAATTGTCCGGCTGATTCAGGCGCAAGCCCCCACCAAAAACCGGCGGCAATGGCGATGACGACAATGACCGGGACAAACACGCTGCTGACCTGGTCGCCAAGGCGCTGGATGTTGGCGCGGCTGGATTGGGCGCGTTGCACGGCGGCGATGATATGCGCCAGGGCTGTTTCTTCACCGGTGGCCGTGACGCGTACGACCAGGCGGCCATTCAGGTTGGTCGTGCCGGCAAAAAGCTCCGCGCCCGATTTTTTCTCCATGGGTATGGATTCGCCGGTGAGCGAGGATTCATCCACAGCCGATTCGCCGTCCACGACGATACCATCCACCGGCACGCTGCCGCCGGGGCGAAGAACAATTTCATCATCAATCTGCAAAGTAGAGACCGGGACCTCGATCTCAGCAGCAGAGGCAGGTTGGGCCGTACTGGAAAATAAAGACGTTCTGGGGTCGAACGGCTTCACCTCCGGTCTTTGGATTTTTCGCGCGGTTTGTGGCGCGAGTTGCATGAGCGATTTGAGAGCGTGGCCGGCTTTGTCCGTCACGCGGGCTTCCAGCCAATGGCCAACGCTGATGAGGGTGATAATGGCCGCGGCTTCCATGAAATACAGATGCCCACCCGCACCGCTCAACAGGGCCCATGTGCTGTAACCGAAAGCTGTCGTCGAGCCGAGTGCCACCAGTGTGTCCATGTTGGAACTGCGGAGCTTGAGCTGCCGCCACGCGCCGCGATAAAACGGCGCACCGGAAAAGAATTGGACGACACCCGCCAACGCGAAAGAAACCCAGGCGAACCATGGCATCGCGCCCAAATCAAAAATCCATTCGCCGGCTATCAGAAAGGCCGTGACCACAATTCCCAGCAACAAACCGATTTGCCAGTCGTTGGAGGGTGATGTGTGGCACCCGCAGGAATCATTTTGGATTTCAGAAGCTTCATACCCGGCCTTTTTAACGGCTTCGACGAGGGCGGGAAGATTTTCCGGCGCACTGGCATTCCAATTCACCAGGGCGCCCGCGTTTTGGAGCGAGACAGTGGCACTACGGACGCCGGGCACGGACTGAAGTGCTTCGGTGACATGCCGGGCGCAATTGCCGCAAGTCATTCCGCTGATCCGCAAATTCGTCACGAATGGAGTTTAGGGCGGCGGGCGGCGTTTGTCGAATGGCGGAAGGCCGCCGTTCAGTGGCCGCAGCGGCTTATTTTTTTACCGGGCCGAGCGGGCAGACAATCTTTCCGAAGAGTTCATTCAGGATTTGCGCCAGGCCGGCATAAAGCGCCGAAAGCCCGCAAATGATTCCTTCGTAACCTGTGAAATGCCTGAAGTTGTCGCCGGCGCCGGAAAAATCCGCGTAGGCCAGCAGAAAAAAGAGAACCGTTAATGTGCCAAAGACCACCTGTAATGCGCGGTTCAAGCGGAACGTGCCGATGAACATGACCGCGGTGAAAAGCCCCCACATGGCCAAATACGCCGGCATGGCATTGCCCGCGGCCGGGGCGAAGCCCATTTTAGGGAGCGCAATGATGCCTACGAGCGAAAGCCAGAAGAAGCCATAAGAGATGAATGCCGTTGTCGCAAAAGTGTTCCCCTTTTTCCATTCCATGATGCCGGCGATGACCTGGGCAATGCCGCCATAGCAAATGCCCATGGCAAGGATCATAGCGTTCATTTCAAAGAAGCCCGCGTTGGCCATGTTCAGTAACACAGTGGTCATGCCGAAACCAAGCAGGCCGAGCGGCGCGGGATTGCCGGTGGTATCTTTGATTTGTGTGGGTTCGCTCATAAGAGTAGGGGTTGTGGGTTTGATTGGGAACATCTGGTAATTAGCAAAATTTGCGCTTCCTGCAACAAGAAACTGCCGGACGACGGCGATGAAAGCAAAGGTGGCAAATGTTTGCGAGGTGCGTTATTGTCTCAAGCGCCGGAACGGATCAACCCTCCGGCAAACCAAAGGAATTGAAATAATTTATGAAACGAAAAGCATCAGCAGTCTGGCGCGGCGACTTGAAATCCGGCAAAGGCAACATCAACACCGATAGCGGCGTGCTCAAAGACACTCAATACTCATTCAGCACACGATTTGAAAATGGAGTTGGCACCAATCCAGAGGAACTCATCGCCGCGGCACACGCGGGCTGTTTCGCCATGGCATTTTCCGCGGAGTTGGGCAAGGTGGGCCTCAAACCGGAATCCATCTCCGCCACGGCCACTGTGACGCTTGAAATGCTGCCCGGCGGCCCGACGGTGACGGAATCGCACCTCGATGTCACGGCGCGTGTTCCCGGCGCTGACAAAAACAAAGTGCTGGAAGTCGCCAATGGGGCGAAGGCCGGCTGCCCGATTTCACGCGTGCTCAACGCCAAGGTGACGATGGACGCCAATGTGGAAGTATAATCGGCGACGGCTGGACGAAATCAATTTGTCGACAGCGGTTGCAGGTAGATATTACGGAATTCGATGAGGCCGCCTTCGGCCTGCAAGCCGATGGTTCCTGCGTTCGTGGATGTGCCGGTAATGGTATTTTGCAGGACACCGTTGACGCGCACAGTAATGGTGTTGCTCCGGCAGATGATGTCGTAGGTATTCCATTCGCCGATTGGTTTTTCCGAGGAGGCTTGTTGGCGCGGGACCCAACGGGGATATTGCGGTGTGGTTCCGTTCGCTTTTGAGCCGCCGTTCATCCGCACTTCGCCGGCATCGCCGGAAAGCAACTGCGCCTCGTAACAATACGGCCAGACTTTGTCCGGAGAGTTCAGATGCAGAAAGACCCCGCTGTTGCCCGGCGCCACGGGGAAACGCCATTCAGCATGGAGTTGGTAGTCCTGAAAACGCTGAAACGTGCGCGCGTAGCCATAGGGTTTGCCGAGACAGCGAATGACGCCGTTGGTGGTGGACCAGATCGCGGCGGCGGGCGCATTCGTGTCCCTGGAAACAAAGGTCCAGCCGGAAAGCGTTTTGCCGTCGAATAAATCGATCCGGCTCGTGGGCGAAATGGCGGAGTCGTTTTGCGCGGCTAGCGGAAGAGAAACAGCGGCGAACAAAAACACAAATGCCGGGGCGAGCAATGATTTCATGATGTGGATGGAATGTTGTTGGCCCTGGCGGCTACGTCAAGTGCAACGTTTCTCCGCCCCCGTTGAAAACCGGCGGAATTCATACCCAAAATCACCATTTTCTTAGGAGACATCAGCAGCACGGCACAAATTACTTGTCGTTACTGCCGCGATTATCAATCACCTCAATGAACACCGGATGCGACTCTTTCCAAAACTTTTGATAAGCCTGCGCCAGGTCGACAACCGAACAATTAGTATAGACATTCAACGTCCACCACCAGCCGGGTTTAAAGACCGTCTGGCCCTGCCCCCACTCTTCAACTCTTCGATAACCCAAAATATTCTGATTCGAATGAAGCATCGCGCCAAACTGAACCAGGACGTCATCATTCGAAATCACCTGCCATTTCTCACTGTCCGCAATCTCACCATTCTCCGTATGAAGATAATTTTTGGTCTCGACGGATGGCGTCCAAAACTCCATCTGGTGCGTTTCTCCTAAAATCGTCTGGCTACCCTGGGAATCGACTAAAACCGGCACCCACAGCCTTGGCGATTGTGCGGATTGCTTTGATACGGCAACCCAGGCGATAAAGGCGATCGTTGCGCAAATGAATAGACAGGAGGCCGCACCACAGAATGTGTTCGGACAACCAAAGGCGCTTTCGTTTTTTGAGGCGTGCTTATTCATATTTGTGTTTGACGGGGCAGGTATTTCTATAGCGGGAGACTGGGAAAACACAAGAATTTAAACCTTTGCTCCTCGATGCCGTTTTGAAAATGAAAGTTGGTTTAGTCGTCTGGCGGAAGGGGTGGGATTCGTGGCCGAAATCACCATTTTCTAAAGGGATATTATAGCAAAAAGCCCAGTATTCAAGCAAAATCCCTGACCATCCGCCACAACGCCGTCACCATTTTTACTGACAGTCATATCCGAAAAATCAAAAGAGATTCCTTGTGCGGGGTGATCTTTGTCCGCATCACGAAACTTTTTTTGCCGCCACCACCAATTTTTCTTCAACTCTTTAAATCGTCTCCATTGCTTCGGAGTGCGACGTTTTATGAACTGCCTGCGTCCTCTAAAGGCAATCGCAGCGGGCGAAAGCGATGCATCGTTCATGCGACGGATTCTTTTGCGAGTTCAACGACATTTGCCATTGGCGGATTTGAATAGAAAACTCGCTGCGCCATTGTCACAGAATGTTGATCGCGCAAATGGCGGATACAACAGAAAGTTAAATAAAATGATAATACCATTAACAGTGTTCAAGGAAGTCCACAACACGTGGCCAGCCAGGAACGGAAAACCAGCGGGCGAATCCTACGATTTGCTTTGTATGGACAACAGCAACCCGCCGGAACATCGCATGGAAGAAATGCTGTATTACCGGACCAAAGACGATGAGCGTCCCAAGTTGTGGGGCAAGTCGGTCGGCACCACGATCCAGGTTGGCGTGGCAAAAATCCGTCATGGTGACAACGGCGGCAAGGCCACGCTGATTGGCAGCATCATCAGCGAAGCCAAAAAGTAAAAAACTATGGCTAAAAATCCTCGGACAGACAGGAATTGGCGCGAGCCGATTCGCCGGTCCCAGGTCGGCACAGATTTTGGTATCACACTGGCGCGAATCCAGTGGGATTTTTTTGCAACTCCGTCGTTTAAGGGCAGTGTCCCAAGACCTAATATTTGTTACGGATTAGCGTTTCGCTGGTTGCAAGAATTGGCTAAAACCTGTGGCGTGCCCTATAAACGCCTTCTCATTGCACTGCGTGGTGAAGAAGGCGAGATGAATGGGCGTTTCCACTTTCACTGTCTGATTGGGGGAACTGCTACGCGCAACTATCACACGCTGCAACACCAGGCTGAGTGGCTTTGGAAAATTCAGACTGGCGGGGCGCGTGTAGATGTTCGGCAATATGACCGCTCACAGGCCGGAGCGGATTACGTCGCAAAGTGCCTGGGGGCCAATGCGTACGAACTGAATAAATACAGTTTTGCCAACACGGTGACGCTTTCTTCGTCTGTTATTCGATTGATAGCGAGTATTGACGAGAGTGGAGAAAGACGCTGCGGATCTGGACACATGAAAAAACGGGCTGGTTCGGAAAGTTCGGAAGTTCTTGCCGGGCAAAGTACGATTTGCGATGAGACAGCCTCCCTGGACTGAAACAGGCTCCTTGTATGCGGCCACTGCGCTGGCGATAACGGCGCACACCGTGTTTGATTTGCAGGCGGTTTGAACCATCTCCAAACGGAGACGATTAACCTGCGGACAAGGGAACTAGAACTGCCAGTCCTGGGATAAAACGCCAAAGTTACTGTGGCGCGTGTCAAATTAACCGGATTCCTTGCCGGAGGGGTGGCGGAGCGGGCGCGGAGCGCCCGCTCCGCCACCCCTCCGGCAAAGGCTCCTTGTAGAACCCTTATGCCCTGATGAAATTGAGTGATTATTAAATCATGGTATGTGGGCAGTGAATAATGTTTTATTGACCTGAAGTTGGTAATGTGTGCATACGATAAAAAACTAGAGCAGAAAATCAGCCAAAGAAAATTATGAAAGCGAACTATCGGATTAACCAAAACTGGGCGCTACTAGCGGTAGCAGCCCTCAGCGTGCAACTCTCAAGCGCCTATGCTGAAGGGGTGTTCACCAACTGGAACGATCTTGTCACCAATGGGGTCGAGACCAGCGCGCCGAATGAAAGCTATGATTCCATTACCTCCTCATCCGATGGCACCAAACTGGCGGCGGTTCAAGACGGGGGCTTGGTTTACACCTCGACCAATGGCGGCGTGACTTGGACTCAGACCAGCCTGACGGGTGCTTTTAGGATCGCCTCCTCCTGGGATGGCACCAAGCTGGTGGCCATCATTAGTAATCTCAGTCAAGCCGGAGGGATATACACTTCGACCAATGGCGGCGTGACCTGGACCCAGACCGGCGCGCCGTATGCGTTTTGGCGTTCCATCGCCTCCTCGTCGGATGGAACCAAACTGGCCGCAGTGGTTCTTCTTCAAGGTGACGGCGGGATTCATACCTCGACCGATGGTGGCGTGACCTGGAACCGAACTTGGGCGTCGCGTGACGGGTGGACTTCCATCGCCTCTTCGTCGGATGGAACCAAACTGGCGGCGGTGGGCGGCGGGATCTGGACGGCCCAAGCCACGATTCAAACGAACCCGCCAAGTTTGACAAACATCATCGTTACCCCAGCCAATCGCGTGATTGCCGCTGGCAGTAACGTGATCATTAAGGCCACAGGACAATTTGACGACCGCTCACAGACGAATCTCACCTCCACTAACGGCCAGCATTAAAGAAGGAAAAGAAAGGAACTATATGTCATTCATTATATTAAAAAAACAGAGTAGCACTGGGATCTGTTATTCTGATGCTCATCAGGAATACAAACTGGCAGGCGACGGTTTGCTTTACAACTTGTGGAATAAGAAGAATAAGCC
>Ga0206875_1079_pt1 | contig 22330 bp, 21 predicted proteins | sample Alteio_BWOrgCont_9_FD_152616 | JGI IMG/M metagenome (GOLD analysis project Ga0206875, IMG submission 152616) | Enriched cells from forest soil in Barre Woods Harvard Forest LTER site, Petersham, Massachusetts, United States -... | ecosystem: Environmental > Terrestrial > Soil > Temperate forest > O... | reverse complement strand
CATGGAAACTCGGTACCAGCGGGCGGAAACCTGTCCGGGTGCGAAGTTTGGAAATATCCATAATATTCTGGAAAGGATTGGCAGGAGGAGGTACGGTGGGATCGAAGGCGTCGGCTTCCATCCCGAAACTTCTGGCGATCTCGTAACAACTGATCGGGGCATCGTCGGCGACATTGAAGGTTTCTCCCTGTAAGCCATCGCATTGTAAAAGCAAAAGGAGTGCCTGGGCTACATCCAGGTGGTGTCCCATGTGCATTCTGGTGCCGGGGTGGTGCTTGAATGTTTTGAAGTAGGGGATGATCTCTTTCAGGTGGGGGTCGCCGGCTCCGTACACGAAGGGCAGACGGCATATGCGTACGTCCAGGCCGGACATTTGAAGGAGGTCGTTTTCGGCGGCTACTTTACTGGCTGGATAAGCCCGGAGGCCCTCGACACTACAAGGGTCGCTCTCCCGGGCGGGGTAAGGGTTTCCGGAGCCGTATACGAGGCCAGTGCTGGTGAACACGAAGCGCTTTGTGCCGCTTTCGATGGCGGCATTTGCCAGATTAAGCGTGCCTGAATGGTTGGTTCGGATGATGCCTTCATCGTCGTTCATTGTCCGGAAATAGGCTGCGATATGCACTACGGCGTTCATCCCTTTTATGGCGGGAGTGAGGGTATCGGGTTGGCTCAGATCGCCAACGAAGGCACGAGCGCCCAGATCAACCAAGGGTTGGGCTTTAAGGCGATCGCGTACGAGGATGTGCACTTCATGTCCCTTGGAAAGAAGGTGGGGAACAAATCGGCTGCCGACTTTGCCGGTGGAGCCGGTGACTAATATTTTCATAGGCCAAAAGTAGCGGAAAGGGGAATCATGGAATTGTACGGAAACGACAAGTCAGGTCCCTTGACCACCAGCCTGACAGGGAGAATATGATTTGGGGCTGACGGTGGAAAGGCGCTTGAAATCTTTGGAGAAATGGGCCTGATCGAAATAACCGCCCTCATAGGCGAGGCTGGTAAGGCTATGTTCAACGGCGGGCAGTTGTTCGGTCATTTTTTCGAAACGGCAGATTCGGACGAAGGTGGTCATGTTGACGCCCACGATCTCCTTGAATTTTCGCTCGATTTGGCGCTTTCCCAGGGTGACGCGCAAAGTGAGTGACTTAAGTGAAAGCGCTTGTATCAGTTGATCCGCAGTGTCGAAAATCCATTCCTCACTGGGATTGGGCTCCCGCAGCCGGGAAAGAAGAAAATCGTCGACCAGGGCGATCCTTGCCGCGAAAGGCTGTTCTTTCATGGCGACATAGAGATGACGGATCTCTTCACCAAATAATGATTCCGCGGGGATAATCTGGTTGGTTAAGGTGCTGATCGGCATGTCAGTAAATCTGCTCAAACCATAAGGCGAAAGCCTGACGACAAAGCAATCCCGGTAATCGGTCGTCACACGGAAAGTGAAAGAACGGGTATGGAAACCCGCCACGGCCAGGTCAATGAGCTTTTCATCATTGATGAGCAGTTTGTTGAAATCAAATAAAAGTGTTGTTCCATGCCGGGGCATGACGGTCTTGAAGGGAATATGCAACGGCCCTGAAATAAGGGCGTAATGGACGATAAATCGCTTCAACCCCGGATGGGTGGGGTAACTTATATCATGAGCAAGCATACCCCAAAGGTAGGCCTTTAGCCCATTTCCGCCGCCGCTTATGACCCGTGCCTCTGTACAGGGCAAAGCGCCAATCGAAATCCCCTATAAGCGCTCATTTCCGCCGGCGGATTTTTGGCCCTGTTAGCGGAACGGGAATCTCCCGCGCCGCTGCCCCAACTACCGCCACGGTTCACCCGATCCATTCCGCTGGCTGGCCCGAGCGGATTGGTAAGGCTTCTCCCGGTGTAGGGTCCATACCAATCCCTGCACCACTCCCATAGGTTGCCCGCCATATCCTGAAAGCCCCAGGCATTGGGTAGTTTTTCACCGGACGCCCGAGGTCCGGCCGGAGGTACCCCAAGTCCGCGGCCCGAATAGCCTATTGCACTATTACCCACATACCAGGCGACACTATCCAGTACCGGAGCGTCCTTTCCTATGATAGTTACGGGGCCCCCAAAACTTGCAGTCGTCGTGCCTGCCCGACAGGCAAACTCCCACTGAGCTTCGGTTGGAAGATTATATTCATATCCAGCGGGCAGCCGTCCTGCTGACCGCTCATGTTGGGTTAGTTTATTGCAAAAGTCGATTGCCTCGTTCCAGCTGACAAAATACATTGGAAGACTATCGCTTTCTCCGGCCATGATCCTGTCCGGGTCGTCGCGTTTAAAGTGCATGAATTCGCGCAATATTTGCTTTTTCCCTTCAATATCGACAAGAGTCGTGTCGTTCAACAGGTTGATGACTTTTTCCCGTAGGGTTGTATGCATAACCGCTTTCCATTGACCGATAGTGACCTCTGTTCTACCCATCCAAAATCCTTTGGTCAACGTAACCGTCCTCTGCGGTCCTTCGTCCTCCTTGCGTCCTGGTTCTGATAACGGGCTACCCATCAAAAAGCTGCCTTTTTCCACCCAAAGCATTTCGAGCGTCGTTGAATCGGACAGGTGCAGGCGCCAGGATTTCCCAGGTACAGGATGCGGGTCCGCAAACAAGATCAAAACCGGTAAAAAGAAATGAAGTATCCTTTGCATTAGCTTTTATTTAAGACATAGACGCTTGAACAATTTTTTCAATGTTTAGCTTTCGCATTGACATAAACGCCTGTGCCGCCTTGCCCGCCTTGGCAGGGTTGCTCATAATTTTTCCAAGAATTGCGGGAATGATTTGCCACGATACACCAAACTTATCTTTCAACCAACCACACATACTCTCTTCTCCATTTTCAGTAAACTTTTCCCAGTAATAATCTATCTCCTCCTGCGTTTCGCAATATAAAGTTAACGACACCCCTTCCGTGAAAGAATAATTGTGCTCCGCTGCACTTTCCATCAGCATGAGCTTCTGTCCGTCCACATCCACTTGTGCATGTTTTACTTTTCCTTCTTTGTCTGGCAATTCATTTGCGCCATAGCGGAGAATTCCGTCAACTTTCACGTTTTCAAAAATAGCGGAATAAAGTTCAATAGCCTCGTCAACCCGGCCATATTGCTTACCTGTAAACATCAGACAGGGTGTTATTTTCTGACCAACATCACTGATTTTTCCTAAAGCAACCTGCCAGGATATGCCGAACTTGTCATTTACCCATCCAAATTTTTCACTCCAAGGATATTTACCCAGAGGCATCATTATGCTCCCATCTTTGCTGAAAGCATCCCAGATTTTCTCAAGTTCCTTTACATTTTCGCAGATATAATAAAACGAAATGGAAGGAGTAGGATAATATATGGGACCGCCATCCAAAAGAATAAATTTTTGTCCCGAAACCTCGATCTCGGTTACGATTGGCGACTGCGTTGTAATTTTCGACTTTTCAAAAGCGGAACAATACAATGCTGCCGCTTCTTTTGCCTGATTGTCAAACCAAAGGCAGGGTGTAATTTGTTTTTTCATTTTTTTGCTTTTTAAATAATTCAAAGTCAAAATTATGAAAGCAAATTGCCATAGAATAGAATAAAACCGACACTATGAATTTTTGTCGGTCAACCCCTTTCTCAGATAATCATTCGGCGTGATTTGTGTAAATTCTTTAAAAGAACGAATGAAATGGCTTTGGTCAGCAAATCCACTGGAAAAAGCCACGTCTGATATTTTATCAAATTGTTTTGACTGAAGTTGTGTAAATGAAAGTTCAAATTGGCAGATGCGCCTGTATTGAGTGGGAGTAACTCCTACATATTTCTTGAAAATTCTTTGAAATGTCCGCTCGTTAAGCTTTAATTTTTCAAGTATTTCCGATAAAATACCCGCGCTCGAATTGCAAATAATTTGGTCGGTGGCGTATTGAATAATTTCAACTATTTTTTGATTCTCGTTAAGTTGTTGAATGAGTAAATTATCAAGTACTTCTACTTTTCGTGGTGTTGAATCAGCATAAATCAATTGTGTTTTAAGTGCGTTGTATTTATGCGGGCTGCAATTACTAAGGTCAATGGGAGCGTTTAATAATTCTTTTGCAGACATGTTAAATATACCTGCAAGTACAAACGGCTTAAATAAGTATGCGATAATAGTCGAATTGTCATTGGTTGTCAAACAGTCGGAATCAGTGAAGTTTCCATACACCGTAAATTGCAGGACATTTTCATAACCCGATGGTAATTTTTCAGTTTTGCAAAAAAGTGTCGGCATTCCATTTGTGAGAATGGGCAGGCTATTGGAATCAGGTTCGGAGAAACCTTCTACAATCAGAACCGTTCTCACAAATTCTGTCAGTGGTTTACCGGGTCTTTGATACCAATGTTTCATTGGTTCTGCCTCCGGGTTAAGTAGCCAAAGCTGATTAACAACAGTCCCGGGTATCTCATTTAATCAAATTTAACGTTTTAAAATCGAAAAGCATACGGCAGGGTCTATTTCCACTTTTTCCTAAGCCAGGCCCGGACAGGTTTATTGCAAATAACTTTCTACCGCACTTCGATCGGTGCTGTCCACCTAAACGAGCCCCATTCGAGAACAAGTGTACCGTGCCGATTGTCGCCAGGTTTGATGGAAATAGTGAATTCCTCAACTGGTTTAGCGGTGACCTCGCTGATCATTGGCGCCCTTCCCAGGTTAAGTGAGGGATTGTACTCCGTACCCCACTGCCCGGTCTGCTTGTTTACAATCAAATCAACTCCATTGGTATGCGGCGCGGTAAAGAGCGTGTATGTCCCCGCAGGGAGCTGCATCCCGGCGAGGATGATCGGGGTTGACGTCGTAAACTGCGTAGCCGCATTGGCCCCTGTTCTCCATACATAGTCGTAAGGTATCACGTCGCCCAGCAGGGTTCGTCCACGTAACAGCGGCCTGCCATAGTCAACGGTTAGGGTTGAATTTCCAATCTGTGCCCGGGTTGTATCCCGAACGCTTAGCGATTTTACAAAGCCACCTTCTTTCTCCTTTCCCTCAAAACGGTCGGCGATGTCTTTTACGTCTGGTGGTGTTTCAAGCCGTTTTACCCGCACATCGTACGTAGTTTGGGCGCCTGAATAACTGAGCATATTACCCTCAGAGTCCATCAAAGCCTCGCCGGTTCCGGAAAGCCAGTCGTGCGTTATCTCCATCTTGCCGCTGTCAAGCGGTTTTACGGTGACCTCACCCAAAGGAAACCGGTCGAATTCCCGGTCAATATAAAACTGTCGCATTGGCACAGGGCCGCCTGCCGGAAGCTTTGATGCCGCCGCTTTCTTCAACGCGGCTGCAAAGTAAAGCTCATAAAGGCTATACATTTGCGGTACGTGGGCCACTACGATGCCGCCACCTGTTGGAAAATCACGATTCACCGTACCGGTGCTATCCGTTTTAGAAAGGTGCACTTTATTACCCGCGACGTCGGCAACAACGTCCCGATCCCGTTGACCGGATGGCTCACTGGGTGTGTGAATGTTCATTACAAGGTGTCGTATGCTGCCGTCGTCGTTCAGATTGACTACGGTATGGCGTATCCGCACACTTGGAAAACGATCGACTTCATCGCTTGTTAAAGTATTGCCCTGGCGGGTTATACTTTCTATTGAAATCGTATCCTGCCCAAGCATCGTAAGAAAACCGTATCGCTTTACCGTTGGTGCGTTACAGGAAAGAAACAAGCAAACCATTACCAGCGTAATGGGATAAAAGCCTTGGGCTCGGGTGGCTATACTATACATAGAATAGCAAAATACACTAAATTTACAAAAGCCGCATGCTTCAAAAATATCTGAGGTAAGCATAAAACCTATGGTAAGAACCGAAGCACCACAACTCCGGACTTAAAAACCTTGGACTCGACAAGTTTTAATTGTAATTTCTCTTGCAGGTTGATACCTTCAAACAACCGCCTCCCTTCTCCTGCAATTACCGGCTGAACCATAAAATGATATTCATCGATCAGACCAAGCTCTGCAAGTTGTGAAGCAAGGGTTACCCCACCGGTAAAAATATTTTTACCATTTTCTTGTTTCAATTTAAGTACTTCATCGTGAAGGTCCGTACGAACAATTCTTGTATTTTTTCCTTCAACCTTGTCGAGCGATCTTGAGAAGACAACAATTTTTTCGACAGCGACAAATGCCTGGGCAAATTCGTCTGAAGGGTCGTCTTTCGCCGCATCGGGCCAATAAGGAACCATCAATTGATAAGTTTTACGCCCATAAAGGAAGGTGTCGGCTTCTCGCGTGAGGCGAGTAAAATACTCAAACGTATCTTCAGGGGGAGGACCGATTTTCATATGATCCACAACGCCATCCAGAGTCGTGTTGATTGCGAAGACTACTTTTCTCATTTTTAATTATATTTATATATATCTGTAAAAGTGGGCCATTTATCCGGTCGTGCAGTATACGAAAGGGATTTATTTGTACCATTTATTAAAATAAGAAAAATGGACGAAGTTGTAACAGAATTTAGCATGGAGAAACTCATGACGATGCCCAAAGGAGCATGGCGTGAGTTCGATTCCCCCATGAAAGGCCGGGCCGGTCGCGTAAAGATCGCCATTACCGATGCGTTCTTAATCTCGGATGGCACCGCGGTTGCGGATACGGATGCAGCCCCCTGGGTGCTATACAACGATTCAAGCTTCCTCGAAATGAATTTCATGTTGGAGGGACACATTTTACAAACCCGTGAAGGGATGCTGGACCGTTATCACTATCGAAAAGGCCATCACAATATCCTGTTCAGCCCATACACGATGGAAACGAATCAATTGCTTAGCAGCGGGACGCACCGTATATTTTCGGTATATGCTTTACCGGAGAAAATGATAGAGCTGTTCGCCGGGTACCTGGAGGAAATGGTCCCGTTTGCTGAAAAGCTGGCTAAACGGGAACCCTTTGTACTCCAGGCGCCGGCGCAGGGCCTGCCCAATGAATTAAAATATTTTTTCGACGGTTTCTGGGCGAAGACCCTGCCCGTGCAGGTCGGGCGCCTGTATTTCGAGTCACGGGTCATGGAATTGCTGGCCCATCAATGTCACCTTTTACTTCAAGCGCCCGTACGGCAACCGGAAATCGGGAAGGCCGATCTGGAAAAAATTTACCATGCCAGGGATATTATTCTGCGGAACCTCAGCTGCCCGCCCTCGCTCTCGGAGTTATCCAGGCAGGTATGCCTGAATGAATTCAAGCTGAAAAAATATTTCAGGCAAGTGTTTGGGCAGAGCGTGTTTGCGCTCGTTCAGGAAGAAAGGCTGAAACAGGCTAAACAGCTCATCTTTGAAGGCGAGAAAAACCTCTCTGCCATCGCCTACGAATTGGGGTACGCCTACCCCCAGCATTTTCAGCGGGCGTTCAAACAGCGATTCGGCGTTACACCGGGAAGCTTGTTGAAATAGGGTTAGACCGGCAGGGGCGCAGGGACTACAGCGGCCCTATGCGCCAACCGTCGCTTTACCCAGCCTTCCAATTTGTGATGCAGCGGCACCAGAAATGTCGCGATAGCTACCAATATTGCCAGCATAGCAATGGGAGTATCGTTGGTCCAATGTTCAACGTAAGGATGCACCAATAAAGTTATAAACTCAAACATCAGCAGTAATGCAAAAATGCCCAAAAATTCAATGGTCCGGTTCTTTACCTTCTTGCGGCTCAGGAGCAATACGAATAATGAAAAAATTGGAATAAAGACAGCAATACCTGCCAATTGCAGGTTCCTTCCGGCAATTTTGGCCTCCTTCTCTTTCTCCTCCGCCAGTGCCTGCTGACGCAAAGATTCCTCAAAAGATAGATTCTGCACCTGTCTTACTTTCTCCTGGCTGAACAAGCTGTCTTTGTCGGCCATAGAAAGCTGCATATACACGAAAGCGCTATCCAGCATGTGATTGGACTTATAATAATCCATTAAAAAGGTGCTGGCATCCAATCCCTCTTCCATAAAACCTCCCTTTGAGGCCATAGAGGAGGAAAGCCTTGCATAATACAAGGTAGAGTCTGCTTTGCCGGCTTTTGAAAACAACTTTGCCATATGTAAGGCTGTTGAGGAAATACCTTTGTTCGTATTTTCTTCGGTGAAGTCAGCTAAGGCAAGCCGGTAATAGTCCATAGCAAGGGCAGGCTGCTGCATTGCATTGTACACAGTGCCTAATAATCCCAAAGCGTACCCCATTAATTCATGGTCATCCAGGCGGATAGCCAGTTCATAGGCCTGTTGAACATAGGTCCTGGCAGAATCCAAATGTTTCTGGATTAGATAACTGTTCCCAATATTAATTAAAGCAACGGCCAGCCCTTTTTCATCAATAGAAGAACCTATTCCATTCGGAATAGCCTCTATGAGTTGCTTTGCTTTTAACGTATAATCGAGACTCCGGCGTTCATCCCCCTGAGCGCTGTAGATATATGCGATATTGGTGTAGATCATTGCGCTGAGCCGTGGATCATTGATCTTTTCCGCCATCTTTAAGGATTCGAGCAGGATTTCCATGGCTTTCGGAAAATTTCCGGTATTGCCGAAAACACATCCTATTCTGGTCAGACAATAGGCTTCTCCCCGCGGATAGTTTATCTTTCTTGCCAGCGAAAAACCTTCCTGGGCCAGCAACAAGGCGGTATCCGGTTTAGCCATTAGATAAGCCCTGGAAAGCCATGATAACAGCAATGTCCTGCTACTGTCCTGCGTTTGGTTGGCTAATGACCGTCTAAGGCTGTCAACGGCATCAGTTTGCGCTGTAGCGGACAAAAAAAATCCCACCAGAAGGAGTGTGATTAAAATATATTTCATATCCGGGGTTGCACGGCAAGCGAGCATTTCAACAAATATATCGATTGACTTTCAATATTTTAAGTCCGAAATATTGATTTGCCTTAAATTTTCGGTACCTTCTCTTCAAACACCATGTATGAATACGAAAGTATCAGGGTCTTCAACGGACACCGTAGAAGTCGGACCGAAGACCTATGAGATGCCCCCCCGGGTCGGGTTCACCGTAGCGCACTTCCTTACCGTTGCCGACATTGACCGATCGGCTCGTTTCTACGAAAAAGTTTTCGATGGTCAGATCCTGAGCACAGGTGACACCAGCGGCGCCCCTGCGTACATTCAGTTTGCCAATACGTGGCTCCTTGTCAACGTCGGAGGCGGCCCGACCCCCGACAAGCCGACGGTAACGCTGAGTGTCCCCGACCCCAACCATATCAACAGCTTTATGAATATCCGTGTTGCGGATATCCGCGCGTGTTATGAATTATGGAAAAGCAGAGGGGCAGAGTTCATCACGGAACCGATCCCCAAGTACGGCGAAATCCGCTGCTACATCCGCGATCCGGACGGTTATATTATCGAGGTTGGACAAAGCACAGACCTTACTTACGGTTAGCGTATGAATACGGAATCAACGGATGTGCACTATGAGATGCCTCCCCGGGAAGGGTTTACCATCACACTTTTTATCACCGTCGCTGACATCGATCGATCGGCTGATTTCTATGAAAAGGTCTTCGGCGGCCGCGTTCTGAGCAGAGGCGACACCAAAGGTGCTTCCGGACACATTCAGATCGCGAATACCTGGCTGATTGTGAACGTCGGAGGCGGCCCCACCCCGGACAAGCCGACGGTAACGCTGAGGGTCCCTCCCGACCCGGATAACATCAGCAGCTTTATGAATATTCGCGTCGCGGATATCCAAGCCTGCTATAAGCTATGGAAAAGCAGAGGTGCGGAGTTCCTAACGGAGCCGATATCCAAGTACGGCGAGATCCGCTGCTACATCCGCGATCCGGATGGTTATATTATCGAGGTCGGCCAAAGTCTTCCTTAACGCACCGATAACACGTTGCTTAACAATCCCCTAACCCGAAGGTCCGCGGGTTCAGTGTAATATTGCAGTATGATTATCGCAACCTATTTCGGCGCCTTTTGCCTCTTCTCGGCAACACTTCAATTTGTCTACTTCTCCTTTCGCAGGAAGCCTTCGCCAATAGCGTATTTTCCTGATGAGCCCGTTGAGGCAGTCCCCGAAGCTGAGGTTCATCCTCCCTATTTATTACTTGCCGCCCTGGAAGCCAGGGCATCCAGGTTAAATTAGGCGATCAATATATATAGGGTTACCCACAAGGACAAGTTTCCCGTCCTTATCCCAAACCCTTATATAAATCGAGTGCCTAATATCATCGGCAACCCATTTTACCCGAATTTTCTCGTCTTCCGATAATATATCCCGATCTAAAGTCGTGTTTAACTTCCCGTCAATTATAAATTCTATTTTCCCCCCGGAAACGCCTTTGACATAGGCTGTCAAATTAAGAGTATCCGAAGGTAAGACTCTCAATGTTCCACCCATATACACGTCCCTGGCAGACAGGTCCAAAAAACGATTTTTATTTCCTTCAATATCTATAAAAACCCTTCCGCTCCTGATCCCGTCAATTAACCCCTTCACCGACAACTCCTTCATATAAATTACCGTAGTAGGCGTTCCAATGGCCACAGCATGGTGATCGTCACTACCTCCTACGGCTGTTACATGTTGCCCGCTATTCAGCATTTTATGCCAAAGACTCCAGTCTCCAAATCTGCCTCCGTTCACCACTTCAACAGCGGTAATTACTTTATCCGGAATGTCCTCTATTTGCCAGCCGCAACCCATGCAATTTTCTCCCGATGGAATGCCCGGATGATTAATGGATATGATTCCCCCACTATTGTTTACGGCACTCATCCAATTTTTTGCCGCTGCATAGGATGAGTCGGTCATTCTAAAATCAACAAAATCAGTTATCCCGAATATATTGGCGTGCCCGTAAAAAGTAGTGATTTCGCGACCCGGTGCAAACAATATTTTATCAAATGCCGGCTGTAATTCTCGCAGCGCATCGGCCTGGGATGTAGTGTTATGGTCTGTAACCGCAATAAAATCCAAGCCCTTGGCAGCAGCAGTTTCCACAATCCTGTAAACGGGACAAGGAACTTCAATGCCCAATTGAGAGGCACATTTACCATCGCTATTTCCGCTATGCATATGAAGATCCCCCCTGTACCATCCCGCCTGGGTGCGGATTGGCTTATCGGAAAATTCCAAGACCGCAGTTCTGGTTTCTACATATATACGCGCCTCGTATTCCGAAACCACCCCCGGACGAATGTTTGGAACTCCAAGTAAAAGCTCCCATTTTCCGCCCGGAAGTGGTCCCGGTAAATATCCGGGAGTGGCATCCTCGGCGCTGAGGGTGAAAACATTTCTGGCTCCCCCACTCCATCCCCGAAAACGCGCAGGATCCATAAGCCCGATGTCAATGGTGGTGCGCTGCTCTTTTCCACTATAGGAAAATTCTATCCTTAGGCGCTTGACACCATCGGGTAAAGTAAATGGCTTCTCTATATAGGTGTGGAAATCTTTTCTTTCAACTTTACCTGTAAGGATGATGTAGGGCGTGTCTTGTGCACAGGCATTAATCGAAGCCATTAATAACAAAAAGCAAACCATACTTAAAACTTGTACCTAAAAGCAATTTTGAAACTTCTTCCCTGCAGTGGACGCGCTAAAAAATAAAATTGATTTGCTTCGGCACTTTGGATCTCCCCCTGGCGGGGGTTCCCTTCTGTAAGCCCCAATGAATTAGTGACATTATCAACCACTCCGAAAATCGAAATTTCGTTGTTGACTCTTACTTGAAGATCTATATCGACTTTCGTATAGGCCGGAAGAACCTGGGAGTTCGCAACATCGGTATAACGTTTCCCTTCGTATTCGATTGCAGATTGCAAGCGAACGCGGTTGCGAAAAAGGTTGAATCCCGGAACGGCTCTGATAGAGGTATGCGGTACCCTGATCAGCTGATTACCATTGTAATTGTCCTTTTCCGTCAGACTGCCTCCGGAAACGGCGTTTATGACATATCCCTGGTATACTCCATGCTGATAGGTAGCCGTAGCGGTAACATCAAACCATTGTACGGGAAAGATGCTGCCCTCAAATTCAAGGCCAAATGTTTCTGTATTTGCATTCGCGTTTTCTGAAGTGAATCCGTTTAGGGTACTGACTTCATTGGTAAAACCTACGTTATTATACTTTGTCCAAAACCCCGTGCCATAAACAGAAAATAGCCTCCGGGCGTATTTGAATCCAAGTTCACCCAGCTCCATGGTTTGGGTAACAGCCGCCGCGTTGACATTGGTATAGTAGGTACCAAATCCCGGAATACGTGCGGCAGATGTATACCTGGCAAAGAGACCCATATTGTCCGAAAGTTGATCGTCTACCCCCAATGTCCAGGTAGTGTAGTCAAAATGATGGCTATAGCCTTGAAATATCCCGTTTCCCGTTTCTATTTGGGATGTCGCGTAAGTACCTAGGTTTACGGTTTGGGATTGTTCTACAACTCCATCCGTTTGTGCATTTTCATAACGCAACCCGCCATCGATACGGAAGGCGTGCGATATCTGCCACTCGTCACTGACATACAGCGCATTGGTTGTCTGTTCACCACGCGCATCCGCCCACTCATATCCATATTGGGACACGCCATTGTTAGAAAATGTATGTGCTACATTTCCATCACTACTATCCGCTACAATATTCAATAATCTTGAATTATTTTGGACATCCAAATAGACCTTTGAAGAATACCTGGTGAAGTTTTGACTGAAGTGCGCGTAATAATATCCTATGTTAAAATCGTGTGTTGACGAACCCGTGGAAAAAACATGTGAAAGGCGAAGGTCATTGATAACTTCCGCCATAGGCATGGTAATGCCTCTTAATCCGGCTTGAATGACAAGACCATTGCCGTTCTGATTGGCGGAGTTATATGCGGTGCCGGTGGTTACATATTGGAAACCTAATTGTGTTGCTCCCGGAGCTTGTGTCAACAGATTCGATTGGGCTTTATAAAACGAATCGGCAGTTAATAAATTAAGCGCATAAACACCGTTGCGCTGGGTTTGCATATTATCGATCCGAAGTGAATTCTTTAAAAACCAATTATCCCCAAGATCGGTCTGAAATTTAACGGTTACCTGACTTCTGTTTACAGAAGTTCCGACTGTATTATCATAGTGGTAAAGCGTGCTGTCCCCTTGAACCATGTTCATCCTTTCCGTCTCGGGACCGGCAATGGCTCCGTAATGACCATCAAAACCCGGCACAGCCACTATTTTCCCGCTGGTATTGTAGGTCATAGGCAGGTCTGTATAAAACACCACATCATCATCTAATTGCTTAACGTCGATGCTAAAGGATGATTTTTCCCAGCTCTTGTTAAGGGAAACCCTGATTTGCCCACCATGGTTACCGGTGTAACCGGGGTCACGGATGCCTGTCTCTGTACGATAAAACCCGCCGGTAGAAATTTTCCATCCGTCACCGATGGGAGCTCCAACCCAAAAATCCGCCCTGGTAAGGTTATCACCCCCTACGGTCAATTTAAAAATACCCTCTGTTTTATCACCCACGGCGCGGGGAATATAGTTTACGGCTCCTGCCGGTGCATTTGAATAAAAAACGGAAGAAGGGCCGCCACGAACAACTTGAATAGATTGAATGGTCTCATCGAAACGAAATGCCTGATCTGCATTCAGGTAGCCCAGGGCCGGATCATGTTGTACGGGAATTCCGTCTTCCAACAACTGAATTGATCCAAAGCCATCCACGGGAACACCTCTTACTCTTACATTACCACTCGCTTCGCCTCCGGTCGATTCGACCCAGAAACCCGGTACTGATTTTAAAGTCTCGGTAACACTGGTAGGTTCCTGCAGGCTAAGCGCATTATAACCTATACTGGTAACCGAATAGCTGGTTTGAAGTTTGGTGCGGTTCAACGCGCCCGCACGCCCGGTAACAATGACCTCATTCAAGCCATTCTCCACCGCCCTTAATTTGACCAACAAAGATATATCGGCATCGGATTTTATATTATATCCGGATAGTGTTTGAGTTTGATAACCTACGTGTGAAATAACAAAGGAATAAGGACCGCCTGTAGGTAAATTATGATAGGTGAAAATGCCCAGGGAATCCGTTTGCGTGGCAGCGCTTTGGCCGGTAGTTTGATTTTTAGCAAAAACAGACGCGCTGGCTACCGGCTGTCCGTTCTCGTCATTTACCTGACCCTTGATTTGATTGACATTTTGGGCGTTGGCAATCAACTGGATATGACAACAAATAAGGAAAAACAAAAGCCGTTGCGTTTTGGTAATAGATCTAACCATGGAATTTCATTTCCTTATTATACGCAACACCCCAACCATCCCCTTACTGTTAATATTAACTTAATAAGGGACCCCTAATTACTTATAATGAAGCTATCGCCTTGTTTATGAAAACCGAAGTTATTGAGCAGTGCAATGCTCTTGAGTATATTGAAAAGCGAATCTTTCTTATCTATTTTTCCAATAAACGACCGATTACCAAGATCAGCCTTATTATATATGATTTTCGCATTGTAAATAATCTGCAATTGATCAAATACTACATCCAGAGGATAGTTGTTAAATACATAACTATCATCTTTGTCTTTTTCAAGATGTAATATTCGGGTCGATAATGAGTCGCTTGAAACGTCCGAAGGGGTTGCAATAGGTTCTGCATTGGAGATACCAGATCGCTTATTAACTTTTTTTAATATAAAAATATCTCCAGGAGCAAGGAAATATTCATTCTTAGCGGCTTTTACCATTACCCTTCCTTCATGCAGAATTACCTTTGTGGCATTATTCGCTTCAAATGAATATACCGTGAAGCGAGTGCCTAAAACCGTAATTAAAACGGAATTGCTATGTACCGAAAATGGCTTGGCGACGTCCTTTGCGATGTTGAAATTTGCTTCCCCATTTAATATTACCTCTCTCTTTACGGAATCAAAATTTTTGGGATAAGAAAGCGTACTGTTAGGCAACAGTTCTACCGTGGAACCATCGTTTAACGTAAGCGCCATTTTTTGAGGAGTATTATTAAAAATACTCTTTGCTGTTGCAACAGTCGCAGCACTATGGATACTAACCCGTTGTTTTTTCGAAATAAAAAGCCAGGAAAGGCCTGCAACCAGTAATACTGACGCCGCCACTGCCATCCACCTGACATACGAATAACGTACTTTGGGAGAAGCGGTATTTTCATTGATCTTATTCCATAATTTGCCGGAAATATCGGGCGATAAAACGTGAGCGGGCTCAAAGCCCTCCCATTCCTCCTGTCCTATGAAATTTTTCAATTTAACTCTAGTTTTCAAATGATGTGCTTTTTTATCTGCTTCAGCGCTTTGTAAATGTGCGATTCTACCGTTTTGGAAGAAACCGACAAGGTTTCAGCAATTTCTCTGTATGACATACCTTGCTCCCGGCTCATCTCAAATACCTGTTTTCTTACAGGGGGCAAATCATTAACGGCTTCCGATATTCTTTTCTGTAACTCAGCTCCCCTCATTTTTTCATTGGTACTGTCAATCCCTTTTTCAATAACAATCTCATCAAGACGGGCAGTTACCGCGTCTTTGTTATTATACTTTCGCAAAAAATCAATAAGTAAGGTAGTGGCGATCCTGAACAACTGTGTGGAAATAGTGTATTCTTCCTGCAGGGTATGGCGGCATTGCCAAAGTTTAGTAAATGCCATCTGAACTACTTCTTCCGCTATATATTCGGATTTCGTTTTGTATAGAATGAAGAAATAAAGTTTTTGATGGTACTGATCAAATACTTGTCTGAAGTATAATTCGTCGCCATCCTTTAATTCCTTAATACTAAGCAACATGTTAAAAATTATTCTAATCTGCGGCCAATATATACAAATAAAGATTTATCAATCACTACATAAATGAAAGATAAATATTTGATAATATTGGCGCGCCGGATTGACCTGATCAAAATGCAATGGAGGCCTCAAGCATAGTCCCATAGAATTGTCCCCCGTTCAAAATATTCGTATTTGGGTAATTCAGATAGTCCTGATGAACATACTCTGCCTTCAGCATAATATTCCTCGTCAGGAACCAGCCGGCGGAAGCCACCTCCCGGTTGATCGTGATATCCTGCGCATAACCATCCAATCCCGCCTTTACCGAATTGTAACGCACGCCAAACCAAAAGTTTTCCCTACCGGCAGGGAACCGGTAAATCAAGTCAGCAGCATACTGAATAGCCTTACGTTCGGTGATTTCCGCAATCGTCCTTCCCTTTGCATTTTCATACGTACCGAAAAATTCCAGCCCCTTGTACTTCACAAATGAATTAATCATGAAAGTATTGACCTCCTCGCTGAAGCCGGGATTGAGACGGCCGGAAAAGGGGCTATAATCGTTTTCATCGGAGATCGAGGTCCCCTTCGCCACATTGGGGTTTTCCATTACATCGAAATAATGAGAACCGGTCCGGTCCCCCCCGAAGAGGGTATTGCTGTTCGCGCTGTGATCACTATAAACCGATCCCGTTAGCCGGAACCGGAAATCCGGAGTTACCTGCTTATCGAACCCCAGTTTGACATGAATAGCAGCGTCATAATGATTGGGTTTCCCGGTCGCCGAGTCGATGGTGGTGCCTTCCACAACGGTCGGATCCAATTCTCCATTGGTAACCCCCAGCATCAGGAACAATCCCGAAGAATGATGGTAATAAATCTCACCCCCCAGCTCCGTAGCAAACTCATCCATGATATAATTTTCCACAAAGGGATTATAAATGGTATTACCTCCATCCGTTCTGCGATAATGCTGATCCCCGTAATCCACGTCAAATTGACCTATTTTAATCGTAAAGCTCTTCATAAGGGTATCGATCAACCGGCTGTGCAGAAAAAGCAGTTTGTCGAACTGGATATAGCCGCCCTTTACCCAGGTGTCCTCATGGTGCCGGGAAGCCAGATAGGTCGTCAGGTTCACCCGGATACCATCGGCCAATTGCGCATCGATATTCAGGTTCGCCATCGCCAGATCAAACCCGTTCGTCAGCGGCGTGAGACTATTGACATTGCCCGCAAAACCAACTTCCTCAAGAGGTATAGCCGTATTCTTGTCCCTTAGCATCTGGAAACTCTGTTCAAAGTTACCCCCGACCTTTACTTTTAAATGGTGAAATGAAGTGGTATCATCCTTGGAAGTCTCAAAGACATCGATCCCCCGTCGGTCATTTTGACGAAAGAATTGCATGGATTGATGCTGTGCCGACGCGGACAGTCCAAAAACCCAAAAAATAACCGTAAGCAAAATGCTCAGGCGATTAAAAGTCAATTTCATGGTTGCTGAATTGTAAAATCTGTTTTAAAATTTATCGTGATTTCCGGGGCCGCCCGCATGGTCCCAAATAGGGCGGAAGGTGGAATAACCCCAAAATCTGTCATATTTATCTTTTCTTCGCCTTCGATAGACATCTTACCCGCCGCCACCGTAAAAGACCTGACAGACATCATCACCTCCCGGGTGACGCCGGCCAGGGTCAGGCGCCCTTTTACTAAAACCGACTTATCCCCCTCTGCCATCCTGCTTATCCTCACCGGATCCGTGAGCAAAAAAGTAATCTCAGGGTCCGCATCTCCTTTCAGTGCCTTATACGTCTTGCTGTTCATCACGGATCCCATATCACTTGTAATCGACCTGACCTCCATGACAATCCGGATTGATTTTATATCCGCATTTGCGTCACCATTCGCACTTCCTACAAGTTCCCCTGACACCTTTTGAATAACCTCCGACCAATTATGAACGTTGATTGTACCGTGAATGCTCACTGCATAATCCCCGGACAGGATGTAACCCTGCAGAACAGCCGGACCAGGGCCGGTGAGCCAGAAACTCATAGACAGCAAGAGTATACCCGTTTTCATCAGCCTTCAGGGATTCATTTTCGCTAAAAGGACGCCACCCACCATTCCTTGGATCAACCCGAATATCAGCCAACTCACCACCAGCGACAGGGACACATTGATTGCGCTGTAGATCAGCCACATCATGGGAAACACCGCCACCAGCCAGTACGAAAAACCGAATCTGATCCCCCTGCCGGGGATAGAAACGCTAAAAATATTTTTACAGCGATTCCAGAGCCAGGCTAGTGCCAGACCCACCACAAAAGGGTGCGCAAAATAAAAAGGAGCCCGGTCTGACTGACGGTCAAACGTCGGATCGAAGTACTGTACTGCCAGCGAGGGGAACAGCCACGCCGTTCCATATAACGCAATTACACTCAACAGCAGCAATACCAGACCCACCGCCAATCCGGAGAAAATAATTTTCTTACCCACATTGAGCCTACTTCTTAACGATCATCGTAAAGTCGATGGTCAGCGCGTTTCCCGTCTTCAACGCTCCCAGCATATAGGTCGGGGGCTTGATCTGGTAGTCGCTCATCAACAATTTATCCGTACCGGTGCAAGAGATCGATCCGTCGGCTTTTACCAAACAGGCAGCCGTCAGCACCACCGACTTGCTCACACCCGCAATTGTCAGGCTACCGGTGCTCTTTACGCTGAACCGGCCGGCACCTCCGGGGGTTATCGTGGAAGAAGACGCCGTAAATGCGATATTGCCATTGTTCTTCGCCTTCATCGCGGCATAGGCCTTCGAGTCCATGCCGGATTCACCGCTTTTCAGGCCGTGGACAGGAAAAGTAAAACCAAATCCTTGCAAGCCGCCCGGTATGGTGGACTTGGCCACCGCATACGTAAACCTGGCCGTGCAGGCGACCTCCTTGGCTTCCATCGACCAGTCGTGCAGATTAGACGTACCTAACACCTTAATGTCTGCATCCGCCGTTCCGGAAGGCTTATTGTTAACATCCGCCATCGGGACAATCGAAAATGCCATCAGAAAAATTGTCAGCCCGATCAGTGCGTAAGAAAAATAGTATTTCATCATGCTGCAAAGGTGGATCGATTCAAACCACCATGCATTACAGCCTGCTTCCAAAATATTGTATGATTCACACCAGAAGTGTGAATTGTGTAATCAACCGATCAAATCGTATAAGGTTAGGGGAATATTGTCATTTAAACGAATTCACCTTAACCACCAAATGAGCAGCATCAATTCCGGCATCACCCAACAACTGCTCCATAGTACCCGATTGTGAAATTTTCCGTACTGCCATCTTCTCTATTTGAATGGCCTTTCCCATTCCGGTCAACGCCGCCGCAGCAAAATCGCCCATTCCACCATGCGCAAAATGATCTTCGATGGTAATTAAAATAGGCTTCGCCGTTTCCCCCAAGCATGTAGCGAGTGTCCCTCCATCGATGGGATTTATTGAATAACAATCCACCACACGGACCATTATACCCTGCGCTTTCAATTCATCTGCGGCAGTCAACGCTTCAAAAACGGTAATTCCGGTGGCTGCAATGGTGAGCAAATCATGGTCCGATCTTCTTAGTATTTTGGAGCCCCCGATTTCAAAAACTTCGTCATTGTCATAAATTACTTTTGTCTTCGGACGAAGGGCGCGCATATAGGTAAATCCATGATGCTTCGCCAGTAATGAGGTTAATTTAGTCGTAGTCACTGCGTCCGCGGGCTGGACGATAACGGTATCGGGTATGGCACCAAATATCGCAATATCTTCCAGCGCCATTTGTGAAGGGCCATCCTCGCCAATCGAAACGCCGACATGGCTACCCACGAATTTTATATTGGATTCTGATACCCTGGCCATTCGGATTTGGTCCGCAGCCCTGGAAAAAAAGGCCCCGAAGGTCGCGACCCAGGGTAATTTACCCAGGCGGGATAATCCAACCGCCACGGATACCATGTTTTGCTCCGCGATGTAGCATTCCACAAACCGGTCAGGGAAGGCGTTTGCGAAGTCTTGTGTGAAAGTTGAGTTTTTTACATCGCCATCCAAGGTGTAAATATCCGGGATTTGCGTACCCAGCTTTTCGAGAGCCAGCCCAAAAACCTCCCGGTTGCTGAATTCCTTACCCTTTTCAAAGGAAAGATCGATTCGCGCATTGTCGGGAACGGCTACCGGAAGTCTGGTCATCCCGGGCTTTTTTAAATTGAAACGCAAATTATCATCGATTTCACCAAGTTCCTTCAGCGCAAGTTGCAATTGATCCGGCGTAAATGCTTTTCCATGCCATCCTTCCTTATCTTCTACAAAGGATACTCCCTTTCCCTTGATCGTTTCCATTATAATGGCGACCGGCATTCCACTTTTATTGGATACCGCCTGGTCCAAGGCCTCAGCGCATGCTTTCAAATCGTGTCCGTCGATGATGATCACGTTAAAGCCGAATGCTTTGAAGCGCTCCGTATATTGTACCATATGGTGACCGAACATCGTTTCCCCGCTTTGTCCCAAACGGTTAATATCCCCAATGGCAATGAGGTTGTCCAGCCCGTGAAAAGAGGCAAAATTCGCGGCTTCCCAGTTCTGTCCCTCCGCCAGTTCGCCATCGCCCAAGAGCACATAGGTCTTATACGGCAATTTTTCCTTTTTTGCCAACAGCGCAAGTCCTGCACCAACCGATAATCCTTGTCCGAGCGACCCCGTCGCGGCTTCGGTATACTTAAATTTTGGAACCGGGTGCCCCTGAAATATGCTGCCGAATTTTCGCAGGGTTTTGAGTTCCGGTAAAGGGTAAGCGCCTGCAACCCCAAATAATGTATACAGCAGGGGTGCGGCGTGTCCTTTCGAAAGGACAAAGCGATCGTTATACAGATTGAGCGGGTTGTCAAGATCGTAAGTGAAAAATTGATCAAATAGGACGGTGGTCAGATCCGCTGCTGATAAGCAGGACGTGGGATGACCCGATCCGGCGTCGGTTGTGGAGACGAGACACCACTTCCGAACCAGGGCCGTTTTTCTTTCAAGGTTATCGGCGCTTTTCATATATGTATATTTAATTTAAAACCGCTGAAATAATGATTGTCACCTTCATCATCGAATTCCTCACCAACAGCTAATCCTGAAGCTGAAATCAGTTCTCTGTATTGCTTTGCTCCCAAAGACCTCGATTCCTTTTCCGTCATTACATCTTTCCATTCAACTTTGTCAAGAGGAGCAGTGAACAACAGTTTGCCTCCCGGATTCAAAGCCGCGGCCATTTTAGGAATGAGTCCCCTCTGCGTTTCTTCAGAGAGCAGGAACATCAATCCGACCGCAATAATGCCATCGAAGGAACGATTAAAGAATGAAGACCGCTCCACCGATTCACAGGCAATAGGCACATGGGGGAAATTCTGCCGGAAATCTTCGACCATTTTCAGAGAAGCATCCACTCCATACGCGTTTAATCCTGCCTCAAGCAATATTTTCGTGACCGGGATACCCGTTCCGCATCCAAGATCAAGTATGATCGAATCTTTATGGAAGGTTCGGGCCCAGGCACGTGCAGTTGAGGAACCTATTCCATTAATCGCTCTTCCCCTACCCTTAATATAAATTTCCGCTATGCTTTCGTATCCATTTGATTCGTCAATCATAGTCCGGCTTAGTCTAAGGCTAAAATATAAAAAATAATGCCATTTATCCCCGAAAAAGGGGATTGACCTACCATAGCAAGCAGTCAATGGCTATGGTATAGTGCGGTTTATTACAGTACCGACAACAACCAAGACTGGCAATACGTCCTGACCCGGTATTAGATCGACTCGTTTCCGGCCGTCACCCAATCCGTCCTGGACGAGGGCATGGCCCTTGTCTACGGTAGAAATGGATTTTTTCTTCAACGTCATCAATAATAATACCTCGACACCCAACCTCCAAACCTATGTAATTCCAACGTCCAAGTACAAAGTGATCGCCGTTAACGGAACTGTGGTGACTGCAATGAAGCGGGCGGAAGTCCATATGAACAATTATACCGAGGTCAACCGGTTTACGGCACTCTGGCAGAAAGGGCGCACTCACCCAAGCAGCCCGTGAATATAAGTCGCGCTATCCCTAAAATTCTCCTCCACCATTTCCACAAAGAAATTCTGGACCCCTCCTATTTTTGCGGCTGCAAAGAATTCCTTCCAGTCAATGACCCCCTGACCGATCGGGACCGATTTTTTATCCACGGTCCAATCCGAAAGGTGGGCGGAAATAAATCTTCCAGGATATTTTTTAAAGTAGGTAGCAGCTTTATAACCCAAATAAATCACTTCCGTCTGAAATTGCATTTTAACCAGGTCCGCGTCTAAAACGCCCATGATGGCGTCGTATATAAGCTCCCCGTCCAGCACCGCAAATTCCCCGTTGTGGTTGTGGTAACCTGCCTGCATACCTGCCTTTTTGATCCTGAAGGCAATCTTGTTGAAATTGTCCGCGGCCGTTTTATATTCCGACAGGGCTTTTCCAGGCACATCGAAACCGGGGCAGATCATTTGA
>Ga0206875_1099_pt1 | contig 22332 bp, 15 predicted proteins | sample Alteio_BWOrgCont_9_FD_152616 | JGI IMG/M metagenome (GOLD analysis project Ga0206875, IMG submission 152616) | Enriched cells from forest soil in Barre Woods Harvard Forest LTER site, Petersham, Massachusetts, United States -... | ecosystem: Environmental > Terrestrial > Soil > Temperate forest > O... | reverse complement strand
TCTCTGCGCCGCGCTATATATGGAACGGCGGCCCTCGCCGCCTGCCTGCTCGCGCTCGCTGTCGCTTCTCTGGCGCATGCCCAGACCATCCCTGACCTCGTCATCAAGGACGGCACCGTCATGACCGCCTCGCACGGCACCATCCAGCACGGAGCCGTCTGGGTACACAACGGCAAGATCGCCGCTGTCGGCACCGTCGACGAAGTCGCAAAAGCCGCGCCCTCTTCCGCCATCGTCGTCAGCGCTGCAGGTAAATACGTCACCCCCGGCATCGTCGACCCGCACTCCCACTCCGCGCTTGGCAATGACGTGAATGAAGCCACCAGCCCCGTCACGCCCAGCATGATGATGATCGACGCCTTCGACAATAACGATCGCGCGCTCTACTTCGCGCTCGCCGGCGGCGTCACCACCGAGCTTCTCCTGCATGGGTCTGCGAATATGATTGGCGGTCAGAACCTCTCCATCAAAAATCGCTTCGGCCGCTCCCGCGACGAGATGATCTTCGCCGGCGCTCCCCGCACCATCAAGTTCGCATCCGGCGAAAATCCCAAGCGCGTCTATGGTTCGCGCAATCAGCTTCCCTCAACACGCATGGGCAATTTTGAAGTCATGCGCCAGTCCTTTGAAGACGCCAAGGTCTATATGGCTACCTGGGACGCCTACAACGCCAAGGTCGCTAAAGGTGACAAGGAAGCCGTCGCTCCACACCGCGACCTCAAGCTCGACGCTCTCGCCGACGTCCTTCGCGGCAAGCTCCTCGTCGAAATCCACTGCTACCGCGCCGATGAGTTCCTCACCGAAGAAGCCATCGCTAAGCAGTACGGCTACAAAATTCGCGCCTTCCACCACGCGCTTGAGATGTACAAGGTCGGCCCCGAAATCGCCGCTGACGGCACCGGCATCGCCACCTTCGCCGACTGGTGGGGCTTCAAGGACGAAGCCTGGGACGCCATCCCCTGGAACGCCGTGATGAGCATGCGCGAAGGCGTCAAGGTCTCGCTCAAGTCCGATTCCAACGACTTCGTCCGCCGCCTCAACCAGGAGGCCGGCAAGATGGTCCACTACGGCGGCGCCACCGAAGACGAAGCCATCCAGATGATCACCCTCAACGCCGCATGGATCATGGGCGTCGACGACAAGGTCGGCTCGCTCGATAAGGGCAAGGACGGCGACCTCGTCATCTGGAACACCGACCCGCTCTCCAGCTACGCCCGCGCCGAAAAGGTCTACATCGATGGCGACCTCTACTTCGACTCCTCACTCCCCGGCTACGGCCTCACTCATTTCACCGGCGTCATGCACGGTGGCGGCTTCTCCGGCTCCGACGACGAAGACACTGCCGAAGACTACGACGGAGGTGCAATCTAATGACGAATCTCAATCGCACCATCCTCAGCGTAATCGCACTCACATTCGCATCTGCGTCCGCCCACGCTCAGGCCATCATGGTCGACACGACGCCTAAACCCGGCACCATCGCTATCGTCGGCGGCAAGCTGCTCACCGTCTCTCACGGCACCATCGAGAGCGGTGTGCTCATCATCGAGAACGGCAAGATCACGGCCGTCGGCACGGCTGCTGCCGTCAAAGTTCCCAAGGGCGCCACCATTGTCGACGCCAAAGGCATGACCGTCTATCCCGGCCTCTTCGACGCCGAAACCAACCTCGGTCTCACCGAAGTCGCCGCCGACCAGGTGAACAACGATCTCGTCGAAACCAGCGATGAGATCTTTCCGCAGATGCACGTCTACGATGCCTTCCACGCCGAAACCGAACACATCCCCATCGATCGCTTCAACGGCATCACCACCGCCATCGTAGCGCCGCGCGGGTCAGACACCATGCCCGGCCAGGACACCCTCATCCAGCTCGCCGGCCGCGACCACGACCAGATGATTCTCACCCGCGACATCTCTCTCGCCATGAACTTCGGCGAAGGCCAGAAGCGCGGCGGCATGGGGCCCGGAGCTGCCGGCGGCGCTCGCTTTCCCTCCACGCGCATGGGCGAGATTTCGCAACTCCACCAGGCGCTCATCGACGCGCAGGAATACATAAAAGCCCGTGCCGTCACCGCCAACAAACCCTCCGACTCCGAACCCGCCGGCGACTCCGGCCGCGGCCGCAGCGCGCCCAGCGCGAAGTTCGACCTCAAGAACGAAGCGCTCATCCCCTACCTCAAGGGTGAAAAGCCAGTCGTCATCGGCGTTGAAGAAGGCCACGACGTTGAGGCCATCATGGCGCTCGCGCAGGAGTTCCACCTCAAGGTCATTCTCTCGCGCGTCACGCATTCGCAGGATGTCCTCGACAAGATCGCCAGCTACCACGTCCCCGTCATCATCGGCCCCATCTACGAGCTCCCTGAAGCCGGCGAGCGTTATGATGCCGTCTATTCACTCCCGGCCGAGCTCGCCAAACGGGGAGTCAAGATCGCGCTCGCCAGCTACTCGAACGAGTTCATCCGCAATCTCCCTTACGCCGCCGGATACGCCGTCGCCTACGGCCTTCCCTATGACGAAGCCCTCAAGTCCATCACGTTGAACCCTGCGGAGATGTTCGGCGTTGCCGACAAGTTCGGTTCGCTTGACACCGGCAAGGTCGCCAACGTCGTCATTGCCAACGGCGATCCGCTCGACGTCCGCACCGACGTCAAGCAGGTTTACATCGACGGCATCGCCATCCCCATGGTCACCCGCCAAACCCGCCTTCGCGACCAATACATGCCCAAGAAATAACCACCCCGAACTTATCATCCTGAGCGGAGCAGCGCGGCGAAGCCGTGATGCGTAGTCGACGGAGCTGCTGCTCCGCTGAGAGCCGCACGCCCGTTTGCGCCTTTTAACCGTGAATGCACGCGCTCGATCGCCCCTGTATCGTTATCCCAGAAAATTTCTCGGCAACGATCTCGCGCATGAATCTCCGCACCCTCGCGTCGCTCGCTCTTCTTGTTCCCGGGCTCGCGCGCGCCCAGACCCTCACCCACTGGCAGTTGCAAGACTCCGCCCGCGTCCACGCTCCGGCCACCATCGTCTCTACTGCCGCCTATCGTCCTATCGACTGGTATCGCGCCACCGTTCCCGGCACCGTCCTCACCACGCTGGTCAACAACCACGTCTACCCCGAGCCGCTCTACGGCGAAAACATGCGCGCCATCCCCGAGAGCCTCAACCGCACCAGCTACTGGTACCGCACCACTTTCCTCGTCCCTGCCGCCAACCGCGGCCGCCACACGTGGCTGCACTTCGCCGGCATCAACTACTCCGCCGAAATCTGGATCAACGGCCACCAGGTGAGCACCACGCGCGGAGCCTTTCTCCGCACCGATATAGACATCACATCCTTCGTCACGCCCGGCACCCGCGCTACGCTCGCCGTATTCATCTCACCGCAGCCTCACCCCGGGACACCCCATGAGCACACTATCGCCAAGGGCGTCGGCCAAAACGGCGGCATCACCGCCATCGACGGCCCCACCTTCCTCTCCACCATCGGCTGGGACTGGCTCGCCGCCGTCCGTGATCGCGACACCGGCATTTGGCTCCCCGTCACCGTCTCCACCACGGGCCCGGTCATCATCAAAGATGCCTTCATCACCTCCGACCTCTCACCCACCTTCGACTCCGCCAATCTCACCGTCGCCGCCACGCTCCAAAATCTCTCCGCGCAATCCATCGCCGGCACACTCACCGGCATCATCACCGGCGATCGCGCCGTACCCATCAGCTTTACTCAGCAGCTCACCCTTCCCGCCAACGCATCCACGCCCATCTCACTCGACTCCAAAACTCTCGCCGCGCTTCATCTCGATCACCCGCAGCTCTGGTGGCCTAACGGCTACGGGCCGCAGAATCTCTATCACCTCAAACTCACCTTCTCACTCGCCGGGCGCACCTCAGACCGCGACACCACGCAGTTCGGTATCCGCAAAATCGACTACCAGGTCCCCGACTCCGAAAACCTCACCCTCTCCGTCAATGGAGTTCGCATCATGGTCCGCGGCGGCAACTGGGGACTCGATGAAGCCCTCAAGCGCATCCCGCGCGCGCGCCTCGACGCGCAGTTTCACATGCACGCCCTCGCCCACCTCAACATGATTCGCAACTGGGTCGGCCAGAGCACTAGCCCCGACTTCTACGATCTCGCCGATCGCTACGGCATCCTTCTCTGGGATGAATTCTTCCAGCCCAACCCCGCAGATGGCCCCAATCCCACCGACATTCCCACTTACCTCGCCAACGTCATCGACAAAGCTATTCGCTACCGCAACCATCCCTCCATCGCTGTCTGGTGTGCACGCAATGAAGGCTACCCGCCACCTTCGCTCGACGAATCCCTCCGCACGCTCATGGCCACGCTCGATCCCACGCGCCTCTACCAATCCAACTCCGCCGATGGCCGAGGCGTCTCCTCGCATGGCCCGTATTTCTGGCGTGCGCCGCGCTTCTTTTACGACCTCAAGGAAAGCTTTAAGACCGAGACCGGCGCCGTCTCCATCCCTACGCTCGAATCCATCCAGGGCATGATGCCGAAAAAAGATTGGGAGACCATCGACGACGACTGGGCGCAGCACGATCTCGCCCGCGGCGCGCAGCACGGCGATGAATACCCCACCGCCCTCGCGCATCGCTACGGCCCCATCCGCAATCTCGCTGACTTCGTGCGCAAGGCCCAACTCGCCAACTACGAGGTCTTCCGCGCTATGTATGAGGGCCGCAACGCGCAGATGTTCACCGCAACCACCGGCGTACTCACCTGGATGAGCCATCCGGCGCAGCCCAGCTTCGTCTGGCAGCTTTACCACTACGACCTCGAGCCCAACGCCTCACTCTTCGCCGTCGAAAAAGCCGCCGAAACCATCCACATTCAACTCAACGAATCTACCGGAGCCATCCAGCTCATCAACAATCGCCCCGACCCACTCACCAGCCTCACCGTCGGCCTCACTGTCTTCAATGCCGAAAGCCAAATGGTCGCGCAGAAAACTTTGCCCATCGCTTCCGTCCAGCCCAGTTCCACCTTCACTGTCGCGCAATTCACTCCACCCGCCTCCATCTCTCCCGTTTACTTCGTCAAGCTCGATCTCCTCTCCACCGACAGCCATCCTCTGTCCAGCAACTTCTACTGGCAGGCCTCCGTACAGGACGATCTCACCGCTCTCGCCACTCTGCCCACCGTCGCCCTTCAGGCCTCCGCCACCACGCGCATCGCCGGCGACGACACGTTGATCACCGTCACACTTCACAACCCCACGCCCACCATCGCGCTCATGGCGCACCTACAGCTCCACCAAAAGCAGTCCGGCAAGCGCGTCCTCCCTGTCTTCTATTCGGATAACTACATCACCCTCGTCCCCGGCGAATCCCGCACCGTCACCCTCCAGTGCGCCACCAAAGATCTCGCCCACCAGTCCCCACTCGTTCTCCTCGACGGCTTCAACATCGACGTTGACGCCACCGATGCCGCCGTCTCCATCGCTCCCAACCTCAACGCCCAACCCCTCCACTCACCCGCGACCAACCTCGTCCCTTAACCTACCTCCGGCACCCACTCGACTGCCGTCTCCATCTCCGGCAACTTCGGCGGGTGCACCAACGTCACCAAAATAAAGCTGATGATCATCAGCAGCAGCCACGCTCCATATTTCCCAGTCCTTACCATGTGCCACTGCGCGCTCTGGTGCGGATATACCCACACCCCTGCGAATGTCCCCACGTTCTCCGCAATCCATATAAACAGTGCCACCAACCCAAATCCCACAAGCAGCGGCATCCTCCGCAGCTTCTGGTAAGGCTTGTAGTACACCCACGTCCTGCCAAACGCGATCGCCACCAGCACGAAGAGCCCCACGCGCATGTCCGGCAGAAAGTGATGCGTAAAGAAATTCGCATAGATCAAAATCGCCAGCACCACCGTCACCCACTTCGGCGGATACCCCGTGTACCGCACCTCTAAAATCCGCGTGCTCCGCGCCAGGAAACTGCCCACTGACGCATACATGAACCCAGAAAACAGCGGAACATGCCCGATGCGAAAAAAATTGTGTTCCGGATACGCCCACGAACCCACGCTCGTCTTGAACAGCTCCATCACCGTGCCGACGACATGGAATATCAGGATCACCTTCGCCTCGCGCACCGTCTCCATACGCAGGATCAGCAACAGCGCCTGCACACCGAGCGCGGCCAGAAACAAAAAGTCATACCGCGCCAGCGGAGCATGCGCCGGCCACCGCCACTTCGTCAGCAGCTCCAGCGCCAGCAGGATTGCGCCAAACAAACATGCCCATCCCTGTTTGAACACGAACAGCGCGAACTCCCACACTCGCGCCTGTGCCGGACTCGCGGCAATGTGGTTCTCCAGCCGCACCCTGACTGCATGAAACCGTGATTTTGTCTCCGCAAAAATCATCTGGGAAAAATTCTCTAACTCGCCGCTGCATGATGCAATCCATCGTCGAGCAGCGGGCTTGGCTTGCGTCCGCGATCGCGCAACTTCATAAACGGCCGCTCAATCAGGTAGTACGGAATTATAGGTAGCACGATCACCGCAAACGTTCCGACCAACCTCTGCGCATGCGGCACGTGCACACGGCTCTGAATCAAATTGCGGATCGACAAATGATAGAGGTAATACGAGTACGAAAGCCGCGCCACCCATTTGATTGCCGGATGCTCCAGAAACCGCCAGCCCCGCGAGCCCCAGTAAATCCATTGCACCAGTGCGCACGCGGCAACCGCCGGCTGCAGCGAAAAGACGATTAGATTAACTGCCAGCGGTACATGTACCGGCTTCAACTCGACATACGTCACAGCCGCAAAAAACAACAGCGGAAGGAGTGCCAGCCACTTCTTCGCGGTCGCCACGCTCATCCACTTCGGAGCATCCCCGGCGTACAGCAGGATGGCGAGAAGCGCTCCTATCAACAGCGCATCCGCGCGCATCTCGAACGCGTTGTAGGCGTAGCCCCAACTTACGCTAAACCACTCCACACAAACGAACCGCCATATCCAGATCGCTGCAATCATTCCGGCGACAATCTTCGCGGCATGCCGCCGGTAATGCATGGCCAGCAGCAGGGTCGCCGGCCACAGCAGGTAAAACTGCTCCTCCACGGCCAGCGACCAACTGACAGCCATGAAGTAGGTGCCCTGCTCCGCAAGCGAAACCAGCGTGCGCCCATAGTTCGAGACGTAAAAGAAGGCCGAGGCAGCCTGCCACTTCATCACAGGCTGGTGGTTTACATGGAAGACGACAAATTCCAGCAGCCATGCGGCATAAAAGTTGGGGAAGATACGCAACGCGCGGCGACTATAAAAATTCTTGAAGGAGATCGTTCCCGTGCGCCGAATGTCCTTCAATAGCACTGAGGTGATGAGGAAGCCACTCAACACAAAAAAGATCATCACGCCGAGCGCTCCAGAGAGCACTCCAAAAAGATGGAAGCCCAACACCATCACGATCGCAAGCGCACGCATGGCATCCACGCCTGCAATCACCGGCCGATGCGCTGCCAGCGCCAGCTCCGCACTTCGGCTCTTTCTGTCTGAGCCTTGCATCCTTCCAACAGTACATCACGACGTCTGCCATATTCCTCGCCTTCTGTTGCACTTGCAGGTGCATGACAAACGTCACTCTGCTTTGCTGACGCACTTCACTGCCGTTTCTGCTTTGGCGGCTGGATAATTGTTCTTGTCAGCACCAACCAGGAGCCCGCATGACCGAACTCGCCGAAGCCCCCGTCACCACGCCCGAACCCACTACTGAAACCGTCGCCTCGCTCAACGCCATCACCAAGCGCTACTCCAACGGCGTGCTCGCCCTCGACCATCTCTCGCTCCAGCTCCATCGCGGCCAGATCGTCGCTCTGCTCGGCCCCAACGGCGCGGGCAAGTCCACCGCCGTCCGCCTGCTCATGGGCCTCAGCTCGCCCACGTCGGGCGACGCCCGTATCTTCGGCGCCGACCCACGCAACACCGCAGCCCGCCTCCGCACCGGCGTCATGCTCCAGGTCGGCCGCGCTCCGGAGATGCTCAAGGTCCGCGAGCACATCGCCATCTTCCGCGGCTACTATCCGAACCCCATGGCCTACGCCGATCTGATTAAAGCAGCCGGTCTCGAAGGCCTCGAAGACAGAATGTTCGGCCAGCTCTCCGGAGGCCAGAAGCAGCGCGTCTTCTTCGCCCTCGCCCTCGCCGGCGATCCTGACCTCATCTTCCTCGACGAGCCTACGGTCGGTCTCGATATTGAAGCGCGCCGCCTGATGTGGGCGCAGGTCCGCTCGCTCGCGGCTCGCGGGAAAACAGTTCTGCTCACCACCCACTATCTCGAAGAGGCGGACGCTCTCGCCCACCGCATCATCGTCATCAACCAGGGCAAGGTCGTCTGCGAAGGAACTCCCGCCGAAGTGAAGTCCCTCGGCGCGGGATTCTCCGGCGACGCCGCCGGCAGCGCCGTCAAAATTATCCGCTGCGTCACCACGCTCACCGCCGAGCATCTGCTCAAGATGCCCAGCGTCTCCACCGTCGAAGTCCTCGACGAGCTCACCATCATCGTCAGCTCGCAACCCGAATCCACGCTCCGCGAGATGCTCGCCCTCGATCAGAACCTGCATTCACTTGAGGTCCAAAGCCCCGCGCTCGAAGACGCCTTCCTCGCACTCACCAAATCCAGCAACTGAGAACTGACAACGGAGACCCACCATGTCCACCGCCGCCATCACGCTCCCTGCCCAACGCCCCAGCATCGTCGGCATCTTCCTCCGCGAGGTCCGCTACGAGTTCGTGCGTGCTCTCCGTACCCGTGCCTATTCGCTCTCAGTCATCGGCTTTCCGGTCATCTTCTACCTCTTCTTCGGCATCCTGATGAACCGCAATGAGAACTTCCACGGCCTATCCGTTGCCACCAACATGCTCGCCGGCTATGCCGTCTTCGGCGCCATCGGGGCATCACTCTTCGGCATCGGTGTCGGCCTCGCCGGAGACCTCTCCGCCGGTTGGCTGGAGCTCAAGCGGGCCAGCCCCATGCCTCCACTCGCTTATCTGCTTGCCAAATGCTGCACCGCCATGGGCTTCGCCACCATCATCGTCACGCTGCTCACCCTCATGGGTATCGCCTTTGGCGGCGTCCACATCCTCCCGCTCGAATACCTCCGCATGGTCGCTCTCATCATCGTCGGCTGCATTCCCTTTGCCTGCCTCGGCCTACTCCTCGCGCTGCTCGCACCCTTCAACGCCGCACCGGGAATCGCCAACATGATCTACCTGCCCATGAGCTTTCTCGGCGGTCTCTGGATGCCCATTGAAATCCTGCCTAAGTTCCTCCAGAAGCTCGCTCCCATCTTTCCCACCTATCACCTCAAGCAGCTCATGCTGGGAGTCTTCCATTACCCCGGGGCCGGCAGCACTGCCAGCCACTGGCTCGGGCTCACCATCTTCACTTTCGTCATGCTCTTCTTCGCAGGCTACGCCTTCCGCCGCCGCGAGCAAAACAGCTAAGTCGTACACTACTGTTTACTGTCTGTCTTTCTATGAACGCCATCCACAACAACGCGACCAACAACAAACGCTGGGCATGGATGTGGATCGCCTATATTGGCTTCTTCTTCATTCAGCCCATCTTCGAGCCTTCTGTCCGGCTCTGGATGCTTACTCTCGCGGCCACAATCATCTTTGTTGTTCTCTACGCTGTCTACATTCGCGCATATGACTGTCTGAATACGGCGCGCTTCTGGATCATCGGCGCCTTCTTTCTGCTCGGCATCCTCTCGTTCCCATGGAATAATGGCGCCTCTACCTTCTTCGTCTACGCCGCTGCATTTCTGCCCTTTTGCATCTCTTCCAAACGCATCGTTCTGTCGCTCTTTATCGTAGAAGCCGTCTTCATCGCAGCCGAGGGCTACCTCTTCCACGTCTACCATGGGCCGCACAGCTTCATCTACATCGCGTGGCCCAACACTATCATCGGTATCTTTCTGGTAGGAATTATCGGCGGCAGCAACATCTTCTTCGCCGAGCAGCGCCGAGCCGACTCCAAGTTGCGCATGGCGCACGAAGAAGTCGAAGCGCTCGCCGCCGTCGCCGAGCGCGAGCGCATTGCCCGCGATCTCCACGACGTCCTCGGCCACACACTCTCCGTCATCGTGCTCAAGGCGGAGCTCGCCAAGCGCATCATCACCTCTGACCCCGCGCGCGCCGCCCGCGAGATCGCCGACGTTGAGACCATCGGCCGCTCCGCGCTCACGGAGGTCCGCGAAGCCATAGGCGGCTATCGCACTCGCGGCCTCGTCGCCGAGCTCGAAGCTTCGCGCAACACCCTCGCCTCCGCCGGCGTCGCGCTCCAGACGGACGCCAAGCCCATCGACACCTCCGGCCTCACCGCCGCCGAAGAGACGGTCCTCGCCCTCGCTATGCGTGAAGCCGTAACCAACATCGTGCGCCACGCCCGCGCCAAGACCTGCCGCCTGCGCTTCGTCACTGAGAACGGCCGCCGCAAGCTACTCGTCGAGGACGATGGCGACCATCCACTGGCGCGCGAAGGCAATGGTCTGCGCGGCATGCGCGAGCGCGTCGAATCGCTCGGCGGCAGCCTCCGTGTCGATCGCGACCACGGCACGCGCCTGCTCATCGAGATTCCGCTGCGCGGAGCCGTAACCTCGTGAGCGCCGCGCCGAGGAAGATCCGCGTCCTGCTCGCCGAAGACCAGACCATGCTGCGCGGCGCACTCGCGGCTCTGCTCGAACTCGAATCCGACATCTGCGTTATCGCCAACGCGCCCAACGGCCGGGAAGCCCTTCGCCTCGCCCGCCAGCACACGCCAGACATCGTCATCACCGACATCGAGATGCCGGAGATGACCGGCCTCGAACTCGCCGCGGCGCTCAAGGAGGCCGCCGCTGGCGTCAAAGCACCGCGCATCATCATCCTCACCACCTTCGCGCGTGCAGGCTATCTGCGCCGTGCGCTCGACGCCGGCGCTCGCGGCTACCTGCTCAAGGACAGTCCTGCCTCCGAGCTCGCCGAAGCCATTCGCCGCGTTCATGCCGGCCTCCGCGCCGTAGACCCCGCGCTCGCCGCCGAAGCATGGAGCGCGGAAGACGATCCGCTCACTGACCGCGAACGCCAGATCCTGCAGCGCGCCGGCGATGGCCGCACCTCTGCGGAGATTGCTGCCGAGCTGCATCTCTCCGAAGGCACCGTCCGCAATTATCTCTCGGAAGCCATCGCCAAGCTTGGCGCCGCCAACCGCGTCGACGCCGCCCGCATTGCCCGCTCGCGCGGCTGGCTGTAAGAGAAGTTGTTAGTTCTTAGTTGTTGGTTGTTAGTCTCTACGTGACGGTTCCGAGACGCGATGAAGCTACTAACAACTAAGAACCAACAACTAACAACTGTTTCTTACACTGGCCGCCTCGCACCATCACCCACCGGCCTGCTGCATCTCGGCCACGCGCGCACCTTCTGGATCGCCTTTGAGCGCGCTCGCGCCGCCAACGGAACGCTCTGGCTGCGCGATGAAGATTTAGACCCGCAACGCTCGCGCGCGGAGTTTTCCGCCGCGATGAAAGAAGACCTGCGCTGGCTCGGCATCGACTGGGACTACGAGATACGTCAGAGCGATCGTCTGCCGCTCTACCACGCAGCGCTCGAGCAACTCATCGCATCCGGCTATGCTTACCCATGCACCTGCTCACGCAAAGACCTTGCCCAATCCACGCAAGCGCCTCATGACGATGACGACGAACCGCTCTACAACAACCGCTGCCGACCAGCATTAGAAGGAACGTGTCATCCTGAGCGGAGCGAAGGACCTGCTTCTGTTTCGCAGCAACAAGAACAATCGCATCCCTCGAACTATCGCTTCCGCGTCTCCGACGGCGAAACCATCCGCTTCCATGATCTCCACGCCGGTCCGCAATCGTTCACAGCCGGTGTCGACTTCGGAGACTTCCTCATCTGGCGCAAAGACAATCTCCCCAGTTATCAACTCGCCTGCGTCGTTGACGATGCGGCTACGCATATCACGGAAGTCGTTCGAGGACGCGACCTACTCAAGTCCACGGCGCGCCAGGTTCTGCTGCAGCGCGCGCTTTCGCTGCCCACTCCGCTGTACTTCCACTGCGATCTGCTGCGCGACGAGCTCGGCATCCGCCTCGCCAAGCGCCATGACGCACTCGCGCTTCGCACTCTGCGCGAGCAAGGCCTTACGCCCGCGCAGGTGCTCGCCAGCTTCAGCCTCTAGTAGACCGGGTCATCATCGTCATCTGCGTCTGTGCTCGGCCCGTCAGCCATCATCGCCCGCTGAATCTCCGCCTGAGCCTTCATCTGGTAATTCTCCGGTGGAACTCCCCCGGCAAGCCACGTCACAAAGTAATCCCAGCGCCGCCGCGCGATGTACTGGCTCATCTCCGCATAGCCATGGTGCACATTCGGCACCATCAGCATGTCGAAACTCTTGTTCGCCTTCATCAGCGCTTCCACCACCAGCAGCGTGTTGTTCGGCGGAACGTTGTCATCCATCGTGCCGTGCACGAGCATCAGGTGTCCCATCAGGTTCTTAGCGTAGTTCTGGTTCGCCTGCTCGTCGTAGTTGCTCTTGCCATCCGGTGAAATTATTTCCAACCCAGCCCAGCGCTCGTCCCAGTCATCTTCATACTCCCGCTGATCATGGTTGCCGCTCTCCGCCCAACCCACTTTGAAGAACTCCGGGAAGTGGAACATCGCAGATGCCGTCGCGTTGCCGCCGCCCGAGTGTCCCCAGATGCCCACGCGCGTCGCGTCCACCCACGGAAACTGCGCGGCCAGGTCCTTGATGCCTGAAACCTGGTCGGGAATCGTGTCATCGCCCATCTCCTGTGGTGTTGATGCATGCGCGTCGTGAAACTCCTTCGACCGCTCTGGATTTCCCATGCCGTCAATGCACACCACCACGAAGCCCAGGTCCGCCATCGCCTGCTCATCGCCTTTGGCCGCGCTGAACCCGCGCCCCATCAACTGGCAGATGCTGCCCTGCGGCCCGGGGTAAACGTTATCAATCACCGGATATTTCTTGGTCGCATCGAAGTTCGTCGGCTTCCACACGAACCCATACAGCGGCGTCTTGCCGTCGCGCGCCTTCACCTTTACCTCCATCGGAGGCTTCCATCCGGCCGCCAGCAGTGCGCTCACATCCTGTTTGCCCAGCGTCGCCAGCACTTTGCCGCTGTTGTCGCGCAGCACCGCCGTCTGCGGCTTTTCAATGGTCGAATACACGTCGACGAAGCTGCTTCCGTCCTTCGCCATCGTGATCGTGTGTGTCGCAACCTCAGGCGTCAGCAGACGCTGGTCTTTGCCATCGAGACCTACGCGATACAGGTTCTGGTAATACGGCTCTTCGCCTTTCTCCTTGCCCACTGCGGTAAAGTAGACCACGCCGTGCTTCTCATCCACGCACGGAATCTCCGTCACCGGGCCATCGCCGTGCGTCACTTCGTTCCTCAGTGCGCCGGTCTTCAGATCGTAGCGATATATTTGCGCCCAGTTCGAGCGCTCCGAAACCCACAGAAATTCGTTTGCACCCCACAGCACCTTCCAGTCCGTCCGCGACTGCCATCCGTAGTACGTCGGCACGTGCTCGTGGTAAACATCGCGCACCTCGCCGGTCGCCGTGTCGGCAACCTTCACCCATTCGTCCTTGTGGTCACGCGAGGTTGCAACGAACGCGAGCTGCTTGTTGTCCGGAGAAAACTCCACATCTGTCCATTTGCCTTCGCCGCAGCTTACGTCGTCGCATTCCATGCTGCGATGCTCGAGCGGCGGCGACTTCAGCCGCGTCACCTGCGCAGTGGTCACATCGATCACCACCGGCTGAATCATCGTCACGTCCTTATCGCCTACCAGCGGATAGTGCCACGCCTCCAGCGTTGGATGCCGGTTCGTCACCGGGACAAGGTACATCATGCCGGTCTTGCGCTCGTCCAGCTGGAACGTCGCAATCTTCTTGCTGTCCTCCGACCACGTCACCACCGCCCCCTCGGAGTGCTGCCAGCCCGCGTTGTCTATCGCGTAGCCAAAATCTTTCACGCCGTCCGTGGTCAGCGCTGTCTCTTTGCCCGTTGCAATCTCGCGCACCCACAAATTGCTGTCGCGGATAAACGCCGCCAGCTTCTTGTCTGGCGAGACATTGCCTTCATCGCCGCCGCGCCTGCGCCGGGCTGGGGGCGCAACCGGCCGGGTTGGCGCCTGTCCCACTTGCGGCTTCTCCTGCGTCGCCGCCGGCGGAGGAGGCGGAGGCTCCGCCACGCACTTCATCATCGCGTTACAGTGAAACTTTGCTCCCTGCACCATCACCGCAAATCCGCCCGCGGACTCCGGCTCATAGCTGGTCACACCCAGCCGTGCCGCCGTCAGCTTCTGCCGCGCACTCGCGCCCATCGCATCATTCAGCGCCGCAGCCAGTTTCGCGTTGTCGAACGCCGGCGCAATCGTCCCCTTAGCCGGATCGGCAATCATGTACGCCGTTCCACCCGTGCCCGGGTCGCGGTAGAACACTCGCCCGTCGGCAAGATATGTCACGCCAGCCATAGTGTGCTTCACCAGCGAGTTCACGTTGTAGCTCATCCAGCGTTCGGCGTTGGCGTAATCCTGCACCGTATACGCCTTCTGCGCAACCGCCGTCATCGAAACACACGCCACGCCAACCATAACCACAGAAGCAACTCGCTTCATCATTCGTCTATCCTCACTAAGTTTTCTAATCCTGGGGTTCCCGGCGAACGTTCTTCTGTTTGCTGGGGTGGTAATCCCTAATCCCTAATCCCTGAACTCTTCGCAACAGCGCCGCCGGCTTCAACACATCCGGATAATGCACCAGCGCCCACAGAAATCCTCCCCACGTGTCGTGGGAAATCTTCAGTGAAGACGGCAGCACATACGCATCCATGATCATCTCACTGAGCAGCAGCGACCCCGCCGCGCCGTACAAACCAAATCTGCGCGCGGCGAAATAAGTCACAACCACTGTAATGCCTGTGGCAAAAGTGTAGACCGTCGCCAGCCGCTCGTGCAGGTTAATCGCCGCCACCAGCGTCGAGCTCGTGGACCACAGCGAATAAAACACCACTACAACGAGCAGCAGCCCAAGCAGGCCTGCGCTCGCCGGCACCTTGCCGAGCGTCCACTTGTGCAGGAATGTCGGCCCCAACGCCGCCACCAGCACCACCACGCCCAGCGAGATAAACAGCGCTACCTGGCACGCGCGCCGGTGCAGCGTCCGCACCAGGGCCATGTCCCCTGACCCGAACGCAATCGAGAGCTCCGGCCACACCGTATTCTTCACCAGCTCCACCATCTGCAGCGCAGTCCGCGAGATCGTCCGCGCCGTCGCAAAGATCGCCACCGCATCCGCACCCAACGCATAGTTCACCGCCATCTGCGAGCCCTGCAGGTTCAGCGCGTTGCCCAGCGGAAATCCCATGAACGCCAGCGACGGCCGCGTCAGCCGCTTGATCTCGGCAAACGACGCGTGGCTCCATCCATAGCTGATCCAGGGAATATCGCGCCTCACGCACACGCACAAAATCAGTGTCACCGTGATGTTCGCAATACCGAACACCATCGCCGTTGTGCGAGGGCCGTAACCCATCATCACCGGCACCAGTTGCGCGCCAAAAGCCGCCAGCGACAGCGCACTCTTCAAAAATGTTCCGTAAGAGTAGCGCGCGATCGAACGGTACGAAGCCTGCAAAAGTTGCTCCAGTTGACCAAACAGCAGCGCAATCCCCAGCCAAAAAAGCGCCCAGCTCGTGTCATGCTCGCTGATCTCCGCCAGGTTTAGCAGCTTCGCCATCGGCAGAAAATACAGCGCCACACAGAACAGCACACCCACCGCGCCCATCATCAGCGAGATCAGCCACCAGCAGCTTTGGAAGACGCTCAACGCCGCGTCGCATTCTTCGCGCGCCATCAGCATCGTCATCTCATTGCCAGCCACCGAGCCAAACCCGCTGTTCGAAAGCGCCAAATATCCAGGGATCGCCATCAGGATGACCCACGTCCCGAACATCGTTTCGCCCCAGTAGTGCATCAGCACCGGCACCTGCACAAACTGGATCAGCGTTCCCGCCGCCCGGCCCAGCACGTTGGTCGCAAAGCCCACCATCAGCCGGCGCTGGATGCGCTCATCCATATCGTTCACTCTTGCGATTGCCGGTCATGGCCGCCATTCTAACAACGTGCAGACTGATTGCGACTCATTGATTCCTGCTTTCCCATCTCTGCTGCTCGCGCTTCAGCTTCATCTGCTCCAGTATTAACTTCGATCGCATTGACTTATCCCCCCGGTTGTCCGCTTCGCGAAGTTGTATCGCTAATTCACCCGCCTTGCGGTCGAGATAGCGGCCATGCAAACCCTCTAATGCATTCTGAACATCAATCGGTGTGCTCTCTTTACTTGTCTGCAAGGCGTGAGCCAACAACGAACGCGAGTGGTCATCGGTCGCAGCATCAAATGGATTCTCAGGCGCAGGCGCGCTTACAAGTGTTTCGATCAGCGCAGCAATGGAAAGATCGGTATACCACTCCGGATGTGCGCCGAGTTGTTCTGAAGCAAGCGCACGCGATGAATCCGCTTCTGGAAGAAGCAGTGCTCGGAGCAAAGTGCCCTCCGTATCAATTACGGAGTTCGACTGCGCCGCCGGAACGCTCTCCAGCCGCTGTTGCGCCGCGCGTTTCAGCTCCTGCCGCATCAGCGCGCTTTCAATCCCCAGCTTCTGCGCTGCATTCTCCGCAAAATCATTCCGAGCCAGCACATTCGGCACACGACGTATGTGCGGCAGCAGAAAATTCAGCGCCTTCACCTTCGCCTCAGGAGTACGCACACCAAATTCCTTGCGCGCCCGCTCAATCAGAAAGTCCGCATATCGCGCCGCGCTCTTCACCGCCTCCGCATATGCCTTCACGCCGTGCTCGCGCACATAGCGATCGGGGTCAAGGCCGCCTTCGAGCGTAATCACCTTTACCTCGAACCCCTCTTCCACCAGCAGCGACAGCGTCTTCTCCGCAGCATTCATCCCCGCCGCATCGGGGTCAAAGTTCAGCCAAACGCGCTTCGTAAACCGCCCCAGCATCCGCACCTGCGTCTCGGTGAACGCTGTGCCGCTGGTCGCAATCACGTTGTCCACGCCGGCCATGAACAGCGAGATGCAATCCATCTGCCCTTCCACCAGCAGCGCCGCGTCCTTCGCCTTGATTGCAGCCTTGGCCTTGTCCAGGTTGAACAGCACCTGCCCCTTGATATATAGCGGCGTCTCGGGCGAGTTCATATACTTCGGCCCGGCCTTCGCGTCCTGCTCGGCGGAATCCAGCGCCCGCGCCGTAAACGCAATCACCTTGCCCTGCTCATTTGCAATCGGAAACGTAATCCGCTTGCGAAAGCGCGCGTACATTTGTCCCGCGCTGCCGTCTTCCTGCTCCTTCCAACTAAAGAGCCCGCTTGCGCGCATCGTCTCTTCATTGAAGTGCTTACCCAGTTGCTCGCGCATATCGTTGAAATTGTCCGGCGCATATCCCAACCGGAATTTCGCAATCGTCTCCGGGGCAATCCCGCGCGCCGTCATGTATTCGCGCGCCCGCGCCGCCTCCGGCGAATTCAGCGCCTGCTGAAAATATTGCGTCGCTGCTTCATGCACGTCGATCAGTTGTCGACGCAGCCCTGCCTCTTGCGCCTCCTGCGGAGAGTTGAACTCCCGCTTCGGCAGCTGAATCCCCATCTTCACCGCAACCGCGCGCACCGCCTCCGGGAAACTCACGTTGTCCATCTTCATCACGAACGTGAACACATCGCCGTGCTCGTGGCAGCCGAAGCAGTAATAGTTCCCCTGCGTGGCATAGATGTGGAACGACCCCGATTTCTCTTTGTGGAACGGGCACAGCGCCGTCCAATTGGCACCCGCCTTGCGCAGCTTGATGTATTCGCCCACAATCCGGACGATGTCTGCCTGCGACTTCACGAGTTGGGCAAAGTTGTCCGCCATAAGCGTTCCTTCAGTGTAGGCGGTCGTGCTGCCCTGCGCCCGGTACCGGTTTTACCCTCTCTTCGCCCCAACTCCGGCAGCAACATGCTGCCCCTATCCGTGTTCTTAACAACCATGTCCCGCTGGGACGGTCGCGGCACAGATTGCCCGATTTCTTGTACCCTTACTTGTCGTTCCGCAAGGAGATTTCCATGAACGCAAAATCCATCTTCCGCAGCCTCGCAATCGCCACAGCCGTGGCCCTTCCGCTGGCGCTCTTTTCCGCTTCCCCGGCCAAGGCCGAGCCAGTCGTCATCCAGATCGGCATCGCACCACCACCGCTTCCCGTTTACGTCCAGCCCGTCGTCCCCGGCGACGGCTACATCTGGACCCCTGGCTACTGGGCCTATGACGATGACGGCGGCTACTTCTGGGTCCCCGGCGCCTGGGTGCTCGCGCCCGAGCCCGGATATCTCTGGACGCCCGCATGGTGGGGCTGGGAGGGTGGCTTCTACCGCTTCCACGCCGGCTACTGGGGTCTGCACATCGGCTTCTATGGCGGCATTAACTATGGCTTCGGCTACTTCGGCACCGGCTTTGTCGGCGGCGAGTGGCGCGGCGGACACTTCTTCTATAACTCCGCCTACAACCGCTTCGGCGGCGGGTTCCACCCCACCAACGTCTACGTGCACAACGTCACTATCGTGAACCACTCCACCGTCGCCTTCAACGGCCATGGCGGAGTTGACGCCCGCCCCAACACGCAGGAAGAGGCCGCGATGCATGAGAACCACGTTCCGCCCACTGCCGCGCAGACCTCGCACCAGACCTTCGCCTCGCAGAATCACGCTCAGTTTGCCAGCGCAAATAATGGCCATCCGGGAGTAACAGCCGCTTCCACACCGGAGGCGTTCCACAACAACCCCACCCACAACGCTGGTGCGCCTCGTCCTGCCGCAGCGCCGGGAGCCAACAACTCCCATCCAGCACCGGCTAACAACAACCGGCCGGCACCGCAATCGCGCCCCGCGCCTCAGCCGCAGTCGCACACCTCGCAACCGCAGCCGTCGCGTCCACAGCCGCAGTCGCACCCTCAGCCACAATCGCGTCCGGCACCGCAGTCGCACTCGACACCGCCGTCGCATCCCGCGCCAGCGCCCCACAGCAACGAAAACAAACACTAACCCGCATTAAGTAGCTATCGGCCGGCACATTACGTGCCGGCCGTTTTGTTTTCTCTACTCTCTACCCCCTACGCTCTACACTCTGTTCTATGCTTTCCGCCGCCACCCGCTCGCGCGTTGCCATCGTCCTGGTCGGCGCGCGCAATCCCGCCAACATCGGCGCCGCTGCCCGCGCCATGCACGACTTCGGCTTCTCCGATCTCCGCATCGCCAACGACTTCGCTCCACCCCTCGAAGCCGCGCAGATCGAAGCCACTAAGTCGGCCGTCTCCGCGCAGCACATTCTCTCCTCGGCGCGCCGCTTCGATACCCTCCTCGAAGCCATCTCCGACTGCACCTTCATCGCCGGCACCACCGCCATCGGCGGGCGCGAACTCACGCAGCTCATCCTGCCGCTGCAACAAGCTGCGCCTCTCATCCTCGCCGCCTTGCAATTGGGTGCCCCATGTCCCTCGCCTTTTGGGACATGGGATGACGCAGCACAAATCTCACCGGAGCCTCGACCTCGCGTCGCTCTCCTCTTCGGCTCTGAAAAGACCGGTCTCACCAACGACCATCTCAGCCACTGCGCGCTGCTCACCACCATCCCGCTCTTCGATCCCAGCGTCGCTGCAGGTGAACAGAAAAGCTCGCGTCATCTCTCCATGAACCTCGGCCAATCCGTCGCCGTCTGCCTCTATGAGCTCACCCGCGCCGGCTTCGAAGGCGCGCGCGAACTCCCCGTCCTGCATGAGGCGCCGGCCACGGAGCAGGACCGCGAGCGCCTCACCGAGCTTCTGCTCGAAGTGATGCAGTACTCCGGATACACCCGCCGCTATCCGCACAACTCCTCTCCAACTTTTGCCCGCAGCCTGGTACAGCAGCTCGGACGCACGCATCGCGAAGCCATGACCTGGATGGGCATCCTTCGCCAGCTTCTCTACCGCACTCGTGAAAAACCCCCGCAGTAAACTTTGTGACCTTTGCGTTCCCGCTCTTGCTCTTCACACCAAAGACGCAAAAGGAGCCGCGCCCTTCGCAGGCGCCGCTCCTTTTCTTCGTCTGGTCCGGTCGTTGCTTACTCGATCGTGATGTTGTGTCCTTCCAGGTCTTCGTTCACGTGCGCCAGCACCTGGCCTTCATCATAGTGCTTGGTGCGGTTCTTCGAGACGACCTCATCGCCGGAAGCCAGCGTAAAGTCCGTTGTCTTGCCCGGCTCCAGCACCAGCGTGTTCTTGCCGGCCTTAACCGTCAGCGGCTCGCCCGTGTTGTTGGTGATCTTGAAGTTCACCATCTTGCTCTTGTACATCGAATGCGTTCCGGCAGGCGAAATCGCCAGCGGCTGGGCATACACTGCCTGTCCTGCGAACATCGCAGCGGCCACGACCATGGTTCCCACAACAAAATTGCGCTTCATACACTTCTCCTCTGGCACTTCTCGTCTGAAATGCACTACTTGGAAATATGCTCTATGCCTTCCGCGCTCCGCCATGGTTCAGAGCGCAGACTCCACAGTTGCATTTGTTGCTACGTTGACTCCTCTTCCGCGGTTCCCGTTATCACGAAAATTCTTCTTTTCACAATCTCGGAACGTTGCGAAAGACTTCAGCGTCGCACACCCACTTAACGTAGGCGCGTTACTTTGGTTAACGCTTTAAGGTGGCATGAAAGATGCAAAAACTTTTTCTCTCTTTCTGTCGTGCCACCGTGCAACCTTCGATCGCGGCGTGCGTCAAAATATGCCCTCTGCCGCTCCCACCACCCGGCCATCTAAAATAGAAGCTGTGCCCGACCTTCTCGCCAACATGAATCCTCAACAGCGCGAAGGGATCATCTCGGTCGATGGCCCCGTGCTTCTGCTCGCAGGCGCCGGCTCCGGCAAAACCCGCGTCATTACGCACCGGATCGCCTATCTGATTCAAGAGCGCGGCGTTAGCCCGGACTCCATCCTCGCCGTCACCTTCACCAACAAGGCCGCCAAGGAGATGGCCGAGCGCGTCGAGCGAATTCTGGGTCACACCACCCTCGCGCAGCCTACCCTTTCCACCTTTCACAGCTTTTGTGTGCGCGTTCTTCGCCGTGATATTGAAGCCTTACGCATTAATGGAGTCGGTCTTACTCGCACCTTCGCAATTTATGACGAAACCGATCAGCAGGCCGTCGTCAAGACTGCTATCAAGCGCCTCGGCATCGACGACAAATCTCTCAAGCCGCGCGTTGCGCTCGGTCGCATCTCCTGGGCCAAAAATCACATGATCGATCCGCAGGAATATTTCCTCGCCTCTTCCAACCCCATGGAAGAAAAGATCGCGCACATCTTCAAAATCTACAAAGACGAGCTCTTCAAAGCCAACGCGCTCGACTTCGACGATCTACTTCTTGAAACTGTTCGCCTGCTCAAGTCTTCTGCCGAAGTTCGCGAACGCTACAACCGCAAATACAAATACATCCTCATCGACGAGTATCAGGACACCAACCGTCCACAGTACGAGTTGATGAAGCTGCTCGGCACGCACGGCAACGTCTGCGTGGTCGGCGATGAAGACCAGTCCATCTACTCCTGGCGCGGCGCCGACATCAAGAACATCCTCGAGTTCGAAAAGGATTTTCCCAACACGCGCATCATTCGACTCGAGCAGAACTACCGCTCCACGCAGAATATTCTCGAAGGCGCCTCTGCCGTCGTCGCACAAAACACGCAGCGCAAAGGCAAAAATCTCTGGACCGCGCGCGAGGGCGGAGCGCTCATCGGTTACTACGAAGCGCCCGATGGCGAAAACGAAGCACTCTTCATCGCCGACCGCATCAACACTTATCTCAAGACCGCCGGCGAAACCGAAGACACGCTGCGCTGCGCCGTTCTCTATCGCACCAACTCGCAGTCACGGCTCGTGGAAGAAGCACTGCGCCGCTATCAGATCAAGTACCACATGGTCGGCGGCTTCAGCTTTTACGATCGCGCTGAAGTCAAGGACATGCTCAGTTACCTCAAGCTCGTGCAAAATCCTCACGACTCCATCGCGCTCAACCGCGTCGTCAACTCGCCGCCGCGCGGCATTGGCAAGACCACGCTCGACGTCCTCGAACGCATCGCACTCACTGCCGGTCTTAGCACCTGGGACGCCATCGCCCGCGTCGCCGAAGACAAGCTCCTGCCCGCGCGCGCCCGCGCCGCGCTCTCCAGCT
>Ga0206875_1087_pt1 | contig 22453 bp, 18 predicted proteins | sample Alteio_BWOrgCont_9_FD_152616 | JGI IMG/M metagenome (GOLD analysis project Ga0206875, IMG submission 152616) | Enriched cells from forest soil in Barre Woods Harvard Forest LTER site, Petersham, Massachusetts, United States -... | ecosystem: Environmental > Terrestrial > Soil > Temperate forest > O... | reverse complement strand
TCTTTTGTAGTTGATGCTCTTCCGGGGAAAACATTTACAGGGACAATTAGCCGACAGGCAAATTCTTTGGATGATAAATACCGGAGTGAATCTTTTGAAATAGATGTAAGCAATACCGGTAATTTGTTAATGCCCGGAATGTATGCAGAGGTAATGCTCCCTTTAAAAGGGCACGCGAATGCCTGCGTTGTTCCTCAATCAGCCGTGGTTATTTCTACCGAAAAGAAATATGTAATAAAAGTTCAGAACAATAAAACTGTATTAGTAGATGTTACAACCGGCAATGAAGATAACGGAATGGGAGAAATATTCGGAGACGTAAAAGAAGGAGACTCTGTTGTTGAAAAAGCAAATGATGAAATTAAACCGGATCAGATTATTAATTAGCCTGAACTAAAGAGTAATGGCTTGGTTGGCCTTATGTTGCCACACTAATAACCTGAAAAAGTTAAAACTCGAATTTATAACCTATTCCCTTTAAGGTTTTGATCTTATCATCTCCAAGTTTTTGGCGGAGTTTACGAATATGTACATCAATGGTACGGTCGCCTACAACAACATCTTCTCCCCATATTTTGTGCAATATGTCTTCGCGGCTAAATACTTTACCTGGTTTTGAAGCCAGTAAGGAAATCAATTCGAATTCCTTTTTAGGAAGTGAAAGTTCTTCTTCACCTACTGAAACACTATAGCTTTCTTTATTTATTTTAATTCCTCCACCAACATCTACAACTCCTGTCGGACCTTCAGGGTGTACCCTGCGCCTTAACAAAGCATGTATGCGGCTTATTAAAACCCTTGGCTTAAGCGGTTTCGAAATATAGTCATCGGCGCCTGCATCGAGCCCTGCAATTTGCGAATAGTCTTCGGTACGTGCAGTTAAAAATACTATTAAAGCATTTTTTGTTTCGGGTGATGACCGAAGTTCCTTACATGCCTCAATGCCGTCCATTTCAGGCATCATCACATCCAGAATAATCAGGTTAGGCAAAACTCTTTTTGCGGTTTGTATAGCGCTCTTCCCATCGGGAGCAGTAAAGACTTCATAACCTTCCTTTTTCAGGTTGTAGGATAAAAAGTCAAGTACATCCGGTTTGTAAACTGGAAAAGGTTTCCAACAATAAACTTGACATTCCTTTTATTTGCATTTGTAAACCCTTTGGCGGTTCACCAATTTCAGCTATTGCTTTTTGAACTGCACTGGTTGCTGTTCCTAAATCGCATTTATTAATGTTAGCGCTTACTGTAACAAAGCGCCTTGGGCCAGAACGGTCATATTCGCCTGGAACCGAATCGACAGAAAAGGTTGCAACATCGGTAAGAAACGGGCGATTCATTCCCTTTATAAGCGGAATAGATTTTATTTGGCTCATATCGTCCATCATATATTCCGGCACTTCTATTTGTGTTTGGTATGTATATGAGTTGTTTTCATCTAACCAAAGATTTTTTTCAGTGAAACGGCTGGATGATGTAGCATCTGTGATTGAACGTGCCACATCGGGAAGATTCAACCCCATCTGGGCAATCTTCAACCTGTCGAGATTAATGCGGATGACAGGGAACTTCAATGGCTGCTGTATCTGAACATCGCGCAGATAAGAAATAGCATTTAGTTTCTGCTCAAGTTTACCGGCATAATTTTCGATATCATCTATATTTTTTCCTGCTACCCTTATTTCTATAGGAGTGGATGCACCTCCGCTCATAATTTTCTCAGTAAGTTCAATCGGTTCAAAGCTTATTCTGGCATCAGGCAATGATCTATGAATACTATTTCTTAGTTTTTCCTTCAGGTTATCGAGGTTAACTTTGTAATCTTCATCTAAGCCAACCTGAATAACTGCTTCTTGTGTGCCACTATTAAACACATATAAATTGCTCGTTCCAAAACTGCTGGGTATCAACCCAACGTAAGCAGAACTTATAGCCACATGATTTTCTGCAGTTGAATCTATAATTGCCAATACCTTATGCACTGCCTCTTCTGTCCGCTCCAGCCGGGTTCCGTCAGGCTCCCGTATTCGCAATTGAAACTGACCTGAGTTCACTTTTGGCAACATATCTTTTCCAATAAGGCTAAAGCAAAACCCAACAGCAAGCAATGTTCCGGTAAAATAAACTATTACCCATTGCTTTCTTTTGGGAAGTAGTTTTTCTAATTGCCTTAAAAAACTCATTTTCACTTTCTGAAACAGATCATTTTTTTCAGGATGCTTTAATTCTTCATTAAGATGCGCTCCTACTTCGTTTACTTCCTGCTCATTTAACGCAAGCCCGGCATGTGCATGTTCCCGCCCATGTTTATAGGCATATTTTTCTATTTTCAGAATCCAGTTAGATATTACCGGAACAAGCATTTGGGCCGCGAAAAAAGAGATTATCATTGCAAACCCAATTGACAAAGAAAGAGGCAAAAACATTGCTTTAGGTACCCCATTCATTACGAATGAAGGAGCAAACACCGCCAGGATACAAAGCAGAATTAACAATAAGGGGAACGCTATTTCTCTGCATGCATCATAAATGGCAAGTTTTTTGCTTTTACCCATTTCCAAGTGCTGGTGAATGTTTTCTATTGTTACCGTTGCCTGGTCTACTAAGACTCCTATAGCCAAAGACAATCCGCTTAATGTCATCAGGTTAATAGTTTGTCCCGTTAATTTTAAAAACATAACTGCACTGATAACTGAAACGGGGATAGTAATTATTACGATCAAAGAGCTGCGCCAGTCCTGTAAAAACAAGAGAACCATCAGCCCTGTCAGCAATGCCCCTAAAGCACCTTCAGTTACTAAACTTTTTACTGCATTAATTACAAATACCGATTGATCGAATTCATAGGAAACACTTACATCTTCAGGCAAAAGGTCCTTCATTTCAGGAAGCTTGCCTTTTAACCCATTTACAACATCCATAGTGGAGGCATCGGCTGTTTTCACTACAGGAATATATACCGAACGTTTGCCATTTACAAGAGCATACCCAACCGTAACATCGGCCGCATCAGATACGGTTGCAACATCGCTCAGGAAAACTGTAGAAGTACCATTAGTAACTATTGGTATTTCAGCAAATTCCTTCGCTTTTTCTTCCAAAGAATTATTGGTAACAATATACATAGTGTTCCCAATTCGCACATTACCGGAAGGTGTAATTACATTATTTTTCACAACTGCCTGCACCACTTCATCGGGTGTAATATTATAACTGCGAAGTTTTTCGGGGTCAATATTCATTACTAAGGTACGCGCATTGGCACCCATGGGAGGAGGCGCTGACAATCCGGGTACAGAAGCAAATAAAGGCCTTATCCGGGTTAAAGCTAAATCGTATACATCCTTTAATGAACGGGTTTTACTGCTGAATACTAAGTCTCCCACAGGCAATGAGGAAGCATCAAAACGAATTACCTGCGGAGGAACTGCGCCAGGCGGAAAGAAATTCATGGCCCTGCTTACCTGCAATGCCACCTGCGCTGATGCTTCGGCCATATCTGTATTTTCATAAAAAGTCAGTTTGAGCATTGTCAAACCCTGTATATTTTTACTCTCAATATTTTTTATTCCGTTAATATAAAGAAACTGATCCTGCATACGGGTTGCAAAAAAGCCCTCCATCTGCTGGGGCGACATTCCTCCGTAAGGCTCTATAACATAAATTGTCGGCGAGTTTAATCTTGGAAATATATCTACCGGAATGGTAAAAATGGCCATGATGGAAAACAATAATATCCCCAGAAATATTACAATGACAGTAATAGGCCGCTTAAGTGCAAAATCAACCATAATTTTATTTTTTAGAAATTACTTAAAAATGCGTTTAACGTATTATTGGCAACTGCCTTTTGCAATAATGTATTCAGTAAATCAGACTGGGTTTCCACTGCATCGGTTTCAGCCCTGTAAAGCAAGTACGACGCATCGGTTAGTTCTGCAATATTCGCAATGCCTGCATTATATTGTGCTGACTTTTGAGCAAACGCATTTTGCGCTGCCTTCAGTTGAACAGGAATTTCTCTTTCTCTGTCCAATGCCGCTTGAATAGCAATATCAGCCTGCTTCAATTGATTCTCTAAAAGCAATTTTTGCTGATTCACCTCTTCATGTATGGCTTCGGCATGAAAATATTGAGTAGCTACTTTATCTTTCCGGTGAACCATGTCAAAGATGTTGTATGTTAAAGCCAATCCGCCCATGTAATTATAGCGGCTGTAGTTTAGCCCGTTTGCAAGATCTCCATAACCATCTGTTGGAGAAATGCTGGAGCCACGTGTCCAGGCACTTCCTAATAAATAAAGTTTAGGCAAATAACTTTTCTTAACTAAATTTTCCTGCGATAAGGCATATTCCCATTGGCTATTGTAATAAGCAAGTATAGGGTTACTAGTACTCACGGAATCAGCAGAAACCTTTAATTGCAGTTGATTTACTATTGCATCAGGTAAATGATACATCCCGGTATCAATTTCAAAATCTTTATTCTTTATACCAGTGTAGTATATAAACTCCGACCTTAATTTATTATAAACTTCCAGAGTTTGTATATATTGAATTTTAGCTTTTGAAACTTCGGCATTTGCTATAGATGAATCTACTCCGGCCTTAATTCCGCTTCCGGTATATGCTTTAATATAGTTATACAAAACATTGTATCGTTCAATATTTTTCTGCTGAACGCTTGTCAGTAACCTGTACTTAAGCAGGTCGAAGAATAATTGTGAAATTTGAAATTGTAATGAATAAGAAGTGGCATCATAATCAGCCTTACTGGTGTTAGCAAAAGATTCAGCAGATGCAATACGCGCATGGTTCAAGCCGAAGTTATAAAGTTCATGTTCCATATAAGCCACACCAATATTGCCTGAAAATGTATTTGAATTATTTTCGACACTAATTCCTCCAGATGTAGATGGAATAATTCCCATAGGGAAATAAGAACCACTAAGGCTATTGGCTGTTCCTATATCAACCTGGTCACTTACAGTTAATGATGGCAATCGTTGATCTTTAGCATCGCGCACTACTGCATCAGCGCTTTTAATTTCAAGCTGCTTTGCATTTAATTCAGGGTAATTCTTTATTGCCGAATCAATTGCCTGCTTTAAACCTATCTTATTACCGGTTTGAGCAAAACTCAGGGAGTAACCACTCAGTATTAAGAGACTTGTTATAATTGTTTGACGGCATTTAATAAAATACATGGCAGCTTTTATTTACACTAATATTAATTGAGTCATTATTATTTTCAGAACTTACAATAAATTAAATGATATGCCCGCAATATTGCAGGCAATGAAATTGCAGAAAGAATGTTTTTCTTTCTACTTAGCAGCTAAAAGGAGGAGCACGAAGAGAGTGTGGAGGAGGGCTGGCCTGATCGTCAGGCAGGTTTTCAATTTGAAAATTGAAATATGTATTCCATTTTGAAATATAATCAGGCGCAATTTCAAGGCGGCTTGTCAGGTACAAGACTACTTCATTCGGGCTTGGGACCATAATATGGTCAACCTCTTCGGGGCTACGATGACGAATTTGTACGATTCCACCCTGTGGGAGGTTTTGAGAAGGTAAATCAACAATAGCAGTGTGTTTAATACAAGCATTCGAAATCTTCTGATTACCCATATGTTTAGCAAACCCTGAACTCACCAGGAGAACCGAGAATATTATTAAACAAAACTTAAGAATGGTCTTCATTGGGTATAGCTTTATACACTTGGAAACACAAATCTACATAAAATCGGCAATTGAAATATTAATATAATGTTAAAGTATATTAATTGATACTTAACCTAAAGCTATTAGTTTTGGCAAATTATATTGATTTTTGTGAGAAAAGAGACATTTATAATTGCACTGGGCGCGGGACTGATAGTTACCGCTGTATTATTTGCTATAAGCAATTTTTACCCCACCCTTGCCCTACCCGATTCGCTTATTATAATATTTTGTGTTTCTGTAGGGGTGGTTTATTCCCTTTACTATCTGCTCGTTGGCCAAAGGTTGAAAAAAATCAAGAACCTGCTAATGAAGGAAACAAATTCAGCCACTATATCATTAAAGGATTTGGAAGATAAGCTCAATACTTTATTGCAGGAACGTAAGGAGGAGTTGGAAACGATTGAAAAACTGGAAAGGCACAGAAGAGAGTTTTTGGGTAATGTATCGCATGAAATGAAAACCCCTCTGTTTCATATGCAGGGTTATATTTCAACCCTCTCAGATAATGAAGTATATGATGAAGAGTTATCAAAAAGATACCTGGAAAGAACTGAAAAAAGTATTGAAAGGCTTATTCGCATATTAGAAGATTTGGATACTATTTCCCAGTTCGAATCGAGAGAGATAATTGCCGAGATAGAGCCCTTTGATATTGTCGAACTTTCTAAAGAAGTGCTGGAATCGGAAGAGATGAATGCCGAGAAAAAGAATATAAAATTTGACTTGCAGGCGGAACATGAAAAAATGATGGTTATGGGCGACCGCTTCCGTATAAGGCAAGTATTGTTGAACCTTGTAGTCAACTCTATACGTTACGGCAAAAAAGACGGGGAAACCCGAATACGTTTGAAAAACGGCGGCGATATGGTTTCTATTGAAGTGGGAGACAATGGTATTGGCATTGGAGCAGAACATTTGCCCCGTTTGTTTGAAAGATTTTACCGCGTCGATAAAAGCCGTTCACGTGAACAAGGCGGAACAGGCCTTGGCCTCTCTATAGTTAAGCATATTTTAGAAGGGCATCACCAAACTATAAATGTAATGAGTACTGAAGGCGCAGGTTCAGTTTTTACTTTCAACCTTAAGCGTGCTAACGGAAATGGGCACGGGCACTGATGCCCTTATTTTAATAAGGCTTCTTTAATTACTTTATTGGCAAGCTGGCCACATGCAGCATCAATATCTTTACCACGGCTGTGGCGAACATTCACTACTATTTTTCTTCCACGCAGGAACCTTACAAACATCTGTAATCTCTCCGGTAATGTCTGCTGAAAGCGGCCTTCATCAATGGGGTTGTATTCAATAAGATTAACTTTGCTGGGTATTACTTTGCAAAATTCGGCCAAGTGGTAAGCATCCTGCGGAGTATCATTAAAATCTTTAAACACTATATACTCGTATGTAACCTGTGTACCTGTCTTTTTATAAAAGTACTGCAATGCTTCAGCAACTTCCTTTAGCGGATTGCTTTCATTTATTGGCATTATCTGGTTACGCTTTTCATCGGTAGCCGCATGCAAGGAAAGAGCCAGGTTGAACTTTACCTCATCATCTCCAAGTTTCTTTATCATTTTGGCAACACCTGCAGTTGAGAGTGTTATGCGCTGAGGCGAAAGGTTCAAGCCTTCAGGAGAAGTAATTTTTTCTATTGAACCAAGTACGTTTGAATAGTTAAGCAAAGGCTCACCCATTCCCATGTATACAATATTCGATAAGGGCATTTTGAAATGCTCCATTGCCTGCCTTTGAATATAGACAACCTCATCATAAATCTCGTCTGCGCCAAGATTGCGCTCGCGTTTTAATTTACCAGTCGCGCAAAACTTACATTCGAGGCTACAACCAACTTGTGAGGAAACACAAGCAGTCATACGGTTTTCGGCTGGTATCAATACACCTTCTACCTTTTTGCCATCGAATAAACGGAAAGCATTTTTTATGGTCCCGTCCTTGCTTTTTTGCATCAAGTCTATTTCAACAGCATTTAACACAAAATGTTCTTTCAATTTCTCACGGGTAGCTTTCGACAGGTTGCTCATTTCATCGAAAGAATGCGCAGATTTTTTCCAAAGCCATTCATACACTTGCGTAGCACGGAATGCAGGCTCACCATGTTCCTTGAAAAAAGCTTTTATATCAGCTAATTCCAGGTGACGGATATTTTCAGGAGATATGTTACCTGCTGCAGTCATGATTAGCCTGTGGAGGCAATTAATTCTTGTTAGGTATAAAAACTTGCGCGTCGGCTTTCATCAAAGCCTCTGCAATAATAAGATCTTTAGGGCCTGTAATCTTAAGGTTCTCGACATTGCCATCTACCAGGCGAATATGTTCACCCATCGACTCTACTACCATAGCATCGTCGGTATAGGTGTAATGAAAATCTTGTAAATATGCCTTCTTCAGAATATCGGCGCGGAAACACTGTGGTGTTTGCGTTGCGCAATAACGCGAACGGTCAACCGCAATGCTGCGTGTAGTTTCTATTTGTCGTATGGAATCATTTATTGGAACAGCCGGAACAGCATTGCCATACATTTCGGCAGCTTTATAAGCAGCAAGTATAGTTTTGCTTGTCACCAGCGGACGGACAGCATCGTGAATGCCAACCACACTATTATCTTCGGTTACAAATTCAAGGCCATTTTTCACAGAATGGAACCGTGTTTCGCCGCTCAGGGCAATTTTAACCGGTTTATGGAAGCCAAATTCTTCGCACATGCTTTCCCAAAACTTAATATGATCTTCAGGAAGTACAAGTATAATTTCTATGGAAGGATCGGTTTCTAAAAATTTATTTATGCTGTGCATAATAACGGGCTTGCCGTCTAATTTCATAAACTGCTTGGGAACAGGGCTGTTCATGCGGGCTCCATTGCCGCCGCCAACAATTATAACGTAGCGTTTGTGAGTTGTTTCCGTCATCTGGAAACTAATAAATCAAGAAAAAAAACAAATGATGTGTTCACCTTATATTTTGAAAATCATGCAAATTTCAGCAAAATATTTATTCCTGAAACACTTTGGCATAGATTTTTTTTAGGCGTCAATTATATGATCAGCATAGCGTCACCATACGAATAGAACTTATACTTGCTCTTTATCGCTTCTTTATATGCCTTCATCATCAGGTCGTAACCACCGAACGCGCAAACCATAATTAAAAGGCTTGAACCAGGAACGTGGAAATTGGTGATCATGCAGTTAGCCAAGCGGAAATCGTATGGAGGATAAATGAACTTATTTGTCCAGCCATCATACGGTTTTAAGTGCCCGTCGGTAGAAACTGATGTTTCGATAGCACGCATAACGGTTGTACCCACTGCACATACTTTCTTCTTATGATCCTTGGCACGGTTTACTATTTCAGCCGCTTGTGACGAAATGGTAACTTGCTCCGAATCCATTTTATGTTTGCTTAAATCCTCAACCTCAATCGGGCGGAAGGTTCCTAAGCCAACATGTAAGGTAATATTAGCCAATTCAATCCCTTTCAGTTCTACCCTCTTAAGCAACTCTTTGCTGAAGTGTAAACCGGCAGTAGGAGCTGCAACAGCACCTTCGTTCTTGGCATATACTGTCTGGTAACGCTCACGGTCAGATGGCTTTACTTCTCTCTTGATGTATTTTGGCAATGGAGTTTCGCCAAGCTCTTCAATAAGCTTTTTGAATTCATCATAAGTGCCATCGTATAAAAAGCGAAGGGTTCTGCCTCGAGATGTAGTATTATCAATTACCTCAGCAACCAACTCATCATCTTTACCGAAATAAAGCTTGTTACCTATGCGTATTTTACGCGCAGGGTCAACCAATACGTCCCATAAAAAGCTATCCTTATTCAGTTCCCTGAGCAAAAACACTTCGATCTTGGCGCCGGTTTTTTCCTTACGGCCATAAAGGCGGGCAGGGAAAACTTTGGTATCGTTCAATATAAGAACATCCTGGGGGCCAAAAAAAACCAAGAATATCTTTAAAAACTTTATGTTCTATTTTACCCGTCTTACGGTTTACAACCATAAGGCGCGATTCATCGCGGTGTGCGTTAGGAAATTCTGCAATAAGTTCTTTAGGGAGGTTGAAGCTAAATTCGGATAATTTCATAGTCTGTATGTGAAAGGTCGTTTTTTTAAAAGGCGGCAAATATAATACCTCAAAGGGCGTTTGTCAACAAAAATTTTTACAATAGCCTGTTTATAGGTGATTCCAGTTACACAGGTGCCTCATCGCTAAGCAAATCATAGGCTTCATCCATGGTCATGGCCTGAGACAGCCTGAAATTGCCTATTGCAGTGCGTACGAGGGAGTCTAAATATGCCCCACTTTTGAGTGCCAGCCCAAAATCACGTGCCAGCGAACGTATATAAGTTCCCTTGCTGCAAACCACTCTGAAATGCACATGGGTGGCATCCAGCAGTTTAACCTCCATTTCCTTTATATGCACAATTCGCGGTGACATTTTAATATCTACTCCTTTGCGGGCGCTTTCATAGGCACGCTTACCATCTACTTTAATAGCAGAATGTGCAGGGGGAACCTGCTCTATCTCACCCATAAATCCCTTAGCAGCTTGCTGAACCATCTCTTCTGTAATATGTTCGGTTGGGTAAGTAGCATCAATCTCTGTTTCTTTGTCGAATGATGGCCTTGTAGCGCCAAGGGCAAATACCCCCGTGTATTCCTTATCCATATCCTGGAACTCGTTTATACGTTTGGTAAATGCTCCCGTACATATTATAAGCAAGCCTGTTGCCAATGGGTCGAGTGTGCCGGCATGGCCTACTTTAAGTCTTTTGTTGTATTTCTTTAATAATGCCCTTCTTATTTTGTTGACTACATCAAAAGATGTCCAGTCGAGTGGTTTATCAAGCAGCAAAACTCCACCTTTAAGATAGTCGGTTTGTTGGGCTTTTGAAGAAGTATGTAAAGGTATTTCCATAATAAGCATGCAAAGGTAGCTTATTCCGATTGTGAACGATGAACTGCGAAAAGCATAAATTTGATTTTTGATAATGGAGAGATGGAGATAAAGCAAACAGAAGAGTTTAACCTTGCCTACCGGTTTATAACAGAAACAAACCAAAACGTTTTCCTGACGGGTAAAGCGGGTACAGGCAAAACAACTTTTCTGAAATATTTACGGCAAAACAGCCTTAAAAATATGGTGGTAGCTGCACCTACCGGTGTTGCAGCTATTAATGCAGGTGGAGTTACATTGCATTCCCTATTTCATTTGCCATTTGCTCCTTATGTTCCATCGAAAGACTCATCTGACACAAATGCGGTTAACAGCCATTCGCTTTTATCGCAGATACATTATAACAGGACAAAGCTTGATCTGCTTCGCAACCTGGAATTATTGATTATTGACGAAGTAAGTATGGTTGCATCGCATACTATTGATGCCATAGATACTATTTTGAGAAGTGTACGCAGAAAATATACTGAGCCATTTGGTGGCGTGCAGGTATTGTTTATTGGCGATCTGCACCAGTTACCACCGGTTGTAAAAAGAGAAGAATGGGAGTTTTTAAGAAACTACTACCCTTCCATTTTCTTTTTCGACAGTAAGGTATTGCAGGAAAACGTCCCCGTAATGGTGGAACTAAAGAAAATATTCCGCCAGCAGGATAATGCCTTTATTGAAATACTGAACGGTGTAAGAAACAATACTCTTGAACTTGAGCATTTCGAAATGCTTAACTCACGCTACAAAAAAGATTTTATTCCGGATGATGATACAGGATATATTACCCTAACCACGCACAACTTCCAGTCTGACGAAATAAACAAAGGGAAGCTACAGGCATTGCAAACATCCATATACAGGTATCGGGCAGTTATTGAAGGAACATTCCCTGAACATATTTACCCGGCTGAACAGGAACTTGAATTAAAAGAAGGCGCCCAAGTAATGTTTTTGAAGAACGATACGGAAGGAAAAAAATATTTCAATGGGAAGATTGGTACCATAACTTACCTGGATAGTGAAACTATTAGAGTACAGTGCAAAGGAGAGAATGAGGAAATAACGGTCAGTCTGTACGAATGGAAAAACACCAATTACTCTTTAAACCCTGATACCCGGCAGATTCTAGAGGAAGAACTGGGAAGCTTTAAGCAATACCCTTTGCGCCTTGCATGGGCCATTACCATTCACAAAAGCCAGGGACTTACTTTCGATAAACTTATTATTGATTCTGAAAAAGCATTTGCCAGCGGGCAGGTATATGTGGCGCTCAGCCGCTGTACCTCATTAGAGGGGTTGGTGTTAACTTCTCACATTAATCATCGTTTCCTTGGTGCACACCAAAACTTAACCGAGTGGACCGAAAAGAACCAGGATGACAGAAACCTGGAAGAAAGATTTTGGCGTGAGCGGCAGAGATTTATACTGAAAGAATTACAGAACATCTTTAACTGGAGGACCTGGTATTATGAATTAAGGGACATGGAAAAAACCATGCAGGAAAACAAAGAAAGCATGACCCTAGTCTATATTGAATGGTTTGAGAAACTGGATAGAACACAAAAGACATTAAACGAAGTTGCAGTTAAGTTTAGTGAATACATTGCGGGAGCAGCAAAGCAAAACCCCGATGTGGAAAGCAACGAACCGCTGCAAAAGAGAATTAAAGATGCAGCAAATTATTTCTCGAAAGAAATAAGCCAGTGGAAAGAAACCTTTTATGCCCACCCTTTTGAAATAAAAACAAAAAAGGTATCGGGCAAAATAGATGAATCACTTGTTGAATTGAGTACTATAATCCATGATATTTACAGAAAGATACTTTTCTGCACCAATGGATTTATACTGAACGCATACCTAGAGAATGGCAAAAAACTTAAAGGAAATATTGAGAAGATAAGGACCTCCTATATTGGCAACAGCGTTATTAGCAGCAAAGCTGCCGGGCATGGAACCCTGTACAACCGCATAAACGAATTGCGAAAAAGCTATGCAAAGGAAAACAATACTATCGCATCGAGAATATTTAGCGACAGAGTGATAGAAAAGATCTGTGCTAATCTGCCTTGCGACAGAGAATCATTAGTGGCCATTAAGGGAATAAGCGCCAATAAAATAAGGCAATATGCCGATGAGATTGTGGAAGTAGTGAATGCCTATTGTAAAGAAAATACTATTGAGCCAAAAAAAATTGAGAAAGCAGATTCGGTAAAAGAAACGCTGAAATTATTAAAGAGCGGCAAAACAATTACTGAAATTGCTGCTGAGCGACACTTTGTAGAAAGCACCATTGAATCTCATATTGCTAAAGCCATTGGCAACGGACTTATAGATATTAACGAAGTCATGCCTATGACTGAGGTGAATAACATTACAAGTTATTTTGCTCCTGACGGAGAAAAAATATCCTTATCAGGAATTAGAGAACGGGTGCCCGCTGATATTTCATGGGGTAAATTAAGGATGGTGCTTGCTTGGCTGCAGAAGGAGCAAGAGTAGTCAGAAATGTTTTTATAGGAAATTATTATTATATTAGCTTATAGTGAAATATGCTTATGTTCTAACATGATCAAATACAGGAGTCACCTAATAATTTTTCTATTTTTTTTAAGTAACTTTTCCTTTGGTCAAGATTATATAGATCCTAAATTATGCATTGAAAGTAATCTTTTACCCTTATTAGGCATTGATGATTGCTCATCATATAGGGTTGGCGCTGAATTAAAAATACATAATAATATTTCAGCATATGTTGAAGGAGGAGGGTACTTCAGTGGAGTATCTGGGTTACAAATACCCTTTAATGCTAAAGGGTATATAGCAAAAGCAGAAATTAAATTATATCTCAATAGAGATAAAGTTTGTTATGGTAATTACTTATCCATAGAAGGGGTTTATAAAAAGCAATCATATGATTGGACGGATACAATTAAACTTGTACCACAATATATCAAAACTTTTAGAATGTCTAAAAATGTTGAATGCCTGGACGTAAAATATGGATATTTAGCAAGCTTTAAAAGTGGAATTATTATTGATGTATATACTGGTATTGGAATAAGATTTAAAGATGTTTCATCAACTTTATCGCCGCAAGAATATAACAGCGTGACTTTTGGAAAATACGAAGATTATGGTGATACATTTTATGAGAATGTAATTGGAAAATTATCGTGTTTTAATATTACGATGGGGATAAAAATTGGATATAGGATAAAATAAAGCATTTTAATACCCTATGCTAGTGGCATAATTACAGAGGGAGCAATTGTCTTACCCCTTCATTTTATTCACAAAAGTCATGCTAAGCATAATGCTCATGCAAATAATGCCAATAAACAATAGAACCATCGAGAGTTTATTTTGAGAAGTGGTTTTGCTAAACCTTAAAAGCAAATAACCAACCAACAAATTAAACAATGCCCAAATCACATTTACAACGGGTGCCGAAAGGCCCTTGCCCGGAGGGTTTGCAAACGGTGTTGGAAAGGCATTACCCGAAACTCCGTTTATAAAGTGCGGTACAAAGTTTGCCAAAAACATGCCGGCCCAAAAAGCGCAGAAATAATGATACCATTTCATAGTACAGAGGTTTTAAAGGGTTGAACTTATGTAGCAAATATAAGGGCTATTTGATAATGGAAAAAGCATAGCAAAAATCGGCTCTTTATCTCAATTTATTCTATATTTGAAGTTTAACATTATTTCATGGAAGACTTTGTAGTATCGGCACGTAAATACCGCCCATCGACCTTTAAAACTGTAATTGGCCAAAAAACTATTGTCAATACATTAAAAAATGCTATTTCCGACCATCACCTTGCCCAAACATTTTTGTTCTGCGGACAAAGGGGTGTAGGTAAAACAAGTTGTGCGCGTATATTAGCCAAGACCATTAACTGCTTTAACCTTAGTGCCGAAACTGAAGCCTGCAACCAATGTGAATCATGTGTAAGCTTTAACGACGGCCGTTCGATGAACGTGCATGAATTAGATGCTGCTTCAAACAACTCGGTAGATGATATAAGAGGGCTTATAGAGCAAGTACGCTTTGCGCCGCAGCTTGGTAAATACAAGGTATATATAATCGACGAGGTTCACATGTTGTCGCAGGCTGCCTTTAATGCCTTTCTTAAAACATTAGAAGAACCACCTGCACATGCTATTTTTATATTAGCCACTACCGAGAAGCATAAGATAATACCCACTATACTTTCACGCTGCCAGATATTCGATTTTAAGCGCATACAGCTGAAAGATGTGGCTGAGCACTTAGCCTATATTGCTGGTGAAGAAGGCGTAAACGCTGCCCCTGAAGCTCTGCATATTATAGCAGAAAAAGGCGACGGCTCCATGCGCGATTCTTTATCCATCTTCGACCAGATGGTGAGTTTTGCCGGTAAAGAACTCACCTACAAAAAGGTAATCGACAACCTTAACATACTCGATTACGATTACTATTTTAAAGTAACTGATGCCATATTGCAAGGTGATATACCAACTGCGGCTGGGTCAGCCTGCTATTTTAACAATCAAAATTCAACTTATGAATATCCAAATAATCGGCCATATTGCTGCGATAGGGCAATTGGAGAAATTCTCAACAGGCAGTTCGGTTACAATATTACTCGCGGAGGATATTGACAAAACCAATATCCTGCCAATTGAGTTCTTGCGCGAACATATACAGCATACCACCGTGGTATCAACCGGGCAGAAAGTAAAAGTATATGTCAATATAACTGGCAAAACTTATACCGGCAAGGATGGCAAAAGCAAGCACCTGGCTATACTTCATGGGCTAAAGATAGAAAGACTTACGGTAGATGTTGTTTCAACCGAAGCCATCGAAGAAAATAAGTAACTGTACTTACTAAACAAAAATGGCAGGCGAAGAACCCGATATTATATCCGGCCCATTCTGGCAGACAACAAAAAAAGCGTTATCCATTCATCACGCAGGGTTAATTGACGTTATCGCTGAGGCAGGGTTCTTTAATACTATTATTGGGAACCAGCCTCTTTTAATGCGGAAGGTGAATAATGTTGTAGCGGAAAGTAACATTACTGAGGTAGTGGGTTTTGTATCCAATTACATTGAACATAAGGTACCTGATAAACTGGGGCATGGGTTTAAGCAAAAAGATTTACGCAATGTCTTCACCAGAGGTATTGTAAATTATATCAATATACCTAAGCTAAGGCTTTTACCAATTAAGGAATTGAAGCTCCATGGGGACACTAAGGATAAGTGCTACTCCTACTTCAAAAATTGTGTGGTAGAAACATCCGCCGATAAGGTGGCGTTGCTAAAATACGAGGAGCTTGTCGGTTGCGTGTGGGCAAAACAGGTTCAACCCTTTAACTTCACATTGCTACCTTCCGATGCAAAAGCAGGGCAATTTGAAACCTTCTGCTATAGGTTAGCCAATAAGGATTCGCTAAGGTATAAAAGCTTACAATCAATTATCGGGTACATGCAGCACCGTTACTATATACCGTCTAAAGCTATAATCCCCTGCATACTTGATGAAACCATTACGAGTGCTTCGGATGAGGCACATGGGGGAACGGGTAAGACACTGCTGGGCCTCGGCCTTTCTTATATACGTAATGTAGTAGTTATAGATGGCAAGAGCTTTAATGCCAACGCCCCTTTCCCATACCAAAGGGTTGACAGGGATACCGATATAATATTTATTGATGATTTATCCCGCCAAACTTCATTCGAGTCATTTTTCAGCATACTGTCAACAGGAATTGAAATTAACCAAAAAGGAAAACCTGAATTTAAGATTCCACGGGAAGATACACCAAAGCCTTTCTTCACTTCCAATTTCCCAATCAGGTCGGTTATTGGGTTTTCTACCGAAAGGCGCAAAATCGAATTCGAGGTTGGCACTTATTACAATGAAAAGCGAAGCGTCAGGGATGATTTTGGCTGTGAGTTTTTCACAGATTGGGGCGAAGCTGAATACAATGCTATGTTTAACTTCTTCGTGCAGTGCACCCAATCATACTTGCGTGAAGGCATTATTAAACCACCTTCCATTAATACTGAATTAAGGAACCTTATTTCTACCGTTACCATTGACCTTAAAGAATTTCTCGATGATAAAATTGAGCAAAGGATTAAGAAATTAAATAAGCGTGATCTATACGCTGAATTCATAAAGGTTAACCCGGGCCAACGTGATTATAATCGCTCACAAAATAAGTTTATCGGCAGGGTACATAAGTATTTGGCATACATGAAAGCTTCTTTGAAGATACTTGACTATCGGGAAACACCTGCCGCCACTAAAATAAATATCGAGATTATCTACCCTGAAACGCTTGCCCAAGTTGAGAACAGCCAATCACAAGATACAACAGGGCAGGGATACAAGACTATTAGTAATGTTCAACACGAGTATATAGTGGTTGACACAAAAGAAAAGCGTGCTGAATTAATATCGCTACTTAACAGTTCTCACAGCTTTGTGTTTGATACCGAAACTGCCGCAGGTGATTCAGGCACTGCTCTGGACATACACTCCTTAACTCTTGTGGGTGTATCATTTGCCATTAAACCGGGCACTGCCTATTACTTACCTGTACCTGAAGAGGCAATAGAAGCAGAAGAAATACTGAAGGAGCTTCGCGCTGTATTTGAGAATGCCACCATCGAAAAGATTGGCCACAATTTAAAGTTTGATATTAATGTACTTAGGCGTTATGCTATAATGGTAAGAGGGCCTTTATATGATACAATGATAGCCCATTATCTATATGAGCCTGAAAGCCCGCATGGTCTCAAAGACGTTGCGCTTGAATTACTTCAATTCCAACAAACTCATATTGAGGAACTTATCGGTAAAGGTAAGGATCAATTATCCATGCGTGATATACCCATACACCAAATTACTGAGTATGCCTGCCAAGATGCTGATATAACTTTTCAATTATCGGCAAAGCTCAGGGAACTACTAAAAGACAGGGGTGTAGATAGTTTATTAGAAACAGATAATAAGCTAATATATGTTTTGGCTGATATGGAATATACAGGCATAAGGGTAGATTATAGTGTATTAGGTGCCCTTATAGATGAGGCTGACCCATTACTGGACAAATTGAGCAAAGAAATATACACGATTGCAGGTAAAGAGTTTAATGTTAATTCTTCGCCGCAATTGGGTGCAGTGCTTTTCGATCATTTAGGGTTACCTACTGTTGGAAAAACAAAAAAAGGTTCGCCTTCAACTGGTAAAAAAGACTTGGCAAAACTAAAAACTGAACACCCAATTGTAGCATTGATACTTGAGTACAAACAAACATCTTCAATAAAATCTTCATTCCTAATCGGCCTGCCCGATAAGATTAGCCCTGTAACAGATAGGGTGCATACGCAATTTAAACAGGCAAGGGTCGCAACAGGAAGGCTTAGTTCTTCTGAACCTAACCTGCAAAACATACCTAAAGGAAAAGAAGCAGGTATCGGCCAATATGTACGTAAAGCATTTATCCCTTCAAGCAGTAACCATAAGATTATTTCTGGTGATTATAGCCAGGTTGAACTTCGTGTTATGGCTCACATCTCTAATGACCCTGTAATGGTAGATGCTTTCAATAAAGGGATTGATATTCACATTGCAACGGCATCGAGGTTATTCGATATTCCATTTGAAGAGATAAAGAAAAATGGTACAGAAAGAAAGATAGCTAAAACAATAAATTTTGGATTGAACTATCTTATGGGCGCAAAAGGTCTGGCAGACCGCATGTCCAATGCTATAGGCAAAATGGTTGAAGTGACGGAGGCAGAAGAGTATATGGAACGTTACTTTACAGAGTTCGCAGGTGTTAAACGCTTTCATGACGAAGCATATTTTTCTGCGCTTGAAAAAGGTTATGCAGAAACCCTTTTCGGTCGCCGTCGTTATCTGCCAAAGCTTAATTCATTATTAGAACATGAACGTGCAAGCGCAAGGCGAATGGCCATAAATGCGCCCATACAAGGTACATCAGCAGATATAATGCGTATCGCTATGGTGGAATTACACAAGCAGTTAAACGTAGCTGGGCTCAAAAGTAAAATACTACTATCCGTCCATGATGAGATGGTTCTCGACTGCCCTGTTACTGAACTTGATGTTGTAATACCAATGACTAAAAGGGTAATGGAACAGGCAGTAAATTTAATTGTACCGCTCTTGGTTGAAATTGAAGCAGGCACAAATTGGTACGAAGCGCATTAAATAAACATATACGTGTATGCCTTCATTTTTATGGCTCGGGCATAATAGTTAAATTCGACAACATGGCAACTGTAAAACCAATTTTATGGAAATATCAGAAGAAACAAGATGGCACCCATGCCATTTCCCTTCGCGTCTGCAAAAACAGCAAATGCACCTATATACCGATAGGTTATTCCGTAAAAGAAAAAGAATGGGATGCGAGCTGTGGTGTTGTCAAGAAGCAACATCCTAACTCCGCACGATTAAATAACCTTATAGCTAAACGGGTAGCCGAATGTCGTGATGTAGCAATTGAAATGGAAACTAAAGACGCGTCAATAGGTGTCAAAAAGATTAAGCAAAAATTAAAAGGTACCGGTGGCAGTGACTTTTTTAGTTTCGCTTTTGAATTCCTTAAGCAATATGATAACGAAGAAGCTTGGGGGACATATAAAAGTTACAAGAGCGCCATTGTCAAGTTCCAGGAATTCATGAGCAACCGCAGCCTTGCGTTTAATGACCTCGATTATAAGCTGATGCAGGATTACCGCAGCCACCTTATTGCAATAGGGAACAACGCAAATACCCGTACACAAAAAATCAAAAAGATTAGAACGATTTATAAAACTGCAATAAAAGCGGGCATAGCTGAAAAAGACCGATACCCGTTTGAAGGCATGCAAATGGAACACAATAAAACGAGAAAAGAGAAATTGGATGTAATTGAACTTAATACAATAAGGGGGCTGGAATTAGAACACGATTCCATAATATGGCACGTTCGCAATATATTCCTGCTCTGTTTCAACCTACAGGGAATGCGATTTGGCGATGCAGTGATGCTGAAGAAGAGCAATATATCATACGATAGGTTAGAATACACGATGGATAAGACTGGCGACATTATGTCCGTTCTATTAACTGAAGAAGCGGTATCTATTTTGAAAGGGTATGACTTACATACTAAAGCAGACGAAGATTATATTTTCCCATTGCTTAACAATAGTATGCGCGGATACAAATATGAAAAGGTATCCTCGGCCACAGCAGTTGCAAATAGGTACCTCAAGAAGATTGCTGAACTTGCCTGCATCGACAAATGTATTAGCACACATACTGCACGCCACTCATGGGCTCAACTTGCAAAAAGTAAAAATATAGGAACTTCGGTAATTCAACAAGCGTTTGCACATTCAAGCAGCAAGACAACCGAGATATATCTTGAAAGCTTTTCCAATAATGTTATCGACGAGGCCAATAAGATTGTAGTAGGGAAATAAATAAACCTATCTATTTAACGTAATATTTTACGATAGTTGATTTTATTTTCTTCAATCCTTTGGAATCTAAAAGTTCCATGAGTTTTTTACCATCGTACCAAGTATCAATGTTCGCCGGTTTAATTTTCCCTTTATTAAGGCCATCCATAAATACTACTGCTTCATCTTGAAACCCAGCAGAAGTAATAAAGCATCCTGTAACTTTAGGGTTATTGTATTGAGTGCTCAGTATTTTTTTTGCAAATGGAAAAGTCTTTCCATAAAACCATTTAACTGTACTTTTTTCTTCACTACTTCCAAGTTGAAATTTAGCGGTTGAATTATACCCCTTTAACTCAATAACAGTGTATTCATTTAAATTAGAATTATGAATAATGAAATCATACTCATAATGTTCCTTATTATTCTTCGGATCCTTTAGTATTTTACTATGTTCAATGGTTGAGTCAGGGAAAATGTTTTTAATAAGAGGGTACATTAAAAATTCAAAAAGGTCTCCTTTAATATTTTTCAGATTATCTTCTTGCCCTGAATCCTTTACGGTAGAAAGTGTTTTGATAATCTTACTAATATCATTACTGTCATTACTTAAAGAAGATTCGTCAATCCGTAAAGCATTTAAATTTTCAATGACCTGGTGGATATTTGAACCATATATTTCTCCTAAGTCAAGAGTTAAAAACCCTAATTTGCGGGTAGTATTATATACTTCTTGCGTATCAATTTTTGCATATACTACTATCGGTAGTACTTTCCGTATACCCGTTTTTACACTATTTAAAACAGATTGAACTCTTGAATAGAAACCTTGAAGATCATGATCAGTGTATGTGCGATTAATCACAATATCCATCGCAACAAGCGTTTGCTTATCTGAAATATTTGTTGTAGAACTTTTTCTTGGATTAATCCCGGTTGTTTTGGTATATGCAATAGAATCCCATACAAAATTATTATGCCTTACACCCTCCGAAGGAGTTGCTTTATTCCTGTATTGCATACTATTATTATCAATAATATTAAACCCCCTCAGTGAGCGTAAAATGTCGGGAATAAACATCGCATCGGTTTTCATTCGCGCATAATGCTGGGCTGTATAAGCATCTGCCCTTTCTACAGCACTTGGCCTCAGCAAATATTTCACACCTCTTGCATCGGTGATAATTTCTACCATCCGCAATAACTCAAGTTCAGCAATAAGTTTTCCTAAAGTGTCCGTTTTAGTTTTTTCTGCATCTAATGCAGCCCCTGCCACTTTAAATGCCTCATGAAAAGATATTATTCCATCATTTAAATCCATTAATGAAATAATCCTATATAAAGTAGGGCGATGGATTTTGGTGATCTTAAGAATCATTTCCTTATTTAAGAACTTCCCTTTAGGTAAATAGACAAACTGCCCGTTTCCAAAAGTTACACGAGAGTCCGAATCAATAATTCCATTTATTACAGCGCGTTGTATTACCTTTCTTGCATTATCAGATGAAATTGAAAATTTCTCCTGAAGACTTATATTTAAATCTTTGCCAAGCGCAAATCCTGCACCCTGTACAAATGTTGTTATGTATTGCTCATGTGTATTCATTTTACCAGTTTTGTCACACTGCCCTTATTAATTTTATTTAATTCATAAAAGGGGCATATTAAATTTTAATACTTCTATATGAAGAAGAAGTATTTAACTGAATATCAATTATTTACTGTTTTAGTATTTGTAACTTAATGGTCTTAATTCAATATTTCCTTGTCCCATACATATACAATAGTAGCAAAAGTTATCATATTATATACCCTAATCTGGAGTATTCCTTTATTGCAGATAATTACACCCGTAGATGAAATAAAATGGCCTATTTTGTATTAACTATAAATACACTTACTTTTCTTCATTATAGTATATCTTATAATATTTTCTTCCATCCTTTTCTACTCCTTGTTCAATCATCCGCCTATCGCCATGTATATAAACATGAAAATTTTTGTCAAGCTTCAATACACTTTTAAAAATACGAGCTTGTTTTTTAACTGCCTGTGGTGATATTTCAAAATTGTCGGAAAGCTCAATATCATTATTTCCCCGAAATGTGGAATCAAACTCACGGAACGATTTTATTATACCATTGTCCTGAAGGACATCTCTTTCAAATTCCTTTTTATCAAAGTTGTCATTGTTTTTAAAATATGCCATTGAGCGATTTAACATATCAATTTGATCCGCCTTTGTAACTTCAAATTCTTCTGTAAGTTGCTTTGACACATAGT
>Ga0206875_1097_pt1 | contig 22611 bp, 20 predicted proteins | sample Alteio_BWOrgCont_9_FD_152616 | JGI IMG/M metagenome (GOLD analysis project Ga0206875, IMG submission 152616) | Enriched cells from forest soil in Barre Woods Harvard Forest LTER site, Petersham, Massachusetts, United States -... | ecosystem: Environmental > Terrestrial > Soil > Temperate forest > O... | reverse complement strand
TTTTTTCAGTTTGCCTTAATTGTAAAATAGAATTTCGAACCTTTCCCGGGCTCTGATTCTACCCATATTTTACCACCGTGGCGTTCAACAATCTTTTTGCAAATGCTCAAACCAATACCGGTTCCGGGATATTTATCCCTGCTGTGAAGCCTTTGGAAAATAACGAAAATTTTTTCGGCATATTCGTCTTTAAGCCCTATGCCATTGTCTTCAACAGAAAATAAATACTCACCATTTCTTCTTTTGCCCGTTACTTTTATTTCGGGCTTTTTGTCGCCTCTGAATTTTATGGCGTTACCAATAAGATTCTGGAACAATTGTGTTATTAAAACAACATCGGCATATATTTTAGGCAGGCCGTTATATTTTATAGTTGCATTTGTTTCTTTTATCTGGTCCTTCATATCCAATTGAATGTCCTTTAATACATCTTTAGTTTCCACCCATTCAAATGGTTTTATCCTGTTAACGCGGGAATATTCAAGGAGGCTATTTATAAGTGTGCGCATTCTCGCGCTTCCATCAACCGCAAAATCAATGAACTCATTAGCATCTTTATCAAGTTTATCTTTATACCGGCTTGCCAAAAGTTGTACGTAGCTGCTTATTGTTCTTAATGGCTCCTGTAAATCATGCGATGCCACATAAGCAAATTGTTCCAACTCGGAATTTGAACGTTCCAATTCCTTTGTTTTTTGTTCAAGATCTAATTTTGCTTGCCTGATTTCGGTAATATCTTCCGAAATACCCAATAAGTAAATAGCTCTGCCGGCAGGGCTTAAAATGGGTATTTTTTTTGTATGCAGCCATCGCTGGCCATTTTTTGTATCAATGGGCTCTTCCGGTACATCTACTATGCCATTCTGGCTTAAAACATCATTATCCTTCTCTGTAAAGAAATCAGCTTGTTCTTTCGGAAAAAAATCATAATCATTTTTACCTATCATTTCATTTTTAGAGTGGCCTAATAATTTTTCGCCGGCTTTATTAAAACGCACAAATCTGAGATCCTGTGCGTCTTTAACAAAAACCATATTTGGAATGTTTTCGAGAACAGAATCGAGAAAGTTATTTACAGATTTAAGCTCTTGTTCAGTCTCTTTTTGTATTTTGAACAACAATTGCATAGCATCGTTCTCTCCCCGGGTGAAGAAGTCTTTAACTTCCTGGGAAATGTCTATAGCCTCCCTTACATCAGTTGTATAATCGGGTAAAAAATGACAAATTGCCTTTTTTTGGGCAGCATATATTAAAACAAGGTCGGTAGGAAGAATTTCATTTTTTCTTATCCCGGGTATTTTATCTTCCTCCCATTGCTTCAGGCTCTCTTTGGCTTTTTCAATAGCAGTACCATCTATTAATGAAAGAAAAAATTTCTCCTGGCTATCCATGGTTCTTGCAAGAGAAGCTTCTTCTGAAAGGTCCTTGATAAGGCCTTTTTCCAGTATAAGCTTAATCAGGGGAATATCCATTCCCATAATAGTTTTAATATAATAGGCAGCATAATCCTTAAGGCGTTCTTCTCTCAAATAAGCGGCGTATTCTTTCAGGGTTCTCATGAAGCTAATATTGAACTATTCTTCTTTTTTAGGCAGCTTAACAATAGTTAACCAGAACTCTTCAATTGACCGTACAACATTAATAAATTGAGCAAGGTCAACAGGTTTCATTATATAGCAATTGGCATGGTGGGCGTAAGTATTTAAAATGTCCTGCTCAGCCGCTGATGTGGTAAGTATTATTACAGGAATAAATTTGAGAGTTGAGTCTGCTTTTATATCGGCCAATACAGAACGACCATCCTTTTTTGGCAAATTAAGGTCAAGTAATACAAGGTCGGGCGTTTCTGCTTCGGCATACTTACCCAGTTTTCTTAAATATATCATGGCTTCTTCTCCGTCCATAACTACATTCAGGGTATTACGTATCCTGCCTTCTTTAAACACTTCCTGGGTAAGCCTTATGTCTGCAGGGTTATCTTCTACAAGCAGTATGTTTATTGGCTTTGTCGATTTGTAGCTACTCATAGTAAGGCGATTATAAATTATTACTCCTTTTTTCTTGTCCATGTTTCACCTTGAAAATTCTGATAACCAATGGGTTGTTTTTGATTTTTTCATTACGCTGATTTTGAGCAAAGACTTAGCCGTGTCTAAGTTATTTTATATCAGTTTATAAAACTTTGACTTTTCGGTGAACTGAGTTAAACAGGCAGTGAAACAGAAAAAACAGAAGATTAAACTGTTTTACCTATTGCAATGTGTTAAGCCGCTTAATGAAATTTTCTTTGTATAAAGCCCCAACCGGAATAGACACCTCGTTTATGAAAATAGTGGTGTCTTCTACTTTCTTTACATTATCAACCTGTACAATGTATGACCGATGCACACGTACAAATTTATTGGCAGGTAATTTGCCCTCGAGCGATTTAAGTGTGGCGTGTAATATAAAACGCTGGTCCTTGGTATGAATAGTAATGTAATCACCAAGGGCTTCGATCCACAAAATATCTTTCACCGGAACCTTGTTAAGGACAGAGTCCTTTTTAATAAAAAAATAATCCTGCCCTGCAGTTACCTGGTCGTCAGAACCTGATGCATCCTTTACTTTAGCCATTGCTTTAAGAAAGCGCGGTAAGGTTACAGGCTTTATTAAATAATCTACTACATTCAGGTCAAATGCATCAAGGGCATATTCCTTATGAGAGGTTGTTAGTATTACCTGTGGCCTGTTATCAAGCGCCTTAAGCATATCCATGCCGGTCATTTCTGGCATTTCTATATCCAGGAATATTACATCAACATCTTCTTTCTTTAATGCAGCCATTGCCTCTAAAGGGTTTGAGCAGGTTTTAACTACGTTAAGGTAGTCTACTTGCTTAGTCATCTGTAAAAGAGCAGTTCTTGATGCATCATCGTCGTCAACTATTATGCAGTTCATTTCAACAGGGTTTTAGGTTAATTTGTACTGCCAATAATACAAAAATGTTACAATAAACAATAAATAATATCTGTTAAAAGGTATATTTCATAGTTTAAAAATGCCAATTAAGTGTTTTTACATGGAATATATTTAACTGATTTAATGTAACTTTTGAAGAATATGGGGAGTATAACTAATCAACAGAATGTAGTTTAACTTATAGCTGAATGCAGAAAAAATCCTCACACAATTTTATATTAAGATTTTTTTTAGGTTAGCAACCCGGAATTTATAATTCTTGTAATAATTCCCCGTTAACGTACAAGATGAGAAACTTTTTGTTTTTTAAATGGTTAAACAATGTATCGCTTACTAAAAAGCTATACTTTGTTGTAGGCATAATGGCTTTACTTATTGCAGTTGAGCTATTCACGCTTTCATTCATGATACATACGTTGTCGTCGACCAGGGCATTGGTTGGGGCTGAGGGTTTATGGTCGAAAGCACAAAAAGACGCCGTATACAGCCTTACCAAATATGGTTATACCCATGATGAGAAAGACTACCAACAATATTTGAAATTATTGGCGGTTCCGATAGGAGACCATAAAGCAAGGCTGGAGTTAATGAAGCCAAACCCAAATTTAGATTCAGTGCGTGACGGTTTTATTCAAGGACGGATTAACCCTGATGATATTGATGGTGTAATAAATGTTTTAACAAGGTTCCATAGTATTTCTTATATACATGATGCAGTTACAATATGGACGCGTGGAGATTATTTTTTAGACATGACACGATACCTCGGCGACAGGCTTCATACAGAGGTGTCTTATAGCGGAACGCCAATAGAGAAAATTAACCGGACCCAGGAACAGATATACCAGTTAAATGAAAAACTTACGGTGTTGGAAGATGAGTTTTCTGATACGCTTGGAGAGGGCTCAAGATGGATTGAGCGATTGATATTAAAAGTGCTGTTTTCAATAGCCATTACGGTTGAATTTACCGGTTTGTTTCTTACTATCTCTGTCAGCAGGGCCATCTCAAAAGGTATTAATGAAGTAATGCGTATTGCACATACTGTCGCCCGGGCCGATTTCAGCCAACGGGCCAAAGTATATTCGAATGATGAAATTGGCCAGTTAGCCGGCTCGTTCAATACAATGGTTGACGATCTGCAGAAAAAAATTGAGGAAGAAAAACTGGCTGAAGTGGCGTTACGAAATCAAAAAGATCTTTATGAAACTCTGCTTAAAACAGAAAGTGAAATGGGCGAGGGTGTATCAATTACTCATGGAGAAAAAATAATATATGTTAATGATGCAGTATGTAAAATATACGGATACAGCAGGGATGAAATATTAGCGCTGCCTTCTTTCTTAAGTATTGTGCCCGATGATGAGAGGCCAAGGCTAACTGAAAGATTAAGGCTGCGAATAACAGGCGAACGTGAACAAAGTTCGGGAGAGACTCAAATAGTGCGTAAAGACGGAAACATAATAGATATTGAATATACAGTGCGTAATATACAGATTGACGGGCAAATGCAAATGCTTTCAATAATACGTGATGTTACCGATAAAAAGCAAAATGAAGAGCAATTACGTAAGGAAAAGGAACGTGCAGAAACTGCTGAAATTGCCAGAAGAATTGGCGAACAGTTTTTAGCAAACATGAGCCACGAGGTACGAACCCCCATGAATGCCATAGTAGGTTTTACTGATATTATGCTTAAAACACCATTAACCCCTGACCAGCATCAATACCTTGAGGCTATTAAAATGTCGGGAGATAATTTGCTGGTGATAATAAATGATATACTTGATTTCTCAAGGATGAGGTCGGGTAAAATACCTATTGAAAACCGCGGTTTCAGGTTGTCTCAGGTTACGTCAATGTGCGTAGAATTAATGTCTCCAAAAGCATCGGAAAAAGGAATTAAATTATCTGCCAATATTGATAAAAATGTACCAGATGAATTAATAGGTGACTCTACCCGGTTAAACCAGGTACTGATTAATCTTGCAGCTAATGCAATAAAATTCACATCTAAAGGAGGGGTTGATATTAATGTTAAATTGTTGTCAGAAAAAAAGGACAATATAGAGCTTGAGTTTACTGTAAAAGATACAGGTATTGGTATTCCTAAAGACAAACTTGCAACCATATTTGAAGCATTTACACAAGCTAATAACGATACTGCCCGAAGGTATGGCGGCACGGGCCTTGGCCTGGCCATAGTGAAGCAATTAGCGGAATTGCAGGGAGGTAGTGTTGCCGTTTCAAGCGAAGAAGGCAGAGGCTCTTGTTTTTATTTCAGGATAAAATACAAAAAGAATAATGTCTCTTTTGTCAATTCAAATACAATTAGTACGAACGGTAAAGAGAAGAAGCTGAAGGGCCTGAATGTTTTATTAGTGGAAGATAATGCAATGAACCAATTACTTGCCCGAAAGGTACTTAGTGACTGGGGTTGGAACATTGTAGTGGTTGAAAATGGCATTGAGGCAATTGATGAAGTAACCCGGAATGATTTTGATATTGTATTAATGGATATACAAATGCCTGAAATGGATGGTTATGAAGCCACAAGGCAAATACGTCATAATCTGCCTGAACCGAAAAGACATGTGCCAATTATGGCAATGACAGCACATATAATGCCAAGCGAGGAAGAGAAGTGCTACGAAGCAGGAATGAATGGTTATATATCTAAACCATTTGACACCCAGACTTTATATACTAAAATAGAGTCAATAATAGAAACATCTCAGAATTGAAATAGTTTCAGTAGCGGTAATAATTTTACCGATTCAATATGCCCTTTAACGTAAAGTTTAACAGGGCTCACAGAAATTCTTTACCAAACAACAATCTTAGTAAGTAACTTGCAATAGGTTAAAATTTTGTTTTAATTAATGACTGTACTTTAATACTTAAAACATCATGAAAAGCCATTTCAAAATACTTGTCGCATCAGATTATTCAAGAGCAGGTAATAATGCAGAACGGTATGCTATTCAGTTTGCTAAAGCAACTGATGCTGAACTTACCTTTTTTCACGCTTTTGAAGAATCATTTTATTTTCCTGAAAAGAGCATTGAGTTTGAAAAAATGGATGAAAACCCGGTAAGAGGTGAATTGACAGACCTGAAACTGCATATTGCGGATATGTACCGATCTATGGAAATGAAGGCTGAAGAAGTAAATTGCCGGTATATTGTAAGGCAGGGAACCCTTGCCAATGAACTTTATACAGAGGCTGAAGCTGACAAGACAGACTTTATTGTAATGGGTACCCACGAAACTGATCTGTTACAATTAATGATTAATGGAAGCCACACCTGGGAAGTGATTAAAAAAGCACCCATACCGGTTTTGGCAATACCTGAAGAAGCTTCTTTTAAAAATATTAATCATATAGTTTTTGCTACCGAATACCGTAAAGGAGAGATTCCTGTAATTCATTTCCTTACAAATCTTGCCATGTTATTTGATGCCGAGCTTACTATTCTTCATGTAAGTAATGATGTTTTCTCCCTTGAATTTGAAAAGGAGATGTTTGATAGATTTAAGAACGAAGTAAAAAGCCTGATCGTTTATAATAAGTTATCGCTGCAATTAGTTCATAATAATGATCTTGTAGAAGGGCTGAATAATTTTTGTGAAAAGGCAAATGCCGACTGGCTTGTTATGTCGCACGAAAGAAGCTTATTTATAGTGAATATGTTTAACCCGGTAAGTGCTACAAAAAAGATGAGTTTTCATACGCACGTACCACTCTTAGCTGTACCTGATGCATATAAGCCAAAGCATGAAACTACGGCAACAGTATCCGGGAATGGACATACTCAAAAGGCTGATCTGTACGAAGATTTTTTCCTCTGATATTCTTGCTTAGCTTAATTCATTGACTTCTGTTTAGCCAGTTTAATTGTTTTTACATATTCCTGTACAATGCCCCAGGTTTCGTCTTTTGCACTAAGTATTAATGCTATTAACGCAAGCCCTTCTTCCTGGTTTGAAGATTGAAAATGTACTCCTTTTCTATCGAGATTTATCAATACCCACATCTCAGAGCTATTAATGATCTTATTAAGGTCTTTTGAGTTTTCCTTATTTTTTTTGGCCTTTGTTGGCATGGTAGTTGTTAAATATGAAATTCTAATTCCATTCTATTATGAATAATATGTATAATTGTTTTATCAAGTAAAAAAGATGCATAATTTTTTAAGGGCACTTGATTTTCTCCGGTAGGAGTTGCCAAAATCATGTTTTCTTTTTTATCGAGCCTTCCTGTCCTGGTGTCCGGTTCAAGCTTGTCGGAATATACGTATGCCCAGTTAAGGTAGCTTTCTCTTTGAAATAGCTTCAGCCCTTCACGCTGCGCCCATGCAATAGGTTTCCACGAATCATAAAATTCAAGCGTGTTTTCAATAGGCTTGTATATAGGGTGGGCAATAATTAAAATCTTCCTTATACCTGCTTTCTTGGTTCCGTCAATAACAGAGCGGATAGCTTTTATGTGCTCATTAGGATTTATTAATAATGGCTCATGTACACCAATAACAGCATCATGCCCTTTAACCAGGTTTTCCACATTATCTGCATTCATCATATGGCCATAAACAACCTTCAGGTCGGGATGTTTTATAACTACTTTGCTTTCATCATAAACAATTGCAGTAACTTTATGTTTCCGCCTCAGGGCTTCTGTTATCAGGCTATTTCCTGTTTTCCCAAGGGCTCCGAATATTGCCACCTTTTGTTTGCTCATTATTTTTTTGATTTTAATTTAGAAATAATAATTTTTTGTAATAAGTAACTGTAAATACTTAACCGCAAGTTAATTGTGGCCAACACTTTAAATTAATTTTTTTCTGTTAATACAGTTTAATAAAGGCTGAACAATAAAAAATTATCGGTGAACAGAAACAGGTAAAATATTTACGATAAATATTTTATTAATAGAACATTTTTTATTTGCAATAAGATATGTTAAGGAACGTTAATTAAAACATAACTGGTAAACTACATTAGTAAATTTGAAATAATGAAAAAAGCTTACACTAAATTTCAACCCCATGAAAACAAGCGCCTGCATAGTAGTTGCATCGCTGGTGTTAGCAGCCTGCAACAATTCACAACAAGAACAAAGGCTTAGAGCCTTAAACGAAAAGGATTCTGTAATGCTGGTAGAAGCCAGGGCTAAAGATTCCTCAATTTCATCCTACATCCGCTCACTTAATGATATACAGGATAACCTTGATGTAATTAAGCACCGGGAAAAAGTTATATCAGTGCAAACGGAAAATAATTCGGCCAATGGTAAAGCAGTAGCCGATATAAAAACGCTGGATAACCTGATCCTGAAAAATCACAGGGATATTGCAATGCTGGAAGCGAAGCTTAAAAAAATGAACACAAAAGATGCTAATATGGAAAAGATGGTGCTTCATTTAAATAAAGAACTTGCCGAAAAGGATAGTGATATGGTTGCTTTGCAAAACAGATTGTCACAGGCAAATTCTTCCATACAAGACCTTGCACGCCAGTTTAACGACAGTATGGCAAGTATGAATATGGAAAGGGCGGTTAATAATTCACTGACAAATGATTTGAATACCGTTTATTATGCTGTGGGAACAATGAAAGAATTAAAGAACTATGGTGTAATTGACAAACAAGGTGGCATTATTGGCCTGGGTAAAACAGCAAAATTGAAACAGGATTTCAACAGTAATTATTTTACAAAGGCAGATAAAACCAAGCTTAGCACCATACCGTTATATTCTAAGTTCTCAAAAGTAATTACTGAGCAACCTAATGCAGCCTTTAAAGTAGAGGGGACCGAAAAATCGGACTCGTTGCTGATTACCGATGCTAATGCATTTTGGAGTACGAGCAAGTATTTGGTTGTAGTGGTTAAATAAATGTGGGTTAATAAGTGCCCGGCTCCGATTTCCTTCTGCTCCCCTATAAGAGGGGAGTGGAAGGTTTCTTATTTCTAATAGTTCACTAGTTCGGAAGAATTCACCTATAAGCAGCATGTAACACTTTATGAAGCTCCAAACAACTTTATTTATTACTCAGGCCATAAAAGCCGCCCAATTCATTAATTTCACAATTTTACGCTAAGGCAGGAATACCTCATATTAACCTGAAATAGCTTATTTCAGTCTTCATACTTGCCCAATAGTATCCAAAAGCCTAATATCATTGAGTATTCTTATAGAAGAGGTATATATAGAATAATGGTGATTGTTTACCCATAACAAGAAAAAAGCACCTGTAATATATTGAATTACAGATGCTTTTGTTTTTTATTGTGATCCCGATGGGATTCGAACCCATGACCCTAACATTAAAAGTGTTATGCTCTACCAGCTGAGCTACGGAATCAAATAAAGTTTCCCTTAAAAGGTGCGCAAAGATAACAGCATTTTACAAATAGCAAATCTATTATTTCAAAAGTTTTTGACGGAATGTTACTTAGCCCATAAACAGCGGGAAAGCCTAGAATATTTTACGGTAGGTAATAAACTTTTTATAAGGCACTACTTGTAGCAATGCCACCAGCAGGTGTATCATTTTTTCATTAAAGCTGCCAATCCAGCTAATGAGTATGTTATCGTATACTTTCTTGGGTTGAATTACTTTACCTAATTCATTAAAAATAGCTGCCTCTATGCCCTTACCCTGGAATTCGGGTACTATGCCAAAAACAATACCGGTAAAGGTTTTGCAACCCTGAGTTTTCTGATACCAGAGGAATTTAAGCTTACCCCATAAGTTAAGATTGCCATGCACATAGCGGAATATTTCATTCAGTTCGGGTATAGCAATAAATACGCCAACAGGCTCATCTTTATAATACACAAACCAGCATAAATCCTCATCGAGCACCGGTTTTAGCTTGCGCATAATGGTTTTAGACCGCTCGCTTGTCAGTTCTTCAAAGTCTGTTCTTTCCGCTTTCCATGCCTTGTTATATATAATGCGGAAATCCTCGGCATATTTTTCTCCCTGGCTCTTTTTGATAGTTTCAAAACGGTAATTAGTGTCACGCATCACGCGGTCAGCAAGCCCTACCAGTCGGGGGTGTGGAGGGTCCTGAACCTTACGGAAATATATGATCTGCTCATAATTATTTACAAACCCATAATCTTCAAAAAACTTTTTGTAGTAATCAGGATGGTGATTCATAGTATAAATGGCAGGCTTATCTCTTCCTTCCGATAACAAACCCCAAAAACGGTCTTTTTCGCCAAAATTTATGGGGCCGTCCATGGCTTTCATACCCCTCTCCATTAGCCATTTTTTTGCAAGCATCAAACAACACCAATGCGGCTTCTTTATTATCAATGCACTCAAAGAAACCCATACCACCGGTTGGCTGTTCAAAGGTGTTTGCCGTTTTGTTGTTTATAAAGGCTGCTACCCTTCCAATTGGCTTGTTACTGTTATCGTATAATACCCAGCGAATACAGTCGCCATGGGTAAAATATGGGTTTTCATTCCTGTTGAACACCTCCTCAATTTCCTGGGTAATATGAGGTATCCAGTTAGGGTCGTTTTTATAGATCGAAAAAGGAATTTGAGTGAAATCCTTTATGGTGCTTTTGTCTTTTACTTCTACTAACTTCATAAATAATACTAGTCTTTAAGTATTACCGATTCTTTGCCTTTCGCCTCCAGGTTAACTGTTATATGTTCCTGCAGGGTAGTAGCTATCGATATACCTGAATAATCGGCTTTAATAGGAAACAGAGAGTGATTGCGGTCTACCAAAACAGCCACCCTTATTGACTTAACCGGAGATTGCAGAAATATCTTCATACTGTATGAAAGTATCTTACCAGTATTCAATACATCATCAACCAAAATAATAGTTTTGCCTGAAAGGTTTTCCTTCTTATCTATCGAAACTGCAGTTTCTTTCGAAGGAGTCTTTTTATTTATATTGATCTTAAGCAGGGTTACTTTAAGCGGCGATATCTTTTTAAGCGCCTGGCTTATTTTCTGGGCAAGAGCATACCCCCCTTCAACAACACCGGCAAGCACTATTTCCTTATCATCGGCATGCTCTTCATATATCTCGTATGCAATGCGGGTAATCTTCTTTTCTATCTGGCTTGCATCCAGTATTATTGTTTGCATGGCAATTAAATTTTTCTCAAAGGTAAAAAAGACAGGCGAAATAGTAAATCCTGTCTCAAACTATCTGTTGAGCTATAAATATTAACTTTGTATAAAAGGCGCAAAGCGTGAGTGCATACATAAAAGCCATAAGCTATTATTTACCCGACAACGTTTTAACAAACGAAGAGTTATCACGCCTGTTCCCGGAATATACTCCCGAAGAAATTTTCAGGAGGACAGGGATTAAGGAAAGACACTTCTCTTCCCCTGATGAAATACCATCGGATGCTGCAGTGATAGCCGCAGAGAAGTTCTTTAAAGAACATCCGGCTTGCAAAAAAGAAGATATTGATTTCCTGATTTTCTGTACCGAAATGGTTGACAGGCGTGGCCCTGCAACTGCCTGTATATTGCAAAACAGGATAGGCCTTCCGGTTACTGCAGGGGCAATAGATATTCCCATGGGTTGTTCCGGTTTTGTATATGGTTTATTGGTAGCACAGTCCCTGGTTAATTCAGGAGCAGCTAAGAATGTATTGTTCCTGACGGGTGATGCCGCCACTAAGGTAATACACCCCGCCGACCATGAGCTTAGAATGATATTTGGCGATGCCATGGCGGCTACACTTATAAGCAATAATGATAGTGGTTCTATTGGTGGTTTTGTGTTTGGTACCGATGGTAGCGGAGCTCAAAACCTGATAGTAGAAGGCTGTTGCGGAGCTGAAAAGCCCACGCGCGAATGGCTCGATAAATATGCTGATGCAGGTGGAATGGCTTACGGGAAACTTTCCATGAACGGCACTGAAATATTGAATTTCACCCTAAAGAGGGTACCCCCAATGGTAAAACAACTACTCGAAAAGGAAAAACTGGCTTTAGAAGATATAGATCTCTTCATTTTTCACCAGGCCAGTGGCTTTATGCTGGAGGTTTTACGCAGAAAAATGAAAATACCCAAGGAGAAGTTTTTTACCAATATGGAATACATTGGCAATACCGTAGCAGCAACAATTCCATTAGCTTTGTATGACGCTCTTAAGGCTGGCCTTATAAAAAAAGGAAGTAAGGTGATGATAGCAGGTTTTGGTATTGGATATTCCTGGGGAGCAACAGTTTTAACTTTTTAAGTTTTTATTATGGATATAAACGAGTTGATACAAAAACTGGAGGGAGAATTTGAAGATATTCCTAAGGGTGCACTTACTCCTTCAACTAAAATAACTGATATACAGGGCTGGGGATCTATGCATGCCCTTATTGTTATTGCCCTAATGGATGCTGAATATGGCATTACAGTTAAAGGTGATGAGCTAAGGAGCGTGCAATCGATACAGGACCTGTTTGATTTGGCCAAGAAAAAGCAAGCTGCTCTATAAAATTTAAATATAAATGGCTTTTTTCCAGGTTGAAAATATTAGTCTACGAGGAATTGCAGCTGCAGTCCCTAAGTTCGAGATATCGAATATGGACTATGATTACCTGAGTGAGCAGGAAAGAAAATTGCTTATTAAAACCACAGGAATAGAAAAGAGAAGAGCAGTAAAAGATACGGGTGTAACCACTGCCGATCTTTGCCAGGCATCTGCAGAAAAACTTCTTAATCAACTATCAATAAACAGAGAAGATATTCAGGTTGTTGTATTTGTTTCACAAACCCCCGATTACTTTCTACCCGCCAGTAGTATTATTTTACAAAACAAACTTGGTTTACCTAAAACGTGTATTGCTTTCGATATTGATTTAGGCTGTTCGGGTTACGTTTATGGGCTTTCAGTTGTAAGCACATTAATGAACCAGGCCAAACTTAAAAAAGGCCTTTTGCTTGTTGGCGATATTTCAACCGACGGCACCCCGATAGAAGATAAAAGTGTTTACCCGCTTTTTGGAGATGGAGGTACTGCCACTTTGTTAGAATATGATGAGAGTGCTGAAAAAATGACTTTCAGTCTGCAAAGCGATGGTTCAGGTTATGAGGCTATTATTGTACGCGAAGGAGCTAAAAGAAAACCATATACAAAAGAATCTTTCGACTTGGTGGATATTGGAAACGGCATAAAAAGAGCACCGCGTAACCTTGAACTGAATGGCTTAGATGTATTTAATTTCTCAGTAACCGAGGTGCCAAAAAATATTAGTGACTTTTTTCAGAAGACAGGAACAAGCGCTGAATCGTACGATTACTTTGTAATGCACCAGGCTAATATGATAATGAATGAGACCATACGAAAAAAATTAAAATTTCCCCCGGAAAAGATACCTTACTCATTATCGAAATTTGGTAACACCAGCTCTGCTTCTATTCCACTTACCATTGTATCAGAGCTTCGTAACAAAGTAAGTTCGCCTTCTTCGTTATTGCTATCGGGCTTTGGGGTAGGCTTATCATGGGGAACAGTATCATTAAAAACAAAAGGGCTCGTGTGTCCTGAACTTATTGAAATGTAAAGCATGGAAACTCCATTTCATTTAAATAATAAAACCATTCTTGTTACGGGTGCTTCTTCGGGCATTGGCAGACAAATTGCTATTTCGTGCAGCACCATGGGAGCTAAAATGGTTATCACAGGACGGGATAAAACGCGACTTAGCGAAACATTTTCTCAGCTAAAAGGCGAAGAGCATTTTCAAATGACATGCGACCTTTTAAAGGATGATGAACGCATTAAGTTTTGCGAAGCTATTCCTGTTCTTGATGGTGTTGTACATTGCGCCGGTATAGTAGCTCCTGTCCCGACAAAATATATTGAAGAGAAGCATATAAGGCAGGTAATGGGTTCTAATTTTGAGATACCAATACTGCTTACGGGGCGTTTAATGCGCAGCAAAAAAATAAAAGACAAAGCTTCCTTTGTTTTCATGTCTTCTATTTCTTCTCATTTCCCTTATAACGGTGGTTCACTCTATACCGCATCAAAAGCCGCTATTGAAGCGTACAGCAAAAACCTGGCATTTGAGAACTATACAAAAGGAATACGTTCGAACTGCCTTGCCCCTGCTATGGTTGAAACACCTATTTATGAAAAAACAAAAGAAGGCATGTATGGCGTTGATCCGGAAAAATATCCAAGCCTTTACCCTTTAGGGATTGGTAAACCCGAAGATGTTGCCAACGCAGCTATTTTTCTGCTTTCTGATGCATCTAAATGGATCACCGGTACTAATATACTGATGGATGGTGGTTATTCATTAACATTGCTTGTAAAATAGAATAATGGAGGGCAAAAACCTTAAAATATCTATTGTTGTTCCGGTTTATAATGCATCGAAGGTGCTTTATCAATTGCATGAAAGGATAGAGAAAACTTTTACTGAAAGGCAAATGGCATACCAGTTAATTTTCGTCGATGATTACTCTATGGACGATAGCTGGGAAGTGATAAAAGACATTAAAACCAAATACCCCGGAAAAGTTCTTGGTATACGGCTCGCAAAAAATTTCGGACAACATAACGCAGTGTTCTGTGGGTTCAGGTATTGTACAGGCGACTATATTGTTACTATCGATGATGACCTGCAAAATCTTCCTGAAGAAATACCGGCTTTAATAGAATGCCAGTTGCAAACCAATGCCGATGTGGTGTATGGTATTTCATCAACTTATAAAAGGCCATTGGCAAGGCAAGCTGCAAGCAGGGCATTTAAAACAGCAACACGAATTCTGTCCAGGGCAGTTGGTGAAGGTTCTTCATTCCGCTTATTGAAAAACAGCTTGGTAAAAAAGCTCATTACCCACAACCAGTATTTTGTTTTTGTAGATGAGCTTATATCATGGTATACATCAAACGTCGAGTTTGTAACTGTTACGCATCACAAGTCGCAAATAAAAAATTCGCGATATACTCCGTCAAAATTGGTGAAGCTCTATTACGAATTAGTTATCGGGTATAATGCCACCCCGCTTAAAACTATTACCGTTATGGGGCTTTTATCCTCTCTGGTTTCATTTATAGTAGGTCTTTACTTCATCTACAGAAAACTATTTTTCCATGTAAGGCTGGGCTATACAAGCATTATTGTCAGTGTTACATTTTCAGCGGGTATTATACTGTTAAGTATTGGCATTATTGGCGAACACCTCAGAAAAATGTATAACCTGCTCAATGCACAACCACAATTTTCTGTTTCCGAAGTTTTAGAGTAACCGCTGCATGATAATCCGAAAATACGGTATCACCATATCAAGGCTTAAAGAAAAAGACATAGAGCTTGTCCGGCAAATGCGCAATTCGCCGGAGATACAACGTAATATGTATTACCGCCAGCATATTACAAAGACCATGCAAAAAAAATGGTTCAAGTCAATAAACAATAAAGAGAATGGCTACTTTATTATTGAATATAAAGGCAAGAAAATTGGCCTTATTCATGGTAAGGATAATGACTATGAGAAAAGAACATCGGAAGGCGGAATATTTATCTGGGATAAAACTCATATAGGAACATCAGTGCCTGCATTGGCATCATTAATAATGGATGATTACACATTCATTATCATCAATTTTAATGCCACTTACGCCAAGGTATTAAAAGAGAATAAAACCACTATTGAGTATAATAAACTCATGGGCTATGTGCCCTGCCCACCGGTTAACGATGACAGAGGTGTGCAGTGGATGATACTGACACGTGAGAATTATTTAAAAAGAATGCGCTTATTACGTATTGCCGTTGCAAAAACCACTGGAGATGGTGAACCGCTCAGTTTCAAAAATTTTGATTTCTCCGACGATTCACCCGAAGATATGCGCCGCCTTTATTCAGGCTTGCCTCCCGATATTCAAAAACCAATTGATGATTGGGTGGCTGCAAATAGGGGCAAATAACCCTATTTTATCCGCCGATTTTCCTACCTTTGTTGTTTAACAATTACAGCATATTATGCCTTCTGCTATTGCCGCTAAAGAGGAGTCTATAGGTTCAGTACCGGTGCACATTGTATTAAAAGCTTTCGAGCTTATGTGCAATGCCAAAGCCATGACCGAAATATATGAGAAAAATGCCGCCGTTACCAGCAAATATGTTCATGCTACTTCAAGAGGGCACGAGGCTATACAAATAGCGCTGGGACTGCAATTAAAACCACAAGATTTTTTAAGCGCTTATTACCGCGACGATAGCATTTTACTTTCCATAGGCATAACTCCTTATGAGCTTATGCTGCAACTTATGGCAAAGGCAGATGATCCCTTTTCGGGCGGAAGAACATATTACTCTCACCCCAGCCTCAACCGCGATAATATGCCCAAAATACCTCACCAGTCATCGGCTACAGGTATGCAGGCTATCCCATCTACCGGTGTAGCAATGGGTATACAATATTTAGAAAAACGTGGTTTGGCAAAAGCCTATCCCGACGGTAAAGCCATAATGGCTTGTTCATTGGGCGATGGTTCTGTTACCGAAGGTGAAGTGGCTGAAGCATTCCAGATGGCGGTATTAAAAAAGCTGCCTATCCTTTATCTAGTTCAGGATAACGAATGGGATATATCGGCTACTGCCAAGGAAACCCGTGCTATGGATGCCATAGAATATGCCAAAGGCTTTAAAGGTCTTGAAACACGCAGTATTGATGGCACCGATTTTATGCGCAGCTACCAGACAATTAATGAAGTGCTCCATATTATGCGTGAAGAAAGAAGGCCGTTCCTTGTGCATGCAAGAGTGCCTTTACTCAATCACCACACATCGGGCGTGCGTAAAGAATGGTACCGCGGAGATTTGGAAGAAGCTGCAAAGCGCGATCCGTTTCCAAAATTGCGCAGCCAGTTAATTATTGCAGGATTCAATAGCGATAAGCTCAACCAAATCGAGAAAAAAGCCAACGAAACGGTTCAGCAAGATTATGACAAAGCATTAAAAGCTGCCGACCCTAAACCCGAAGATGCTTTTAAATATGACTACGCCCCTACCCCGATAACTGAAGAGAAAGGCGTAAGAGAGCCGAAAGGGAAGGATAAAACCGTGATGGTCGACTGCGCCCTTTTTGCCATACAGGAATTAATGGAAAAGCACCCGGAATGTTTATTCTATGGGCAAGATGTAGGTGGAAGATTAGGCGGTGTTTTCCGTGAAGCTGCAACACTGGCACAAAAATTTGGCGACGACAGGGTATTTAACACTCCTATACAAGAAGCGTTTATTATTGGAAGCACAGTAGGGATGTCAGCTACAGGCTGCAAACCAATTGTAGAAATACAATTTGCCGATTATATATGGCCCGGCTTAAACCAATTATTTACCGAGGTTAGCCGTTCATATTATCTTTCGAATGGAAAATGGCCGGTAAGTTCTGTTATACGTGTGCCTATCGGCGCTTATGGCAGTGGCGGGCCTTATCACTCATCCAGTATAGAATCGGTATTGACCAATATACGAGGTATAAAAATTGCTTACCCAAGTACCGGTGCCGATTTAAAAGGCTTATTGAAAGCAGCTTATTACGACCCTAACCCGGTTGTAATGCTCGAACATAAGGGCTTATACTGGTCGAAGATAAAAGGCACCGAGGATGCTAAAACTGTTGAACCCGATTCTGATTATGTAATTCCGTTTGGTAAAGGCAGAATGGTTCAGGAGGCAGACCCGCAAAGCGGACGTACTCTTTCGGTAATAGCTTATGGAATGGGAGTTTATTGGGCAAAGAATGCTGCCAAAAAATTCCCCGGTCAAATTGAAATTATAGATCTGCGTACGCTTGTTCCCTTAGATGAAGAGATGATATATACTTCTGTAAAGAAGCATAACCGTTGCCTCGTAATAACCGAAGAGCCCGTTAACAATACATTTGCACAATCGGTTGCATCACGCATACAACAAACCTGTTTCGAATCGCTCGATGCGCCGGTTACCGTTGTAGGTTCTGAAAATGTACCCGCAGTACCCCTTAACTCGATATTAGAACAAGCTGTATTACTTAATACCGATAAGGTTTCTGCAGCTATTGAAAAACTACTTGCTTACTAATTACTTATTTATGTCGTACTCTTTTTCGAAAACAAAATTGGCTCAAACAGCTATTCTAATAATGTTAGCTGGCTTTATGACAATTTCAAATACTTCATGCACATCTAATAAATATGCTAAACAAGCAACAGCATTAGACAGCCTGAACAGGTTGTTACACAAAGCAGATTCGACTCTCGCATTAATTGACACTGCCAAAATAAAGAAGTACTCTGACCATGTTATGACTTCTGTTGAGCTTATTAAAATGGCACATAAGGATAGCATGAGTGCCGGCGCTGCAACCATATTCAGAAATTATAACGCACTGCGCTGGGAGTTTGAAACCTTTTTAGGGAAACGCATAGTTATAAAAACTGAAATACATAAGTCGATGGACCAGCTTGACCACCTGAGCCACGATTTGAGAAACAACCTTATTAAATCGGATAGTGTTGCAGGTTTTTATAATGCCGAAACAAAAAGGGCAAACTTATTGCTGGAAGGTGAAAAGATGAGTGTAGACAGGTTAAACAACCAATTGCCATTATATAATCTAATTGCTCCTCAAGCCGATTCTCTCATCTCTTTGGTAAAGAACCACAAGGATATATAGTCTTTATTTAAGTTTTATTCATGCGCAGGCTGTTATTCATATTCCTATTACTCTCAGGCTTCGCGAATTGCTGCCATGCTCAAGATGAAGAGCTTGCCCAGCAGTATTATTTAGACAAGCAATATGATAAGGCAGTAATTTACTACGAGAAAGTTTATTCCAAGAGGCAATCGACTATGGTATATCACAACTACCTCGATTGTCTCGTTCAAACAAAAGATTATAAAACCGCCGAAAAGATCATAAAAAAACAAATGCGTGTCGAACCTGATAACCTTGTACTGTGGCTCGATATGGGTAAAACGTATTCAGCTGCAGGCGACGAAAAATCATCAGCTGCGGCATATGAAAAAGCCATAAAAAACTTAACTACTGACCGCGACCAGATACTTGGGCTTGGAAAGGCTTTTGTTGCCATCAAACAATATGATTATGCAATTGAAACTTATAAACGCGGCAAGAGCTTATTAAAAGATTCTTACCCCTTTCTTTTTGAAACTGCTGCCGTATACAGAGCAACAGGCAATACAGTAGGCATGACAGATTGCTATTTAGATGCACTTGTAATATCAGAATCATATATTCAAACTGTGCAGGATGCTTTACAGATAAGTGTTGGTGACAATGCCGATGATACGCAGAATGCGATTATCCGTAAGGAGCTTTTAAAGTATATTCAAAAATACAGCGACAATGATGTTTTCTCGGAACTGCTTATTTGGATGCTTGTTCAGCAACGTAATTATGCCGATGCACTTATACAGGTTAAGGCTTTAGACAGGCGCAAGCACGAAGGTGGAATGAGATTGATGGAACTTGCCAGAACATGCATTAACAATGGAGCTTACGACCCCGCTATACAGGCATACCAATATGTAATTGATATGGGCGCAAAGAATGATAACTACACCCAGGCCCGTGAAGAACAACTCAAGGCTATTTATGAAAAGCTGCTTGCTGGCGGAGAATATACTACCGAGCAATTAAAAGATATGCAAACGAAATTCAGAAAGGGACTGGATGAACTAACCCGCTATGCCGGTACAGTGCCGCTTATGACTGACCTGGCACACCTTGATGCTTTCTATTTACGCAACGATTCAGAAGCTATTGCTTTAATGAATGAGGCTATTAATTTCCCAAGTATGGCCTCTATTACCCGCGCCCGCTGCCAGATGGAGCTCGCTGATATATTAGTGGAATCAGGGCAGATATGGGAAGCATCTCTTACCTATTCGCGTGTTGAAGCTGCATTTAGGGAAGAGCCTATTGCCGATGAAGCCAAACTGAAGAACGCCACTATTTATTATTACACAGGTAACTTTAAGCTCGCCAAATTTCAATTAGACGTGTTGAAAGGAGCGACAACAAAACTTACTGCTAACGATGCTATGGCGCTCTCATTATTGATTACCGATAACACAGATGACACTACTCACTTGCAGCCTATAGAACTATTTGCCCATGCTCAACTGCTTGATTTCCGTAATGAAGAAGATAGTGTTGCCATATTACTCGATTCTGTTTACAAAATGACCGATACCCGCACCTTGAAAGAAGAGATAACCATGATGCGTGCTAAAATGGCCGAGAAGAAAGGCAAGCCAGAAGAGGCCATGAAGTTCTACGAAGAAGAAGTTAAAGAATACCCTGATGGCATGTTACCTGACAAAGCCCTTTACAATATGGCACAGCTGGAAGACAAGAAACTACACGATGTTAGTAAAGCTACTGACTACTACAAGCAGATAATCCTTAACTATCCCGGCAGCATTTATATTGAAGAAGCCCGCGAACGCTACAGACATCTTGCAAAAGACGATGCTCCTGTTCCTGTAAACTGATATTTTATTTTACTTACTGAGGTAAGTTTTCCTTGCCAATATTGCTATGGTGGCGGCTATACATGAAGAAGATTATCAGCCCGAATACCATCCAGCCTAACGCTGTTATAATAGTAACCGGGTCTTCTGAACAAACCATTGCACCGCAAACCAATATTCCGAGAATAGGCACTATAGGTACAAACGGAGTCCTGAATGGACGAGGACGATCAGGATCTGCTTTACGCATAATTATTATGCCAAGGCAAACAAGTATAAAGGCAAGTAATGTACCAATCGATGTAAGATCACCGGCAACACTTTCAGGAATAAAGGCACCAAAGAAACCAACAAATACAAAAAGAATAATGTTAGACTTATAAGGTGTTCTGAATTTAGGGTGAAGGTCGGAAAATATTTTAGGAAGCAAACCATCGTTCGACATAGAGTAGAACACACGCGATTGGCCCAATAACATTACAAGTATTACCGATGAGAAACCTGCAAGGATAGCAATGGTAACTAAGGTTGACAACCAATGCATGTGCATGTATGTATCTATGGCAAAACTTACAGAAGCTTCTTTACCTGCCTTTAAAAAGTCGGTGAAAGGAGCAACACCGGTAAGAACGTGTGCAAACAGTATATATAATATGGTGCAAACAGCCAGTGAACCAAGTATACCAATAGGCATATCGCGCTTAGGGTTCTTAGTCTCCTGTGCTGCAGTCGATACGGCATCAAAGCCTATAAATGCAAAGAACACAACAGCTGCACCGCTTAATATACCACCCCAGCCATGGCTGCGGGCGCTACCGGCGTAATCAAAAAACTTGCCATTACCTAAATCTACCGGCTTGGCATCATCTGGAATAATATAAGGAGTATGGTTAATAGGATTGATAAAGTGCCATCCTACTGCAATAAATACAAGTACAATAGAAACCTTAACAAAAACTATTATAGTATTTACTTTAGCAGATTCTGCTGTACCTCTGATAAGTAATAAAGAAAGTATCAGTAATATAAAAAGAGCAGGCAGGTTAATAATTCCATGCTCGCCCGCCGCCGAAACCGCCTCAAAAGGAGAGTGGCACAAAGCATACGGTATTTTACCGCCTAATAATTTATTCATGTATTCGCTCCAGGCTATTGATACAGTTGCTGCACCCAATGCATATTCCAATACAAGAGCCCAACCTATGATCCAAGCCACTAATTCACCCATGGTGGTATATGCGTATGTATATGCGCTACCGGCAATAGGAATCATAGCTGCAAATTCAGCATAGCATAACCCTGCGAAAAGACATCCGACAGCAGCAATGATAAACGAAATGGTAACCGCATTTCCAGCGTGTTCGCTCGCCGCTGCAGCAGTACGTACAAATAACCCTGCACCTATAATGGCTCCTATGCCCAAAGCCACCAGCGATGTAGCAGTTAATGTCTTTTTTAATCCGTGCTCATTGTTTTCAGCGTCAGCTAAAAGTTTAGTAATGGACTTTTTTCTCCAAAGTGACATAGAATAAAATTTAGGTTAGATTATTTGGCATAAAGATAGATAAGTTTTGATATTAATAAGATGTGAGGCATAAAAAACCACTTATACTATAATGGGCTTAAATTTCAGGCATTTAGCGTATTGTTGTTGCTTTACTTTTAGTAACTTTACATACTATGCGCGTTTTCTACAGACACACTGCCCTCTTATTGATTATTCTATCTGCGTTTACTCCTGGAAAAGTTAAAGCCCAGGATAAGATCACTTTTATTGCCTCCGATAAACTTATCGTTACTGCTGATCTGTACTTGGTAAGTGATACGTTGCCATATATGGTTTTATGCCACGATATAAAATCGAGCCGTGGCGAATACAAGGACATTGCAAAGAGGTTTAATAAGTTGGGATATAATTGCTTAGCCATAGATATGCGTATTGGCGGGACAAAGAATGGCGTAGAGAACGAAACAACTGCATTGGCAAAGGCAAAACACATTACCACTAAACTTCTCGATTCTCAAATTGATATTATTGCCGGTATTAACTATGCGCACGATAAAAGCCATAAAAAAGTAATATTGGTGGGTAGTGGTTTTTCTGCTTCATTGGTATTATACGTAGGCTCAACAAATTCTAAGGTATCAAGTGTATTGGCA
>Ga0206875_1096_pt1 | contig 22666 bp, 26 predicted proteins | sample Alteio_BWOrgCont_9_FD_152616 | JGI IMG/M metagenome (GOLD analysis project Ga0206875, IMG submission 152616) | Enriched cells from forest soil in Barre Woods Harvard Forest LTER site, Petersham, Massachusetts, United States -... | ecosystem: Environmental > Terrestrial > Soil > Temperate forest > O... | reverse complement strand
CTCGTAAAGCATTGGGGTGGGAGGATAACTGTCCGCTATTGTCCAGCAGAGGTTATTGGAAGCCGTGACATTAGCGAGTAGAAATGCGAATAGATTTTTAAAAGCGTTCTACAGGATTGGCTATGAAAGCAGTATACAACCAATTGTTGGCTGTCACCCTCCCTGTTACTGGTTTAGTGTAGTTCGATGTATGCAGGATACCATTGCTGTTGAAGATAGCTGCCTCCTTAGGAACAGATATATTTCTATTGGCATTTAGTAATAGCGCATTGTAATTCATAGTCAGGGGGAGCATGAAAAGCGGTAATTTTCTGATGTGGGTAGCGCTGGCAACTATCGCTGCTGCAGTCATCTTTTTATATCATATACAGGGAACGCATACGACGGAGGAGGATAACGGCGTAGTGGCGTTTGCAAGCTTTCAGCAAGTACTGCAGCAATCGAATGCGGGTAAATCTATCTCCTCTCAGGTTAGTCCGAAAGAAAAAGCGCTGCAGGAAGAACTGGAGACCAAGAAAAAAGAATTCCAGTTATTGGCGGATGATCTGAATAAAAAACATAAATTTCTGTCTAAGGCGGAGTACGACGAAAAAGGCAAAAATCTGCAGCAGATGATTACCAATTTTAACAACAATATTCAGAAGCGCCACGCAGCAATTAACATTGCTGCAAAAGCCACCGTCGAGAAAGTACATCAGGTAATGCAGCAGGAACTTGCAACCATGGCGGAAGAATACCATTTTTCTTCGATACTGCCTGCAGAGCAGGCTCTCTACATGGACAAAAAGCTTGATGTGACTTCCGAAGTCATTCGACGGCTTGATAAGACGCTGTCTAATGTTGACCTGCATGTGGAAGAAAAATAATCAGCTGACATCCTGAGCTGTGCTTCTTCTGATGACGGCATTTTTGGATCTCCCGAATGTGTCGGCTTGCGCTGCCTGCGGCTAATTGCTAACCTGTGCTATGAGCAAAAATTCTTCCCAAAAGCCTAAGAATCCAACTGATTCTCCGGTTGCGGCACAAAACCAGAATATGAGTATCGATCAGGCGCTGGCGATGGCCTACGGCCACTGGAATGCCGGACAGACGAATCAGGCGGAGCTTTTATGCCAGAAAGTATTAGTCGCATGGCCGGGCAACTCTGAAGCACTGCACCTTCTTGGCCTGATGTCGCATAACTGGGGTAATCTTGATCTGGCCATAGAGTATCTGCGTAAGGCGTGTCAGTCACCGCGTGCGCCTGCTGTTTACTTTAGTAACCTGGCGGAAATGTGCCGGCAGAAAGGGCTGCTTGAGGAAGGTGAGTCCATGGGGCGGCGTGCTGTGGCGCTGGATTCTTCTCTCGTTGGTGGCTGGAATAATCTGGGCATCATCCTGCAGGAGGAGAGCAAATATGAAGAAGCACTGACCTGCTTAGAGCGGGTCGTTGCCATGCAGCCGGCTTATGCCGAGGCACACAATAATCTGGGTAACACGTTTAAAAAACTTGGACAGCTGGACAAAGCAAAATCCTGTTATACTAAAGCGCTTGAGCTGGCCCCTAATTATCCCGAAGCGCATAGCAATCTTTCCAATCTGCTGAAAGAATTTGGCGAACTCGATCAGGCGGTGGCCTCGGCACGATGCGCTATCGATCTTAATCCGCGTCTGGCGGATGCCTATATCAACGCCGCAGCCGCAGAGATGGTCCGCCTGCGACATGAAGAGGCGTTGCGTTGGCTCAATGCCCTGCTCGCTTTCGCGCCCACGAACGGACTTGCCCTGGCTGCCAAGTCAGGGGTGCTGAACAAACTGGACCGTTACGAAGAAGCATTGCACACCGCACAGCAGGCCGTTATGCAAACCCCATTGAATGGAGATGCGCATAATGCCGTGGGACAGGTATTGCAATCCTTAGGCAGATATGACGAAGCCCTGACCGCTTTTGAAAAAGCAGCAGGACTAACCTCAGTGACGCCAGAGCAGGGGTTTATCAGCAAGGGGCAGTTGCTGATGGAGATCAACCGGCTTGAGGAATCGGGCATTGCTTATGCGCAGGCGCTTAAAGTCAATCCCCGCTCGGCATCCGCTTACTTTAACGCGGCTGATCTTAAAACTATCCGCCCTGAAGACCCCGATATCGGGCGTATGGAAGAGCTACTTGAACAGAATCAGGTTCAGAGTCACGGTGATCGCATGTGCTTACACTACGCCTTAGGTAAGGCATGGATGGATGTGGGTGACGCAAAGCGCGCTTTTGCTCATCTCGATGAAGGCAGCCGCATGAAGCGGGGAACTATTTCCTACGATGCTGCTGCGACTGACCGCTGGTTAAAAACGATCGCAGAAGCATTTCCCGCATCGCTATTTACACAGTCTGATGTGAGCGATGGCGCTTCCTCGGATCTGCCGGTATTCGTGATAGGTATGCCGCGTTCGGGCACTACGCTCGTGGAACAAATTCTGGCATCACACCCTGAAGTGCAGGGCACCGGGGAGCTTTCTGCCATGCGGCGCATTGTAACAGGTATGCGCAGCTCTGACGGGCAGCCTCTTTCGTACCCTGAAGGGATTTCAGCCTTGGTGCAGAAAGGTGAAGCCGCGCGTATCAGGAATGCGTATCTGGCCGAAGTGCAGAAATTCGCCCATGACCACAAGCGCATTATTGATAAGATGCCGGCAAATTTCCTCTATGCCGGTCTCATTACTTTAAGTATGCCTCACGCGCGCATCATCCACTGTCGCCGTGATCCGGTGGATACCTGTCTGTCCTGTTATACCAAACTGTTTACCGCTGAGCAAAACTTCACCTACGATCTTACAGAGCTGGGGCAATTCTATCTCTCGTATGCCAGGTTAATGGAACACTGGCAGCGTGTTCTGCCACCCACACATTTTATCGAAGTAGACTATGAGGCGGTGGTGGATGACCTTGAGACGCAAGCCAAACGCCTTGTCGATTTCTGCGGCTTGCAATGGGATGAAGACTGCCTGAAGTTTCACGACAGCCGCCGTCCGGTACGAACAGCCAGCGCGAATCAGGTGCGCCAGCCCATTTATAAGCGCAGCGTCGGCCGCTGGAAAAAGTATGAACCCTATCTTGGTCCCTTGCTTACAGCTTTAGATAGGGCCGAACCCACCGGTAAAAAATGACGGCAGAAGCTTTGCATAACCTCCAAACAGCAGAACGCCAGATACAGGCATTGCTGGGGGAAGGGCAGTCAGAACAGGCAGAGGCCCTGGTGCGTTCCTGCCTTGCATCAGGAAGTGGTCCTGTGAACCTGTGGAAGCTTCTTGCCAACGCGCTCAGGCAACAGAGGCGATTTGAGGAGAGTCGGGATATTCAGGCGATGTTGGTGGATTCCATGCCGGGCGATCTTGCCCTGCGCTTCGATCTTGCCGAGACGTTGCTGATGCTGGGGGAATTTGAACGCGGCTGGCGTGAGTATCATTACCGTTATAGCCTGCCCCATACCACCCGTATCGAACGCAAGGTACAGGTGCCGCGCTGGGACGGCCGCGCCATTCCTGGCCAGACATTGCTGATTCACGATGAGCAGGGCTTTGGCGACAATTTCCAGTTCCTGCGCCTCATACCATGGGCCAAGCAGCGCAGCGGCGCACGGATAATACTCGAAATCAGCTCAGAGACCCTTTCTTTCGCAAAGCGTATGGAGGGGATAGATCTTATCACGCCGCGCGGCACCTTGCCGCCTGCGTTTAATGTGCATTGCGAACTCATGAGCCTGCCTATGGTGATGGGGCTGAAGATCGCGGATCTTCCTGGCGCTGTACCTTATCTGAAAGCAGATCCTGCGCAGCTTGAGCACTGGCGTAAACGCCTCGCCGATTTACCCCGGCCACTCGTGGGACTCGTATGGGGCGGGCGGGCCACTCCCAATCCCCACCGTTCCATTCCTTTGAGAACTCTGGCACCACTCGCCATGGAGGGCATCACTTTTCTCTCCTTACAGAAAGGCCCGCAGGCTGCTGATGCAAAAACGCCACCTGCTGGTATGCAACTGGTGAATCTGAGTGATGAGATTGCCGACTTCGATGACACAGCCGCCATTCTGAGCATTGCCGATCTTCTCATCTCCATCGACAGCGCACCTGTGCATCTGTCAGGTGCGCTCGGGCGGCCTGCGTGGGTGATGCTGCTCAATGTCGCGGACTGGCGATGGTCTTACCAAGGTGAAGAGTCTATATGGTATCCATCAGTGCGATTGTTTCGCCAACCAAAGCGGCGCGACTGGGAGAGCGTAGTAAACCACATTGCCGCCGAGCTTGCCCTGTGGCGTGATCGCATACAATGAAGAAAGTAATAGCTGTACTGATGACGTTTATTGTCAGCGGCTGTGCTTCACCGCGTGAAACTGCCACCGCACTGGCACGGGACTCCGGATGGCAATGGAGTATAGTTTCAGCAGGTAAATTTGATCTGGCATCCGCAGAGCCCGAGGGGCAACATGCACAGACGTTATGGGTGTATCTCGAGGGAGATGGCGTGGCCTATCTTTCCCCCACTCGCCCTTCATCCGATCCCACACCGGACGATCCCGTTGCGCTGCGCCTTGCACTTGCACAGCCCCCTGGCTCGGCGATTGCTTATCTCGCACGGCCATGCCAGTACACTCTGCCCGGTCATAACCGCGGATGCACACAGGGTTACTGGACGAGCGCACGTTATGCGCCTGAAGTAATCGACAGCACCAATCTGGCTATTGATGCGATGAAGGCAAATGCCGGGGCGTCGCACGTAGTGCTGGTGGGTTATTCTGGTGGTGGAGCAGTGGCAGTTCTCACTGCGACGCGGCGCAAGGACGTAGCAGGCATCATTACTGTGGCTGCCAATCTCGACCTTGCCTACTGGGCACGCCGCAATGGACTGACACCTTTGGCCGATTCGCTTGACCCAGCTAATTTTGCCGGCGCTGTGGCCACTATCCCGCAAATACATTTTACGGGCGCGCAGGATAAGGTGGTAGCTACCGATGTCGTGCAGGCCTTCGTCGACAAACTCCCTGCGCGTGCGCCGGTCCGGATAGTGGAGGTGCCGGGCTTTACGCATACATGCTGCTGGGTAGAAACCTGGAATGGGCTGGTCATAAGACCAGAAGTGAAGCCTGCTTTAGGACAACAATACTGAGGTTCTGCAAAGAGATGCTCTTAACTCTATACCTTCTCCGCCACCCTCCAGCTCGCCGATAATCTCTCCCTCAAAGCCGAGTGCGACGGCGACATCCGACAAGACTACCAGAGCCACACAAGGATTATTAAGGCGCAGTGGGAGTTTAAATGGGGAAGTAATTAGTAGTCCGTTATGGTCCAGCAAGAATTGCCGGAAGCCGCGACATTAGCGAGTAGAAATGCGAGTAGATTTCTAAAAGCGTTCTACAGGATTGGCTATGAAAGCAGTATACAACTATTTGTTAGGCTGTCACCCTCCCGCCAAAACTTCCAAAAGCTAATAATGCAGCACAATATCCATTGCGCCCAGCACCGTATAGTTGCGATCGGGAGCGACGCCACCGGTCGAATACCCATTGAAGGCAGGCCTGTCGAGCGAGCGGTCATAGTCAATCTCCGGGCGGAATTCAATTTGCGGTGACAGCCAGTGCTGCCAGCCTATCCCGAAATTGGCGTAACGGGTTTTAACGCCGGTGCGTTGCCCCTGTTCGTCGTCATAAAACTCCGGACGGAAGGAAATGTTATCCAGCGGCGAGAACTGATAGTTCAGATATGCCACTGTGCCGATAGCCGTTGCAGTGCAGGTGAGGTCTGAGGTGTTATTGCACTGGGCTGCGTTCGGTGCATTGAACTGCACGTACTGCGGCGAGAAAGGCGTGCCGCCAGCTGCGATGGCAGCGGCTGCGACAGGATTGTTCAGGTTCGGCACATTGTTCTGATGGAGGTCGTAAGCCTCAAACGAGAGGTGCCACTGGTCGTTAAATTTATGGTAGTAGGTGAACCCATACCACTGCAGGTTATTGTAACCCCACTCCCCGTTGTTGATGCCGTCCATACACGGATAGAAATCGTCATTGCCGTTGTTCCAGGTAAAACGCGCGCAGGCGACAAGGCTGGGCTGTGCGCCTGGATCTTTCTTGAAGGTCGAACCCGGATAGAGGGGATTGGGATCGGGATTGCTGATAGTCTTGCCTAAGTTCCAGATGGCTGTCTCGGTGCCATCCACGACACCAAGCTGCAGCGTGACATTCTTGGTAACCGCGAGCGTTCCGACGAGGCCTTCGTTGGTGTAATTGTCGAAGCTGTAGGTCATCGAGTGGGAATACATATAGTTGTTCGGGGCAAGCTGTGCCTCGATGTCGGGGATGGAGATGTAACGTCCCAAGCGCAGCACGAGTCCTTCAGCGACATTCGGGACATACAACTCGCCGTACATCATCGGGAAGTCGTAGCCGTTGATATAATTGTGATTTAAGAGCTGGTAACTCGCGATGCCATTCGCAGTCGTGTAGCGGTAATTTTCGCCATAAAGTGCCGAGAGCCGCATGCCCCAGTCGATGTGATCGGTCTGCACCGTATCGGGAACGCGGTCGATATAGAGCACAGCCTGATCAAGCTGCGCGGTGTTGGGGCTGTACATATAGGCCATCGGGGAATTACCGCCGGGGCGTTGTGAATTGCTGCTGAAGTTGAAACCGCCATCGACCCAGCCGTAAATCTGGAAGTGATTATCTTCCAGCCATTTGCCCGCAGACGTATTGCCAATTGCTACCATCAGCGGACTGTCGGCGGAATTAGGCCGGGTGACACCAATGGAAGTGGCAGCACCATAAGGCCATTCGGTAAACGGCATCGGTGGCGTAGATTGCGGCGTGGCGGGCCAGCCTTCACGGCTCGCGGGCGGGGCTTTGGGATCAGCAGGTGCAGCAGCGTGACCCATTTCCAGTGTGTAGTAATTTAAGAAACGTGTGCCAATATCCGTGCCTAAATAGTCATTGAGACAGTCATAATTGGTGTAAGGGTCGCACGTGGCTGGCGCGGCCAGCGCCACGTGTGGAGTGGATAACATCGCACTTACCGCAAGCGCCATAAAGGCACGACGAATCAGAATGATAGACATGACACGCTCCCCTTTACTACCTTACGATGTCATAGCCTCTCTTTCATGCAAGGTTGGTAAAAAAACTCCTGCGCGTCGTATAAGTTTCGTAAAAATGCTACAGTCTAGTTGGAGCCGTTGGCAGGCGCTGGTTCGGACGTGGTACCACTGCCATCGGGGAGATTATTGTTGGGCAGCATGTGCGTCCTGATGGAGTGGGAAGGGTCGGGTTCATTGGGCGGCGCGCCCGGCTGGTTGCTTTCGGGGAAACTGGAATTGTTGGGATTGCCAGCATCCTTCTCGATATCCTGCGCATGAGCCGCCGTGAAGGAGGCGCAGTTTACGAATAATGCTATCAGCAGTATCAGCGCATAATTTTTCATGGAATCACCTCATTGTTAATAGCTGGATCGTCGATTTCTCGTAATTTTTCGCGCTTTAGGCGAACTAGAATTTCTCTTATTCAACTTTTCTGTATCAAGCTTAATACTTCGTTCGCCATTTTTGCACTGCCTCAATCGTCATTCCCGAGAGCCACGTAGTGGCGAGTCGGGAATCTCTCTTGCCAAGTCCGGGGGAAGGGTAAATGAGATTCCCGCCTTCGCGGGAATGACACTCTCTCACCTAATCCTTACTCACCTTCTCTTGGGCGCGCATTATAAAACATTCCTGCCCAATAGGGAAGAGGCCGCGAGCAACCTTGTCATGACAGGGGCCGGTAACCCAGCGGCGTGAACAACAGCACAAACCTCAGCAGCAGAAGACCCGCGAAACCGTTTCGCATAAGCCGGTGCAGCTTCGCCCACTCGCCGTTGTAGGAGTGCAGTATGCTGATGCTTTGCACAAAAATGATTTCGCAGGCGCCCATGCCGGTATCGGTGCGCGTGAGGCTCGTCCTGCGCCAGGCACCGTTCCACCTGTCTTCGGAATAATTCACGAGCTTGCCGGTAATGTGAATCTGATCGCCGATATTGACCTGACTGATGATAGTGCGGATTTCGTCGCTGTCGGTGATCAGGTGGTTGTTGGAAATTTTATACATGCTGAACTGTGAGACGTCCGTGTTCGCGCCCCATTTCCAGTTACAGGTATAGTCGCCGCTGAAAAAGCTGATTTTCCGGTATTCCTCGTTTTGCACATTACTGCCCCAGAGCACGCACAGGTCACGCGTATCGGGCGACTCCTTGTCATGGCTGATATCAAATACGTACCACGCGGTGGGCTCGTTATGCGAGACCACGAGTCCCGTGATGTCATAATCCGCCATCGGCACCACGTAGACGGGGTTGTCCTTATAGAGCAGCGTAAATTTCTTCGGAAGAACCGTGGTCTGCACGGGCTCAGGGTAAAGCGCCGGGTCAATGAGTGTGGGCGGCGGCAGGCGGTTTATCATAAAATACGTGCCAACCCAGCCGATCAGGCATATATAGGTGGCCAGCCGTAGAAGGCTAAAAAATATATTCATTCAGGTTGGCATAGTACTGCAGGCAGCAGAACCCTTCAAGCAGGAGCGTATCCATGAAATTACTGTTCTTCGCAGGCGCGCTCAGGGCGGACTCCTGCAACAAAAAATTCGTGCGCGAGGCGATGCGGCTCGTGGATGCAAAAGGTGGACACCAGTGCGAGTTCCTTGACCTGAAAGACTATCCCATGCCGCCCTATGACGGCGATATTGAAGCGACGCAAGGCATCCCCGCAAGCGTCAAACAGCTTGGCGCAAAGATAAGCGGCGCCGATGCGCTGATTCTCTCAACGCCCGAATATAATGGCTCGATCCCAGGTATTTTAAAAAACGTCATCGACTGGCTGTCGCGCGACAAGCCGGTCTCGCTCACAGGCAAACCGCTGCTGTTGCTCGCCGCATCACCCGGTGCGCTTGGTGGCGTGCGCAGCTTATGGCATACGCGCCAGCCGCTGGAAGTACTCGAAGTGTTTGTGTACCCCGGCATGCTCGGCCTCCCTGCCGCTTACACCGCATTTGACGAACAAGGCCGTCTGAAGGATGAAAAGATGGTGGCACGGCTGCAGAAGTTACTGGATCAGTTTCTGGGACATGTGGGGGGATAGGGGTCATCCCCGTCCAGACAGGTAAGTGCCTTACTACAAGAAATATATCATTTAAATTGCTGATTGACGAAGATCAGAGGGTTGTTTATATTACTTGTGAGTTCCAGTCTTGGCGTGGGGGGGAGACAGGACTCGAACCTGCAATTGCCCTTCCGGAGCAAACTATCTTCCAAAGATAGCGCGTATACCACTTCCGCCACTCCCCCTATGATTTATATAATATTCTGATTTTATTACATAAAATTATCATCCCCTAAGATGATGGCCTATATTATTGCACTTGAAGTCAAGTGTCAACTATGTTATTTTTATTATGTCAAGATAGTCTTGACTATAGGTAAATAGGCAAATAGGCGTCTCTATGATATATAAATTTCATAAGCTTGACTCGGAAGAAGAGCGAGTCATCGGGATGATTGAGAAAACGCGCGAAAGTCTCCGTTGGGTAACGCATGATGCGGCTCGCTGGGAAGGATTATTGCGTCGCTCTCTTTTTGCACGGGCCATTCGTGCTTCAAATAGCATTGAAGGGCACAATGTTTCGTTAGATGATGTAATTGCAGCTGCTGCTGATGGAGAGCCCCTAAGCGCATCCGAAGAAGACTGGCAGGCGACCATTGGGTATCGCAATGCTATGACTTATATTCTCCAATTAGCAAAGGATCCGTATTTTACGTACAGCGAGGGCTTAATCCGTAGCCTGCATTTTATGATTCTTCGGTACAGTTTAGCAAAGCATCCCGGACTCTGGCGCCCTGGCGTTATATATGTGCGGGACGAGCGAATTGGAGAAATCGTATATGAGGGCCCTTCTGCTGATATCGTGCCTTCTTTGATGAATGAGTTAATCTCTTCTCTAAATGAAACATCCAACATGCCCGCATTGGTGCGAGCTGCTATGGCTCATTTAAATCTGGCAATGATTCACCCTTTTTCTGACGGCAACGGCAGAATGGCGCGCTGCATGCAAACTTTAGTTTTGGCTAGAGGTGGGATATTAGCACCGGAATTCTGCAGTATTGAAGAATATTTGGGTAATTATACCGATGATTACTATAAAATATTAGCACGGGTTGGCAAAGGAAAATGGAATCCCAAGAACGATGCTCGTCCTTGGATTAGATTTTCTCTAAAGGCACATTATCATCAGGCCCAGAAAGTTCTACATCGTGCAAAAGAATCTTCAAATGTATGGCAAGAACTTGAAGAATTGAAGACAAAGCATAATCTTGAAGAAAGAAACCTGTTTGCCTTATATGACGCCACCTTTGGATTTCGTGTGCGGAATTCTACTTACCGAGCGGCGGCTGAGATTTCAATAAACCTTGCTAGCCGCGACTTAAAGGAGCTCTCTGATAAGGGATTGTTAGTACCCTCAGGCCAAGGTGGTGGCAGATACTACACTTTATCAAAAATACTTGAGAAAATTCGAAAGAAAACAAGAGAAGAGGATAAACTCCAAGACCCTTTCTCTGATGATATTCCTGAAATTTCTGCCGTAAGATTCCCAACACAGCCCGCTACATTACAGCAAACATACGATCCAACAAGCTCGCCATGGGTGAATACCGGCACCATTTCCTCATCCGCTATTACTGTTTCCGCAGCTACGCCAAAAAATGTCACTATTAATCCTAAGGAGTAATTTATGACTGAAGAACCATCAACTAAACAACCGAAATTTTTTCGTTTACCAGATTATAAAACTATCTATGCGAATCAAGGGCGAGTTCGCATTTCTCAGAATGAGATACAAATAGCTTTCGGCATACAAGATGAATTACCAGATGCCCCTATTGCTGTTCTTGAACAAATAGGTGTAGTTCTTCCGCCTCAATATGCAAAAATACTTTCAAATATACTTTCTGAAACAATTAAAGCATACGAAAGCCAATTTGGTATCATACGAGTACCTGAAGGCTCACAAATTAAGGCGGAAGATCTTAAAAGGCTGTTAGCAAAAAAGATTGAAGAATCAGTATAATCTTGTTCTTATGAAGAAATAAAAGCCTCATAAGAAAGTACTGAATACTACCCTAAAAGTACTACTTATCTAATTCTCTCATACTAATCTATCCCCTGCCCTGTGCGCAATGCCACGCCCATCACTCCTGCAAAACAAAGAAAAGCGCTATCAGGGCGGCGATGCCGATTGTGAGTAAGGTGACGATTACCCACCACGGGGTTTCGGCTGAGATGACATTGCCGTGGATATCCGCAGGCCAGATTTTTCCGTCTTTTACCCTGTAACTTACAGAATGCATCCAGTCTGCGCCTCTGGCTGATTCCTTGTCATAATCAGATGGCCGGTTTAATTCATCATTGAACATTGTACCCCCCCATCGCTTATGGTGATCGGGGAGTTTGAAAACCTTGGTTAGAAGGTCGCGCAGGCCTTTAGCCGAAGCCTGTTGTATAAACCTGCGCCTCCCCGACCCTAAGTCGAGGAGTGCGAATGACGGTCACACAAACCGCTAACCAAGAGGTTTCAACGCCCCAAAACAGCATTGCGCCGTTTCGGATCTGAAAGTAAGATGAACCCTATGGGCGGTCAAGCGGATATACAGCACCCGCCTTAACCCATGACGTACCCTGAACAATGCCCTTCTCCCACGCCAAACTGACCGCCGCCGCGAAGCAAGCCTTAAGCCACATGGGCGAGGCGCTGGATATTCCGTTGTCAGTGGCCTTGTGGGACGGGTCAACGACATCGCTTGGCAAAACGCCTGCGAATAATGCGCGCGTGACGATAAAAAATCCCGGCGTCATCGCCTCGCTGATGCGCAGGCCCACGCTCGAGAACCTTGCGCGGCATTACGCGACGGAAAACATCGCCTTCGAGGGCAACCTGATCGCGACAAGCCAGCTCGTGCGCGCGAAGCTTAAAAAGAAAGACCTGAAACGGCTTAATAAAAAACTACTCATGGCGCGCCTGTGGCCGTTTCTGCTGGTGCGCGGACAGAAAGCGAAACCTTCGCACGGGTTTAAGAGCAATGCCGAAGGCGCGGCGCATACGAACAAAAACAACAAGGCCTATATCCATTTTCATTATGACGTGAGCAACGAATTCTATCGCCTCTTCCTCGACCCGGAAATGCAATATTCCTGCGGCTATTTCACCGACTGGGCAGGCTCGCTGGAGCAGGCACAGCAGGACAAATTAGAAATGATCTGCCGCAAGCTGCGCCTTAAAAAAGGTGAGCGCCTGCTCGACATCGGCTGCGGCTGGGGTGGCCTCATCTGCTATGCCGCGAAGCATTACGGCGTGAAAGCGCATGGGATTACCCTGTCGGAAGAGCAATATGCTTTCACGCGTGATAAAATCCGCGCGCTCGGGCTTGAAGGACAAGTGACGGTGGAGATACGCGACTATCTCGCGCTCGAAGGCACGTACGACAAAATCGCAAGCATCGGCATGTTCGAGCATGTGGGGCTCAAAAATTTTCCCACTTATTTCCGCAAAATCAATTCGCTGCTGGTGGACAGGGGCATCGTGCTCAATCACGGCATCGCGCGGCGCGGCAAGATGGACCTCCGGAAAGCGCTGTCGCATCTGACGGCGGAGAAACGCCTCATCCTCAAATATATCTTTCCCGGCAGCGAGCTGGCACCCATTGGCCACACGGTGAACCAGATGGAGGCAAACGGATTTGAGGTGCACGATGTCGAAGCCTGGCGCGAGCATTATGCGCCCACCTGCAGGCACTGGTGCGAACGGCTGGAAGCAAACAAGGAAAAAGCCGTTGCGCTCGTGGGGCCGGAGCGTTACCGCCTGTGGATTGCGTATCTGGCAGGGGTATCGCTTGGCTTTGAGGCAGGCTCGATCCTCATCTTCCAGACGGTCGCCACCAAGCGCGGCAAGACCAAGGGCCCATCCGGCATGCCGCCGACGCGCGCGGATTTGTATGTGCCAAACCGGAACTAATACACAACCACTGGTTATATATACTGCTATCTGTCTTTACTCCGTTAATAATTAACCTATATATTTAAATAACTTGTACGAATGATTCGATAATATATACAACTTTTAAGTGAATATTAATTGTTTCGTGGTAGATTGGCTTCACACCAACCTGAGGCCTCCGACGTGAATCCGGTTCCTCCGATAAATATCGATGCAGCGCATGGCACAGCACTGCCGCCCTACTGGCTCGCACAGGCGCGTGTGCTCATCGTCGACGACAGCGATTTTACCCTCAAGCTCATCGGCGCTGTCATTCACGGGGCCGGGTTTCGCAAAATCGAGACTGCCAGGGACGGGCTGATAGCGCTCGAGAAAACGCAGCAGTTTGATCCCCACATTGTACTGCTCGATCTGGAAATGCCTAACCTCGACGGATTCGGTTACCTCGACCGCGCGCGCAAGGAACTACCCAAACCGCCGATACCCATTATCGTGCAGACGTCGCTCGAGGAGCGGGACGCCAAGCTCGCCGCACTCGCCTGCGGGGCGGATGATTTCCTCAATAAGCCGCTCGACCCTGACGAACTGATGCTGCGTGTGCGCCTGCATCTGGAGCGTTATTTCATGCTGAAGGATTTAAGCGAAATGCGGCACTATCTTGAGATAAAGCTCGCGCTCGCACAGCAGATGGTCGAGAATACTAAGAGAAATCCTGGCAAGCAGCCAGCGACGCTTGATGTGCTGCGTCAGCACCGCGAAGTACTGGAGAAAATCGCCCATTTTTCTCCGGTGAAGCCGGGCATAAGCGACCTGCGATAACTGTTACCGCTTAAGTCCTACGCCATCACTGTCAGCTGCCACGCGCTGCTCCCAGCTTGTGCCTTCCGCTTCTTCCTGCTGCCGCTCCATACGCTCAACCGCGCGCGTATCTACGCCAAATAGTCTGGACACAGTCTTCGTTGCAGGCGCAAACACTTTGCGCGCTGCGAAACTGTCCCACTGATGGGCCTTGTCAGGGAATCCCGCGCGTGTGCCCACAACGAGAGCCGTGCTGAAAAGCTTGCCGCCGAGTAACGCGCCTGCGGCTGCCCATAGCGGCTGGTGCCCGTGATCATGGCCTTTGTGCAGATGCTCGTGAAACAATTGTTCCGTCGCAATATTGAATATGAATGACGTAGCCGTCCACACCATGGCCTGCGGCAGGTGATCGATTTCGTAGTGGTAAATCTGCTGTTCCTTGTCTTTTGATTCTGCCGAGTCAGACCGCAGCGCGTGCCGCACGGCCCAGGCATGCGCCTCGCGCTTCGCACTCTTCCTGAATGCCCAGCCGAGCGTCGATTCCATGACCTTGCGCAAGCCATTCACAAAACGCGGGGCATGGGTTTCAATCGCAATCGTCACAGGCACCGCGGCAAAATCCCCGACGCCTTCACTTACAAACCAGTCGCCGACATGGCTGTGCTTATGGAAGAGTTTCGATAAAATCGTGTGAGTGACATAAGGCGACGCCAGATCTGTCGCCGTGCACGCAAACGCATGATTGATCGTATAGGCGACATCCTCCGCACGCTGCTCGCGGGATTTGGACTGGGAATCTTCCTGAGTCTGGGACATGGAAATATTATGTTATAACATAACATATCAGCACACAACTAATTATGTATTAACGTATAAACCCAATCCCTATTGACTTTGCACGCGCCAGTTTCCATCATACTGTTTATAATCGCAAAAGGTCGGAGAGACGCATGGTCAGCCTGGAGTTTTACGCTTCCCGGATAGAGAGTTTACGCCCCCACGCACAGCGTTTTAGCGAGTGGGTCCTTGATGAAAGCCAGTGGCGGTGGGCACGCACGCTTGGCCATATCGTGCTTCTGGCCTTCACGGTGCATCCCGAGGAAACCCGGGAAACCTATTTCCAGCATTTATGGTTCACCACCAAAACCTCGCTGCGTTTTCTGGCGCTGAGCCTGTTGCTATTCATGCATGGTGTGTTTCCTTTCCTGTTTACGCGCACAGCCAGCATACAGATTGAACGCATCTATATGCTCATGCGCAGCCGCATACCACAGGCACGACGCAGCATCCTTGAAGACGGGTACGAAATCTAATCTTTCCGTCTTGACTTGCCGCAGCACTCTCGTGCAGAGTTTCGCTCCTTTCATTCGTTGTTCATAACTCCAAAGGAGGCTCGCATGCTCACCACTGCCGCCTATGCCGCGCGTTCCGCACATACCCAGCTGGCGCCGTTTTCCATCGAGCGCCGCGAGCCCGGCCCGCATGACGTGCTGATCGACATCGCTTATTGCGGCGTCTGCCACTCCGACCTGCACCAAGTGCGTGACGAATGGGGCGGCGCGACATTCCCGATGGTACCCGGCCACGAGATCGTGGGAAAAGTCGCCAGGGTCGGCAAGAAAGTAAAAAAATGGAAAGTTGGCGATGCGGTCGGCGTCGGCTGTTTCGTTGATTCCTGCCGCAAGTGCGAGGCGTGCAAAAAAGGTGAGGAGCAATATTGCGGCCCCGGCATGAGTCCCACCTATAACGGCCTTGAGCAGGACAAAAAGACACTGACGTATGGCGGCTATTCTACCCGCATCACGGTGGATGAGAAATACGTACTGCGCATCCCCAAAAACCTGCCGCTCGACAAAGCGGCACCACTGCTCTGCGCCGGCATCACAACCTATTCACCGCTTAAACACTGGAAAGTAAAGAAGGGCCACAAGGTAGGCATCATCGGCTTAGGCGGACTCGGCCATATGGCCGTCAAGCTGGCTAAGGCAATGGGCGCGGAAGTGATGGTGCTGAGCTCAAGCAAGTCTAAAGAAAAAGACGCCAAGCGCCTGGGCGCCAAGAGTTTGGTTGCAACATCAGAGCCGGACACGTTCACCAAACTTGCGGGTACGTTCGACCTGATAATCAATACCGTCTCGGCGAAACTCGACTGGAACCAGTACCTGAACCTGCTCAAGCGCGATGGCACGATGGTGATTCTCGGTGCACCGGGCGAACCTGTGGCGCTATCGGCCTTCTCCTTCATCATGAAGCGTCACCGCCTGACTGGCTCACTCATCGGCGGTATCAAGGAGACGCAGGAGATGCTGAACTTCTGCGGCAAGCACAACATCACTTCCGACATCGAGCTGATTCCGATCCAGAAAATCAACGAGGCCTATGAACGGATGCTCAAGAGTGATGTGCGCTACCGCTTCGTGATTGATATAAAGTCGCTGAAGAACGCTGCTTAGGCTGCCAGCAGATCTGTAGATATCGCATCGGCCATCACTTGCCTGCGGTAACCCGCGAGCCTGCGCGTACGCAGACTCATGAACCCCCAGGCGATTTTTGCCAGACCACGATCCACCCACTCCGGTGGTTTCACACCCACGGCTTTGAGCACCATGCTGACCATACGCTGGATGTGCCGGGGACGATAGAGTGCATAGGCGCACGCCATATAGCGGCCACCATACATTTTGCGATCATAGATGAGGCTGCCGTCATTATGCGCAGCGAAGAAAGCATAGCTCAACTCATCATCTTCGCTTTCGGTGATACGCCCGAGCGCGACTATGAGGCGCTTGGCCGGCCCGATATTTTCCTTCACAAGATAGTGCTTCAGGTAGGTATAAAATAACTTGTAATGCCGAAACTCATCGGCAGCGATTTTAAGGCATATCGCTTTTAACACCGGCTCGTCGGTACTCTCGGCAATGGCGGTGTAATACGAGCTCGTGCCGGTCTCCACGACGCACCGCGCAATCAACTCGCCGCTGCGCGAGCCCCGCACTGAAGCCTGCACATTCTGAGGCAGCTTATAGCCGGTGGTGAAATCCTTGAAACAGCGATCAAAATCAAATGACGGGTCGGCAAGCTCTGCCCATTTCCGAAGCGCCATGCCATGCTGGACCTCTTCCTCTGCCCATTGTTTTACAACGGGTTTGAATTCTTCGTCATCTGCAAAGACTTCATTCAGATAGCGTGCATAATCCTGGCCGTTATACTCGACCATGGACGCCGCCTTGGCGAGTGAAACCAAATCGGGACTTGCCTTGCTTGCGTCAAACGCATGCCAGGGAATATCGTTTAAGGACCAGTGTGCCATGCCAAGTTCCTACCATGTACCCGATACGTCGTCACTACCCCATTCATGCCCTGAATTTAAAAATTCTTGAGCTTTAACTCTTAAGAGTTTAGAAGACGGGAAATTTCTCGACGTCAGATTTTCATTTTTTCTTCCGCATGGCCAATATTAAAGTCGAGCCCTTAACTGAATTCAAGACCGCCGATCTGGACGATCTCTGCCAGGCGACAGAGGATGCCATACGTGACGGTATCGGCTTCAACTGGGTCGCTCCGCCATCCAAAGACGTAATGGAATCCTTCTGGCGCGGGGTGCTCGTGGTGCCCGAACGCATCCTCTTCGGCGGCAGGCTGGATGGCACGCTTGCCGCTTCCATTCAGATATTCAAACCCGGCCCCACCAAGCAGACAACCGCCTTTTGCGCAGGCATAAGCAACCATTTTGTGGCTCCCTGGGCGCGCGGGCACGGGCTGGCTAAGGCCTTGTTACAAGCTGCAGAATCGGAGGCGCGCGCACTCGGATTTTCCGTGCTGACCCTGCATGTGCGCTCCACCCAGGAAGCGGCGCTGAAGCTCTATCACGAATCGGGCTATACACGCTGGGGTATTATGCCGTATTATGAGATGGTAGGTGACGCCATGATTGCAGGGCATTACTTCTACAAGAATATCAAGCCGATTATGAAAATAACTTAAAATCGAAAGTGGGATGAAGGAGAAAGTCGCGATAGAATCCATCACTGCCATTGCGCGCGAAGCCGCAACACTGGTGCTGCGCCTGCAGGATGAAATTGTGCGTGACCCGAAGCGACGGCACCTCAAGCAGGATGGCTCCTTTGTCACTGATGCCGATATACGTTCACTGGAATTCATCGCCAAAAAACTGCGCCACGTAACCCCTGGCGTGCCTATCGTAGCCGAAGAACAGCCTGCCGATGTAAATAAAACCATTCTGGAAGGTGATGAGACGTTCTGGCTTGTCGACTCTCTCGACAATACGAGTGACTATTCGCTTGGTGGCAACAACTTCAGTATCAATATCGCGCTGGTTGGAAAAGACGGACTTTCGAAACAAGGTGTAATTATCTTTCCGGGACTGGATGAGCTGTACTATACTGGCGATGATGGCAAGGCCTACAAGCAGACTGGCAAGAACGCGCCGCAGGCTATCCGCGTGATCCCGTTCAGCGCCGCCGTCAGCGAAGAAATTATGAAAGTGGCACATCACCCGCAGCGCGCTGAAGGCGTGAGTTTTTTCATGGGCCAGAAGCTACGCTTCATTACTTCGCGCGGACAGCGACGCGCCTGCCTGGTCGCAACCGGCGAAGTGGCGTTGTGTGTCGAGAGTGAAGGATTTTATATCTGGGATACGGCTCCCATTGCCGCCATCCTGAAAGCCGCAGGTGGTGGTGTATATAATCTTGAAGACGGCGAACCATTGACCTTTCACAAGGGCCTGCGATTGCCTGCTTATGCGGCCACGGCCGCGCGAGATATTCCCCAGAAAATGGGGCTGTTTGGCCTGCACGGCATCATGACGCTGCCGGCTGACATCATGCTGCGCAAAAGCAGCGGCGCTTAAGCCTTTATGATCCTCTATCCCGCGATTGACCTCAAAGACGGCAAATGTGTCCGTCTGCTACGCGGCGAAATGGATAAGGCCACTGTTTTCTCCGACAAGCCCCATGAACAAGCCAAACGTTTCGAGGAAGCTGGTTTCCACTGGCTGCATCTTGTGGACTTAAACGGCGCATTTGAAGGCAAGCCGGTAAATGCCAAAGCTGTGAGCGCCATCCTGCAGAATGTGAATATGCTGACCCAGCTTGGCGGTGGCATCCGCGACATGGAAACGATTGCTGCATGGCTTGAAGCAGGTATCAACCGCGTGATACTAGGCACGGCGGCAGTCAAAAACCCGAAGCTCGTGATGCAGGCCTGCAGGGCCTTTCCCGACCAGATAGCGGTCGGCATTGACGCAAAGGAAGGCATGGTCGCCACCGACGGGTGGGCGAAGGTTTCGGATATTACGGCAATCGATCTGGCGCTGAAATTTGAAGACGCCGGCGTGAGCGCCATTATCTATACCGACATCGGCCGCGACGGCGCAATGGAAGGCCCCAATATCGAGGAGACCACGAAACTCGCCGAACGCCTCTCCACCCCCGTCATCCTCTCCGGCGGCATCTCAAAACTGGACGATGTGAAAGCGGTAAAAGAAGCCGGAGTCCCCGGCATCGAAGGCATCATCATCGGGCGTGCGCTTTATGATGGGAGTATTGTTCCCAAAGAAGCTCTGGCACTGCTTTAATATGCTTAAAACCCGTATTATCCCCTGCCTTGACGTCAAAGATGGCCGCGTGGTCAAAGGCATGAATTTCGTCGAGTTGCGTGATGCAGGCGACCCGGTTGAACAGGCAAAGCTTTATGACAAACAAGGCGCGGATGAACTCTGCTTTCTTGATATCTCTGCTTCTTCCGACAATCGCTCGATTCTCTATGACGTGGTAAAGGGTGTGGCCGAGCAGTGTTTCATGCCACTCACGGTAGGCGGAGGCGTGCGCACGATTGAAGACATCCGCACATTATTACTCGCCGGGGCAGACAAAGTCTCCATCAACACAGAAGCTGTAAAACGCCCTGAATTCGTGCGCGAGGCATCAGAAAAATTCGGCGCGCAATGCATTGTAGTAGCGATTGATGCGAAGTCCATGAGTGAAAACCGTTTCGAGGTCTTCACCCATGGTGGGCGAAACGCCACCGGTATTGACGCAGTGGAGTGGGCGAAGCGCATGGAGGAGCTGGGTGCGGGCGAGATACTGCTCACCTCAATGGACCGCGACGGTACAAAGCAGGGATTCAACCTGCCGCTCACGCGTGCGATTGCAGATGCGGTGGGCATTCCTGTCATTGCCTCTGGCGGTGTCGGCACTTTGGGCCATCTCGTAGAAGGCGTGAAAGAAGGCCACGCCAGTGCGGTGCTGGCCGCGTCGATTTTCCACTATGGCACTTACACTATCGCTCAGGCAAAACAGGCTATGCAGGCCGCCGGGATTGCGGTAAGGATGTGAGCCATGCAATTTATTGAGCAGCTTTTTAATACTGTTTCTGCCAGAAAAAAGGCCGACCCGCAAACGTCCTATGTTGCGAGCCTCTTTGCAAAAGGCACGAAGAAGATCGCACAGAAGGTAGGGGAGGAAGCCACCGAGACCGTGGTCGCCTCAGCGGGAGGAAATAAGCAGGAAATCGTTGCCGAGAGCGCTGATCTTCTGTTTCACCTGCTGGTGCTCTGGGCGGCGCACGGTATCACGCCGGACGATGTCGCGGCTGAGCTCAAACGCCGTGAAGGCACAAGCGGGATTGCAGAAAAAGCATCGCGCGGACACAAAGATTGATATGCCGAGAAAAAAGAAAGAAGATATTGAGCGCGCACAGGAGGCCGTTCAAACGATTAAGGATAGAATTGTAAAGATGGTCGAAGGCGACAATGAACTGCGCGAGACGATTATTGATATCTTAAGCCCGATCGGCGGGCACCTGCCCGATAAGGGAATTTCATATTTTTACAGTTTGGCCGAACCTTATGCATCAGGAATCCTGATGCATTCCTTTACTCCGGGACACTGCTTAGGAGAGGCAGATTTAAAAATAGCTGTAAAAAAACTAATTGATCTTTTACCAAGCATAGTCACCCTTATAGCACTCAGCCCAACTAACAATAAGTTATCTGAACACAAATCCATAAATTAGGAAACGCCCATGCCCGGAGCAAATAACATGGCCCTGGATCTTATTTTCCGCAACGCGCGCACGCACAATGGCTGGCAGGACAAGCCGGTCAATGATGCCTTGCTCATGCAGGTATATGACTTAAGCAAATGGGGGCCGACGAGCGCCAACTGCAATCCGATGCGTATTGTCTTTGTGAAATCAAAGGAAGCTAAAGAACGCCTGAAACCTTTCCTAGATGCAGGTAATGTTGAGAAAACCATGAAAGCTCCCGCCACAGCGATTATCGGCTATGATCTGGAATTTTACGAGTACTTGGGAAAATTGTTTCCACATGCGCCCGATGCGCGATCATGGTTTGCAGGCAACGAGCCTAAAACTGCAGAAGCGGCATTCAGGAACGGCACATTGCAAGGCGCCTATTTCATACTTGCAGCACGCTCCCTTGGGCTTGATTGCGGGCCTATGTCAGGATTTAATAATGCAAAAGTAGATGCGGAGTTCTTCAAGGGAACAAAGATAAAATCCAACTTTCTCTGCAATCTGGGTTATGGCGATCCGGCAAAACTGCATCCGCGCTCGCCACGGCTTGCGTTTAATGAAGCAGCGAAGATAGTGTGATGCCCTACGATAAAAACAATATTTTTGCGAAGATCATCCGCGGCGAAATTCCCGGAAAGAAAATCCATGAGGACGATCAGGTTCTGGCGATTGAAGATATTGTGCCCGCCGCACCTGTGCATGTGCTCGTGATGCCCAAGGGCGAGTATGTCTCATTTGATGATTTTGCACAGCATGCCTCACCAGAAACGCAGTCGCATTTTTTTAGAACTATCACGGAGATAGCACGCAAGACAGGTGTTGAAAAAACCGGTTATCGCCTGATTGCCAATCATGGCGCGCATGCTTCACAGACTGTGCCGCATTTCCATATGCATATTATCGGCGGCAGAGCGTTGGGTGGCTTGCTGCCGGGAGACTCGTTGGCAAGATAGTAGTTAGGGGTTGGAGATTAGGGATTAGAGAAGGATTTTATTTGAATTTTATTCCGCCCCCCGTTCCCCAGTCTCAAGTCTCTATTCTCTAACCTCTAAACGCCTCCAGCATCGTCTTCACTTCCGAAAGCGGCAACCCCACCACATTCGAATAAGACCCGTTAATCGCAGGGATGAATGCGGCCGCAGTACCCTGAATCGCATAGCCGCCTGCTTTGCCGTGCCATTCGTTGCTGGCGATATAGGCATCGATCTCACCCTGCGTCAGGCGCTTGAACTGCACTGTGGTCATCACCGACTTTTCACGGACTTTCCCTGCATGCGCCAGTGCAACGGCCGTGATCACGCGATGCCTCCTGCCCGATAGCAACGCCAGGCATTTACGCGCCGTGGCTTCATCCTCCGCCTTGGGCAGAATGCGCCGTCCGCAACAGACGACCGTATCGGCGGCGAGCACTTGCACATCAGGATATTTCGCGGCAACTGCCTGCGCTTTCTGCTGCGCCATCCGCTGCGCATAGGCTTTAGGCAGTTCGTCTTTAAGCGGAGTCTCGTCAATATTGGCAGCCATGACGCCCGAAGGCCGGATGCCTATCTGCTCAAGCAGCATAAGCCTGCGCGGTGAGGCAGAAGCCAGGATGAGTTGCATAGGCTCCCTTGAAGGGGTTGTTACGGTGTAGTAACGGGGCCGCCACCGCCATCCTTGTGGCGGAATTTGATGCGACCCTTGGTGAGGTCGTAAGGCGTCATTTCAACAGTGACGACGTCGCCCACTAGGATGCGTATGCGGTTCTTGCGCATTTTTCCCGAAGTGACTGCGATAAGCAGATGGCC